>Ga0316204_10003050_pt1 | contig 35151 bp, 28 predicted proteins | sample 6monrhotite_MG_2_FD_205661 | JGI IMG/M metagenome (GOLD analysis project Ga0316204, IMG submission 205661) | Microbial mat bacterial communities from mineral coupon in-situ incubated in ocean water Damariscotta River, Maine, United States -... | ecosystem: Environmental > Aquatic > Marine >... | reverse complement strand
CCCGTGTCAACACGCAGCTGCCAGTCAGGACTGCGACAACCCTCTTTGACGTGGACGTTCTCCATGGTGAAGGCGAACCCAGAAAACTGTTTGTCTCCGGTGTAGAAAACCTCATGGGAAGGACGAAAGTCATAGCCGCGCTCGGACTCGTTCTTCGCCCAGGACTGAAAAGGTTGGAGATTCTGTATGTCTGTTGGAACGCCTGACAGACGCAACGCAAAGTCTGGGTCGCCTTTATGAGCGCTGCCTTGATTTTCCCGCTTGCCGTGCCAAGACACTACCAACATGCCCTTTACTGCAGCCGGGTTCTCCACGGGCGGCTCAACAGTGATTTCAAAGTGGTAGTCCGAGTGGACTTTCGGGTTGTATTCTTTTGTGTGGCCTCCCATATCTCGCACAAACCACTTCCGCTCCATCAAGGAGGAATCTTCCAAGCTCAGCCGCAGGATAAACCTGTTCCCGACGACCGTGGCAAGGTTTTCGTTTTTCTTGTCAACGAAAAAGCTTGTCACTGTGTCCCACGGGCACTTCTCACACCATTTTTCAGTCATTCTCTCCTTCTTGTCGTTTACTTCCAAAGGTAGAATTCAATCTGGCGCTACACAAACTCCCTTATTGGGCAGAAATTTATTGCTGGGACACAAAAGTTTTTTTTTTATTGTCCATTCATTTTTCGGTGGTCTCAAAAGTGATCTACAAGATCGTGGACCGCAAGCATGTCAAAAAAATTACTGTAGCACGCACACACTATCTTCTTCTCCGTCCGTGTCTTCTTCCTTCTTCTCTGTTTCGTCGTGTTTGGCTTTCTGGCTAACTAGTAACTTCACAATCCGCGTCTCAAGCTCGAGAATCTGCATCTGAGCGAGATCGCGGCACCCTTGGACGGTTTTGATGTCGTAGTCGGTCATCAAAGTGGACCTAGTGTTCAACTTGATGGCCGCTCCGCATAGAGTCTTGTCTAGTGAACGGCACAGTTTCAAGTACGGCAGAATGTCCTCCGTGAGTTGGTCAAGAGTAAGACCATTGAAGAGTTCCTCGCCATCCCATTTAAAGCCTACGTCCGATAAGCTGTGGCCGTGTAGTTTTAACGCCTGGCGCACAAGTTGCACGACGCGTCCCTGAAGCGCTCCGATTTGTGTGCTAATCACACGAAAGATTGTCTTTGTATCAAACTGTAGCGCGGCGTCGACATAGTCGCGCCTGGCATCGTTGGTCACCCCAACAAGAAAGAGGATCTGGTCTAACATACGTATAATTCGCAGAGACTCCAGAGCATCGCCCTCAGCAAACATCCAATTGACTCTGACCCACTCTCCAAAGTACAGATCGCCATCCCATTCCTTGTTTTGGTAAAACCGTTCTCTTTCAAGCTGAGCTTTGGGTATCTTGGGTCGGTAGATCGGCATGGGTTGTGTATGCGGCGGATCTACCGTAAGCTCAATTGCAGGTTGTGTTTCCATCGGCTCTGGAGAATGCTAAGCAATAAACCACAATACTTTTTTTTTCTTATCGCTCTCCTCTAGCGACAGCAAAAGAAAGAAGAATAAAATTGCGCAGAGACCCCTTTGAAAAAGCTTTAATTTCACGAGAAAATATATATATATATATACACAAGTGTTTTATTGCATCTATTCTTTCCCCAAGTTGACAGCAAAGAGATCAGGGCGCTCCAAGAGTGCGGCTTTTAGTGCTTGTGCGTCAATGTCAACATCTGGTTGCTCCCTAACGCGCTTTGCTGCCAGTAGCACAAGGTTACCGTTTAGCTTCACGTAAGGAACCCGGAGCAGGAAACTGAGCTGCCCAAACGCATTTCGCTCAAGCATGTTTCTTGCCAGTGCATCTGACTGCAACACTAGAATGTCTAGCTCATAAGAAAACGCACGGCTGTTTGCCAGAGATAGGAGCAATCTGGTAGAATCGTGCATGCTCCGCTCAACGGTGGATTTCAACAGTTTGGTGTGCTGAGCCTCTTCAATAAACTTGAGCGGACGCCGGTCGAGGATAAGAAAGGTGAGCATTTTGTCGCGCCTGTACTCAAGTACTGCACCAATGGCAAGGTTGATCAGCCGTTTCATGTGTATATCTTGATTGTTGGCAGTATGCGTTTTTTCAATGTACTGCGCAGTGGTTCTGTAGAGTAGACGAAAGCTTTTGATGGAATTCATCTGCACCGCGCGCACAAGTAGATGTTCTGCTTCATGAACGCGCCCAGCCAGTGCTGCACCCAACACCGTTGCCCAGTCGAGCCGAATAAAATGGATGAGAAAATGCGCTGGAAGATCAGCCGGAATGGCGGGGTCTAGTCGCATGAGCCGTTCACAAAACCTCTGGTCTTCGGCTTCGATGGCTGCGGAGTACGCCTGTACGTAGTTGTGTCTCCTGCAGAAGCGCGGCTCTTGTTGAATCAAATAGTAAAAGGATTCGGTGAGTCGCAAGCCCCGCATCTTGGCGGCCAGCTCTTCTGAGCACAACAGTTTGTGGAGAGAGCTTGCCACCTTTTCCCATGCACTGTCTCCACTTTCCGTCAGGGCACAGCGCTCATTTCTCGGAGAAAAATAAGCACAATCCGATGTCAGTCGCTTGCACTCTTCGTTGTTACTGTTTTCGAGCTCTGGCCCCCAAGTCCCGCCGCTTGATTCCCCCCACTGCCCGCCTCTCACCTTTATGGGGCGCACCGCCTCTAGGAAGCACTGATTAGTGATGTCCTTTAGCATGCGCCACTTTGATGACTCGGTGGACTCTTTTCCAGTGTACGTCAGCAGTGTTTTCAGTGAACTGTCGTCTTCCGTTTCATGCAGGCAATGACAGGCTCCGATCAGCGCATCAATTGTCACTTGAGCACCTTTGTTCAGCAGTACTGACAGCATTTGAGTATCCCCGCGCTCGCAAGCCACAACAAATAGTCGATCTACAACACTTTGCTCCTTTGTCAGATCTGTTTTCGCGACCAATGTACTTGACCATGAAGCCAGCAATAACTCAAACTTGACGGCAGACGACAAATCCCGGTGTCGTAACAGATGATCGATGGACCCGCTGCTTTTTTCCAGTAAGGCCTGACGCAACAACTTGCTTACGTCGCACTCGCGTTGGCTGCACTTGCTGTTGAGTAGCCTTTTCCACCGCTTGCTCACTCCGCGTGCTTTGATCATCGTACTGTCGTCGTGCCCGACGCGATCAAATATCATGGAAGCAATTTCATTCGGAACGCGCGAAAATGGGTCGCGCTTTCTTCTCTTTGCTTCCCGGATCATAGAGGGGTTCTTTTTCCCTTTTTCTTTCTCGCTGTTTCGTTCGTGGGTGTGACTTGGTGGTGTGTAGTCTGATGGCCGGCAAAGCAAGTAGTAATGGTTTCTGCTGGTCGCTGTCTGGTGGTTTCTCGAAAAAAGCGTGCCGCGTTGAAATCTGCTGCGCGTCGTTTCAAGGAGAAGGAGAAGGAAAAAAAAAAGATCGCGCTGCGTACGACCAAAGACCCCCTTGAGAAAGACCAAAAATTTACGAAATAAGCCGGAGAAATGAAATCTTAGGCCGCGAGTAAATTGGTTGACCCGAAAGTAATCTTTTTTCTGATCTGTAAATTTTTTGGGGATCCCATTTTTTTATTTTATTTTTTTCTCTCTCTCGCTCTCCTTTCCAGCTTTTCCTTTCATCAGCATCACTCACGAGCTTTGGCCACTCTAATGTCGTCGACTTGGAAGTCGCACATCGGACAGCGCGGATCGTCGTTGTCTTTTATCGTTTCTTTAGCGCACTCGTTGCACCACACGCGATGTTCACAAGGTCTAGCAACCACAATGTTTGGCCCTCGGGGAGCTCGGTCATTTTCCAAGCACTTGACACAATGATACGCTTCTGTGTTTTCCACGCCGCGCTTACAGACGGGACAGCAAAACCCTTCCTGTTTTCCCTCGCTGTCGCTACGCATTCTTTTCATACAAGCCAGGCAAACACGGTGCTGACAGGGAACCAGAACGATTGGTATCACGGTTGTGTCGTCTTCATAAACCACGCCATTGCCCTCATCTTCTTTTTCGGGGTCGGCGAATCGCTCAAAGCAAATGACGCAATTGACTGGTTGTTTTTCTTTGTCCTCTTCCTCCTCTTTCTTCGGTTTTTCTGCCAACTTCAGCCTGCTCAACATCGTGCGTTTCTTCTCCTTGCGGTTGGTGTCTTGTTGTTTCTCTCTTTCTCTTTTTGGTCGGGAGCGTTCTTCCTGTTGGGCGCGACGTGCCCGTTGCCGCCCGTTGCGCACAAGTTGGCGGTCGCCGACCAGGTCAATTACATCAGGCAGGCTGAATAGCCGTCTAAAAGACCTTCCAATGAACTGGGCTTCGTCAGCTGTAGAAGAAGTATTGTTGTTGTTGTTGGAGTTGGAGCGATCTACCGAAAGATCTACCGTTTGGGGCGAGACCAACGTCAGCACTGAAAATGTCCCGCCGTCATAGAGATTGGTGACCGACAAAACACGGTTCCTCCGCCTCTGATTGGCTTGTGCCAGCGTCCTACCGCGCTCCGCCCTGGGGAAAAGCTTCCCAAGCGCGTTGACTAAATGCGGGCTGGGGTTCTGTATTTGCAATCCCGACCTTTCTTGGAAAAAGTCCGGGGTGTTGGGCTGTGTCCATCCGGGGGTGAAAGGATAGTCCGACGGCAAAAACCCCAGGAAATAGACTCGGTTAATCGTCTGAGTGCTTTGCCTGCCGCTTGGCACGCCATCGCGGTATATCGCTCTGAGATCACGCAATAGATTCCCGTCTATTTCCGTGCCTCCACTTTCAGCAACAAAGTGTGTGCCTTGCGCGTTTAGCTTTCGTATGTTGAGCCCAGATGGGGCAGTATGTGTAACATGCGGAGTGCGGCCGACGTAACACCGGCAGAACGGCCCTAGGCATTCGCGGGCAACAACAATTAGATGAGTGAGATTTTCAACACCCCGGGACTCTTCCATTTTATTTAATGTGAGTTGCAATCCAGTTTTACTTTTGCTTCTTGCCGACTGCCGACCCTTGAGGGAATGGACTGTTGGGAACCAGGGATTTCCGAGGCTTGATGCTGAACTGCTGCACTGCAGAAGAGTTGTTGTTATTGTTGTTGCCATTTACCTGGCCCCCATTGTCTTCTCCTTTTTGAGGAAGTCGCTGTACCGCATGGCGTGACTGGTAGACAATCTTTTCCCCACCGGTCTCATAGCGGCTGAAACCTCCCGCCAACAGCTGATGATATCCCATGTAGTGAATCACATAGTCCCCTTCCTTTGTGATCTGCTCCATTTTGAAGCGAGTCGCCCCCATGAACGAGACCTTGCCAGACTGCCGCGTCGCCCAGCTCGTAATGTTATCCCCTTCTCGCAGAATGTTGCTGGAGTGGATGCGAATAGCATCTCGCAGCTCCACGACAATGTCTGCCATCGTCCAGCTAATACCCAAAGAAATCACTCCCAGTCCCACCAAAATCGCGGGATCAACTCCGCAAACCTGGAACGCCGCGTAGATGGAGAAAATCACCAGGATCACCGCAACAATGATGGCAGCAGAGTGCCCCACTCCACTCCACCGCGGTCTTCGTATTTCCACAAGATTGGGCTCCCATTCCGCGGCTCTCCACACATCGTTGCCGTACTTGTCACGGAGAACTTCATCCCGTAAACTGTACTCTGCTGGAGCATGCTGCGTGTCCCATGCTCTAGACCCCACCGAGCACCAGGTTATTAAATAGTACACCCCAACCGCAACCAGGATACCGCCGAGGGCCACCCCAAACCCCAGTAGCGCGACGGGAAACCCTTCAAACAATGCCGTGGTGCCCCTAGGAACAAAGTGTGTAGGAGCAAGCTGGCGGATCATGTTGTTGAAGGCCATCTCCACCGTTTGTGGCGGAAGCGCATCGTACACCATCGCTTAGAACCCAACTAAAAATATATATATATACAGCGACCACGCTTCCCGCTTTTGAGGCCCTGTTTTTTATTACAACGGCCACGCGAGACGGTCTAACCTGGAGGAAGTGACATTTTCCAGGTCACTACAGTTTACAAATGAAAATACGTTCTTTTTATTGCACTTGGTGGCGGCTACGATTCTCTCGGCCTTCTTTGTCCGGCGGAGCGGACGAATATGGCCTCCAGTCTCGGAGCAATATCTCCCATAGCCCAGGTCGTGCCCAGAGAAATCACTCCTAATCCCACCAAAATGGCAGGGTCCACTCCGCAAACCAAAAACGATGTATAGACGGAAAAAATCACCAAAGTCGCCGCAACAATAATTGCGGCAAAATGCCCCGCTCCGCTCGACCGTACCCCTTGTTCCACGAAAACATTTATGGCTACTGCACCCACGGCCGGTGAAACTTAAACAAACTTCTTTATTCTTTCTTCTCTTGCTCCATCTCCTCTTCTTCTATTTCCTCCTCATTGGGTTTTCCCATCAGGTCTTGTACTGCCTCCTTCAGGCGCTCCTTGTTTGTTTTCGGCCGCGTATGCAGCACGCGCACCGATGCGTCAGAATACAAAATCACTATCTTGTCGTCGTCGACTCGGGCGTGTTGCGTAAGCGGGAACTGAGTGACAATCGGCACGGGGGTCTCTCGTTCCTCGATTATTTCTCCTTTGCCGTCCTCGCTGGGTACGGTGTATTCCCGGAGTTCAGTGCGGCAAAGCCTCTCCGGCGGCACCAACACTTTGACAAGGCCGGATTTGGTTGCGTGAGTAATGGCCAGGTTGTGGTCGCGCTGGAGTATCGCTAGAATCGTTCCTCTGCGGCCGACATCCGAGATTAAGGAGTATCGGTAAAAGTCGGGATTGCCGGCGCGATTGTGCATCTGTTCTATGCTCTCTCCTTTCAAGGGTTGGACGTCCAGCACACTGACACCGCTTATACAATGGCAATAAAGCATGCGGCCGGAGCGAGAAAGTTTTGTGACAGGAGCCACGGTCGCGAGCACGTTGACAGCACTAACGGCAATCTCAAAGGTTGCAGACTCCCAGTTAAAGCAGTAGGCAGAGCCATTGGCAAAGCCCACCCAAAAGGAACGAGCGACGCTAGGTTCGGAGCACATGGCAGTTATACTACCTTGTGTTGGCACGGCAAGTACCTTAGCTTTTTGGGAAAGGCGGTCAAAGACGACAGCTTGGCACAGCGCACGACTTCCGTCGGGAGCAGTGGGACTGAACACACAACAAAGCAGCTGCTTGTCAATAAACATGCGGCGCAGGTTGCCGTGCCAGTTACCCGGGAACTTGTACTCCGCCAGCTTTTCTCCTGCTGGGATGGAACAGACAACAACTCCGTCAGTTGTGCTGTATGCAAAAGAGCCGTCTTCTCCCGTGCAGTGGACCCCTGTGGTATTTATCGCGGCTCGCTTGGCGACCTTCCACTCCGGGGTCTTGCGTTTGAACCCGCCAAAAGCACAAAGCATAATGCGAGCTTTGACCACTGCCAACGGCTCATTGGTCGTCTGTTGCGCTACCGGCTCTTCTATTGACGTGTCCTTTTCGCCAGTAGCGCCAGATTTCTGCGCGCGCTTGCGTCTCCGTCGTTCTCTCCGCTTCCTCGCCTTTTTCTGGCGCTGAATTTCTTTGCACTGCTTTTCTTCTATGAACTGCTGCATTGGCTCTCCCAAGGTGTACGTACCAGAAAATGCAATAACTTTGCTCTTGCCGGACGTCTTTGACTTCTTATCGATAGTCACAAGCTCATGGAGCACCACGGCGTCAATGGGTCGTGCTTCAGCCTCTCGGCTGACAAACGGGTGGGAAAGAGTGTGGTCAGCCCGTAGCTTTGCAACCATCTCTCGCTCCTCCTCTGGGGTGAACTTTTTCTCCTTGAGTTCCGCTTGCAGCCTTTTGTTGAACTCGTTGATGTGTTTACGCTGTGCCAAAAGCATGTTTTGTAGCTCTTCGGCATGGGAACGGTCAATTGCTCCACACACTTGAGCGAACTCAAAGTAACTTCCCGTGACATCTAGCGCCGCAACGGTCCAAGCTTCAGCAATGGTTGCCCGGAGGTAGTCGGTGTACTCGCGCATCAACGCTTGTTTGTGTACCTCGGCGTCTCGTTCAAATTTACCCTCCAGCGCAATTGCGTAGTTCTTGACCAGCCCACACGGCAAGAGGATCCCTTTGCCATCCTGGATCCAGTGGGGCTTGGACAGCACGGACTCGATCTTATCGCGGTACCAACTGGCGTCCCAGTCCAACTGCTGGTCTTCGAAGCCGGGCGCGTATTTCACTGGGGTGTTCTCGGGGTACAGGTCGTCCCACCAACTCAAGCACGCGGCGTGAATCTCCTGGGGCATGCGCATGTGGGGAGCGGGGGCTCCGCAGTTGACGAGCATGATCTCTTCCGAGTACGAGTCGTCTTCTTCTTCCGCTTCTTCCTCCTTTCCTTTCTCTTGCAGTGTACTCGCAGACTCTACACCCTGTCTTGGGATCACTGACGGAAAGTTCGTTTCTTGTTCTTCCTCTTGGATCTCGTCGTCGTTGTTGTTATTGTTATTGTTCTCGTCGTCTTCCGCTTTGCTGTTGTCCACTTGTCTCTTTTCTTGTTTTGCTCCGGCTCCCGGCTGCTGTCCAGGAAACACATCTTCAAAAGCAAGGGCTGCGAACATCTCCGAGAGGTTACCATTTCGCTGCTCTACTTCTTCACCCCATGAGAAAGACATAATTTTTATTTTTTTACTTTTTTGCTGCAGCCGTGGATCGCGGCCCAGATCGGACAGAGGGGGGAAATTTTTTGAGTATACATGAAGGGTGTCGAGATTGTGTTGTCGTTGTTGCTATGCGTCAACATTCTGGTTTCGGGATATCTTGTTTATTTGGCTGAGGACCTTCGAGTCACAGTTAACCAGGTAAAGGGCGCGGGGAAAACAGTGAAACTTGTGTGGGATATAACTGCGGCATCTGTCCCAGCAAAGTTGCGCGCAGGACTTAGCATAGGCAAGACACTGCAGTCGGTCCCGGATTACATAAAGGGCAAGTGGTTGCAACAAGAAGTCTCTGAGGAGCATGAGCTCCCAGGCAAAACAGAAGAGTCATCAAAAATAAAATAAAAAAGGCAGAAATCAGTATCACGATAAACTTTATTTATCCTCCCGCCTTTTTGTCTGTTGCTATTCCATGAGCAAAAGTGTTGCGGCTGACTTTGGCCGTGGCAATGGCACTACTTCACTTACAATGCGCCCCCTGCGCTGTAGTATCTCGCTGTAGCGTCCAAGTGTTCGCCTACGAACCCCCAGTTCCCGAGCCCGAAAAAGCACTGGATGATATAACCACAACGTGACTTCCACACGCCCCTGTCCGCTGTCACGGTACTCGCTATAATACCACACTGACCCAGGGCCACTGAACGGCAGTGCTTCGGCTTCCCGCATCAACAGAGCCCAAGAATACTCTTTTGGGTACTTCTTGTTCATTCGTCTCACTTGTGTCTCGTAAGACATCCCCCGTTCAACCGCTTCGGTCTCCACGACCCTGTCCCATTCTTCCTTTGTCTTACACACATTGAACCTACGCCCCATGCCTTCACAACAATTTACGCCCCCATGCTCCATCGGAAATTTTGTAGCGGGAAAAAAGCAGAAATCAGTATCACGAGCGAACGGAAAGCAAGGTTTTTTTTATTTTTTCAGTTAGGAGTCAGTGCTCTCTTTGAAATGGACTTTTAAAAGGCCTCTGGAGCGAAAGTATGTCCCAGGAATCTCATAGTCCCATTGAGCGGCGACAAGCCCGTCTGCGCGATAGCCCAGGTCTTCCAAAAACTTGATTGCGTCCATGTAAGTCTGTTCTTTCTTTCCGTTCTCATATGCAAACAAAAGTATCGCCGACTTCTCTCTGCTTTGTTTGGCTTCAAAAAACCTTTTTTTCCAATCTATGGTTATCCCTTTTTCCATCTTTGAAACTGCCCTTTGACGAAGAATGTTGTTAAAAGAGCATTGACCGCAATTTCAAAGGACTGCACGGAATCTCTCGACATCAATACTTCTGTTTCCTCGTACCCTGTCCGTTGTTTCTGCGCGCCCTCCTTCCTCTGCGCCGCAGACCACCTGGGCGTTTTGCCATCTTTCGTCGCCGAGCATTTGCCATCCAATTATTAACCTGGGTTGTCGATAACCCAGTTTTCGCAGAAAGGCTCGCCTTCTCCCCGTGCGTCGGATATGGATCGTGCCAATGTGCTGAAATCCAATTATTCAACACTTGTCTTACCCAGGGAGCGTATCTTGAACGAGATATGTGCGTTCTTTTTCTTTTTTGGTGAACAATTTCTTCTGTGTCTCCGCTGTCGTAGGCGCTCTCTAGAGCAACATCCGGTTCGCCATACTTAAGATGCATCAAAAGAGACACCATATCGTCGTCTTCGTCGATTCTCCGCTCAGTCCGCTTTGACGGCACAACACGCAATACAGTTGACGCGTCATCCCGTTTCTCAATACTGTATGCCCGAATTGGCCCAGTGACAGTAATTTCTAGCCCGAGCATTGTCACAGAAAGCGAAATCCCACGTAGTAGCTGCGGTAAGAGAAAAAAAAAAATGAATGGCCAAAGACAAGTGCCCCGGTAGTTTCTCAAAAAGTTTGTTGTGATCTAAATTGTGATCCCATGGTACCGAAAAAAAAAGTTTAGCAAACAATGGGAGGATGTAAGGATGCGGGTGCTGGGAAAGACGACATGGTTTCAATATACCTTTCCTGGGTTTGTAATTAACTAAAAACAGAGCCATTAGACGGGGGTAGACTCGGTGAAGTTGAAAAAAAAAAATATGAGTCGGGAGTCTGGTCATTGTCACGCATGTGCTAGGGACATTGCAAACGTGGAACTTGAATGTGATCCGTGTGGAGCAGTTTTCTGTACTGAAGAGTGCTACGAAACCGCGAAGGAGGATCATTGGAGTCACTGTCAAACAATAGGCACTCTATTAGGGGGTCTGGGGGCGGTCGATCAAACCAGAGGCTGTTTCTCGGGTCTTGACGCTGCAAAAGTCGTGGAGTGCATCAAAGTTATGCCTTTCAATACCATAGTTCATGCTCTCGGAGCGGTGAGGGAGCACAGGCCGATGAGCGTGGAACAGAAGACGAAGTTGTGGAAGACTGTGCTAGAGGAAGTGTACGACTTTGAGTTTCTCAGACAAAACCTGGCGGGAAGGCGGTCACCGGACGAAATCTTTTTGTCGTTGAATGTGGAAGACCGTTCCTCGACTTTTGGTAGCCCCAAGAACCTTGTTGTCTTCCAGCGTCACACGTGGGAGGTCGGGTATTGGGAGTCAGCTGCAGTGCAACTTGCTCGGGTGTTGCGACCTCTCGTTGGCAACGCCAACATGGTGGCTGCTCAAGCTTGGCAATGGTTGAAAGCTGGGCCTGTGGTCAAGCATATCAATTTTGCAACAGAGTGTGGTCTCCCAGGAAAGCAAAAGGCGGTTACGATGGAACCTGAACTTGTTGATAGTACTCGTAGTGTCGGTGTCTATACGGATGAGATTCCGCGCCAGGGGTTGGATGGCAACAGCCAAATTCTTGCAAAGACGCGGCCAATGGATGCAATGGTGTTTTTGAGCGCAGCCAACAAGGAGAGGAATGCCATTAGAGTCAAGCGGCGCAAAGAAATTGCTGGCGGTAGCGTGTCTCTCTTTTGGACCTACCCAAGACAGAAAGATGCTTACCCGAGGATTGCCCGGACCAAGCTTATGTATGTGCCGGTTCTGCAATACGCTGTTATGGTGGTAACTGACAAAGGTGGGGAGGCCAAGCCTTACATCATCGGCGTGCGGTACGGGAGAGATCGGTCGGTGGTGGATTACACCGAAACAGAAATCGTTGACGCGGCTAGGGCCAGGCGAATTGCGGAAGCCATCCAGATTTCCGAGCTCCCTGGTGTGATAGGAACCATCAAAGCATTCCAAGTGAAGCTGAAACAAGTCAGATTGGAGACGACAGGAATGAATCCGTGGCTCCAGATCCTTCGCTACTACTTTGAGTATTTGGCAAACCTATCGCAGTGGAACCGACTGAGCTACGAACAAGAAAAAGACATGCACGACGACTACTGGCGCGCAGTGGCGTCGTGCTCAGACAAAGGCAAGGTTGACCTCCGTAGCGGCAGTAAGGGGTACACATCACTTACAAGACATGACTCCATTCCTATGCACTTGCCGGGATTCCTGCTTGAGCCCGCTGTCAGGGAGTTGAGAGCGAGTGGAAACATCATGCTTCCTTCTCGTTTCTTTGAACCCGCTGCAATGCACAAGCTAAGGTCATTGGAGTTGGGCCCAGGGAAAGCCGGGGACGTGTCGGTTCTTCTATGGAACAAAGCCTACTACAGAAAAGGGGAGGCCAGCAATGCCATACCGCTGCGGCGCTTTGTCTACCACTCCCGCAGCGGCCGTTACGCCCCTTCTACGCTGTCCCGTGCAACACAGTTAGAGAGCCTGACACTGACAAATTGTCGCATTGCATTCTCAGACTTTCGCAACTTTGCTGATGGGTTTGGTAAATCTCTGCGATTTTTGTCTCTCAGCAGAGTCGAGTTTGTGATGGATAAGATGCGTGGACCTCGCATCAAGTCACTCCTAGACGCCTTCTTGGTACTGTTCCCGCGACTACAGCAACTGGAGTTGATTGGTGCTGGAGCCACGAACACCACAATGCGTGTGCTGGACGACAACCACCGCGAGTTGCGTGAGTTGACACTTCGCAGCATGTCACAAGTAACAGAGATCCCTGCTTCACTCCGAGACCGTATGATTCGGTTGACAGCGGGTAAGATATCCAGCATCGGTGTGGTCGACGCCACTCAGTTTCGGCTGGTGGAGATCGAGGACAGTGGGATAGTGACCGAGGAGCGCCCTGAAAAGGGTAAGGAGGAGTACGATGGTGACCATGATGTACTGTTTTTTGGGTCTTCGCTCGTCAAGACACGTCGCCTAAAGGGCCGCGGGACAAGAGGGATGGTGGAGCAATCGCGCCTTGACGCAGAGGGGGATCTCCGGGGTATGAGAGTGGCCAACACCGCGCAAAGTCCCAACTACAAAATTCATATCCACTCGACCGGAACCAACAACAGCGATGACATTGCTGTATCTTACTCCACCGAAACGGTCAATGTTTTTGGAGTGCCCGTCAAAGACCAGAAGGGCGGAGAACACGTTTCCTTGTTTATCAAATGCAAGTCTGGCACTGTCAAGGCCGCCACAAAGGAGATTGACGGGGACATGATTTATGCTATCGCAGCGCGGAGTCAATCACTCTTCAGGCCTACCGCAGAAGTTAGGCAGTACGGCGACAAATTGGTGGGAAGCTTGTATACCGTCAACGAAATCAGCGGTCACTTCAGTCCTATGATGAGCAGTGATCCCAACGGATACATCATTCGTGTGGCTCGCGGAGATGGCCACGATGTCGCAACAACGGCACTGTTAATTCCTTCGGCTCTACCGGACGCAGACACCCTACAGGACGTCAGGCTTGGAGCAAACGAAAAGAGTGAGGTGGTCGGGAGAATAGGATTGAGCAAGCCCGTGCCCCTGGGTATCGCAAAAGCTGGCATCCGTCTCAGACTTCTGATGTACTATGACATGCACAGCAAAGTGACCGTGGTTGTGGGAATCCATGCCTTGTTTCCCGCCAAGTCAACGATCGACCAGTTTGATGTGTTTGATGGCAACTCGCGGTCAACGAACGGTACAATCGAAATCCCGCTGCTTCTCTCGAACCCACCAGTGCCATTTGATTGGTTCCGGGGGCACCTGAAGTCTGGTGTGTCTGAAAGAACAGCTAAGCGGATGCAGAAGCTTTGGCTGAATGCTGTTGTCGATTGCGTTGGTATTCAATTAGATGTCGCGGACTCGGTTCGTTGGGGCCAGACTGAAGGCGTTGCAATCAGATCTACTGTAACTTGGGACAGTCAAAGCTTGAGTGGTAGACGGGTGTATCATTGGACGGCCAAGCCGCGGTTTGCTTCACTTGATGGCGGATGGCAGAAACTGGTTGATCGATTCAACGCCGGTGCCAGTGACAGCAAAGCCACGATGCGCTTGCTCGCAGGGGAGCTGGAAAACGAGACAAGAGTACTTGGCGTGGGCATAGACCCAATCACCGCGATTGCATTTGAAGTGGGCGCACAGAAAGACAAGACGCGTTCCAAGCTGCGAACGGGAATGGGTATAGTGCCCAGTGAACCGGGGGTAACTCGTTCAACTGCTTGGTACCCCAGCAGTTCAAATGGAGTGGGGCAGTTGGTCCAGTCAAGCGACCTCAAGAGAGTTGACCCGTTCCTCGGTGAAAAGCTACCAATATCTTACTGCAACGTACGGCAAACGACCGCTCCCGGGTCAACCAGCGGCTCGCTCGTGCCCGTGGAAATCGACGTTTCCATGACCCTTGCAGACATCATGACCATTGTAGGCGCGAGAGTAGCTCACGCAATTACGGGACCGAATGGAAACACAGCACGCACCGTCTTTAGTATCTACACCAATGAAGACATCAGTTACTTTGCGGGCGACGCCAACTTGGTGTTTCTCCGCGAGCTCGTAGAGATTGTTGGCGAGATCATGGAGCTGGAGACCCGGAGAAAGATTGCCGCGGGCAATGCTCAGGTTACAGTCGAGGCTGACGCGGCGGAGCGAGACTACAGAGAGCGCAACTACCAGCGGCTCATCCTCTTCTACTTTTATGGGTTATGTGTAGATCACGTACACAACAAATTGCAACGACGTGGAACGGTACAGTCGGCGGCTGTCGCCTCCGCCAAAGACGCACTGCGACCCGCCATGGGATGGATTGTAGAGCGTATACCGTTCGTCGACCCGCAAAAGGAGAGGGGAGAGCTGCACCCTCAGATGGGACAACTGCTAGAGTCAGATAGTTTGTATGCCGACGCCTATGGTACTGCACCGATGGATTTGGATGATGGGCAGAACGACGGCTTGGAAGAGATGCCGGTCCTTGAATCGATGGCACACGACAACTTTGACGATGCCTTTTGATTGGTGAACGAGCTGGGAGAACATGAGGAAATTGAGGAGGTCAGGCAAAGCGTGTAGCAGGCCAAAAAAAAAAAAAAAGTAGAAAATAAAAAAAAAAAAAAACAATGTCCCCATTTACTAAAACATGCCTCTGCTCGCCTGTTACTAAAAAGCGGTGATTACGATGGAGGAGGGAGATCAAATAAGAACTCGCGCCGCTGCCTTTGTCAAACTCTTTCGGAATAAGCCTGTACAAGACGAGGATGGCCTGGCACTCGTGCTAAATTACCACATCACAAACCAAAAGCCCGGGAAGCAAGGTCCCGTTCGAAAAGACATTGACAAGGCTGCATGGAAAATTGCCTGGGAAACCTTGAAGAACGGTATTGTAGCACAAGGCGACTTCGTTTTTGCCCATGTTAGGGAAAACAGATGGATCGCAGACGTCATGACTCCGGCCGAATGGCTCAAAACGTTTCCTTCCATTGCAGCCCTTGCTGCCAGATCCGACGCCTTACTGAAACACCAGACATCAACCCCGGGTCCGCACTTCTTCTTGCTGTATTATTACACACAGTTCATTGCGACGCATTTGATGCTACGCAAAAAGCTCAAGCGGTTTGTGCCGTATGGAGAAGCACTGGGAGAGTTCATTGACGATGTGCGGAACAAAAAGGGCGACAGGCAGGCGGTGAATGGTATGCAAGCTGTGTACTTAACTCCAGAGGGGGATAGATCAAACAGTAAACAGAAAAACGAGTGGGAGAACACCGTTCTGTGCCGATTACTGGAAAAGTTGGAGCAAGAGTGTGTTCCCGACATCACACTGCCACTGCCCGCGGAAATGTACGGCACCATACTAGGGGATGAAACAGAGTTGGTGTCAATTGACCTGTCAATGTGGCGCCCTCTGCCCCTGACCCCGCTGCTGCGGCTCCTGAAAAAGTGTACTACAGTGCTCATACGGGGCGAGGATAAAGACGAAGCCGAGCGGGTGCTCTACCCACCGTTCCTGGGACCCAACACAAGGCGCTTGCGCCTGGAAAGCGTGGTTTTGCCTGACATCAGGCCCCTGTCGAGGCGTATTGTAACGCCCTACCAAATCACCAAGCAGCCCGCTCTGACGGAAGTTTCGCTCATCTCGTGCCTATGGCTTGCCAATGGCAACGGGACTGAACTGTGCGGAGGAGACGGGATTACTGCCATTATGCGAGCAATTGCTCCAAACTGCAGCAAGCTTTCTCTCCGTCGGTGTGTTCATCCTTCGCCCGTTCTAATCAAGAAGACGCTGGAAGAGGACGAAGAACTTCCGATAGACCTTGCCGAGGCCAAGCGCGGAGTAGTGGCAGGTCTACCTGCTTCGCTACGCGCCCTGAAAATGATTGATATGTACTCTGCTTCGACGCCAGTGAATGAAACGGAAGATAACCCGAGGTTTGTACCCTTTACCGAGATTGACCTGGATGTGATGATCACCGGGCTGCCCGCCATACAATTCCTGGAACAGCTGCATCTTAGAGGGGCGCAGATGCAAATGATCACACTCTCATCAGGGCCATTCAGGGGACTGACAAAGCTACAGACCCTTGTACTATGGGACCTAGACAACCTAGTTGCGATAGAGTCAGATACGCTACAACCACTGAAAAGGCTTAAGCAGATCACGATACAAAACTGCCGTAACGTTGACTTGTCGGCCAACGACGAGTACAATGCGCGACTCGGAGGTCGCACGGGCTTTTTCCTTTCTCCTGACCGAAACTCGAACAACTACGGTATCACAGTGGATAAATCAGGGACGGAGGGCTGGCAGAAAGCAGTCAAGAAGGTTTTTTCCGAGCGCGAGGAGGCTGTCAGAGAGCTGGAGCGCAGGATAGAGGAGCGCCGTGAACGCAAGGCTAATCGCAAAAAGCGTTACCGTTTGGTCAGGCGAGGTGGAAGTGACAACAGCATGAGCATCAAAGATTTTGACAAGCTGCTCCAAATTGACTTGGGTATTCGCCACAGAGAAGAGTGTCGCAACTTGCTGCCAAATCCTTATCACTGGATGGCGGTTACCAACATACGCCCGTGGTGGTATACTTCCGAGCTGGCTCCGTGGACTTGGATGTTCAACTATGGGTGGACTACACACGTTGATGAAGAAGGCCGAGGAGACTTTTACTTTGAGCTTGAAGATACAGCAATTCCCATTGATACAGACGAAGGTGCCAGAAGCATAGAAACCCTGGTCTTTGATACACAGAACCCCGGCGATCACGAACAAAAGTTTGTGCAAAGCGTGCGCTTAACGTCTCCCGACATAACGCGGGAGAATTTAGCAAGAGCAGTGCTTGCCTATGGTTGGCTGCGCGACGCCAGGGTCATTCCCGTGCTTGTCAATTTCGGAAGTGACGTTGACGACTTTATTTATGTGTTGTCGCCCCGGGAGTACGTGCCGATCAGCCTCTTTGACACTGTCAACAGCAAGGTCAACAAAAAGTACGAACTGATACGACAGGAAGGAGTGTTTGTGGGGTTGGAAATGGTAGCCGGCCGGTTTGCTCTCAACCAGGAAACACGCTCTCTTGAGTTTACTGTGACTTTGGAGGAGGCTATGCGTATTCTTGGAGCTCAAGTGCTGAGTTGCATGCTTGCGGTTCCGGGAGGTTTGACTTCGGCCGAATCAGAGTATGCCTTTAAGAAATGGGAAGACGAGGACCTGATACTGCCCGCGCATTTGGAAGACCTCAGGAACCTGCTCTACGGTATCATACTGGACATCGAGAGTCGCCCACGAGACATTGACTCGCGTCCTTTCTATCGCGCTGCCATGGATAACAACTTTATCTTGCTTTGGCAAATGGCCTCGGCCGCCTTTGTCTTTTACACATACGCAAAAGGAAGCGATGCCTTCGAAGCTCTGTTTGACTATGGGGAGGAAGAAGGTGGACGCGCAAAGATTGACGAAGGAAAGCTTGCTGCTGCAATAGGAAAACTGCGCAGCTTGGTTAAACACATTAACATGGCTGTTGTCGCGCCCGCCATGCCTGAATCAAAGGGTTATACTGTGTTATCAGAGTATCAAGGGGAGATTGTTGAGGGAAACCCTAACATTATCCGCTTTCCTTTGCCCAGCGACTCGATTCCTAGAGGTTTCGACGACGCTCTACTGCGTAACTATCTTAACAAGCGCAAAAACGATGACGCCCGCAAAGCCTTGCTTGAGCAAGCAGCGACCCTGGCGACAGTGCTAAAGAAAAGGGGTATTAAACGGAGCACAGTCCTGGGAAACATGCGCTCGCTGTTTGACACCGAGGTGGAGACAGCAACAGAAGAAGAAGCGGAATCTACGGAAGGACTTTTTGAAGACGACATTGACAAAGATGACAGTGTTGTAGTCAGGCGCGTGGTTGAAGTGCCCACCGGAGAAGGCGCGGAGCAAGGTTTGAAGCGTCAAAAGGCTCTCGTCCAAGCAGACGCGGTTGTTGGCAGCGCCAGCTTACTGGTGCAGCGCTTTCAGGCCGGATCGTTCACGGCCAATCAAGTAGCGAACGCTATCGTTTCGGGACTCGACGCTGCGCATGCCGCAGTGTCTCTTCTCCCGGCTCTCGGAGAGGAATTGGATGAACTCGACGTAGAAGACTATGTATCAGTTGCAAAGGATGCTGATCGGGCCACCGGAATACTTGACAATGCCACAAATCTTGCTGCAGAAGCATACACCGAGATTCAAAAAGACATTGACTTGGAAACAGCAGAGGTTGTACAATCATCAATCGAAACCGCGATTGCAAGTGCAGCGTACTATAAGGATCTTGCGGCGACTCTTCGCCAAAGAATCAAAGACGACTTTGCAAAGATGAACTTGACGGAAGCTCGCATTCAGGGTGTGTCATGTAACGTCTGTGAGCGTATCACGGACCTCGAGTGTCAGGACTGTCGGCATCTTTACTGTTCAGCGGAATGCATGAACCTAGATCACATTTACCACGAAATGTGCATTGGTTGCGTCGCTTCATCTGAGTCTTGCCATGAATGATAACGGAAAAAAGGAGTAAAAGGGAAAAAAATTGTGTATAAGTTTGACGCTGGACACAATAACACTTTTTTTTTTATATATATTTTCTGATCGCGACTATTATTTCCTCCGAGGTTGCCCTTTGCTTCTTACAGGAGCGTTCCTGCGCTCCTTTCCCCGTCTGGCGGCGCGCACTGCTCTGCGTTCTTCTTCAAATTCCCTCTCCCTGACCCCGACAGTGGTCACAAAGGTGGCGAGCGCGGGCGCGTATAAAAAGACGCACGCCAGGGGAATGACATACACCAGAGTTCTACTGTCCGCGGACAACAGCTGCGGCACTGACATTAGCATAAACAACAAAATCTCCGCCCAGAAAATCAAGCGCGCGCCCTTTGTAAAGTAGTACTTCCAATCCATCTTGTTTTTCCTTTGTAATGAGAAAGCCCCAGCGCAACACCGCCCCCCTTTGCGCAAGAATTTTAAATTTTCGGGTTTGAAGGGGCGGCTCAAAAATGGAAGAGGATGAGGCCAACAAACTTGACCAGGAAGTAGCGGAGCAAAGGGGAGAAGAAATGATTCCCCACACGGAAAGTGAACGGGTGGCGTGGAACAAGTACGTTCATGATGACGCGACAACGTTGCCCGCATTCGTCGAGGCGAAACAGTTTAACAAGTGGCTTTGCGAGTATAGAAAAGAGAATTTGTCGTATCCCGTCCACTCGGACGACATTAGAGGACAACGGTCTCAGTCAGCGACCAATCATTCGTTTACGCGCGATAAGAAAACCAGCCCCGCTGAGCAGCTTCGAGAGAGAGCGCGCAAAAAGCACGCCATGCAGCCCGTGAAGACGGTGTTCGATTGGCTAAGCTGGCTTGGGGTAGAAGACAACTCGGCGTTCATTTGGTCCTTTGTGTCGGCCCTCATGGTGTTCTACTTTAACTTTGGTGGCTTGATTCTACTGGCGGGTGTGTGTTGCTTTTGCGCCTGGTACTGGAAGGGAATGACGCCACAGAAAGAGTTCTTCATCGCGATCTTTGTTGCGTTTGTTTTCTTCTCCATCTTTTCTACTGTATTCAACGTGCACCCGTACGCCTTTCAGCGATACAACATGGCTGCGCCGGTTGGCGATTTCAGTTGCCGCCAGACAATGACCGGCAAGTGGGAATGCCAGTTTTATCCACTGACCCTGCACGGAAATCAAGCACGCAACGAGTATGCGCGGCAACAGCGAAAGAGTAACCAGCAGCAGTCATCTCGAGCGGGAAAACCGGGGAACCGATGAAGCAAAAATAAAAAAGCAGAAATCAGTATCTCGTGTAAATTTTCTGAGATCAGGCCGTAGATCGTGAGATTGACCGCAATTTTTTTCTGTGCCTTGGCCGCGCCGGAGTTAATTATTGCGCAGTCTTGTGGGCTCTGTCACGCAACACCTTGCCCTGTGAACGCACAGAAGATTATGATGGTTGAAGAGACGCGGAGGTATTGGCAAGAGATATTTCCCTGGGAACCGATTGTGCGGTTTTTGGGGCAAGGCGACAGAGAGCAGCTGGGACGACGAGAAGTGGGCATCAAGTTTGTTACCGTCACGAATGGGCATCACAAGGAGATAATGGTACGCAATAAGGCTTATCTGGACGAGTCGTCGCTGAAAGACGCGGTTGTTCGCAACGCTGAGCAGCGCCCTGCAGAGCGAGTGGAGTTCGGTCCTATGTTCCCTGGAGTCGACAGGAAAGACAGTAGACTGGACGACATGCCGCTGCTAGTAGAGCTGCGGTTTGACATAGATGTGATGGACTATGACAGAGACAGCGAGGTTTACGGCCCGGGGTGTTTTATGTGCAATGCCTTCAGAGCATGCGAAGAGTGCTGGAAGACGCGCTTGGAGCCGTCGCGACAAGTGTTAGAGTACATACTAAAGGAAACTCTCGGAGCAAAGCACATACTCTGGGTGTTCAGCGGGAAGAAGGGATATCATGGAATAGTACTGGATAGGTGCTTTGCTGGTAGATACATGCCAGACACGATCCGGAAGCTTATTGTCAATCAAGTGGTTAATCCCACTGATGAGAAAGTTTTGAGTCACATCTATGACAACATTCTGTGGCCAATTTTTACAAGACAGTATCTTGAAAAAGATAAGTTTTCAAGGAGACCAGACCCGATGGCAGCGGTGTGGCTCGGTGTACAGAGACCACTGAACCACCCTAATACGTGCGTCACGGCCATGCGGTACATACGAGAGGACCGGTATCGCGAGGAGCCGGAGAAATGGGAGAAACACAAAAGGGGGGTGTTACGAGCGCTGTACTGGCCGCGGATTGACGAAGAAATTTCCATCAAATGTCAGCACTTGCTCAAGATTCCGTTTAGCATCCATGACGGAACCAAGAAGATTTCTGTGCCGATTCTGGACCCGGCGACATTTAAACCAGAGAACGCCCCGACGCTCGAGCAGATATGCAGCGGAGAGGGTTCTCTAGAACCCTATGTGAAGCATTTTGAGCGGCTGCTAGACGCCGCCTACGACGAAGATGAGGGTTCTTCCGACGACAGCAGTAGTGAAGAGGCTGTGCCCGTCACTTTGGGGAGTAAGGGGCAGCAACGCCGCAAAGAAATAAATGTGTGATTGCTTGTTTGAATGGAGAAGAAAAAAAAAAAGTGGGGGCAGGAGAGACTCGAGGCGATGTAAATTGATAAACGCTTCACTCCTCCCCGTAGACGTCAGTGTAGAGGGGGTCGTCGCAGCCTTTCTTTATTTTCTTGAGCAAGTCGGCTAACTGGGTCTTACCCCACTTGACGATACTGGCAGGGATGTTTCCGCCGGGATTAATGTGGCCTACCATGGTAACAACGCATTTGGTGCGTTTCTCGTCGTACTGGATGCGAAGTCCGCCAAATCCCGTGGCATCGACCATGCCTTGAAAAAGAGGAAATCGGGGGTCTTCAATGGAGTGTGTCAAAATGATGTACTCTCTGTTGTTCTCGTCGTGGTAGCACCACTGTGATGTGATGTACCTACGAATGGCAACACCTGGTATGGGAATCCCCATGAACACAGACGGCGGTTTGAGATAACACTCCACGATTCTGTACTGCTTGTTGATCGGCGCGTTATGAGTGTCCTTCCCGTTTTTGGCTGGCGCAACAATGGCTCGCAGCAAACGCAGCCCTGGTACTATGACCTTGCTACCGTCTTCCGCTGAAACGTTGACGCTGCAGAGGTTGTCTGGGTCCCAGCGCATGCGTTTCTGAAAGTCTGTGTCTGTCATCAACTTCACGATGCGTTCCGGTTTCACTGGCAAGTTGTCCTTGACCTTGAGAACGTAGATTGTCTCCTCGTCGTCGGATTGCTTGTCTTGCTCCCACAGCTGTGTGGTGCAGTTTTCCCCTAGATCTACTGGATCCCAGCCATCGGTCTCGTCGCCGTTGACCAAGCGAATGAAATTCTCGTAGTAGCCCATCATAGATTTCCGGAGTTTTTTGTATGTCCATTCGGACTTGGCGGTTTTGGCTTCCGCGTTCCTTTTAGCGTAGCGTATTTGCCTCTTGTTCGCCGCAGTGGCCGAGAACACGAATTTGCCGTCGGCTTCGAGCGTCCCGTTCTGCTTTGCGATGGTTATAAAGTTCTTCAAGGTTTGGCGAGCCACTTCTTCGCTCTCGACGAGTGTATTCCGCACTTCCGCGACTTGCTTCTCGGTTTCTCCGGTGGACCGCATGTACGCCACTACGATGTCAATGACCTCTGCGTGCGAATACTGCTTGTTTGGGTCATAGCACACGCTGCCATCTTCGCTTACCTCTTCCATAATCGTTTGACTAATAAAAAGACCCCTCTGTAATACAAACAAAATTAATTGGCGGCTCGTATGGTTATAATTGATGAGATAATCAAGCTTTCAGAAGCAGTCGCCCGTAATAGTGGAGCAGTGTGTTGTGTTTACTAAATACACACAAAGGCGCCTGATATCTTAGGAGGGGTTATTGCTGAGAGATATATATAATCGCGTTTGAGGTGGCGAGGAGAAAGGAAGGAAAAAAAAAAGAACAAAGGAGTGAAAACGAGAGAATGTCCACAGGCAAGGCGAGAAGACGCGCCAAGATAGGTTATCAGAACACTGGCGACAATAACAACAACAGCAACAACGACAGGAGTAAGGATGTAGCGATTGACATGCGAGGGGTGTTTGGGAAAGGACAGCGAGCACCCCAACAAATCAATCACGGGTATGGGTGGTATGGATATGGGGGCTACGGCCCGGGCTACGCGAAAACAACCAGTCAAACCACTGCCGTAAAAAGCGGCAATGGCTCGACCACGGTGCACCACCAAACACACACTGCTGTACAGTCAGACAGCTGGTGGGGTGACGGCGGTCTCTGTTTGGGGATCACAGTTTTTGTTTTCATTTTCATCTTTGTGTTCATTTTGATCGCCGGGCTGAGTCAGCCGTATCAACCATACCCGTACCACGGTAGCTATCCTGTGCACCCTCATCTGTCGTTGGTAGGGAAAGACGCGAGGGGAAAAGGCCAGTGCAGTACAGGAGAGCAGTTCTCCCACAAGTACAAGCAGTGTTTGCCAAGAGAACTGCATCCTGTTTCACTGGACCGCTCAATACAAGACCGGACAGCGGGTGCATGCCAAGACTTTGACAAGTACTCGTGTGGAAAATGGCAGCAAGATCATAATCACGGTGGGCAGTCGCGCTCCTTCACCTACATTGATAACAAGAACCAGTTTGATGTGCGCTCCATTGTACTTGACGAGAAGGTAGAAGGCGTCAACGCCTTTTACCAGTCTTGCGTTGACACATTGGTGAGAGGAAAGCATACCAGAGAGACCGTCGAAGAGAGAGATCACGAAATGCGAAAGATCCTGGATTCTCTCAAGACAGAGGCAGACTTGCCTGTGGTATTTGGCTTGCTCTTAAAGAACGCCTACACCGCTCCGCTGGGACTGCAAATTGAGAACCATCCGCTAAAGCCAAAGATGGTGCCCATGCTAAGGTACGACGGGTTCCCGGATGACCTTGACGACAATAGCATGTTAGACTTGCTGATGGCTACCACACCGACGCGCTATGAGGCGAGAGGAAAGCTCTTGCTTTTGAAAGATGCGCTGAGAAAGTTGCAGCGGTTCCGTCCGGATGACATTGAAGACTACGTTGCTTACGCGACGGGCGATGGGCTAAAGCGTGACATGATGACCTGGGCTGAGTTCAAGCGGACTGCATTTGGCGGAAGTTTTCAATGGAACTCTCTGTTGCAGACGCTTGACGGGCACCAACTTCGCTTTGAAAATAACCAAGAGGTGTGGATATCAGGCAGACAGCACTTTGAGCAAATCAAACTGGGAGACTTGTCAATGCGTGAGTGGAAGGCTTACGTGGAGTTTTCTATTCTATACCATACCGAGTCCTTTTTCCCCGACCTGCCTTCCAATGTGTTTTTCCGAAAAGCGCACCCCATGCGCAAGAATTATCGCTACCCGCGAATGGAACGACACAAAAGACAGCGCAGACTGCCGCGGGCGCCTGTGCCTACCAAAGGAGCTGCGGCAAAGCGGTCGACCCTTCCTGATACTGGAGTTACCCCAGAAGACTGTCTCCGCGCCACCCAGTTTCTGCTGCCTGGTTTGGTCTCGAAGGAATTTCTCAGCAGAGGCTTTCACGACGAGAGGGCAATGGCTCGCGTTAAACAAGTCGTTGAGGATGTCAAGGAGGAGTTGGCTGTCATGCAAGCAGAGACCCCTTACATTGACCAGGTCACTCGCGACAAGATTGTCAAGAAGACAAAGGCTATCAAGGTGCGTGTCGCTCATCCTACGCGCTGGAACGCGGAGCCATTTGCCAAGCGCATCACAAAAGACCGTTACTTGCGCAACCTTGACATGATCCGAGAATACAGAGTCCAACGAGACCTGGAGTTGTGGAAAAGGGGTGGCAAGCTTGACAGAGACGAGGCAGCGCGCTTCCAAGGGCCTCTCAGTACCGTCAACGCCTGGTATTCTCCGGTCTACAACGTCATCACGCTGTACCCCGGAATCCTGCGCTACCCGTTCTTTCACCCCAACTTTGACGACGCCAGTGTTTTTGCAGGAATCGGAATGGTGGCAGGCCATGAGCTTGGGCACAACGGAGACAGCAATGGAGTACTCTTTGATGAGAACGGCTCAGTGCATGACCTCTGGGACAAGGCAGCGGAAGCTCAGTTAAAGAAACAGTTTTCGTGTGTTGAAAGGGAATACGATGGTGCAACTCCAGTTAGCTGTGCCCGGCCAGGCTACGGGAAGCAAGTTTTGGGAGAAGCAGCCGCCGATAGAACGGGAATTGAGGTGGCCTACCGGGCATGGGAAAAGCGCCTGCCTGGAGGAAAGGCAACAAAGCAGCAGGCACAAGACTTCTTTGGTAGCTATGCCCAGACATGGTGCGCCTCTTACACTCCAGATCAGCAGTGCGATCGTGTAAAGAACGACGTGCATCCCTTGCCCAACAAGCGAGTGGTGAACACCCTGCGTAACTTTCCAAAGTTTCAGTGGGCATTCAACTGCAAAGACACCGATCCTATGGTTCACAAGCCGTCGTGTGCAATCTATGGCAACCTCGCACTTCCAATAACAAAGAAGTGAGTTGGTGAGCGACGTTTCATTGTTTCGATCGTCGCGCCGCAGTAGGCAACAGCACGGAAATAACAAATAAAAACATGACCTCCAACCATAATAACAGCACAGCGCTTTGGAACTGGGCGGATTGTTTATTATTATTTTCTTTTTCTTGTTGCCGTGTTTTCCATGCCTCTAAAGCAAAGTTGCGATTTAGTCAACACTCAAAATGAGATCTCCCGGATCAAAAATTAGATCACAAAATTCGGGCCTTTTTCAGCCGCCTTTAATTTTGCTGACAAGTTTACCCGGAAAGATAAAATTTCTTTTCTTTTTTTGGGGGGTCACTCAAACTTATCAATCACTTCTTTGCGCCTTGCATCAATCACCGACATGAACACACAACAACTCAATGACAATAACAATAAGCCGATCGTGGTCGCGGTTGTTGGCATCATCGGTGCTGGCAAGTCTACTATTATTAGACGCCTACAAGAGACTACTGTGTTGCCCGACACCCTGAAGAGGTCGTTCGGCAATTGGAAGCCCAAAATTGTGTACGTCCGAGAAAAGTCCGCCGAGTGGGAAAAACACGGAGACCTGAAAAGGTTCTACGAGGACCCCGACACACACGCCTACTGGTTCCAAACCATGGTGCTGAACAGTTACGTCGACGCCATGGACGAGGCACTGCAAGAAAAGCCAGATGTTGTCGTTGTCGAGCGGACGATGATGTGCCAGCGCATTTTCTGGGAGATTCAGGTGGAGCTGGGTCGCACTCAGGACCATCAGGACCGAGCATATCGCGGGAACGACCTCAAAGGCCGAAGTGGCATCTGGAGTAAGTGGGAGCGCCTAACTGTTCGCCCCGACATTATTTTGTACGCCAAAACGTCAGAGATCGAAACCACGCTGGACCGAGTCAAATCCCGCGGCCGAGAAGGCGAGAACGCTTCCCCTGAAGATGAAAAAGTGGGAGAAAAGGAGACGGGAGGAGTTACTCTGTCGTACGAGCAGCAGCTAAAGGCTGCCCACGACAAGCAGTACGCTTCTTACAAGTGTCGGCCCTTTGGCATGCCATCGATTGAGTGCATTCATGTTTCCACAGACGAGCCGCTCCATGAAGACGACAAGGTTTTGAAAAGAATCGTGGTCGACCCTATTCAGCGTGCCACTAATCGGATTCTTGCGGACCGCAAGCAGAAGCAAGCGCATTTCAATCAGGAAGCTATTAACGAACAAGTGCGACTTGCCGTTGCATACAACTCGGTGGATGTGCCTGATGTTGTTGAGAACGCAGCACTCGCAGTGGAGCACGAAAAGGAAAAGAACAAAACGTGGGTCCAGGTTTTGATGCAAAGGAATTAAAACAAAGTGATTTCTGCTACGCTGTGGTTTATTTTTCCTGTTATAAAAAAAAAAAATAGGTTACTTGATAGGGTATTGGACGAGGGATGGAACATGAGAGTTTTGTAGTCGTGTTTGAAGGAGTCGATGCATCGGCCATAAACAATGCAATAACAGTGCTAAAAGAGGCCCAGATGCGTCGGACTGGTAGCTTGGAGGTCACTCTGGGAACTTTTCCCTTTTCTCGCCAGACAAAGAAATCGATCGCCTCTGTTGCGTCTATTCTAGACAATGCGTCCGGCAGCAAGACGGGCGTGAGTATAACTTTAGAGGCAACAGACACCGATGTCGGCGTGGTGGCGTAACTGAAACAGCAAATGCAACGCACGGAAATAAAAACGCGTTGAGTTCTCAAGATCTCAAAAACGATCTACAAAAAAAAACTAATTTGAACGTCTAGACATACACTGGTTTATTCATATTTAGCTGGACGGTTTGGCGTACGGCAATCGAAATCTCGTCGACGTCTTCTTGTAAGAGACGTATCACTGGCTTGGTTGTCTTGTCTCCGTCAAACCACTTAATCAATCGCCACAGCGCGTATCGCGGTGGATTTGTATTTGCCCCTACTAACTGTACGGTGTCCCGCTTGTCCCCTCCTATTTCCCAGTGCCTTCCCTCGGCATCTGTTACAACCAGCGGATAAACAAGACGTATCTGCTGACATCCTTCCACATGCACACTCCAAACCCCCCGGAGTGACGACAAAAATTGCTCGTCATTGACGAAATGATAGATTACCACGGTCCACAGCCCAATCAGCCATCCAATAATGACATCTGCTGTGTAGTGCTCCTCCACTAGGATGAGCAAAAATGGTCCCACACAGTTGAATACTACGTACACCAAGGCAAGAAAGCGGTGATTCGCGTAGCGGTGAACAAAAAATGCTGTAACCACCCAAGTAGCTGTGTGCCCCGAGAACATAAAGTCTGAATACGTTTTCATCACCCCGAACGTGATCAAAACAGCCCCCAGTATCGGATTCTCCGGTACGTAGGCTTCTGCGTCGGCGAGGAGCGGATAGCGAGTGGCTCCAATTGCCAATGCTCGCTGAAAGTATATTGCGCCCCAGCACAAGAAAAACCTCCCAAACTCCCTCTCTGGGTGACTGAAATCTATTCCCAGCCAAAAGAAAAACCCCACCACAGACACAAGAACCCAGATGTCTGCCGCTGACGAGAAAAATCCCTGACTCATAAACTGCAGAGCTGGTCCGCCAATGATGAATTGTCCCGTGTCAAATAGTGTACAGTTTTGTCCTGGGCCACCTGTCTCCACAGGGTGCGACTCAATCCAGAGCTGCATCAATGCCATGCAGAATATTGTGACGAGAAAAAGACCCAGCACGCAAAAAATTCGCGTCCAGTCTACGCCAATGCAGTCGCCACAACATCGCGTTACCTTCCTACCCATTCAGCGAGCTTGATTTTTTGCTGTTCTTTAACCCTTTGTTCCTCTTCGTCCCTTTGAAGCAACAAGTCTCTTACTAACAAGTCGCGCTCCGCCTCCAGTTGTTGCTCTTTAGTTAAAAACATGTGGTCGGTATATTGAAACCATCCGACCACTGAATTACTGAACATGTAAGGCATCTCTGGAAAGATATACATCAACATGAACCAGAAAAACGTCACGGTGAAGCTAATGCCAGTGACCACCATGATAAACGTATCCCAGAAACCAAACCCAAAAAACCAAACCGTAATTAACGGCGGCAGGAAGAACACGAAAATGCCAAAGAACGCCCGGATGGCCCCTGGTCTCTTCCACAACAATATGTAGTAGCAGACCATTAGTGTCGCCAGACTGGACGTGTAGTATGCAATTATGTTTGGCGGTCCCGCCATAATGAGCCCGGGGCAAAGTGGGTCAGGGTATTCTTGATGGATACCCGATTGTAGCGCCAGCAACAAAAAGTTTGTTGTGAACAAGAACCCGCCATAGCAGGCCAGCGTAAACACCCCAAACATCCAACCGATGAGACTCAGTGTGCCACTGATGAGAATGGGTGCGGAGAGGGCATAAGTGGCGGCCTGAATCAACGAACTGTTGTAGTGGCACACAATGACACCAGCATCCTCCATCTACAGACAACTTGTCGTTACCTTTGATTCGGCACAAAGAAAGGAAAGGGAAATGTTTTATTCTCCCTGTAACTCCAAGGTATTATTATTAGTTTTTAGAGAGCTGGGTGGTTAGAACTTCACAGCCATTGTTTTCTAGGCTTTTAGCAAAAGAGAGGAAACTCCACCAAATTTTATTTTTTTTATTTTTTTTTTTTCTCTCTCTCTCTCTCTCTTATTCTTTCACACGTGTTCCCGCCTTCTGTGTATCACACATACCCGTCCTCCATGTTGCTTTCATCCAACCGTGCCCGCTACTCTCCTTCGGCCATCTTCTCCGATGCGAGCTGCACTTCCCTGTGCATCTCCCGGTCCTGTTTGGTCAGAGGGCTATATGACACAGACACCTTAGCGGCCCACAGCTCTGCTCGTACATACTCCGTTGATAATGCGATCGCCACCTCCAAGCGCTCCGTACCGCTTCTCTCTGTTAATTCGCACATAAAGTACGCTCCCGGGAAGTGCGAAAACACCTTGGGCTTTCCTGCACCCACTTCTTTGAGGGGGACCTTCAGGCCAAACGACGTCTTTTCAAAGGTGTCTTTGAGTTTGTAGCAGACGTGGGTTAGTTCATAGTCTTGACCTATCTCCGGTAGCGCAGTTGCCATGATTTCGCTGTAACAGCAGTTCCCAATGCTCCGTCCGTGCGCTCGCTCAATTACATCTTTGGCCTGCCCTGAGTGCTTCTCTGTAACAAACCGTAGCTCCTGGCGCTTGTTTGTGCAGTGCTTCATCTGACTGTCGCCCGCCTTGGCCTTAACCATGTAGCCGATTTGCAAGCTCATGACCAACGCGGTGGTTGGGATTTTCGTGGATTTGCGATAATTCATTCTTACCACCCTTCCTCTTTCCCCAGCAATTTAACTTGTTTTCGCCAACAACCGAGTTTATTCAGAACAACGCTTCTTTTGACGCAAGGCTACTCAAACTCCCCCGGCGTCCGCTCTTTGAGGAGAAGGCGTCTGTTGTTGCTGCCGGGGTCTGTTCCTTTGTTGTGGTACAGCAGGAAGCCCGCCGTTTATCGCCAGTGTCATAGAGGCAGAGTCCAGTAGCTGCTGCAAGGGGATCGGTATCTCTATCTCGGCAATGGAACACTCGTTTTTGATGCCTTGTATACAGTCATCCAGCACCGAGCGCGCGTGCGCTATTTTTTGCGACGCGGAGAATTGCGCTATTTGGTAACCCCCTTGTATTTTTGCCTGCCATTCTTCTTCCTTTTTCCTAAGGTGTGCTCTTGCGGCGTCATCGTGGCGCTTGACCCGATCCACGTTTTCTCGCTTCAGCTGTTCCATTGCTGACATATTTTCCACTCCTATTTCGTCCAATTCCTCCTTTAGTCTGTGCACCTCTGCTTCCAGTGTTTCTTGAGTTCTCCCTTGCTTTTCCCTTTCCCGCTCCAGTTGTATCGCGGCTTCTTCGAGCTTGTCTTTCATCTTGGCAACTTTTGCGAGGGCGTCGTCGCGCTGTTCTTCAACTTGTTTTATCCATTTTCTCCACCGCTCCTCATTCTCTGTTTGCATCTGCACGCGGTGCTCCCACTCATTCGTAATCCTATATTGCTCTCCTGTCTTGATTATCTGGTTTTCCAAGTCGCCCTTGACAACAAAAAGCGTTCGGTCCAGTTGAGTGTGTTTTTCCTTCATCCGTTCAATTTCTCCGCCGTGAAGTGAACAAGTTCGTTCGAGCATTGCAATGTAAAGACGAGCCTCTTCATCGGGTGTAAGGGCTTTGATTTGTTGCTGCAACCTCGCAACGCGTTCATCCACTCCCCCCTTTTCATCATCGCCGTCACTCTCGTCCGATTCAGCGGACACGAAAAAATCTCGCAGGTAAGAGCACAAAAAAGTAGCACTGTTCTCGTCTTTCATCCACTCGTTCAGCTGGGCATCGTAACGGACTTGGGCGTCCGGTGATAGCACGGCATTCTTCTTTCTTTTCTCGTTGCCGACGCGGGCTTGTCCAACCCCGGTTTCTTCCTTGTCCGCGCGCCCTCTTTTCTGTCCGCGCCCCGTACACTGTTCTGCTTCACGCTCTTCTGCTGTGCGCACACCCCTGATCTCTGCCTGCAACAGCCTGAGCTGCTGCGCAAGTTGATGATGTTGGCCCGTCAACTCCAGCAACAACGCGCGCTCATTCTCTTGGTCCATTGTCAATCCTCCAAGCAAACGAATACCACAATACACTGAATCACGCCGCCCTAACGACGAGTAGAATTATAGATTAATAACAACATTTTTTTTGACAAGTAAAATGGAAAAATTGTGCTGTCATTTTTTTTTTTTTTTATTTGTTTGACAAAACCCCCGCTGAGCACACATAGAGTTGCCAGTGGAGTTTTTTTTTTTTTTCGGTGAGGATGAGTGTCTTTTCTCTATGCTACAGGAGTACGGCTTACATCTTTGCCTCCAACGTGATTTTCTTGCCGTTCTGGAATGCTTTGACTGACTCGTCGACATCGTGAATGAGTTGATTGGCGTTCTCCACTACACCAGTCTCTGCTGCGTGTAAAGCTGTCTGGGATAGCTTATTGAAGTTCTTGATGGCAGCAGCAAGTTCAGCTGGCTCGATGATTCGGACGACTTCCTTGATCTTTCTGTTGATCTCTTGCTTGGTCTCCTCCTCGATGAACTCGGCAACAAGTGACTTGATTCCAGTTGTAGCTAAACTATTGATATCAAACCCCTTGGTTACCGTGCTACGAGCTACAGAACCCATGATCACTTCCACTGAGTGGGTGATGGAGTCAGCCCGCTTTAGCCAGATTTGATCCTGGTTTTCCGGGTATGGTGCCAGCATTTTGCCAAACCACCAGGCTTGCACACCTTTCACCATCTTTTGTGTATCGCGTCGCATTCCAAGCGTGGCATTGCTAGTTTTCTCCATCATGGGCCCGCTCATCATCAGACCAACGGCTGTGCCACCACTTGTTGCCAGAAGCGCAATCGTGACACCAAGAATTGCTGCCAGCAAAAAGTTTTGCCACCATCCCTGCACAAGACCATGCACTGTTGGGTCTCGCGGCGCTGTACAGCACCCGTTGCCTTTTCGGTATTTCCCGCTTGGGTCTTCAAGCAACACGGCCTGGTCTGAATAGCCGTTATAACTCATTTGTTTATATTTAGTACTGGGGGTCGAGTGACAAGTAGGTATGCACTCCCTTTCTTTTAGTAGTAGCAGTGAACGCTCGTGTTATTTAATTGCAGACACCCGTTTTCTCTGAGTAGGCCAAGACAGAGGTTTTTTTTATCTAGCTTTTTATATATATATATATTTTATTGCTCCCACCTTCGTCACTCCACGCCAATAGGAGCGACAGCAATGACAATGCATCTCCTCCTCCTCTACCTTTTTCATATATCCCAGTCGAAATCGTCAAGTCCAAACGTCAGAGTCGTGCTGTCAAATGAGTCGTTCTCATTAGTAAACAGGTCAGAGTTTGGGCTCGGGGATCTGACGTCATCCAGCAGCATTGCCATAAACTCTGGGTCGAGTGTGTAGCCCTGGCTGTTAGTGCGGCCCATGGTGAGCTGTATGTCGTCTCGAAACATGTCTACGTCCTCCAAAAACTCTTCTGGCAAAGCGTAGACCTCCTCCACTTCTTCCCCCTTGTCCTTGGCGGGTATCCCCACTTTCCGTTTCTTTGGGGTCTGCGTCGCGACGGATGCGGTGGTGTTGGGAACAGCTGCGTCTCCTCCGTGTTTCATCTCTTCTTCAGTGAGAACGTCTAGCGCATTCTGTTGATTGCGCGGAAGATCGACGCCCGTGTCAACTCGAGGAACAAGCTCCTCGTCGTCCCCGTTGGGCCTTGAGACATTCGTCATGTATCGCCTAATGCCTTGCTGCGTAGCATCTTTCGGATTGTGCCTCGGAAGCATGCTGATGGTGCCAGTTGCCCGTTCTTCCAGCGCCCGTCGGATCCCTTGCCCAAATCCGCGCTCCGTGTTCCCAATGACCACATTTTTGCCCGAGGGAAAGAACCAAATACCTTTTCTTACACTCGGTTTGTTTTGGGCATTCAACGGCCTGGCTTGATGCAGTGGGACAACATGTGTTGCTGGAAGTTTAAGGTAACGCATCAGTTGCGCAACTTGTTCTGCAAGCATGTAGAAGGGGACCGCCAGAACTTGTTTGTCGCTTGGGAACCGATTTATCCAGATGTCGCCATTCTGGCGCGCGGGTTCCTGTCCTGTTTGTCTTCGAGCGATATTCTCGCTCGTCCACACCATGTACCCAGGCGCGTTTTCAAAATTCACGTCCAATAGCGTTCTTGTGGGACCAAACCCGTCGGCGTAGGTCAGTTTTGCCACTCCCTTCCCTGACGCGTTTGTTACAAACCCGAGAGCGCGGCACAGCGTGTTGATTATGTTTCTATTGGTCTTTGACGAAGGCCTGTTCTTTAGTTCAGCTACTTCCTTGCCGAGCACCTCTATTTCTCCACGGAGCTTTTGGATGAGTACTTGCGTAACCGTCCTGTCGTCTTCTTCCATTTTCCCTTCTCTTTCCTCGTTCCAAAGCCTCTCAACATTTACTCTAGACCAGCTCTCCTTTGCCTTTTTTGGGGCGATCGGCTGTCTTATTTGAGGAGGCGCTGTTCTCGGATTGTGTCTGGTCTACGGAAAGCTTCTTTTTCACTTTGGAGATCTGCTGCTCATTGTTATTGTTGTTGTCGCCGCTGTCTGTTTCCGCGTCCAATTGGGACGCAAGCCTTTCTAGTTCTTCTTCTATTTCCCCATCGTCCATCATATCAAGTACACCCGTTGTATCCGCTAGCGCGTCAGACATACTCGATACCTCGTGTGTTTGTTCATTGAGTTTGTTCATCAAATTGACCACACTCTCTTCGTTGATGTTTTTTAGGAGGTCATCCACCGCCTTCTTTGATTCACCCAAAACATCGTAGAAGGCCTTTGTAGCAACCGCTTCCTCGTGAACGAGAATCGTTTGGTCCAATACAATCCCAAACTGTGACCACCGTTGCACCATACGCTCGAGCCTCTTGATAATGGCAGCTTTACTCAATGCACCTCTCCGGTTGTCTTGCTTTAAAAACTGCTTCGCTGCGTCCTCGTTCATCTTCTTACGCCGCTCAAGCTCAGTGATTTTCGCGTTTATCCGCAGCAAAAACTGTCGCATCTGGTTCACCACTCTCAGCGCTTCTGCTCCTGCGCCCTCGGGTTCTCGTGTTTCCCGCCAAATGCACCCCACAAGCCATTTACACCAACCGCGTTCTTCGCCTTCAAGTCGCTGGTATCTAGCTGACATCACGCTGTAACTTTGCTGTGTGTGTTTTTTTTTTTTTTTTTTTTTTTTTTAGATCGCGATTGAGATCAAGCCCCTTCAAGACCTTTCTAATTTTGCTGCTGTGAATTAAGGGGCGGAAAGTCCATCGAGAAAAGTGAGAAGCGTGGTTTCTTAGGTGTCTCGCTAAATGAGAGGCAGCAACAAAAAGCGAACTCCCCAGTCAAGAGAGCGCGACCGAGGGGGGCTACCGGGCCCCGATAGAGGAGAGTGGCAACTAGAGGGGCAAAACAAATGTCTCTACTGCGGCGGTTCATACAAGTTTGACAAGTTCACCATACCAGAGGCGATGGGTGGGTTTTGTATGCCAGAATGTGTTTCTGGGTATACATACTACATCTTGCGGGACAGTAAGGGAGAGTATCAAGAGCTCATTGAACAACACTGCAACCGGAAAGTTAACCGAGCACCACCGCACGGGGAAATGCGTCACTGGGATCAGAAGAACGGGTGGAAGACGCAAGAAGACGTTTATAATATACGTTACAAAGGATTGTCGGAGAAGGAAAAAGCGCAAGCTCGTAAAGAGATTGGGGATAAGCGCAAATAAATTTGTAGAGAAAAGAAAAAAAAAATGGAATTTTTTGCTCGGCACCAATTCTAGAATTAACTCAGTCCCGGCGAAACGGAGATCATTGTTCTTAAGCCTGAATTGGCCGAGACTCTGTCTAATAATAGCAACCGGAGTTGTGATTGGCGCAAATTTCCGGGTTCTGGGGCCGCCCCCCCCCCCGGGGGGGGGGGGGGTGGTGTGGTTGGGTGGTGGTGGTTGT
>Ga0316204_10003049_pt1 | contig 35160 bp, 35 predicted proteins | sample 6monrhotite_MG_2_FD_205661 | JGI IMG/M metagenome (GOLD analysis project Ga0316204, IMG submission 205661) | Microbial mat bacterial communities from mineral coupon in-situ incubated in ocean water Damariscotta River, Maine, United States -... | ecosystem: Environmental > Aquatic > Marine >... | reverse complement strand
GTGTTGTAGGTGTCGATTCGCGCATCGGAAGCGCAACTATTACATCGCCGGCCAATGCGAGGTTCCCGGTGGTCGCATTTTCGAACCGCAAAACCGGTTCCCAATTTTGCTAAAAATGCTCGGTTCCTGGTGGTCGCATTTTCGAACCGCAAAACCGGTTCCCACTTTTGCTGAAAATGCTCCGGTCCTGAAACCGCGGCCCGTCAGAGAATGAATTTCGACAGATCGACATTCTTCGCCAGATTGCCGACATGCTCCGCGACATAATCGGGATCGATCACAATCGTCTCGCCATCGCGGTCGGAGGCGGTGAATGAAATCTCCTCGACCAGTTTTTCCATCACCGTCTGCAAACGCCGGGCGCCGATATTCTCGACCGAGGCATTGACCTGGTGGGCGAGACTGGCGAGCGCATCGATCGCGTCATCGGTGAAGTTCAGTGTCACGCCCTCAGTTCCCATAAGCGCGACATATTGCGTGATCAGGCTGGCTTCCGGCTCGGTCAGGATGCGTTTGAGGTCGGCTTCGCTCAAAGCCTGCAGCTCGACGCGGATCGGCAGACGGCCCTGCAGCTCGGGCAGCATGTCGGAGGGTTTGGCCAGATGGAAGGCGCCCGAGGCGATGAACAGGATATGGTCGGTCTTGATGACGCCATGCTTGGTGGTCACCGAAGTGCCCTCGATCAGCGGCAGCAGATCGCGCTGCACGCCTTCGCGCGAGACATCAGCGCCGCGGGCGTCGGAACGGCCGACAATCTTGTCGATCTCGTCGAGAAAGACGATGCCGTCCTCCTCGGCCAGCTTGATTGCTTCGGCGGTGATCGCGGCGTCATCAAGCAATTTGTCGGCTTCCTCGGCCAGCAGCGGCTCATAGGCCTCCTTGACCTTCATGCGCACGGTTTTCTTCTTCTTGCCAAAGCCCTTGCCGAGAATATCGCCGAGATTGATGACGCCGGCGCCGCCGCCAGGCATGCCGGGAATATCCATCATCGGCATCCCGCCGGCATCATTGAGCTCGATCTCGACATCCTTGTCGTCGAGCTCACCATCGCGCAGGCGTTTGCGTAAGCTCTCGCGCGTCGCCGGGCTGGCGCCCGCACCGACCAGCGCATCAACCACGCGCTCTTCCGCCTGGCTCTCGGCCTGGGCCTTGACCGCCTCGCGGCGGTTTTCGCGCACCAGGGTGATCGCCACCTCAACCAGATCGCGGGCGATCTGATCGACATCGCGGCCGACATAGCCGACCTCGGTAAATTTCGTCGCCTCGACCTTGATAAAGGGCGCTCCGGCCAGCCGGGCCAGACGGCGCGAGATCTCGGTCTTGCCGACGCCGGTCGGCCCGATCATCAGGATATTCTTCGGCATCACCTCTTCGCGCAGACCCGGTTCAAGCTGACGCCGGCGCCAGCGATTGCGCAGGGCGATCGCGACCGCCTTCTTGGCATCGCCCTGGCCGACAATGAAGCGGTCGAGTTCGGAAACAATTTCGCGGGGCGTAAATTCGGTCATGACAGGTTTCGCATTTGGCTTGGCTCTGATCCCCATGTAATCAAGCTGCAGCGATGAAACCAGTGCGCAAAGGCATTCGCCCACATGTCGAGCTCCGAAAGACGCCCCCGCTTCCATCTCGCCTTCCCCGTCGACGACCTGGACAAGGCGCGCGCCTTTTATGGCGGCATCATGGCCTGCCCCGAAGGCCGCTCATCCGAGAATTGGGTCGATTTCGACTTCTACGGCCACCAGATCGTCGCCCACCTCGCCCCCGGGGAATGCCAGGCTGTCGCCACCGGCGGTGTCGACGGCAAGGCGGTGCCTGTGCGCCATTTCGGCCTGCTGATGGCCTGGGACGACTGGGAAGCCTTGGCGGAGCGTTTCAAGGCGGCCGGCGTGGCCTTCATCATCGAGCCCTATGTGCGCTTTGCGGGCGAGCCGGGCGAGCAGGGGACATTCTTCCTGCGCGATCCGGCGGGGAATGCGCTGGAGTTCAAGTGCTTTCGGGATGAGGCGGGGATTTTTAAGAGGGGGTAGGGGTTGCGCTGGCAGGCCTTCGCGGCAATTCACCACAAAACTCCATTTCCCCGAAATCCGCAGCGTTCCTCCGGGGAAAGATGTGAGGTTCGGCCAGCTTCCCGGGGCGCAGGGTTCACCAACCGGTCACTGTACCGGCGGCGCGCAATTCTCCCGCGTCGCTATCTCGAGCGCGGTGCGCATCTGATCTTCTGCGGCGGCACGGTCTGAATTTGGCGACGGTAGGCCACCAGTAGCAACCGTATCGCGAACCGTGTTGAACGCGGCGTCGCAGGCCGGGATGGTTTTTTCCTCGCCCTCAAGGTCCCGGACAGCGATCTGGGGGCGAAGTGCGAGTAGTTGGGCGGTGTAAAAGCCTATTCTCGCATTATCATTGGCGAATACGAACTCCCCGTTGACCATGCGAACAGGCTCCGCCGGGTTTTGCCGACGAAACTCTTCTTGCTGGGCTTGGGCCCGCTCAAGCACGGATGGGACGGCTTCGACCAGATTCGTCAGGGCGCTGCGGACGGGTGCCAACGCATCTGGCTCTGAGCCACCCTCCAGCCGCGGACCCAGTTCACGTTTCAAAATCTGCTGGACACCCAAATTATTCTCGCTGAGCCATGCCTGAATTTCTGAGATTTCGGAGTCGCGCGGATAGCCGTTGGTGCCAGCCAGTTGGAACAACCAGACCAGGCGATAGAGCGCGGCATCCGTTAGGGGAGTGGGTTCAAGCGGGGCGGGGGTATCGGTGGAGGGATCGGGCGCGTTAGCGGTCCATAGGTCGGTGAATAAACGGTCCAGATAGATACGTCGGCCGCGCACACCAATATTGGTCGATGAGCTTGGGTCCTGGCGTTCCACAGTCGCGCGCAATGACTCGCTCATCGCGGCCTGGAGTCCTCCCGGCATGCAGAATTGCTGGTACTCGAAGATAATGCGTTCCAGGGTCGGAAACTGGTCGATCGTAAAGGTTGACGCTCCTTGCGCAAATGGAAGGGCGGTTTCGGCTACAAATGCCTCCTGTCTCTGTCGGACAACCGCGAGCAACTGCGCCAGATCTGGCGTGATCATGACCAAGGCCTCGACTTCAGCGTGAAGATTGTTGAATCCGATTTGCGAAACGGAAACTACCGGCACAAAATCAGACCCGACGCCGGCGATGCTCGACAAGGCAATGATTGAATCGACTGCCATATTTGTCGAGTTTCTGACGAAGCGGGATCCGCGCTTCAAATCCGTGAGATCGGAGAAAACGATTCCGCAACGGATATCGATCTGGGCACGCCGCCCGTTCCAATAGCGCAGGGCGAGGTCGGCGATCTGATCGGCTCTCGGGTCGCTGCCGGGTCTGGGATTCGGAATGATCTCCGCGAATGTGGGTGTCAATGTGACGCTATGGCTGGCTGTGCGAGATAATGGGAGACCCCCCTCTGTGCCTGACCGGCTCATCCTAATCCTTTCACCTCGTATGCGGGTCAGCGTGAGGCTATCGTTTTCGTCGAGGGTTACGGCATGCTCAGGGTGCCCCTCCGGGGTCAGGATGATGTCGTTAGGCCCCTCAACCCTCAGGGTGATATTCTCGCCAGCCGCGAGCGCGACGGTAAATCTCTCATCTCCGCCGACCTGCACGGAAATATCGGGATGGTCAGCTAAATCCCGGACAAATGTAACGGCGCCGTCACGGCTGAGGGTGAATGTTCCGGTCCCCTCGACGGTCAGGGCGCCGCTCGTTGGGCGCTGCCGCGGGTGCATCCTGCACTCAACCGGGTTCGATCGGCTGGTCACCTCGCGAGGTGGGTATCGACCGTAAAACTCCCGCGCCAAACGTTCCCGCATCATGTCGAGGCAGGCGCCATCCGACAGCAGGTCTTCGCGATATCGATCGTTCGAGTTTTCCCGGGGCGCGGCGCCCGCCCAGCGACTGACGCTGTCCGCGACCCCTGACAATCCGTGCGAGCAGCCGCCAAGGAAGAGCGCGAGAATTACGGTTAATCTTGAAAGCCTGATCATCGCTATCGCCCCCTCCTGAAACGGTTTGCCTATCGGCTAACGAACATCTCGGGAGCACATATACAATCATAGAACTAAAATCACAATGTTACATCCCTACGGTGTTTATTCTTCGCTTGAACTCCAGACCCCCCCTCTGGCCACACCACCCCACTTCCCCCTAGTCTCCCCCCACGCGAACGGAGCACCAGGCATGGACCGGTTTTCATTTGTGATGGTGTTGCTGTCGATCATTGTCGGGCTCGGCGTGACCGAATTGCTGACCAATGTGGCGCGGCAGATCCAGAATCGGGCGCAGTCGCGGTTTTACTGGTTGCACAGCGTGATGGTGGCGTTGGTCTTCATCGCCCTGCTGCAGCAATGGTGGGAGGCCTGGGACCAGCGGCTGGTCGAGACGTGGAGCTTTCCGATCCTGCTTTTGATGCTGGGCGGGCCGATCGGGCTCTACATTATCTCGCATCTTCTGTTTCCGGACGCTGCGGAGGGCGTCGATTACGACCGGCATTATTTCGCCAATACGCGTCAGACCTATCTGCTAGGCACTGCCACCGTCGTGTTCGCGACGATCTACCGGCCGCTGAGCTTTGGCGACGGGCTGGTCGATATGGATAATCTGTCCTCGGCCTTCATCCTCGCCGCCTTCCTGGCGCTGGCGATCTGGAAGACGCGGATGCTGCACCAGATCCTGGTGCCGCTGCTGTTCGCGGCGCTGGTGCTGGATGTGCTGGTGTTTCACTTCGCGCTTTAGGGTTTTTCACTCCCAAAACAAATCCTTGTCATCCCGGACGGATGCCCGGACGCGTCAGCGAGCCGGGCGTAGATCCGGGACCTACCCGCGTCTCCAGCTGGTTTCAGGGGTAGGTCCCGGCTCTGCGCCCCGCCTGCGCGGGGCATCCGGCCGGGATGACAAGCGGTTGAAGTCTTTGAGAGAAGAGACGCGGTCTACCCCGCCAGGCTGGCCGTAATGCCGGCAAAGCCAGCTTCGTAAATTCCGGCCAAGGCAGCGGCAGCGGCCTCGTCCTGGCCGTCAATGGCGGTGTAATGGCTTGACCAGGTGATGGTCGAGACGCCCGGTGCGGTCTCGGCGACGCTGATGGTCGCGACATAGTCGCTGATGGGCAGTGGGCTGGAGATAATGGCGTAGGAATAGGTGTGGGCGGCGTCATCGCGCGCAACTTCACGCTCGATGAAGGTCGCCGAACCGTCAGCGGTGACGATGGTGCGGGTGCCGTCATCGCCGATCGTGCAGCTGCCGACCACCGGATGCCACTCGCCGAGCGAGCAGAAGGGGCCGATCAGGGTCCAGACGGTAGCGGCGTCAGCCGTGACCGTGACGCTGCGCGACAGGGTCGGCGCGGCGGCTTCCGGTGCCGATGCAGCCTCGGGTGCAGCTTCGGGTGCAGCTGGAGCCGCGGTCTCGGCCGGCGCAGCAGCGGGTGCTTCCGGAGCGCTGGTGTCAGGCGCATTGCAGCCGGCCAGAACGAGTGCGGCGCCGAGGCCGAGCAGTGATGTTTTGAGCAGAAGAGTCATATCAGTATCGGCGACCGGAACGGCGCCCCCCCAAATGTGTGAAATCCAACTTCGGGGCGAATGCTATCATTTCGCCCGCCCCTGTGGGGAAAATTTTCAAATCTGTCTGCCGGTGTCCGCGACCACGGCCGCGCGGGCCAGCCGTTTGATCTCGGCGACATAATCCCCCTGCGACCAGCCGCAATCACCGACCAGATGCTCCCAGTTTCGGACCGAGAGCAGGGCCCAGATCAGGTCTGTGCCCCGTTTGGGGTCGAGATCGGGGCGCAGCAGGCCGTCGCGGGCGAGGGCCTGGATGGCCGCGTCACAGCCATCGCGCATGGCGGTCATGCGATCATCCCAGGCGGCGCGGGCGGCTTCGTCTGTCGCGGCCATCGTCATCAGGGCGCGGCCGACACCATGGATCACCGGAATATAATTCCCCCAGGCCTCGATATAGGCGTCCAGCCGCGCCGGTCCGCTGGTTGCGGCGCGGCTCGCTGCCAGGCGGTCATCTATCGCTGATGCGGCGTCGACGAAGCGGGCGGCGGCGATCAGCAATTCGGTTCGGTTGGGAAAATGCAGATAGACGGCCTGGCGGCTGACCCCGGCGGCGCGGGCGATATCGCTCATCCGCGCCGGGGTCTCGGGGCCCTGTTCCAGCAGGTCCCAGCAGGCCTTGAGGATGCGGGTGCGGGTTTCTTCGCCGGATTTCGTCATGGATATGTTTTCCGATTCACGCTTGACACGGTGTCAAGATAACGAATATAGCGGCGATGTAAACTTTACACGGTGTCAAGAAAGCACCGCAATCGAGGAAATCATCATGACCAATTCCACACCATCCATCGCTTCCGCCGCTGCGGACCAGACGAAGAGCAGCAACAAGCCCGGCCTGATCCTGGTGATTGGCGGCAGCGGCAAGACGGGCCGCCGTGTCGCCGAAGGGCTGATGCGTCTGGGCCATGCCGTGCGCCTCGCCTCACGCAGCGCCGCCGCCGCCTTCGACTGGAACAAGCCGGCCGGCTGGGCCGCCGTGCTGACCGGCGTCAGCGCCGTCTATCTCACCTTCGCCCCTGATCTGGCCGTACCCGGTGCCACCGAGGCGATCTCCGCCTTTGTCGGCCTGGCGCGGGCGGCAGGTGTGCGCCATATCGTGCTGCTCTCCGGACGCGGCGAGGACGAAGCCCAGGCCGCTGAGCGAATCGTGCAGCAATCGGGGCTCGACTGGACCATTGTGCGGGCCAGCTGGTTCAATCAGAATTTCACCGAGGGTGAATTTGTCCACATGGTGCGCGCCGGCGAGATCGCCCTGCCGGCCGGTGATGTCGCCGAACCCTTTATCGATGCCAATGATATCGCCGAGGTCGCCATCGCGGCACTGACCGAGCCTGGTCATGCCGGCGAAGTCTATGAAGTCACCGGGCCGCGCCTGTTGAGCTTTGCCGAGATCGCCGCCGAGATCAGCGAAGCTTCCGGCCGCAGCGTCCGCTTCACCGATATCCCGCAGGCGGAATTTGTCGACGGGCTTGTCGCGGCGGGTCTGCCTGACGTGATGGTCTGGTTGCTCGACTACCTGCTGGCCACCGTCCTCGACGGCCGCAATGCGAGGCTGGGCGATGGCGTGCAGCGCGCGCTGGGCCGGCCGCCGGTCGACTTCATCGATTTCGCCCGCGATGCCGCCCGTTCCGGTGTCTGGTCAATGGCCGCCTGAGCCGTCCGGATTGAAAGGAGATTACCATGTCGATCAATCTAATCGCCATCACCAGCCTCTTGCTGGCTCTTGTCAGCGCCCTGGTGTCCGGCGTCCTGCTGGCCTTTTCCGATTTCATCATGCGTGGTCTGGCCCAGGCCAGACCCGCAAGCGGGATCGAGGCGATGCAGGGCATTAATCGCACCGTGCTGCGCTCGGTCTTCCTGACCGCCTTTGTGCTGCTTCTGCCCGGCGTCTACGCGCTGGCCGCCTATGCCCTCCTGTCCCTGGAGGGGCCGGGCCAGACGCTGATCTTTATCGGCGCGATGATCTATCTGGTCACCGTTTTCCTGGTCACAGGCTTTGGCAATGTGCCAATGAACAAGCGCCTCGCCGCGCTGGATTCGCAAGATGAAGGCGCGCAGGTCTATTGGCAGCGCTTTCTCATCCGCTGGACAGGGCTCAATCACTGGCGCGCCGCGGGATCGCTCGCCACCTCGCTCTGTTTCGCGGCGGCGGCTTTCATGCTGGTCTGACGGGAATGTGAGGCCGGCAATGCGAAGCCGGGAATGCGAGGTCGGTGCGGATTCGCGACTATTCCGACGTCAGCGTCTCGATGGTGAGATTCTCATTGGTGTAGATGCAGATCTCCGCGGCGATCTGCATCGCCTTGCGGACGATAATTTCCGGCTCGGCCTCGTATTCCAGCAGCGCACGCGCTGCGGAGCTGGCATAATTGCCGCCGGATCCGACGGCGACGACGCCGTGTTCCGGTTCGAGCACATCGCCGGCACCGGTCAGCACGAAAGTGGCGCTGGTGTCGGCGACGATCAGCATGGCGTCGAGCTTGCGCAGATAGCGGTCAGTGCGCCAGTCCTTGGCCAGTTCGACGCAGGCGCGGGCGAGCTGGGAGGGATATTGCTCGAGCTTGGCCTCGAGGCGTTCGAACAGGGCGAAGGCGTCAGCGGTGGAGCCGGCGAAGCCGGCGACGACCTTGCCGTCGGCGAGACGGCGGACTTTCTTGGCATTGCCCTTCATCACGGTCGGGCCGAAGGAGACCTGGCCATCACCGGCGATCACCACGGTCTTGCCCTTGCGCACGGCAAGGATGGTGGTGCCACGCCATTGCGTCGCGTCGGTGGATGAGGTTTTGGACATATTGGTCTCCGACTGAGCATTTTCAGCAAAAGCGGGAACCGGTTTTGCGGTTCGAAAGTGCGAAAATACGAAAAACTAGAGTTCCGTCACTGAGCCTGGGCTCCGTGACGGGACTCGGCTGGAGACACAGATGTGGCGGTCGCGGCGGCTGCGATCAAGCCCTCAGACCATTTGGCCTATTCGGCAACCGCGCGTTTGGCCGAACCGCCCTGGGTATATTCGACGAAGTCGCTGGCTGGCATCGGGCGCGCAAACAGGAAGCCCTGGGCCAGAGTGGCGCCTTCGGCCCGCAGCATTTCGAATTGTTCCCGAGTTTCGACGCCCTCGGCGACGGTCTCCAGCTTCAGCGCCTTGGCCATTGCCAGAATGGTTTCGACGACGATGCGGGCGTGCGGATCGGTGGTCATGTCGCGCACGAAGCTCTGGTCGATCTTGAAGACGTCAAACGGCATCCGCGTCAGATAGGAGAGCGAGGAATGGCCGGTGCCGAAATCATCAATCGCGAAATTGACGCCGCGATCACGCAGGGGCTGAACCTGGACGATGGCGCGTTCGGGATTCTCCATCGCGATGGACTCGGTCAGTTCCAGCTCGAGCAGGTGTGGCGGCAGATTGGCCAGTTCCAGCGCGTGCAGCACGGATTCCGAGAAGCCCTCGTGCTCGAACTGCATCGCCGAGACATTGACGGCAACCGGGATTTCAATCCCCAGCGTGCGCCAGCGGGCCGCTTCGATACAGGCAGCGCGCAAGACCCAATCGCCGATCTCGCCGATCAGACCGCATTCCTCGGCCGCCTCGATGAAGGCGCCAGGCGATAACAGGCCAGCTGTCGGGTGCTGCCAGCGCACCAGGGCCTCGGCGCCGGCAACCGAGCCGTCGCGCATGTCGATTTTGGGCTGGTAGAACACGACCAGCTGGTCTTGACGCACCGCATCGCGCAGCTCGTTTTCCAGCACCAGACGCTCGAAGGCTGACTGGTTCATGGCGGATTCGAAGAAGCGGGCCGATGAGCCGCCATCGCGCTTGGCGTGAGCCATGGCAAGGTCGGCATGGCGGATAAGGGATTCCGGGTCGGCACCGTCCTGCGGGAAGACGGCAATGCCGATCGAGACGCCGAGGAAGACCTGGTGGCCGGAGATTTCAAACGGCAGACGGATGGCGTCGACCAGCTTGTTGGCAATCCGGGCCGCGTCTGCGGGTTCGTCGATTGAAGGCAAAAGCACGGTGAATTCATCGCCACCGAGGCGGGCGACCAGGCTTGGCTCGCCATCGCCGCCAGCTGCGAGATCGCAACCGCGCGTCACTTCCGACAGGCGCCGCGCGACCATTTCCAGCATGCGGTCACCTTCGCCTATTCCGAGGCTGTCATTGACGCGCTTGAAACGATCGAGGTCGAGGAAGAGCACGGCGCCGGTCTGGCCATCTTCGAGCGCCTTGCGCGAGACCCGTTCGGTCTCCTTGCGGAAGCGTTCGCGATTGGGCAGTTCGGTGACCAGATCGACATAGGCCAGGCGGTGAATACGTTTCAGATTGCCGTCGAGGCGAGCAAACATGCGGTTGAAGGCATTGGCCAGCACTTCCAGCTCATCGCCGGTGCGGACATCAATCCGCATATCGAGGGTTTTCGACGAGGCCAGCCGGGCGGCATCGGTCAGCGTCTGTACCGGTTTCAGGGCACGACCGACGATCAGCGCTGCCAGCGGCAGGAAAATGCCCAGCGCGAACAGGGCGATCAATGTCTGGCGCCGAATGGCGGCATTGCGCGAACGCACCAGTTCCGTGAGTTCCTGGCTGGCGAAGACGACGCCGACCAGGCGGCGCGAGGCGGTATAGACCGGCACAGCGACTTCCAGCGTTGTGGCACCGAGGGCAGCGCGGCGGTCGCCGGCGCCCAGGGCCATGACGGCCAGGTCGGATGTATGGTGGCGGTCGGGTGTGTCGCCGCTGGCATAGGCGCTGCCCAGCAGTTCGCGGCGATTATTGAGCGCGTAGGCCTCGGACAGATTGAGCCCGGCCAGCATGTCGGTGAGATAGCCTTGGATGAATTCGACATCATTATCCGTGAAGGCGACAGCCATCCGGTCTGTGGTGGCCTGTAGTCTCGCGATCGAGCTTTCGGCCAGCAAATTGCGGGTCTCGCGCTGGGCTGCGAAATTCTCGAGCGTCATCAGCATCAATGTCGACGCAAAAATCAGCATCCCGGTGAGAAGCGTGAACTTCATCACCAGTGATCGCATAACACGCGATATTGCTTTGCGGATGGGTGCCATGTCTGCCCCTGATCACGACCCTTGTCGGGCCGCGCCTACACCATCAAAACCTCTGGCAGGACACAAAGTCCGCCAGTTCTCACGATGCAGAATGGGGGCAACCACTTGAATTGTGGTTAAAACGCCGGACTTTTTTCATTAAGATTTAAATCGAATTTGCGGCGAGGCCTTATTCAAAAGGGATTCCGGCGTCTGTCGCGAGTGATTTAAGGCTGCATTCGGGCCGCGCACCGAAGTGAGAAATGATTTCCGCGGCGCAAATCGCACCCATTCGGCCCGATTCGGCAAGACTTCGGCCCTGGGCAAGGCCAAGCAGGAAGCCGGCAGCAAACAGATCGCCCGCCCCTGTCGTGTCGACCAATTGCGCGACGGGTTCGGCCTCGGTGATGATGGTCTCCTCACCACGCAACAAGACGGCACCCTTATCGCTCCGGGTCACCGCGGCGACGGCAACATCACGACGGCACATCTCCATCGCAGTGTCGAAATCATCGGTCTCGTAGAGCGCGATAATCTCGGCCTCATTGGCGAGCAGAATGTCGATATGATTGGCGACGAGATGGCGGAAGGCGGCGCGGTGACGCGCGACACAGAATGTGTCCGACAGGGTCAGCGCCGTCCGGCGCCCGGCGGCTGCAGCGAGTTCGGCGGCGCGGACATAGGCGCGCTTGGCCTCTTCGCGATCAAACAGATAGCCTTCCAGATAGACAATGCTCGAGGCGCGCAGCGCGTCGGCGCCGGCTTCGACATCGTCTTCCGTGACCAGGGCCGCGGCGCCGAGGAAGGTCGACATTGAGCGGCCTGCATCCGGGGTGACATTGATCAGGCAGCGCGCCGTCGCCGGACCGCCGGTCAGCGGGGCTGAGGCAAACTCAACGCCGATGGCGCGGATATCATGGCTGAAAATCTCGCCCAGCTGGTCGTCGGCGACCTTGCCGATATAGGCCGCCCGGCCGCCCAGTGAGGCGATGCCGGCGACGGTATTGGCGGCCGATCCACCGGAGGCTTCCTTGCCGGCCTGCATGCGCTCATACAGGGTGCGTGCCCGCTCTTCATCGATCAGCGTCATCGCGTCCTTGGCGATGCCCTCGGCCTTGAGGAAGGCGTCGGTGGCCGGCGACAATACGTCGACGATGGCATTTCCAACGGCAAGAACGTCAAAGCGGGTCGCGGTCATGGCAGGTCTCTCGATCATTGGCCTCAAGTCAGGCGGGGCTGGCGGGCGGTCTCATGGGTTGAATGTGGGTTAGCCCTGACTGCGCTCGACAGCAAGACCTGCGGGCACCCGCACGCCGGACGTTTTTCTGGGCTCTCGCATTTTCGCACCGCAAAACCGGTTCCCACTTTTGCTGAAAATGCTTTAGGGAGCGCGGCATGAAACATGTCGCCTTTCTCTCCGCCGCCTGCATGCTCAAGGACAATCCCGAGGCCCGCAAGGATTACTGGGAATATGATCTCGAGATCACCGCCCTCGCCCCCGCCTGCCGGGCCGCCGGGATCGAGCTGGAGACCCGAATCTGGGACGACCCGGAATTCGACGCGTCGCAATATGATGCCGCGGTGATCGGCACATGCTGGGACTATATGCAGAAGCCCGAAGCCTTCGAAGCGGCGCTGCAAGCCATTGCCGGCAAGACGCGCCTGCTCAATCCGTTCGAGACCTTCCGCTGGAACCAGCGCAAGACCTATCTCAAGGATCTGGCCGCGCGCGGCGCGCCGATGATCCCGACCCTGTGGTGCGAGCGCGCTGATGCGGCTACGATTGGCGCCGCCTTCGGTGCGCTGGGGAGTGATGATATTGTCGTCAAGCCGGTGCTCGGCGGCGGCGCCTGGCGCCAGGCGCGGATCCGGCGCGGCGAAGCTCTGCCAAGTGCGGAAAACCTGCCAATCGCGCAATGCATGATCCAGCCTTTTCTGCCAGCCGTGTCGGATGAGGGCGAATACGCCTTCCTCTTCTTCGGTCGCGAATTCTCCCATTGCGCCCGCAAGCTTCCGGCCAAGGGGGATTACCGGGTGCAGTCGGAATATGGCGGGCGTGAGGAAATCCATCACCCGACGGCGGATGAGCTGGCGCTGGCTCGCTCGGTGCTGGACTGTGTCGAGGGCGATTTGCTCTATGCGCGCGTTGATATGCTGCGCGGTCTCGATGGCAAGCTGGCCCTGATCGAGCTGGAATTGATCGAACCCTATCTCTATCCCGAACAGGGACCGGAGATGGGCGCGTGCTTTGCGCGGGCGCTCAAGGCGCTGATTTAGGCGCGAGTGCCATAATCTGGCCGCCGAGACGCGATTGCTTGTTGGCTGGTTCTGCAATGGGGGTTTGCGATGCGTGTTCTTTTTCTGGCTCTGACCGCTTTCTGGCTCACGGCCTGTGCCACGGCGCAGCCTGGCCCGGCCTGGACGGCAATCGAAATTTCCGAGGGCGCGTGTTTCGGCACCTGCCCGATCTATACAATCCGCGTGACCCCCGATGATCGTTATGAACTGAATGGCGAGCGCTTCACCCGCACCAGCGGTGAAACCACGGGCACGCTCGAGGCGGGCAGCTTTCAGCGCCTCGCGGCGATATTGCAGGCGCATGACGCCGAATCCCTGCCCGCCGATATCACGCCGGGCAATCCGGACGCTTGCGGCCGAGGCATCATGTCGGATCTTCCCGATTTCCGGCTCGACCTGACGAGCGGCGGCGGGCGCCAAGCCATTGCCTGGTATCCGGGCTGTGCCGGGTCGCCGTATCGCGACACGCTGACACAGATCCGCGAAGAAGTGCGCCAAGTGTATGACCACGAAACCTTGATCGCACCGAAACGCTAGGCGCCTTTCGGTGCCGGCGTCTTGTCCTTGAAACGGCAGAGGTCCTCGATCGGACAGCGCCAACATTCCGGCTTTCTCGCCTTGCAGACATAGCGTCCGTGCAGGATCAGCCAGTGATGTGCGCCTTTCATATAGGCGTCTGGCACGATCTTCATCAGCCGCGCCTCGACCTCGTCGGGATTCTTCCCCGGAGCCAGTCCGGTTCGGTTGCCGACGCGGAAAATATGCGTGTCGACGGCGATGGTTTCCTCGCCGAAGGCCTCATTGAGCACGACATTGGCGGTCTTGCGGCCAACCCCGGCCAGCGCTTCCAGTGCGGCGCGGTCATGCGGTACCTCGCCGCCATGGCGCTCGACCAATTGCTGCGACATCAGGACCGCATTCTTCGCCTTGTTGCGGAACAGGCCGATCGTCTTGATGCGGTCGCGGACATGGTCCTCGCCCAGCGCCAGGATTTTCTCCGGCGTAGCGGCTTCCTGGAACAGGAGCTTCGTCGCCTTGTTGACCCCGACATCGGTCGCCTGTGCGGACAATGCGACCGCGAGGAGGAGGGTGAAAGGATTTACATAATCCAGCTCGGTCTTCGGATCGGGACGGTCCTGGGCCAGGCGGGCGAAGAGATCGAGCGCCTGCTCACGGGTCAGGCCGCGGGGCGCGCGCTTGGCGGGTTTTTTGGCCAATGTCTTGGCCGGTGTTTTGGTTGGGGGCTTGCTCATGGCTGAGTGTCTAGCTCACCGGCCGGGGCGGCGTCATTCCGTTTCTTGTCTCGCGCCTGTCACCGAGGGCCGATTAACGCGCCGTCGCGAACAATAGCCAGATCGCGACGCCGACCAGCAGCAGCGACAGGACGCGCTGGAATACGCGGTGACGGGCCGGGTCTTCCAGGAAGGTGCGGGCGCTGCCGGCCAAAGCCACAATCGCCAGATGAATCGCCGTCGCGATTGTCACGGAAATGCCCGCCAGCAAAGCCGCCTGCATCGGGACCGGGCGGGCCGGGTCGATGAATTGGGGAAAAACGGCGACATAGAAGAGCGCCGCCTTGGGATTGAGCGCATTGATCAGAAAGCCACGGGCGAAATAGCGCAAATTGCTCTGATGCGCCGGGATGGCCTGCACGCCACTGGCCTTGAGCCAGCCTTCAAGGCCGAGATAGAGCAGGAAGATGACACCGGCCCAGCGCAAGCCCTGATACAGCCAGTCATAGCGTTCGATCACGGCACCAAGCCCGAGCGCCGCCGCCGCCGCGATCACGGCCAGGCCGAGCGCCACCCCGGCGACTGCCGCAAAGCCGGCCCGGCGTCCCTCACTGACGCTGAGAACGGCCAGCCAGGCCATATTCGGCCCGGGCGTCAGCTCGATCACCAGCACGGTGAAGGCAAAGGCGAGAAGGGTGGCGAGCTCGATCATGGCGTCTGACTAAGCAAATGGACGCGCGGCGTCACCTGTTCTTGCAGGTCTGGACGCGTTGTCCGGCGGCTCATCAAGGAATTTTCTATAGGTGTGCCGACTAAAATCGATTGGAGTAATGGATGGCGATCCGCCATGCTGACCCTATCGCGTTGAAGCGGTCGACCCGCTTCAATCCCCTCGACCCATGATCGGAGACAAGATGGACGGCGAGAGCAAATGCCCGGTATTGGCGGCATCCCAGCGGCACACGGCGGCGGGTGCGCCCGCCAACGCCAACTGGTGGCCCGAACAGCTCAATCTGCGGATTCTCCACCAGCAATCCAGTCTTTCCAATCCGCTCGGTGAAGAGTTCGACTACGCCGAGGCGTTCAAGAGCCTCGACCTCAAGGCCCTCAAGCAGGACCTTTACGATCTGATGACGGACTCCCAGGAATGGTGGCCCGCTGATTACGGACATTATGGTCCGCTCTTCATCCGCATGGCGTGGCATAGCGCCGGCACGTATCGCGTCGGTGATGGCCGTGGCGGTGCCGGAAGTGGCTCCCAGCGTTTCGCGCCGCTCAATAGCTGGCCCGACAATGTCAATCTCGACAAGGCGCGCCGCTTGCTCTGGCCGGTGAAGCAGAAATACGGCAACAGGATTTCCTGGGCCGATTTGATGGTGCTGGCCGGTAATTGCGCTCTGGAATCAATGGGCTTCAAGACTTTTGGTTTCGCGGGTGGCCGCGTCGACATCTGGGAACCGGAAGAGGATATCTATTGGGGCGGCGAGAGCGAATGGCTGGGCGACAAGCGCTATAGCGGCGATCGCGACCTGGAAAACCCGCTCGCGGCCGTGCAGATGGGCCTGATCTACGTCAATCCGGAAGGCCCGAACGGCAATCCTGATCCGGTCGCGTCCGGCCGTGATGTGCGCGAGACCTTCGCCCGCATGGCGATGAATGACGCGGAGACCGTGGCGCTGGTCGCCGGTGGACACACCTTTGGCAAATGTCATGGCGCTGGCGATGCGGCCAATGTTGGCCCGGAGCCCGAAGCCGCTCCCATTGAGCAGATGGGGCTGGGCTGGAAGAGCAAGTTCGGCAGCGGAATCGCGGGCGATCAGATCGGCAGCGGTATTGAGGGCGCCTGGAAACCCAATCCGACGAAATGGGATATGGGCTATCTCAACATGCTGTTCAAATATGAGTGGGAGTTGGTGAAAAGCCCGGCTGGCGCGCATCAATGGCATGCCAAGGATGTCGACGAGGCCGATATGATCATCGATGTCTTTGATCCGTCCCGGAAGCATCGCCCGATGATGACAACGGCGGATCTCTCGCTGCGCTTTGACCCGGTCTATGAGCCCATCGCCCGGCGCTATCAGAAGGATCCGGCCGCATTCGCCGATGCTTTCGCGCGCGCCTGGTTCAAGCTGACCCACCGCGATATGGGACCGAAATCGCGCTATCTCGGCGCTGAAGTCCCGGCCGAGGACCTGCTGTGGCAGGATCCGATTCCTGAGCCCGCCAAGCCGCTGATCGATGCGGCCGATATCGCCGGGCTCAAGGCCAGCCTCCTCGCCTCGGGCCTGTCGACTGCCGAACTGGTGCAAACCGCCTGGGCTTCGGCCGCGACCTTCCGTGGTTCTGACATGCGCGGCGGTGCCAATGGCGGGCGTCTGCGGCTTTCGCCGCAAAAGGACTGGGCGGTCAATCAACCGGCCCAGCTGGCGGGCGTCCTCAAGACGCTTGAGGGCATCCAGGCTGAATTCAACGCCAGCGGCAAGCAAGTCTCGCTCGCCGATCTGATCGTTCTCGGTGGCTGCGCCGCCATCGAGGCCGCCGCCAGGAAGGGCGGGCATGATGTCACCGTACCCTTCAATCCCGGCCGCACCGATGCGAGCCAGGAACAGACCGATATCGAAGGCTTCGAGCCACTTGAGCTGATCGCCGATGGTTTCCGCAATTATCTCGGCGGGTCACAGGACCGGCCGGCCGAGGAAATGCTGGTCGACAAGGCGCAATTGCTCACCCTGACAGCGCCGGAAATGACGGTTCTGGTCGGCGGGCTGCGGGTTCTCGATGCCAATGCCGGCGGCGTCCAGCATGGCGTCTTCACCGCTCAGCCCGGCATTTTGAGCAATGATTTCTTCGTCAACCTGCTCGATATGAACACGACATGGGGCCCCTCATCGGCCTCGGATGCGGTGCTCGAGGGGCGCGATCGCGCGACGGGCAAGGTCAAATGGACCGCCACCCGTGTCGATCTCGTTTTCGGCTCCAATTCCCAGCTCCGGGCCCTGGCGGAAGTCTATGCCAGCGTCGATGCCAAGGCGGCATTCGTGAGAGAATTCGTCGCCGCCTGGGCCAAGGTGATGGATCTGGACCGTTTCGACCTGGCCTGATCGGGTGGTTCTGTCCGGATAGTGATTGAGGAAGAGAGCGGATCGTCTGGTCCGCTCTTTTCTTTGGGCGTCGATCCACACTCCACCCTTCAGCCGCAAGAACCGGGTGGCGAGAGGGCGCAACACGCCTAAACTCCGCCCCATGACCGCTACGATCTACACCCTCGACGCTGCTGCCCGCGATTTTGATCGCGTCTCGGCCGCCCTCGCCTTTCTCGGCGATCATTGGCAGGACCATCCCGATCTGGATGCCGCCGCCCGTGCCGCCGGCCTGTCGCCGCATCATTTCCAGCGTGTCTTCACGCGTTGGGTCGGCGTCAGTCCGAAAAAATATGTCGGTGCACTGGCCCATGGCGCCGCCCGCGCCGCGTTCGATGACGGCGCTTGCGTGCTCGACGCCTCATTCGAGGCGGGCTTGTCCGGTCCCGGGCGGCTGCATGACCTCTTCATTGCCCATGAGGCTGTGACGCCCGGCGAGGCGCGCCGCCGCGGCGCCGGGCTGGAGTTTGTCTGGGGTGCCGCACCGACGCCGTTTGGCGAGGCGGTGTTTCTGATCGCCCCGCGCGGCCTGTCGGCCCTGGCCTTCGCCGACCCGGATCCGGAAGGCGGCTTCGCCGACCTCAAGGCGCGCTATCCGGCGGCGAATTATCGCCGCGATGATGATGTCGCGCGGCAATGGGCCGAGCGTGTGTTCGCGTCGACGCCTGGCGAGCCCATCCCTCTGGCGCTGTATGGCACGCCCTGGCAAAGACAGGTCTGGCGCGCCCTGCTCTCCATTCCGGCTGGCGCGACGACGACCTATAAATCCATCGCCGATGCAGTCGGATCGGCCAAGGCCTCGCGCGCGGTTGGCGCCGCCGTCGGGGCGAATCCGATCTCATGGCTGATCCCCTGTCACCGCGTATTGGCCAGCAATGGCCTCCTGACCGGCTACCATTGGGGTGTAGACCGCAAGCGCGCCATGCTCGCCTATGAGGCTGCAAGGGGGTAAAAGAGGGTCATGAATCTGACCCTGTCCATCATTGCCCTGCTGATCTTCACCATCTGCGCCGCGCTGTTTTCGCGCTGGCTGGCGGCGCGGATCAATCTCGCCGATGATGCCCGCACCGAATATGCCGAGCGGGTTGCGACCAAGCCCGCCACGATCAAGGGCGTCGATGAGGCGGTGTTCGTGAAACTCTATGTCGGCGCACACGAGCCGCGCTGGGCGCTGTACATGCCCATCGCCCTGCTCAGCGCGACACTGTCGACGCCGCTGGCCGCCATCGCGCTGGTGGCCTTCTGGCCGGTCTTCACCTCGATGCTTGATGGCGGACCCTGGTATGATGTCGGCTATTACCCGTGGATGTTCTACATGTTCTTCGGGTTTTGCGGCCTGTGGGCACTGTGCGCCGCGATCGTCGCGCGCATCCATCATGCGCGCGCACCGGAAGCCTTTCAGCCCGCCCTGGCGCGCGCCCGCGGCGAGCCGCTCGATGATGTCGTCATCAAGCGCGCCCGTCCAAAATGGGCGGTCAAGGCGCGGCCCAATCCGACGCCCGCCCCGAAACCTGAAGCCAAACCTGCAGCCAGGCCCGAAGCGGAGACCGAATAAATGGAATTCCTGCACACCATGGTCCGCGTCTCCGACGTTGATGCCAGCCTGCGTTTCTATTGCAACGGGCTGGGCCTGAAGGAAATCAGTCGCTTTGACAGCGAGCCGGGCCGTTTCACCCTGATTTTCCTGGCGACACCGGAAGACATTGCCCGCGCCGGCTATAGCGGCGGGCCGATCCCGACCGGCCTGCCTTGCATCGAGCTGACCCATAACTGGGATCCGGAAAGCTATCAGGGCGGCCGCAATTTCGGGCATCTCGCCTATCGCGTCGCCGACATCTACGCCACTTGCGCCCATCTCGACGCCATGGGCTATCTGATTTGCCGCCCGCCGCGTGACGGCCATATGGCGTTTGTTCGCTCACCGGATCTGATCTCGGTCGAATTGCTGCAAAAGGGCAAAAGCCTGCCGCCGCAGGAACCCTGGGCTTCGATGGAGAATTCGGGCAGCTGGTAGGGGTAATAAAATTTGATCTAAGGCACGGATTCCAAAACGGACTCTGGATCAAAGAGTTAGCTTCACTTAACTGCTTCCATTTTCAAGTCGACGATTTTTCGGCTTGGATGGGTGCCAAATATCGGTAATGTCGCCCTTAGCGAACGGCGTTCGCTAGCGAAGAAGGGCGGCCAAACTGACCGCCCTTCCCCAGATGCCACTATCAGTTCTCCAACTTAGAAGTCGAACTGATACTGATACGGCCAACGGCGAGTGTGCGGACACACACTCTCCAACCGGCCATAGCGAAAGCGGACATAAGCCCGCACATGTACGCGCATGCCGTTCATGGTCGCTCCTTCCATTCTTCTGCCGGAAAGAGCCGGACTGCTCCGGAGCACCCGATGCGCCCCCGCCTAAAGGCGCGGCGGACGGCGGAGAGAAGAATCGAATCGACGACTTCACGCACACATACTGAGTGAGAGTCAGCCCACTGGGGAACCCCTTTATCCAGTATTCAACCGGAAAAGGCTCGATGCGGAACAAAAACGCAACAACTTGATCTTGCGTGATGTCGGAGGCCCTAGGCCGCCCGCTTCATATCCTCGAACCGTTTGCCAATCTCGTCTTCGAAGCTTTCGGCGAGGACGGTGACGCGTTCGATTCTGTCAGTTCGGAAGTGGCGGAAATCATTGCGCAGTTCACACCAGGCTGTCAGCAGCCAGATGCGGCCGAAACAGGTCAGGGCGAGCGGGCGGATGACGCGCGTCGTGGCTTCATCGCTGAGCGAATTATAGCGTACCCGCAGCTTGCGCCGATTGCTGATCGCATTGCGCACCGGCCCGAAGGCCTCCGGGCGCACGGTGTCGTCGAGGAAGGCGGCAAACAGCGGCGCTGATTTGAGGCGCTCGCGATGGGTGTCGGGCAGGGCGTGCTCGATCTTTGACAGGGCCTCAGCGGCGGCCGAGGCGAGATCGCGGTCGCCAGTGGCGCGCACGAAACGCGCACCGAGAGCCAGGGCGTCGAGTTGCTCATAGCTGAAGGTGATCGGTGGCAAATCAAAGCCGGGCCGCAAGACATAGCCGACCCCGGCCTCGCCATCGATCGGCGCGCCTGAGGTGATCAAATGTGCGATATCGCGATAGATGGTGCGTTCGGAAACTTCGAACTTATTGCCCATTTCCTGGGCGGTCACAGCACCGGGCGCGGCCTGACGCAGGGCCTGGATAATGCGGATCAATCGTTCGGCGCGACGCACTGACATCTCCTGACGTCACCAATGTATGCGCCAAACTGTCAGGGTTCATTGCCGCAATCAAGTAAAGATTTTCCGCATTCAGGCGGCTCTTCGGATGATGGTGTCGTTTGACGTCAGGATGTCAGGAGACAGGGAATTTCATCAGGCGTCCCGCGTGTCACACGTGAAACAATTACCCTAAAGCCTGACGACATCCTGCATCGAATACAGGCCCGGCTCACGGCCTTCGCCGTCCTGGCACATCCAGTGTGCCGCCGCGATGGCGCCGCGGGCGAAGACGCGCCGGTCATGGGCGCGATGCGAGATGGTCAACTCTTCCATCTCGGAGAGGAAGCGCACCGCATGTTCGCCGACGATCGAGCCGCCGCGGCTGGTCGCGAAGCCAATCGCACCGGGTTTGCGCGGTCCGGTCACGCCTTCGCGCGACCAGATGGCCATGGTTTCGAGATTGACGCCGCGCTGTTTCGCGGCTGCCCGCCCGAGCAGCAAGGCCGTGCCCGAGGGCGCATCGGTCTTGTGCCGGTGATGGGTTTCGGAGATTTCGATGTCCCAATCCTGCGCCGGCAGGGAGGCGGCCTGCCCGACCAGGGCCTCGACGACGGCAATGCCGAGCGAGAAATTGCCGGCCTTCAGGATCGGCAGCCGGGTCGACGCGGTTTCGAGACGCGCGGTCTGGTCCGTGGTGAACCCGGTCACGCCGGTGATCAGGCCACAGGAGCGCGGCAGCACGGCCATGCGCTCGGCGACCGAGACGGTCATTGCGGGCAGGCTGGCATCAATCACGATAGTGCTGAGCGGCAAGACGTCCTCGAAGGCGACCGAGGCGAGGCAGCCGGCTTCGGCCCGGTCGAGCATTTCGCCGATATCCTGGCCGACACGCGGCGATTCCGCGCGGACAATCGCGCCGACCAGCTCCATATCGGGTGAATCGAGCACCGCAGCACAGATAGCGCGCCCGAGTCGGCCCGTCGGGCCCAGAATCGTGACTTTGATTGCCGGTTTCAAAACAGGCCTCCGTGAATCATGCGGTCAGCAAATTTCTCGAACAGATAGGAGCCGAGGATCGGCAGGATGGGGATCAGGATATACAGGCTGAAGCGCAAGGTCACCGAAGTCGATATCGGCCATTCCGGCCGGCGCTCGACCCAGACCTCATAATCGGTCAGCCCGGCCAGCGCCGATGCAGCGGTATCATCTCCGGCAAAGGCCCGTTCGCGCGCTTGCGCCATGTGGCGATGCACTTCAGCGAGTTCAGCCATCTTGGCCGCATGGATCTTGCGCTGAATCGGACGGACGGCATTGGTCAATGCGATCACGCCGCCCAGCACTGCCAGGGCAATGGCCAATATCGCAATCCAGGCCTGGCCCGGATCGGCGATGAACAAGAGCAGGACGCCAGCCATGACCAGCCAGGAGCCGGCGGCAGCGAGCCCGATGCGGCCAAAAATATCAAGTCGTTCCAGATGGTAGAGGTCGATCACCACATGGGCGCTGATCAGGCGCCGCATTTCCTTGCCCTCGCGCGCCAGGCTCAATCCGGCGCGCATGCCCACGGCATACAGCCAGGGCGAAAACACCAGAAACCAGAAGCCGATCGACTGCACGTATTCCAGCGGGCTGGTGTTTTGGGCCCGGGTCATGATGACGTTGAACAAAAGCCCGCCCGTCAGACCAATAGCTGTCAGAATCCAGTAGGAACGGCGCCATGAGACCGGCACGCCATCGCACAGGGCATTTGCCGCTTCACGGCCTTGCGGCTCGAGCGCTGCAAGCAAATTGGCGCGCTCGGTTTCCCAGCGGCGCCGGCCGATCTGCGTCAGGGCGACACCGGTTGTCAGGATCATCGAGAGCACGAAACCGATCCAGCTGACATTATTCAGCTGCCAGGCTCCGGCGGCGTTGATATAGCCGAGATGAGGCCGGCCGGTGATCTCCGCGGTCAGTGCAAACGAGCCAAAACTGATCACGAAAACCGCCAGGGTCGTGCCCCAGAACCCCAGAGGCGACCAGCGATACAGCGCGGTCTCGGCCGGGATGAACCGGTTGAGGTCCAGCGCGGATTGGGGTTTGGCATCGCTCTCGGTCATGCCGCCCACACTAGGCTGCACCGGGCGGGCGTGTCACCTGCGCTGTGAGCCCGGTTGAGCCCGGCCCTAGGCGTTCGGCCGGCCGTCATCCGTGGTGACGTCGCTCCAGAATTGTTTGACCTTGGTGAAAAAGCCATCGCTGTCAGGATTGCAGCCTTCGCCGGAGAGCGAGCAGAATTCCTTCAGGAGCTCTTTTTGGCGGTCGCACAGATTGCGCGGGGTTTCGACGAAAAGCTCGATCACCATATCGCCGCGCGGCCCGCCGCGCAGACGTGGCATGCCCTTGCCGCGCAGGCGCATGCGGCGCCCGGTCTGGGCGCCAGCGGGGATTTTCAGCTCGGCCTTGCCGCCATCAATCGTTGGCACTTCGATGGTCGCGCCAAGCGCTGCCGAGACCATGGAGGCCGGGGTGCGGCAATAGAGATTGGGCCCATCGCGCTCGAATAATTCGTGCGGCTTGGCCGAAAGGAAGAGGTAGAGATCGCCACGCGGGCCGCCGCGGGCACCGGCTTCGCCTTCGCCGGCGAGGCGGATGCGGGTGCCGTCCTCAACGCCCGACGGGATATTGACCGTCAGGGTGCGGTTCTTGCGCACTCGTCCAACGCCATCGCAGTCCTGGCACGGGGTTTTGACATATTGGCCGCGGCCGCCGCACTGCGGGCAGGTTTGCTCCATGGTGAACAGGCCCTGGGAGCGGCGGATGCGGCCGGCACCGTGGCAGGTCGGGCATGATTCCAGATCGGTGCCCGGCTCATTGCCCTGGCCGTCACAACGCTCGCAATTCATTGCGGTCGGCACGGTGATGGTAGTTTCCTTGCCGCTGAAGGCGTCTTCCAGGCTCACTTCGAGGTCGAAACGCAGATCATTGCCGCGCGCCGGGCCGGTATGGCTGCCGCCACGACGGCCGCCGCCGCGCCCGAAGGCATCGCCGAATACTTGTTCGAAAATATCGGCGAATTCCGCAGCGCCACCGGCGCCGAACGGGCCCTGGCCGCCATAGCCACCATTGCCACCCTGTTCGAAGGCGGCGTGGCCCATGCGATCATAGGCGGCGCGCTTGTCGCCATCGGACAGGATGGCGTAGGCCTCGCCGACTTCCTTGAATTTTGCCTCAGCTGCGTCATCGCCGGGATTGCGATCCGGGTGAAACTCCATCGCCAGCTTGCGGTAAGCCAGTTTCAGGGTCTTCTCATCGGCCGTCTTGGCGACACCAAGGATTTCGTAGAAGTCACGCTTGCTCATCAAATTTCACCCGGTTTCAGCACCAGCACCGCGTTCTGACGCATCTGCCTTGCCAATTCATATCCGTTTCGCAGGCACAGGCCGGCCGCTCCCACTGTGAGACCGGCTTCATGCCGGGTCTCGAGCAGGATCATGCGGGGCCATATGGTTCGGGGCGCGTCCCCAAAAAAGGCCTCAAGGACAATTTCCTCAAAGCCTTCAATATCCATCTTCATGATGTCGACATGGTCGACACCGGCTTCATGCAAGGCCGCGCGCAGCGGGCGCAAGCGGATATTGCTGCCCTTGCCATCGGCCTCGATATGCACTTCGCCGCGATTATGGTCGGACTGGACCAATACGGCCTCGCCCTCTTGCGCACCGAGCGCATAGGGCAGCACCGTCACAGCGCTGGCGCCCGAGGCGGCGAGATTGAATTCCAGCCGGCGGCGGTTTTCGACATCCGGCTCGATCGCGACCGCCTTGATGTTGCGGCCGAGGGCCTTCGCATCAGCAATCGCTGACAGGGTGTAGAAACCGGCATTGGCGCCGGCATCGACGAAGACGAAGGTCTCATTCGCCGGTTTCGCAGCGATCATGTCGCGAATGGCCGTGCGTTCAGCATTGTCCCAGGTGCGGGAGCCGACAAAGACGCGTTTCTCGCAGCGATTATCGCGCATGTGCAATCGGGCGAACTGGCCCGGGAAGACCTCGACATCGGCGATATCGCGTCCGCCAGACATCAGCAGGCGGCGCACCACGGATTCGGCGCCGCGGCGCAGCCCGTCGCCGGGCAGTGTCATCGCCAGACGGCGCAGCCACTCCTCGCGGGAAGACAGGGCGAAAGCGCCAAACGGCGCGGTCATCGGATCGGGGTTAGACATGATTACGCTCTCAAGGCCGGTGCGGGCCGGCCCCGCTAATGCGGAACCGGCCCGAATACCGTTTCTTAGGCGTCTTTCTTGGCGTCGTCGTCAACCTCGGAGAATTCGGCGTCGACGACATCGTCATCGGCCTTCTCTTCGGTTGCACCTTCGCCGTCGCCGCCTTCGGTTTGCTGGGCGGAATAAATGGCTTCACCCAACTTCATCGAAGCCTGGACGAGGGCCTGGGTCTTCTGCTGGATGGCTTCGAGATCCTCGCCATCCTTGACCTCTTTCAGTTCGGCCAGCGCCGTCTCGATCAGCTGCTTGTCGGCGGTCGGGACCTTGTCGCCGAACTCTTCAAGCTGCTTCTCGGTCTGGTGCACCATGGCTTCGGCGCCATTCTTGGCTTCGACCAGGGCGCGAGCGGCCTTGTCGCTTTCGGCATTCGCTTCGGCGTCCTTGACCATCTGCTCGATATCAGCGTCGGACAGACCACCGGAAGCCTGGATGCGGATCTGCTGCTCCTTGCCGGTTGCCTTGTCCTTGGCCGAGACGTTGACGATGCCGTTGGCGTCGATGTCGAAAGTGACCTCAATCTGCGGCAGCCCGCGCTGTGCCGGTGGCAGGCCGACCAGGTCGAACTGACCGAGCAGCTTGTTGTCAGCGGCCATTTCACGCTCGCCCTGCGAGACGCGGATGGTGACGGCGGTCTGATTGTCGTCGGCGGTCGAGAAGACCTGTGACTTCTTGGTCGGGATCGTCGTATTGCGCTCGATCAGGCGGGTGAAGACACCGCCCAGGGTTTCGATACCCAGCGAAAGCGGGGTGACGTCGAGCAGCAGCACGTCTTTGACATCGCCCTGCAGCACGCCGGCCTGGATGGCGGCGCCCATGGCAACGACTTCGTCCGGGTTCACACCCTTGTGCGGATCCTTGCCGAAGAAGCCTTTCACGACTTCCTGAACTTTCGGCATGCGCGTCATGCCGCCAACCAGGACGACATCATCGATATCGGCCGCGGTCAGACCGGCATCCTTGAGCGCTTTCTTGCAAGGCTCGAGGGTGCGTTTGACCAGGTCTTCAACCAGGGCTTCCAGCTTGGCGCGGGAGAGCTTGATATTCAGGTGTTTCGGACCGGAGGCGTCAGCGGTGATGAAGGGAAGATTGACTTCATAACTGGTGGCCGAAGAGAGTTCCTTCTTCGCCTTCTCAGCTTCTTCCTTCAGACGTTGCAGCGCCAGCTTGTCCTTGCGCAGATCGATGGCGTGTTCTTTTTTGAACTCGTCGGCGAGATACTGGACGATGCGCATGTCGAAATCTTCACCGCCGAGGAATGTGTCCCCATTGGTGGCTTTCACTTCAAACACACCATCGCCAATCTCGAGCACCGAGACGTCAAACGTACCGCCGCCGAGGTCGAACACGGCAATCGTCTTGCCTTCATTCTTGTCGAGGCCATAGGCGAGCGCCGCTGCGGTTGGCTCATTGATGATGCGCAGGACTTCAAGACCGGCAATCTTGCCCGCATCCTTGGTGGCCTGGCGCTGGGCGTCGTCGAAATAGGCCGGCACGGTGATGACGGCTTGTTCGACTTTTTCGCCGAGATGCGCTTCGGCCGTCTCTTTCATCTTTTGCAGGATGAAGGCGGAGATTTCCGAAGGCGAGTATTTCTTGTCGCGGCCCTGGACCCAGGCAGCATTGTTTTCCGACGGGACGATCTTGTAGGGCACCATATCGATGTCCTTCTTGACCGTCGGGTCATCCATTGTGCGGCCGATCAGGCGCTTGATGGCGAAGAAGGTGAAGTCCGGATTGGTGACAGCCTGGCGACGGGCCGGCTGGCCGATCAGGCGTTCGCCGTCAGCGGTAAACGCGACAACGGACGGGGTGGTGCGGGCGCCCTCGGAATTTTCAATGACCTTTGCCTGGCCGCCATCCATGACGGATACGCAGGAATTGGTGGTGCCGAGATCGATGCCGATGACCTTGCTCATAGATATATTCTCCGTTTTTCTCACAGCGGGACCGCCACGCGGACAGGGACCTTGAAACCAAGCATCCATCACCCGGGTTGACTGCCCCCTTCGGGATCGTCGTTGATTGTCCGGCGGAGCCGCCGCTGGACGTGGTTCGTGTTCAGCGGCAATAACCCCGCTCTTGGTAGGCGATTTAGGGAGCGATCACGCCAAGCGCAAGTGCCCGTGCAGGATCAGTGCAGGCTTTCGCAGATTTCTGACTGGCCTTTCGGCACGATGATGCATCTGGCGGGAAGGCCTTGCCCACCTGATGAAATCCGCTGGTCACACCGGAGGCGCGCATTTCGGGTGGCGCTGCGGTGCGGTCTGCGGCATTTTCCGGCCCATGACCGCGACCTTCACGCTTCCCGACGGCTTTCGCTATCTTCCCGGCCATTTTGACCGCGCGGCCCAGGCGGCGCTGATCGAGGCGGTGGTGGCAGCGACCCGCATCGCGCCCTTCTGGCGCCCCGCCATGCCGCGCACCGGCCAGCCGCTCTCGGTGATGATGACGAATTTCGGTTCGCTCGGCTGGGTGACCGACAAGGCGAAGGGCTATCGCTACGAGCCTTGTCACCCGCATAGCGGCAAGGCCTGGCCCGATATGCCGGCGGTCCTGCATCAGCTCTGGTCGGATTTCGCGGACTACCCAGCGCCGCCCGAGGCTTGTCTGGTGAACTGGTATGCGCCAGACAGCCGCATGGGCATGCATATCGACTGGGATGAGGCGGCGACGGATGCCGCCGTGCTCTCGGTCTCGCTGGGGGACAAGGCGCGATTTCGCATTGGCGGTCCGCAACGCGGCGGCAAGACTGGCTCGATTGTGGTCTCGTCAGGTGATGTGGTCGTGCTCGGCGGTGCCGCACGGCGTTGTTATCATGGCGTCGACCGGATCTATCCGGGCACTTCGACGCTGTTGCCAGCGGAGGCTTTCCCCGGCGGTGGGCGTATCAATCTGACTTTGCGGCGGGTCAATCTGCCCTAGCCTGCCCTGGCGGATGAGATTTTGGCGATTCGCGCCAATTTTTGCCCTTAATTTAGCCACGCCTCTGGTCTCATGATAGGACTAGTTTGCCTTGGCGGCTTGTCCGCCGGGAGATCAGAACTGAATTCAACAAGGCGACCGGATGTGGCGCGAATTCGCGCCCCGGCCGCTCAGGGAGGCAAGATATCATGTTCAGAAAAGTTCTCATTGTTGGTTTGGCGACACTCGGCCTGGCCGCTTGCGGCGCAACCACGCGCGGGGCTGCTACCGGCGGTGCCATCGGTGCCGTTGCCGGCGCCATCATCGGCAATAATACCGGCTCGGGCGATGCCCAGACCGGCGCCATCATCGGCGGCGTCGTCGGTCCAGCTGCGGGCGGCTATGCCGGTTGCCGCAGCGAGGGCGGTTGCCAGTGGGACCAGTCCAACCAGGACCATTCGCGGCTCTATACCGACCAGCGCACGGGCGGCCAGTATTATCTCAACAGCCGTGATGGTTGTTCCTACTGGCGCAATGGCGAACGTCGCGGCTGCTAGACGCGACCGCATGACATGAAGGGCCCGCCTCACCGATTATCGGTGGAGCGGGCTTTTTCTTGTCCGCCATCAGTCTTGTGCCGGCAGGCCGGCCGGCCCGGATTCGTCCGGCGGCATGTAATCGATGGCAGTCATCGGGATCGAGCGGCCATTGGCCTGCACCAGCCTGACATGCTTGCGCCGCAACAGGCGCGGCTCGGCGACGCCGCAGGAATGCGCAATCATTTCGACATGCTCGCGCACCGTATTGGCGTAATGCGCGACCTTCTCGGACTTTTCCGCCACCACCAGGCCGCGCTGCAGCCGCTTGTCATGGGTGGTTACCCCTGTTGGACAGGTATTTTTGTGGCATTTCATCGCCTGGATACAGCCGAGCGAGAACATGAAGCCGCGGCCGCACTGAATGAAATCCGCTCCGGCGGCCAGGGCCCAGGCGACGGCACCGGGCGTCAAAAGCTTGCCCGAGGCAATTATCCGCATCCGCTCACGCAGCCCGTGCTGGCCGAGAATTGTCACGGCGATCGGCAGGCTTTCGCGGATCGGCAGGCCGACATTGTCCATCAAGGCCATCGGCGCGGCGCCGGTACCGCCATCGCCGCTGTCGATGGTGAAGAAATCGGGCGCGCTCTCGATTCCGCGTTCCTTGATCTCCAGGCATAATTCCTCGAGCCAGCCATAGGCGCCGATACAGGCCTTGATCCCGACCGGCTTGCCGGTGACCTCACGCAGATGCGCGATCATGTCGAGCAGATCGGCGGTATTGCTGACCTCGGGATGGCGATTGGGGGAGATCGAGGCCTGGCCGGCGGGAATCCCGCGAATCGCCGCGATCTCGGCTGTGACTTTCTCCGCCGGCAATATGCCGCCCTTGCCCGGCTTGGCGCCCTGGCTGAGCTTGAACTCGAACATTTTCACCTGCGGGATGGCGGCGACCTCGCGCAGCTTTTCCTCCGAAAAGCCGCCGAGCGCGTCGCGCACGCCGTATTTGGCGGTGCCGATCTGGAAAACGATGTCGCAACCGCCATCAAGATGCATTTCGGTCAGCCCGCCCTCACCGGTATTCATCCAGATTCCGGCCTTGGCGGCCCCGCGGGACAGGGCGCGCACGGCCGGCTTGGACAGGGCGCCATAGCTCATGCCGGAAATATTGAAGAAGGAGGGCGCGTCATAGGGCTGGCGCGCCGTCGGCCCGATCCGCAGCGCCCGGGTGGCGGCGGCGTGGTCATCGAGCGGCGGGAAGGCGCAATTGGAGAAGATCGCCGTGCCCACCGGTGTGAGCGGTTTGGTCGAGCCGAAGGGCACCGTACCGCCTTCACCGCGAGCCGAGCGATAGACCCATTCGCGCTCGGCGCGATTGAAGGGTAATTCCTCGCGATCCATCGCAAAGAAATACTGGCGGAAAAACTCGCCCAACGTCGTGAACAGGCCGCGAAACCGCCCGACCACGGGGTAATTGCGCCGGATGGCGTCGCCGGTCTGGCTGCGGTCGATGATGTAGAGGACCAGCGCGATGAGGACGAGTATCCCCAGCGCCAGGATGAAAGCCTGGGTCAGCACGGACATGGACTGCATGGCCCAGGGCGGCAGATTCATCGCGTCACTCCATTGACTGGACAGAGGTCATGATGGCCCAGTCGTCTGCCGGAGGCGAGGGCGATGCGCTCTGCCTCCAGCTTTCGTGACCGGTCGTGACCGGCGCTATTCCGCGTTTGCCGCCTCGAGCTCTGCCGCGATCGCTTCGGCGCGGTCGACCCGGAGATCCGGCGTCTGGTCGGCGGCGCCCAGTTCCAGTTGACCGGCCTTCCATTGCATTGCCATGAAGACACGGGCGCGGCCCGATGGGTGGTCGAACATGAACCATTCCTCCAGCGGGCCCGGCTCAATCTTGCGATAGGAGGACAGGCGCAGCGCCGTGGTCGCGAAGCCATCGGGCTCGCGCGCGGCATTGAGGCCGAAAATATCGGCCTCGGCCTCATCTGTGCGGATAATGGTGTTGAAGACCGGCGTCGCGACGAAGAAGAAGACTGACAGACACGCCATAAGCAGCGGCAGGCCGGCAATATCGCCAATGCCGGAGATGCCCCAGCGCTGGCCGAGGACCCGATTGGCCCAGCCGAACAGCCCGTTGGTAATGGCAAAACCGATTGCCAGCACCAGGGTGAACATCGCGAACATTTCCCAGATATGATTGAGCACATAATGCCCCATTTCATGGGCCATCACGGCCATCACCTCATCGGGATCGGTATTGTCGATCAGCGTGTCGGACAGGGCGATGCGCGTCGTGTCGAACAGGCCGGAAACATTGGCGGTAATGCGGTTGGACTGGCGCGAGACGTCAAACACATAGACATCGTCGGCCGGGATGCCATTGGCGTGGGCGACCGAGAGAATATCATTGCGCAGCTCGCTGGCCGGCATGGGCTGATAATCATTGAAGAGCGGGTCGATATAGACCGGCGAGATGAAGAGGATGAAGCCGAGGAAGACAACCGATAGCGCCGTGCCCCACATCCACCAGCTCGCCTTGGCGATACGGATGACGGCGTAGAGAATGGTGATGAAGATCGCGAACATCAGGGTCGATACACCCAGGCCGATCGCCCATTCGCCCAGCCAGGCCGGCAGGTTCATGGTCGAGAGGTTGAAGGCGTGCTCGCGGTAGAAACCTTCATACAGGGTCATCGGGAAGGTCAGGATCGATGTAATCAGCGAGTAGACCGCCGCAAAGAGCAGCGTTGTCAGCCAGTTGAATTTCACTGCGGCGCGCAGCTTGTCGCGCAGGGTCTTGGCGAAACCCGATTGCAGCAGGATTCCCGCGACGGCCAGGCCGATCACGAAATTGGCCAGAATCAGCCAATAGCCGCCTTCGAAATAGCTGTCGGAACGGGCGCGGGCGGCGCCGTCGAGCGTTGCGAGGTAGGCTTGCGTTGCCGTTTCCGGATCGAAGGCCGGTGCCGCCTGCAGTGCCAGGCTGGCGAGCTGGGTGATGATCATCATGTAGTCCCCCCAAGACGTAGTGCCGTGTGACAATAGCTTGGCGGTGATTAGGACGACGTCATCACCCAATAGGCAAGAGCGAACAGGTAATTCGCTCGATCAGGCCTTCATATCGACATGTCCGCCCGGTTCGCCGCCCGGCGGTGTGTCGGACCCGGACTGGCCGGCAGAAACGGCGACCATCGCTGCGCGCAGGGTGCGGCCGCTGATCGTGAAACCGGTCTGCATGGCCGCCGCGATCGTGCCGGCGGGCTGCTCGGACGGGATTTGCGCAACGGCCTGATGCAGGTGCGGATCGAACACATCACCCGGCTGCGGTTCGACCTTGCGGACGCCATGGCGCTCCATCTTGGTCAGCATGGAGCGCTCGGTCATTGCCACGCCCTCGATCAGATTCTTCATCGACTCCGGGGCATTGGCGATGGTGTTCTCGTCCACCGCTGCGACGGCACGTGACAGGCTGTCGGAAATATCGAGCATGTCCTCGGCGAATTTGGAGACGGAGTATTCCCGCGCATCGCGGATTTCCTTCTCGGCCCGCTTGCGGGTGTTGTCGGCCTCGGCAACAGAACGCAGCAAACGGTCGCGGGTCGCTTCCAGCTCGGCATTCAGCTTGAAAATGATGTCGTCGCGACCGGCGGGAATATCCTCGGCGGCGTTGGTGTCATCGGTCGCTTCGTCAGTCATGAAATCCTCGTTCTCGATATCCTGAGGCGTGGCGTCGGTCGTGTCAGTCATGCTTCTTCACTCTCAAGGTCTGGCGCCGTCCAAAATCTTGCCGACGACGCGGGCTGTATAATCGACCAGGGGGATAACACGCGCATAGTTCAAACGGGTGGGGCCAATTACACCCAGCGCGCCGACTATCTCCTGATCCCTGTTCATATAGGGAGCCACGATCACACTTGAACCCGACAGGCTGAAGAGCGGGTTTTCGGCACCGATGAACAGACGCACGCCCTGACCATCCCGGGTCCTGTCCAGCAGGGCGATCAGCTCCTGTTTGCGCTCGAGATCATCGAACAGCATTCGTATGCGTTCAAGGTCATCGGCGGCTTCGAGATTTTCCAGCAGGCGGCCCTGACCGCGCACGATCAGCGAGCGATGCTCGCCGCCGCCGCCCCAATCGGCCAGGCCCTGCTTGACCAGACCCTGGGCGGCAGTGTCGAGCTGGGAGCGGTTTTCGGCGATCTCCCGTTCGATATCGAGGCGGGCCTGTTCCAGGCTGCGCCCAGTCAGGCGCGAGGAGAGAAAATTGCCCGCCTCCACCAGTGTCGCCGGCGGCAGGCCTTCGGGCGCCGTCATCAGCCGGTTCTCGATCGAGCCGTCGGAAAAGACCAGCACGGCAAGAACTTCATGGCGCGAGATCGGCACGAATTCGACATGCCGCAGCGGCGCATCGCGCTTGGGCGTCACGACCAGACCAGCACCGCCGGCCAGACCGCCGAGCACTGAGGACACTTCATTGAGCAGGTCGGGGATTGTGCGGCCGGTTGTCGCGACACGGCCTTCGATCGCACCGCGCTCGGAGGCATTGAGCTCGCCAACCTGCAGCAAACCATCCACGAACAGGCGCAATCCGGCATGGGTCGGCATTCGGCCGGCGCTGGCATGGGGTGCGGAGAGCAGGCCCATCTGGGCCAGGTCAGCCATGGTATTGCGGATCGAGGCCGGCGACAGGGCCAGCTTGCCGGCCTGAGCCAGGGTGCGTGAGCCAACCGGACCGCCCGATTGCAGATAATTCTCCACGATTTCGCGGAAAATATCGCGCATGCGCTCGTCGAGGGCGGCAAGCCCGGTCTTGGGTGGCGTGTCGGACATCCACTTCAATTAGGCCTGACTGCGCCAAGGTTCAATTGCCCAGTTCAATTGCCCAGTTCAATTGCCCAGTTCAATTGCATTGTTCCAGTGCTCTCGCCGGTGTCCGCGCTTGATGCGCGGCGGGATGACCGCTAGAGCGGCAGTCGAACACCCTTTGGAGAGCCTCATGAGACCTTTTGGACGCGCACCTGATGCGATGCGGGAAATCACCCTTGAGCCGGGCGTCTCGCTCTATGCCGAGGGCTCCTGCCTGGCCCGCTTTGGCGGCACACATGTGCTGTGCACCGCCAGCGTCGAAGACAATGTTCCGCCCTGGCTGCGTGGCGGCGGCAAGGGCTGGGTGACGGCCGAATACGGCATGTTGCCGCGCGCAACCCATACCCGCTCGCGCCGCGAGGCCGCCGCCGGCAAGCAATCGGGCCGGACCCAGGAAATCCAGCGTCTGATCGGGCGCTCCCTGCGCGCGGTCGTCGATCTCAAAGCTCTTGGCGAACGCCAGATCACCGTCGATTGCGACGTGCTGCAGGCCGATGGCGGCACGCGTACCGCTGCGATCACCGGCGCCTGGGTCGCACTGAAACAGGCGACCGCCTATCTGATGGAAGAAGGTCTGCTGAAAGCCGATCCGGTTTATGGCCAGATCGCCGCGATTTCCTGCGGCGTCATCGATGGCGAATCCCGTCTCGACCTCGAATATGAGGAAGATCGCCGCGCCGAAGCCGATGCCAATTTCGTTTTATCGCCCAATGGCGGTATCGTTGAAATTCAGGCAACGGCGGAAGATCGGCCGATTCCGGAAACGGCGTTTGAAGAATTGTTTGCGCTTGCCCGGGCCGGTGTGGCTAAACTGGGTGAAGCACAGCTTGCCGCCCTGCGCGCCTAGATCTTCGGATTTGGGCTTGTTGGTCGGAGCATAGGCAGACGGCGGGAGTGCGCTGGGGGGCTGGAAACGGCCCGCTCGGCGTCTCTTGGGAAGGGGCGTACCGTGCAGGCCCACTCCCGCCGTCTGATCCGCTCACCAATCCGGTGAACGAATTTCGTTGCAGTGCACGCGCACTATCGTGCGGCGTTGCGACTGTCTTCCTCGTCTTCCTCATCGAATGACAGCAGGTCTCCCGGCTGACACCCCAATTCGCGGCACAGCGCTTCCAGGGTGGAGAAGCGGACAGCCTTGGCCTTGCCTGTCTTGAGGATGGACAGGTTGGCCATGGTGATTCCGACGCGGTCGCAGAGCTCGGTGAGCGACATGCGACGCTCCAGCAGCATCCGATCGAGGGTGACGCGAATAGGCATATCTGGCGCTCCCCCCTAGATCGTCAATTTTTGTTCTTGGCGCATTTTCGCACCTTCGCGGAACACTTCCGCAAACACCAGCAAGGTTACCACTGCGAACCAGGCGCCAAGGCTGATATTCGGCATCACGCCAAGTTCCGCGCCGCCGATGACCGGCTCTTCCATATCCATCAGGGTGAGGATCATGGCGACCGCACCCTGGGTGAGATGGCGCAGCACCTGATAGGCGGCGATGGCGATCGCGATCACCTGCAAATGGCGCGCATTTTCCGGCACGAAAGGGTCGCCGGCGATGAGTGTTGCGAAGACCCGGCGCAGGCGGTCGACGACCACCATTGCAGCCACAATCTCTGCGATCAGAAAGGGATAAATCCAGCCGAGCCGCTGTACGACGTCAAAAACTTGCGAGGCCGGGCCCGGCGAATAGCCAATTATATTCATCAGGAATGCGGCTGCCGCGGCAACCAGAACCAGTGAGGCAAAGGCCAGCAAGGCCCAACCCAGATACCAGGCACCGCCCAATATCATTCTGAGAATCGAGGTGATCGATCCGCGTCCCAGCGTTTTCATGCCCAGCCCTTCCCAAAGTCATTGGGTGGGCCGGCGGCGGAAACTCCCGCCACCAGCCTCACCTGATGTCAACCATTACGCGACCATCGGCGCAATAGCGTAGAACGTACCGGCGGCGACTGAAATCAGCAGCACCATATTAATCGCGAAAGAGGCGAAAATACGAAAGCCGGAATTGTCGGACCTGACCATCTTACTGTTTCCTTTGTGTTGA
>Ga0316204_10003048_pt1 | contig 35162 bp, 26 predicted proteins | sample 6monrhotite_MG_2_FD_205661 | JGI IMG/M metagenome (GOLD analysis project Ga0316204, IMG submission 205661) | Microbial mat bacterial communities from mineral coupon in-situ incubated in ocean water Damariscotta River, Maine, United States -... | ecosystem: Environmental > Aquatic > Marine >... | reverse complement strand
TCGTTATCTAGGACAGCCCCTATAAATCATACTCAATTTTTCATAATTCGGCTAAATATACATGATTTTTCTCAAGCATCCCATAAACTTTTTACTCATCATAGCGTTACTTGGGGTCGTCGTTTTTCGGAACATTACAACTATAGAAACAGTTCAACCAGATTCAAATCGTTACATTGCTATGGGATTAAATCTTGCCGAATACAACACATTGTCGGGTGATCCGTATTCTCCAGCCCATAGCCCCAATCCTGGCATTGGCTGGGGTGGCACTGCCATTGCCTATGAAATTGCCCTTGCGGCGACGCTTCACGAACCCACAAAACGAAACCTTATTTGCATTGCAAACGCCGCCAAACACGGTCAAAATGCTTTCCGTACAGCTTGTCATGTTTATATTCCATCTCTAAAAATCATTCATATTATTGAGTTTTTCATTTTTCACCTCGCCGTTTTGTGTGTTGCTCAGCTCATTTTTGACAATCGATTTAAGGCCTGGTCCAGCGTTGGAATATCGCTTTGTTTTCAGGAAACAAGCCTTTACGTGGATCAGCTGTTAACTGAGCCATCGTATATGATGTTTGCCGGAATTTTTCTAACCGCGTGGGCTTTTGCTTGGAAAAACCCACAGTCGCATAAGTCTTGGTTTTTTTGTGGCTTCGCTCTTGGTTGTGTCGTGCTGACAAAGCCCGCGTGGAACGCACTGCTCCCTTCTTTATTCATTTTGTTGGCGGCATATGTTTTATGGAATCGTCATTTATTGGCATGGGCCACCCGCTCCGTTTTTGCATTGGCGCTCGGGCTGATTGTTGTTGTGGCCCCCATTGTGCTTCGCAATATCGTTCAGCTTAATGTCTGGTCTTTAAGTGACCCTGCATACCTTGCGGCATCATTAGCGCATCGCATGGCCTTTAATGCCATGACTTGGAAGGAATGGGCGATGGGTTGGCTATATTACATGCCCAGATCGGGGGCTATTCGGCTGTTTGGAATCGAAGCATTAAATCCTATTGGGCTGGGACCAGATAGTTATTTTTCCTATGGATACAATGTTCTCACCGGAAAAGCACATGCGCTGGGCGGTGATGATCAAGGTGCTATTCGATACATCTTAAAGAACCACTTTTTCAATGACCCTGTAAAAGGCATTGCGGTGACTGCGTTGCTGACGTGGAAGGGCGTGTTTGTCGGGCATGTCCTTGGTATGTTTGCCGTCATGTTTACGGGGTTATTTCCTTTCTTTAGCCGTGGAGACACGCGCCGCTCAATTTTAATTTTGATCCTGCCGCTCATCATCATGGCGGCGGTAAATGCATTGGCCTCCATAAGTATGAGCCGCTACAATATGGCGTTAATTCTTCCCTATTCTTTAATATTGGTGCATTTTTTCTATCTTTTCTGCACTTGTGTGATGTCCAAAATGCCTAAAGTTTTTATAAATAAAGTTAAAACGTTTTTTGATGAGTGAATTCATGCTATTTATCCCTCAATAGCATGAATTCACTCATCAAAAATTGATCACATAGAAGCTCGCCTTACAAACGGCGTGTGGTATGCGCAACTTCCTGGCTCGCGAAGAAGGCTGTGGCTTTTTTAAGATATCGCGCTCCTCACGCAATATCTTATTCTCTTTGCGAAGCCGTTTGAGCTCTTTTTGAACATCGTCATGTGGGCCTGACATCAGGTCTACATGACGATGTTCTGTAATCCACTTGCCAAGCGTTGAATGACCAATGCCAAGGTCGTCGGCAATTTGTTTACGGGAAAAATCGCTATTCAAAGCTAGTTGAACAGCTTCTTTGCGGAACTCGTCTGTAAATTTCTTGCGTGTCATTTAATCCTCCAAGGTAACGTTGATTAATCTTGAAGGCGCTGTCTACTTTTTTCAGACAAGTCCAGATTGGCTGTTAGGCTCTTGGACGTTAAACCGTTCAGAAGAACCTTTTCGGTTTCAAGTTTACGCTCAAAGACTTGGTATCGGCCTTTGTACTCTTCATCCGCTTCGCCAATTTCCCACAATTCATGGAGAAGAGCGTTGCGGGTTGTTACGAGGTCTTGCTTATTGTCCGGGTTAGCGTCCATTTGTCTTTCAAGTTCTGTGACTTGTTTCTCTATAGGGGCGCGTTTGGCGTCTAAGTCTTGGGGAGAGAGCAGGGGGGCGCAGGATAATTCTTGCCCTGACCACTGAGAGGCGTAGAGATGCTTGCCTAGGAAGTTAAAGGCGTTTGCGAGGGTTAAATTGATTTCGTCTAAGTTTAATGTCATTGCTCATTTCCGCCGAATCTCTTGTCAGATTAGCGCAGAGTTCTTTTGACATAAAGGGCGCTCTATATCGCCTTTTGGTGCTTCCACCATGCTTCCAAAAAACAAAAGACTTAGCACGGGTATGTGCTAAGCCTTTGAAAACTGGTGCCGGCACCAAGATTCGAACTCGGGACCCCCTGATTACAAATCAGGTGCTCTACCAACTGAGCTATACCGGCATATTTGCGTATGGTGATCGCTAAGCTACATGCAAAACGACCATGCAAAAAGCTTACTACACGATTCGAAGCACAATGTGAACCAGCTTTCTTATTCTTGTTATATTTATGCCATTAATTGGACATACACAATTGGAACATTGTTGCCTAATACAATTGGTCAATAGCCTATTACGTTTGAAAGGCAGCACAAGTAGGTTAACGTAATTCATAAGTGGTGTGAATTGGACAATGGTGAGGAAGCTATGCAGCGGCTAACTGGGTAAAGAGATTTTTCCACGAATAAGACCTTATTGTGAGCAAAACGGATACCAAAGGACGTATAACTTATGCCAACGATACGTTTTTGCAAATTTCGAGGTACACAGAGGAAGACGTGTTAGGGCAACTTCACAACATGGTTCGTCATCCTGATATGCCAAGATGCGTATTCAAATTGTTGGGGGATACGTTCGAGCAAGGGACCGAAATTTCTGCATACGTTGTCAATTCGGCTAAAAACGGTGATCGCTATTGAGTGTTGGCACACGTCACGCCAAGCTTTGATGCCAATCACAACATCATTGCCTTTCATTCAACGCGTCGCGTGCCAAATTCCAAAGTTGGGATGCAAAAATATTTTGAACATTTAGTCGGTATTATAGAAAGCAATGGTATCGAATACGACGAATTTGTTTCTTCATTGTGTTATGCAGCTGAGAGGAAAATAGATATGAGTTGGTTCAAAAATCAAAGGCAAACACGACAAAAAAATAGAACAAAACAGATATTTTCGCCGCATTTCCGAAGAAGGCATGGGTGAAATTCAATCGTCAACGCAAAGCGCTGTGTCTGCCATTGATGGCATGAACAGCCGTATTTCGAATTTAAGCGAAGTAACAACGGCGATTGCAGCGGCAGTCGAAGAACAGGGTGCAGCGACTAACGAAATTGCGCGCAACATCGATGAAGTTTCAGCAGGGGTTTCCAACATCAGCCAAAGCATCAATAATGTTTCGTAAAACGTCGAAGTTGTCAGCGGGGCTTCGGCAGAAGTTATTGATATTTCGAGTGACTTGGCACGACAAGCGGTAACATTGACAGAATCTTTGAAACGTAAAGCGTAAGCGCAAAGTTTAAGGCTTGAACCTTAACCACACTGCGCCTTAAATCGCAGATAATGGTCGGCTAATGTTAACGCCAGCATGGCTTCGCCAACCGGAACGGCCCGGATACCCACGCATGGGTCATGCCGGCCTTTGGTCATGATATCGGTGTTTTTACCCTTGGTGGTGATGGTTTGGCGGGGCGTCAAAATTGAACTGGTGGGTTTGACAACCATGCGGGCAATAATGTCTTGGCCTGATGAAATGCCGCCCAAGGTGCCGCCTGAATTGTTGCTTTGAAATTCAGGCCTTAACCCGCCTTGCGCAAACCCTGACTGGTTTGCAGCTGTGGCTTCATTTTTACCGGAGCGTATTTCATCTGCATTTTCTTCGCCCGTTAACCATGCCGAACTGAAGCCCGCACCGATTTCTACACCTTTGACAGCAGGGATCGACATTAAACCTTTGGCAATATCGGCATCCAACCGGTCAAAAACGGGTTCCCCAAGCCCAGCTGGAATACCGCATGCTTGAATTTCGACAATGCCGCCAATGCTGGAACCACGTTTGCGAATGTCACTCAACATGTCTTCCCACAAAATAACGGTTTTGGCATCGGGACAAAAGAATGGGTTTTTGTTGATTTCCGACCATTTCCAACGTTTTGGAACAATGTCGATGGCTCCCATTTGTACCATTGCCCCACGGATTTTGACGCGTTTAGATATCTTTGTTTCTAAAACTCGGCGGGCAATGGCCCCGGCGGCAACGCGTACGGCGGTTTCACGCGCCGATGAACGCCCACCACCACGATAATCGCGAGCGCCGTACTTGGTGTGATACGTGAAATCAGCATGACCGGGGCGAAATTTATTCATGATATCGCCATAGTCTTTGGAGCGTTGGTCGGTATTTTCAATCAAAAGCCCGATGGGCGTACCCGTGGTTTTGCCTTCAAATACGCCGGATAAGATTTTAACCTGATCTGGTTCGTTACGCTGTGTGGTGAATTTTGATTGTCCGGGACGGCGTTTGTCCAGATAGGGTTGAATATCGGCTTCGGACAATTTGATGCCAGGCGGGCACCCATCAACAATGCCGCCAATGGCCGGCCCGTGGGATTCGCCAAATGTGGTCAAACGGAACAATTCGCCAAAGGTATTTCCGGACATTTATTTCATTTCCATTAAATTTAATTCATTCCCATTAAACGGTAGAAATATCAGGAGCATCAACCGCCTTCATGCCCACGGTGTTATAGCCGCAATCTACATAATGTGTTTCCCCCGTAACGCCGCTGGACAAGGGGGATAGCAAATACAATCCAGCCCCACCGACGTCTTCAAGTGTGACATTGCGGCGCATAGGGGAATTCAGTTCGTTCCATTTTAGGATATAGCGAAAATCACCGATGCCGCTGGCGGCCAAGGTTTTCATGGGGCCCGCACTCAACGCATTCACGCGTATGTTTTGGCGGCCAAGGTCTTCGGCCAAATAGCGCACGCTGGCCTCAAGGGCTGCTTTGGCGACGCCCATAACGTTGTAATGGGGAATGACTTTTTCGGCGCCGTAATACGTCAAGGTGACGATAGATCCACCAGCCGTCATTAAGGGCACAGCGCGTTGCGTCACGGCTGTTAAAGAATACACAGATACATCCATGGTGGTGAGAAAATTGTTGTGCGTGGTGTCAACGTATTTGCCCTTTAGCTCTTCTTTGTCAGAATAAGCAATAGCATGAACCAGAAAGTCTAATTTCCCCCAGCGTTCTTTGATGGCGGCAAAGGCACGATCAACGCTGTCCATGTCGGTGACGTCACAATCAAGCAAGAAATCAGAGCCAACTTCAGCCGCCAAAGGTTCAACCCGTTTTTTGAGGGCGTCACCTTGGTATGTAAAAGCAATCTCAGCACCTTGGGCGCGAAGCTGTTGAACAATCCCCCAAGCGATCGAACGATTGTTTGCCACGCCCATTACAAGGCCTTTTTTACCTGCCATCAGGGTGCCAGCAGTGCTCATATATTTTGATCCTCGTATTCATAGAATTTATGTCATGGTTTTGAGCATACTACACGAAACACTCAGGTGCTGAAAAGGGATGGTTACGAGAACATTTTAATTACAGTTGAATGTTCTGTATGATGACAGTGTGGCCTTAACAGATAGTTGTTGTGAAATGAAGAACGCAAAAAAAACCACGCCCAATTCACAGGCGTCCTCTGGTATTGATAAGTCGTCATTTATTGACCGTTTAAGGCCGTTTTCGGGCCTTGTTTTAAAAAGGTTTGGTCAAGATCAAGGCATGCGAATTGCGGCTGCTCTCAGCTATACGACCCTGTTGGCTTTGGTGCCATTGGGCGCGATCGCGTTTGCAATTTTGCGGGCATTCCCCGTTTTTGAAGACATCCAAGAACAGATTAAATCATTGTTATTTGAAAATTTTATGCCCGAATCGGTTGATGGGGCTGGGGCCTATTTCGATCATTTTATATCTCAAACCCAAGGTTTGACGGCCGTGGGTACGATTGCTTTGGCAATTACGGCTATTATGCTGTTGTCGACCATTGAAACGGCGTTAAACGCTATTTTCCATGTCAAAACAAAACGACCATTTTTGCCACGGTTGTTGATGTTTTGGGCCGTGTTGACCATTGGCCCGTTATTGTTGGGCGGATCGTTGTCGTTAGGCACATATTTGTTAGTGGTGACGTCTTGGGTTGGGGCCGATGCGTTTTCCGGGCTTGGCGGCATGCTGGCTCGATTGGTACCAACCGTTTTAGCAATTTTCGCCTTTTCTGTATTTTATGCCATTGTTCCCAACCGCCCAGTACGGGCACGTGATGCATTAATCGGAGGCATATCTGCAGGGCTTTTGTTCGGTGTCGTGCGCAAGCTTTTCGCGCTTTATATCACGACGTTTCCGGCCTACCAGACCATATATGGGGCCTTGTCCACATTGCCGATTTTTTTGATCTGGATGTATCTCAGTTGGGCCATTGTCTTGATCGGAGCCGAAGTCGCAGCGAACATGCCGCAATGGGGAAAAGCGCACAACAAAGCAAGCTTTGATGACCTGCCCCCGGCTCGGCAATTCGAAGCCGCACTTGCCGCCATGGAAAATATGTGGCGTCAAGCCCGTGGTCAAGACGACATTAATCCAGACCGTAGCCGCACCCGCGAAGATGAATTGACCGAAGCCCTAGAAGCCTTGCGTCAAAAAGAGTTCGTAAATATTAGCGATAGCGGAAAGTGGCTTTTAGTGCGTGACATTGAATGCATCACGCTGTCAGAATTGGCTTACGGCTTAGATATTGCCCCTAATCCAGACGATTTACCTGAACCCAGCCGCAGACAGTGGCAAGGCATGTTGCAAAAATCTTTAACGGGCGATCATGGAACGGGTATGGGGTGCACTTTACGACAATTATTTGAAAGCTCAGCTTAATTATTCAGCGGCTGTGCTGTTTAATGTTTCGTTGCGCACCGAATACGGGTTGCGGGCTGACCATTTTTTTACAAATGTTTTCAAATCATTATCCCCCTTTTTAGGTAGGACGACTTTCAAGGTGACATAATGATCGCCGCGGACGGATGATCTGGGATGCTTTAGGCCACGCCCCTTAAGGCGCAATCGAGTGCCTGAATTTGAGCCTTCGGGAACGGTGACGATCACTTGTCCGTCAATGGTGCGCGCTTGGATGCGTCCACCTAATAAAGCTTCGGAAAGGGTTACGGCTTCTTCGCAATGCACATCATGGCCTTCGCACCGAAATACGTTGTCTTCAACGATGTTAATTTCCACCAAGGCATCGCCTGCCAACCCGCCACCAATGCCATTCATGCCTTGTCCTTTTAAACGTAACACTTGACCGTTTTTGGTGCCTGTGGGGATGCTAACTTTTAGGGTTTTGCCGGTGGCTAAGCGAATAGATTTGTCGCCCCCCCGCGCAGCCTCGGTAAAGGAAACTTTTACGGTGTAGCTGATGTCAGCACCTTTGGCTTTAATGGACGAACGATCGCGAAAGAAATTGTTGAAGCGATTTTTCTTAGGCCCTTCGGATGCGTCTCGAAAACCAGAATGTTTTGAGGAAGATGTGTTGCGTTTATAGCGCTCATATCCATCTGTGTTGTTCTGGGTGTAAGCTTTGCCATGGGCATCAATTTCGCCAGCATCAAATTTACGCCGGTTTGTTGCGTCAGACAGCAATCCATAAGCATTGGAAACATCTTTAAAGCGGTTTTCCGCTTGACGATCACCGGGACGACGATCGGGGTGAAATTCTTGGGCCAATTTGCGGTATTTGGCTTTTATTTCAGCTTGGGATGCTGAACGGGCTAGCCCCAAAACGCGATACGGGTCCTGGTTCATGCGGGCTCCTCTTGGACACGCCATTCTCCATCCGACATTCGACAAGCGGTGCCTTTGGTAATGCGGTCTTCACCTTCGCTTTCTGATGTGGTTTCAAAATTGCGGCAGTTTTCGCCCTTGTCATTATTATAATTTTCATCCGCCTTAACATGACCGGAATGCCCCGTGTCGGGATTGGACCATGAATTGGTTTCGCCGGGCTTGCCATATTCTAAAGTGTCGGTTGTGGTTCGTGAGGCAAATATTTTATCAACATCAGTCATGCCACGGGCCACGTCTTCGCCCCACATGGCGCCCAATGTGGCGCCGATAATGATAGCAGCCGTTTTGCCACTGCCTTTGCCCATCTTCGCCCCCATAATGCCGCCCACAATACCACCAACGGCGCCACCGATTTTTGCACTGCGGTCTTTGTTCCAAGCGCAGGCGCTGAGCGAGCCTAGCAAAGTAATGGTAACGATAACCCGTAAGGGTTTAGACAGAGCAAATGTTTTTTGGCGGTTTTGGGTCATGAATTAAAAAGTCTTTCCAACAATAATGTTTTTTGAGACCTTCTCTCAATCCTTGTTTGAAAAAAGATTCTAGAATGGCCGATATTTATTTCACTCCATTTGTGGTAAATATCACCTTAACATTTTAAAATAATTTGATGAAAACCTGAAATAATTAGGTGCCTGTGTATGACGTCAGTTTCTCAAAAATCAGAACCCATTGATTTGTTTCAAGATTGGCTGGCTTTGGCCGACAAAAAAGAAGTGAATGATGCCAATGCTATGACCATTGCCACGGCCACGCCTGGTGGTGTCCCGTCAGCACGTATGGTGTTGCTGAAGGATGCTGATCCAAGTGGTTTTGTGTTTTATACAAACTTGGGTAGCCAGAAGGCGCAAGAATTAATAAGCAATCCTGTAGCATCGTTATTATTTCATTGGAAAAGTTTGCGCCGCCAAGTCCGTGTGGTCGGCACAGTTGAGCGTGTGAGCGATGCAGAAGCCGATGCTTATTTTGCTTCAAGACCTAAAGATTCACGTATCGGGGCATGGGCTTCTAAACAGTCTCAGCTGTTACAAGGGATGTTCGAATTGGAAGGCAGGGTCGCTCAATTTGCCGCCAAATACGCCATTGGCGACGTGCCAAGACCTGAGTTTTGGTCGGGATTTCGGGTCGTTCCTGCGCGCATTGAATTTTGGCAAGACCGACCTTTTCGGCTTCATGAACGGGTCGTCTACGTCAAAAATAAAGATCAAAATTGGGAAAAGGAACGGCTTTACCCATGAATGCGACAACGCCCAATGCGCCCTTGAACAGCGATCGTGTGGCTGATGCGCGGTTGATGACGATTGCTACCTATGCCGCCGTGTGCATGGCTTTGACGCTTATCACCATTAAATTTGCGGGATGGTTGATGACCGATAGCGTTAGCTTGTTATCGACCTTGATTGACTCCTTGCTAGACGTAGGAGCATCGACGGTGAATTTATTGGCGGTACGTCATGCTTTGCAACCTGCTGACGAAGAACACCGTTTTGGCCATGGCAAGGCAGAAAGCTTGGCAGGACTTGCCCAAGCCGCCTTTATTTCAGGTTCAGCTGTGTTTTTGTTGCTGCAAGCTGGCGAACGGCTCTATCATCCAAGCTTGGTGACCAATACATGGGTTGGTTACGGTGTGATGGCATTTTCTATTGTGGCGACTTTGGCTTTGGTTCTGTTTCAAAAATATGTGGTGAAACGGACGGGATCTTTGGCTATTTCTGCTGACAGCGCCCATTATACCATGGATGTTTTAGTCAACGTGAGCGTTGTTGCTTCGTTGTTTTTATCAACGCAATTGGGGTGGGTATTGGCTGACCCTTTGTTTGCGATAGCGATTTCTTTTTATATTTTGCACGGAGCATACGAAGTTGGAATTGCTGCTTATCATGTGTTGATGGACCGGGAATTACCGGACAAAGAACGGGCAAAGATAAAGGAAATTGCCCTTAAACATCCCAAGGTAAATGATGTTCATGATTTACGAACGCGGCTTTCTGGACAAGATTCATTCATACAAATGCATTTGGAAATGAATGGGAACCATACACTATACGTTGCTCATGAAATCGCAGAAGACGTCATGCTTCAAGTTCAAAATGCCTTCCCCAATGCCGAAGTTTTAATCCACCAAGACCCTGTGGGCATAGACGAGCAGCGTGCTTTTAATGATTAATCAAAGGCTTGACCGGGCTGGGCGCCCATTTTTTTCAAGAGAATTGCCATTGGGCAAAACCCAGTAAAGGCCGCTTGAATCATATTCAGACCTACAAAAGCAGGTATCATCAAAAATAAATGATTTTGTGTCACGCCCCAAAGCCCAAGCCCCATCCATATAAATAGGCCAGCCACGGCAAAAATAATTCGATCGATAGACATTTTAAAATACTCCAAGGTTATAGGTTTATTAGGCATTTCTATATTAGTAAGGTATAATATAATAAGCAAGCTTTAAAAAATCATATTCGCAACCGGCCTTAGAATTGGATTTTATAAATTGAAAAAAAGTTGGAGATTTTTAGTTTTATTCATTTTGATGGCTCTCGCGAATACAGCAATGGCTCAAGATGGCTCGCACAAAGTCACCCAGATCGTTGTCAAAGATCGCAAAGCAGTGTTTGCTACGGTGGAAAGTGTTGATGTAATTTTGGCCAGATCGCGGTTGTCTGGTACGGTCGCCAAGCTTTTGGTTGACGAGGGGAGCCCTGTTAAAGCCGGGCAAATCATCGCACGCATCGTTGATGAAAAAATAGCTTTTCAAATCAAATCATTAAACGCTCGTGTTCAATCTCTCATGGCGTAAAGGAACTTAACCAAAACCGCTTTGGCAAGACATGAAAAGCTGTTTATGACGGGGTCCGTGCCAAAGGCTCGTTTGGATGAAGCCAGAACAGCCCTAGACGTTGCGGAACGGGCGTTGAGTGCGATCAAAGCTGAACAAGAAGTTTTGCTACAAACCCGCGCCGAAGGCAATGTTTTGTCTCCGGCCGATGGTCGGGTGTTAAAGGTCAATGTCACCAAAGGAACGGTGGTACTAGCAGGCGAACCGATGTCATCAATTGCCGCCCAAGGTTATATATTACGTATGCAATTACCGGAACGTCATGCACGTTTTATCAAGCTTAATGACAAGGTGCAGGTTGCAAAACGAGGTGTCGGGACCTTGACGTTGGACGGAAACACTCACCTTCGTGTTGGCCACATCATTCAAATTTATCCCGAAATCAAACAAGGTCGCGTAGCCGTTGACGCCGAAGTCAGCGGTTTAGGTAATTTTTTTGTTGGTGAACGTATTCGGGTTTGGGTTGAGACTGGCGATCGAACCATAATATCCATCCCGCAAACGTATATTTATTACCGTCATGGCTTAACCTTTGTCACGTTGCAATCTAACCAAGAAGTGGTGGTTCAAACGGGGATGGCACAAACAAATAACGAAATTGAAATTCTGTCGGGGCTTAACGTTGGGGATGTCCTTGTTCAACCGCAAGACAAACCTGGGGCCACGCAATGATCAAGCTTGGTATTTCCGGACATTTAACCAAAACGTTTTTAAAGTCACCAATGACACCTTTGTTGTTGTTGGCGTCCTTGACTGTGGGCATTGTGGCGTTAATGCTGTTGCCGCGCGAAGAAGAACCGCAAATTTCAGTGCCCATGGTCGATGTTTTTGTAAATGTAAATGGGTTTAAAGCTGCGGATGCCGCGGAACTGGTCACCAAGCCATTAGAAGACATCATCAAAGGCATCAATGACGTTGAACACGTGTATTCAATGACCGAAGATGACCGAGTGATGGTTACGGCGCGGTTCAAAGTGGGCACGAATGAAGATACCGCTATATTACGTATCCATGATCAAATACAAGCCAATATGTCTCGTATCCCCCTTGGCATACCTCTCCCTTTGATCGTTGGTCGGGGCATCAATGACGTGCCGATTGTGACCATCACCTTGGCTCCAAAAGGAGACCACGCCGGGCGATGGAATGACAATGCATTGTTCAACATCGCCGAAGAATTGAAACATGAACTGGTTAAAGTCAAAGACGTTGGCTTAACCTTTATTGTGGGCGGTCAGGCCGACCAAATTCGTGTTGAACCTGATCCAGAACGGCTTTCTTTGTATGGGATTACCTTGGCCCAACTGATCAACAAGGTGCAAAATGCAAACCGATCTATGACCGTTGGACGCATACAAGAAGGCGACCAAAATGGAGGCCAATCCGTACCCGTTTTGGCGGGACAAACGTTGCTTGGCGTGCCTGATATTGGCTTGTTGTTGATGACAGCACGCGATGGCCGCCCCGTATATGTTAAGGATGTGGCAAAGGTTGTGGTCGGTTCAAAACCCGAAGAAAGCCGGGTTTGGCATATGGTCAAATCGGCGCACAAAGGCCTCGACACCAGACCTGCCATTGCTTTGGCTATCGCTAAACGTAAAGGGGCGAATGCCGTATGGGTTGCTGATGAAATCATACAGCGCCTAGACAGCATCAAGGGGACCTTATTGCCCAATGATATCGAAGCCATTATGACCCGGAATTATGGCGTTACGGCAACGGAAAAATCGGATGAATTATTGTTTCATCTTGGACTCGCAACTTTTTCTATTGTGTTGCTGGTCGGCTGGGCTTCGGGTTGGCGAGAAGGCTCTGTGGTGATGCTTGTGGTGCCGACGACCATTTTATTAACCTTATTTGCCTCTTATATGATGGGGTTTACCATCAATCGGGTAAGCCTGTTTGCGTTGATATTTTCCATAGGAATTTTAGTTGATGATGCCATTGTCGTGGTGGAAAATATAGTTCGTCATTGGGGTATGAACGATGGACGAGACCCAAAACAAGCTGCCATAGAAGCCGTAGCCGAAGTCGGTAATCCCACCATTATTGCGACGCTTACCATTGTCGTCGCGCTATTGCCGTTGATGTTTGTATCGGGGCTTATGGGACCATATATGAGCCCAATTCCTGCCAATGCTTCGGCCGCGATGGTCTTTTCATTCTTTGTGGCGGTGATTATCACCCCGTGGCTGTTATACAAAATTAGATTTTGGAAAGGTGAGCAAAGTGCGGTTTTTCCTGAACATGGTCCGGGCAAGCTTGGCTTGTTTTATGGACGCATAGCGACCAAGTTGTTGCAAGGGCGAAAAAATTCAAAACTTTTATTATTGTTTGTGGGGATCACAACAGCCTTATCGTTGATGTTGTTCGCGACAAAGTCCGTAACGGTAAAGCTTTTGCCATTCGACAATAAATCGGAATTGGAAGTGGTCGTTGATTTGCCTAAAGGGGCCAGCTTAGAAGCTACAGACCGGGTTTTAAAGAATGTTGCTCAACGCTTAAAAGACCTGCCGGAAATGGTCTCTATGCAGGCATATGTGGGTACCGCCATGCCGTTTAATTTTAACGGCCTTGTGCGGCATTATTATTTACGTTCTGATCCTTGGCAGGGTGAATTGCAGATCAATTTGTCGCCAAAGGGTGACCGGGACCGCCAAAGCCATGCGGTGGCCTTGGATGTTCGCAAGCGTTTGGCTGGATTGGAAATGCCCGAGCAAACCGTGCTGAAGGTGGTTGAGGTTCCCCCCGGTCCACCTGTCATGTCGACCTTAATGGCCGAGGTTTATGGCCCCACGGACAAGGCCAGACGGGAAGCGGCACAAAAGGTTAAATCGGCCTTTAAAAGCGTTGATTTCGTGGTTGATGTGGATGATAGCATGACTCCGCCGGAAAACCGCATACGGCTTAAAATTGACCAACAAAATCTTGAATATTTGGGGGTTTCGGAAAAGGACGTTTACAACACCATTCAAGCCTTGGTCGGGGGGCAGTCCGTTGGCTATTCACAACGAGGCAAAGGTATTAAACCCATTGAAATCACGATTCGCTTACCAAAATCTGGGCTGGCTATGACGGAACGATTGTTATCAACGCCATTGCCCGCGCCGGGACCTGCTGGTGATGGTGGACGTATCGTTGAATTGGGGGATGTGGTTCATGTGATTAAAGAACAGGCTTCCTATCCTTTGTTTCGTCGCGATGGTTATTTTGCCGTGTTGGTGACGGGTGAATTGGCGGGTAAATTCGAAGCACCGATTTACGGTATGTTTGCGGTCGAAAAGGCTTTGAAAAACAGGGGAGGCCAAGATATCCAGGTCGCTTATGCCGGCCAGCCTAAAAATGAAAACGTAATCACTTTGTTGTGGGATGGAGAATGGGAAGTCACCTATGTCACATTTCGCGATATGGGAATCGCTTTTGTGTTCGCCTTGGTCGGCATTTATTTATTGGTGGTGGGGCAATTTGGCAGTTTTAAATTGCCATTGGTCATTTTAACTCCGGTGCCTTTGACATTGATTGGCATTATGTTCGGACATTGGCTGTTCGGGGCTCCTTTTTCAGCGACGTCGATGATCGGGTTTATCGCTTTGGCAGGGATTATTGTTCGCAATTCGATTTTGTTGGTGGACTTTATCCGCAAAGAACAATCCAGCGGGGCACCGTTACGGGATGTGTTGGTCCAAGCCGGCACTATTCGCTTTAAACCGATTTTCTTGACCGCCGTTGCGGCGATGATTGGCGCCGCCTTTATTCTGGCAGACCCGATATTTCAAGGGCTGGCTATTTCCATGGTGTTTGGCCTTGCCAGCTCAACGGCTTTGACGGTTTTAGTGATCCCTGCGATTTACATTGTCTTGCGTGATGATGGTCGCCAAATGGAAAATAAATAGTCTTTCAAACTATAATTTGATGTTGCTCAAAAAGGCATTAAGGTGTGTTCATGAACGCTCAAAATCAATCAGCCATTATTGCTTTTTTGGCCACCCCAAAAGCCTTTTCAGATGGCACGGTAAAAGTCGGTCGTACAACCACGCATATTTCGGAAATTTTCATCGGTAAAGATCGTGTTTTCAAGCTTAAACGTGCCGTAAAATACCCTTATTTAGATTTTTCCACCCAAGAAGCCCGTAAAAAATATTGCGAGGCCGAGGTAAAAATTAATCGCCGCACAGCACCCGACATGTACCTAGGCGTGCGCCCCATAACCCATGATTTAGGGGGGTATAGTATCGGCGGAAACGGGGATATTGTCGATTGGGTGGTGGAAATGACCCGTTTTGACGAAGACACGTTGTTTTTGCATATGGCGAATGCTGGCACGTTAGACCGCCATTTGATGGAACTGTTGGCCGATAAAATAGCCATTTTTCATGCCCACGCCGAAGCTTATCAAGACGGTGGTGGCAGGGCTGGCGTTGCCCTGACTATCGAAGGCAATGCCATGGCCTTTGCCGAAAATGGAGGCGGTATTGTTGATCAAGAAAAGATTTCTGAATTAACGGATTTGCAACATGCGGAATTATCAGATATTGCCAATTTTTTAAGCTTTAGGCGGCGTTCTGGGTGCGTTCGTTTATGCCATGGCGATATTCATTTGGGAAACATATTTCAAGACCAAAGCGGCGAGCCTGTGTTGTTTGATGGGATTGAATTTAACGACACCTTTGCCACCATTGACGTTCTGTATGATTTAAGCTTTTTGTTGATGGACCTAGATTATCGAGGTTTAGGTACTTTGGCGACCGTGACATTAAACCGCTATTTGGACATCACAGATGCCGCTTCGGGATTGTCGTGTTTGCCTTTGTTTATGAGCCTGCGTGCTGCTATCCGTTCCCATGTCGCGTGTGCGGCTACCCACGCCATTGATGATGTGGTTGCCAAGGCTAGCAAATACCAAGAAGCCATTGATTACCTTGATTTGTCAAAATCTTACCTAGACGTTATGGAACCTAAATTAATGGCCGTTGGAGGGTTGTCGGGCAGTGGTAAGTCTAGGTTAGGGCGAGATTTAGCTTCCCATATTGGGGCACGTCCAGGGGCGCGAGTGGTGCGTTCAGATGTATTGCGTAAACGTATCGCCCAAGTTCACCCGCTGGATAAACTTGGACCCGAAGGCTACACCCCGGAAATGACTAAAAAGACGTATCAGGCTGTTTTTGAGGAAGTTCGAACGGCCTTGGCGACTGGGCATTCGGTGATTGCCGATTGCGTATTTTCCAAGCCCCATGAACGTGCCGCCATCGAAGCCGTCGCAGATGAATGTGAAGTCCCGTTTGTAGGCTTTTGGTTGGAAGCCAGCCCTGAAATTATGGCCGCACGAGTGACCAAGCGCACAAAAAATGCTTCAGATGCTGATGCCGAAGTGGTAAAAATGCAGTTGACCTATGATTTGGGCGATATTCACTGGCACCGCATTGATTCTTCGGGTTCGCGTCAACAAAGTGATAACCAAGCTTTGAAAATACTAGGCCTAGACGATACCCATAAAACCTAAAGGTTTAACGCATGAGCGACGGTGATACCCAAGACATACAGAAAACGGTGGTCATAACCGGGGCTTCACGTGGGATTGGGCACGCCACGGCATTGCTGTTTTTAGAACGCGGTTGGCGCATAATTACCTGCGCACGCGGCGAAGTCGCCCAGGACTGTTTGAATAACCCCAATTGGCTAGCCCACATCCCAACCGACCTTTCTGATGCGACCAGCCTTAAAAAGTTTATCGCCCAAGTGAATACAATCTTAGACGGACAACCGCTTCATGCCTTGGTCAATAATGCGGGGTTATCTCCAAAAACACCGTTCAAAGAACGTTTGGGGTGCTTGAACGGGGATATTGATGCATGGAAAGAAGTCTTTGAAATCAATATGTTTGCTACCTTGAGGTTATCACGCGGTTTTGCCAGCGCCTTACATGTTGGTCATGGGGCCATCGTTAATATCACGTCCATTGCCGGGCATTATATTCATCCCTTTGCCGGGTCTGCGTATTCCATCAGCAAGGCAGCCTTGTCTGCTTTGACTCGCGAAATGGCGGGGGAATTTGCGGCCCTGGATATTCGCGTGAACGCGGTTGCCCCCGGTGAGATTTCGACGTCGATGATACAGCCAGAATACGAAGCTTTAATCCCTCGTATTCCCTTGGACCGCATGGGGGATGCCAAAGACGTTGCCAGCACCGTTTATTATTTATGTTCCCCAGACAGCAATTATGTCACGGGCACAGAAATTTGGGTGACTGGCGGACAGCACATGTATTGAGCCTTTGGCATTGAGCCTTTAGGCCTTTAATTTAACGGAAACTTATCCACAACTTGTGGCTATTTGTTCACAAAAATTTATTTTATGTGATATTTCAAAGGCTAAATATACTATATTTAGTGCCTGACATTGCTTTACCAAGCTATATGATGCGTGTATGATCGCTTGCGGCAAAAATTGTCTGTGTTCCAAGATAGCAAGGTGAGGTTTTTATGGCCACAGAAGAGCCAAAACAAAAACAAAGCAAAGATTCAAAGGATGCGATGAAAACCTTGGGCATGGACTTGCCCGATGGCGACGGTGAAATTGCGTCTGATAATCCCTTTAAAACGCCCCTTGAATTTGATGAATATAAACAACCCTTTTATTTGCGCCACCGTCTGTTAAGCGTTTTAGGCGTACTGGTCACAGCGGCTTGGTTGTCGTTAAGCGGATGGTACATTCAGACATATATAGGTTGGATGTCTATCTTAGAGCTGTTGCCTCATGAAATTGGTGGTTTGGCAGCTGGGGTCTTTACCCCATTGGCTTTGTTGTGGATGGTCGTTGCGATGTTCGAACGCGGGCACCAATTGCGCGGTGAAAGCGAACATTTGCGTTGGCAAATGCAACAATTGACATATCCGTCAGATCGGGCCGAAAGCCGGGTTAAGGAAATCACCAAATCATTACGCCAACAATCTCAAGATTTGAGCCATGCATCGGACGAAGCTATTACGCGCGCCGAACGCATTCATGATCAAGTCCGTGAACGGGCTTTGGAACTTTCCAAAGTTTCCGAAGATGCCGATTTGCGATCGCGGGCTGTTGCCGAAGCCTTGGCTCGTCAAACCGAAGACTTGCGCCAAGTTTCGATAAAGGCGGAATCGCGAGCCCGCAATGTTGGCGATACGTTGCACCGTCACACACATGAAATGGTATCCGCTTCGGACCGCGCCTCGGCCCGCACCGAAGATTTAACCGAAGTGTTAGGGCAACGCATCCAAGAACTGTCTAGCGTGGCGGATACCGGATCGGCCCACGCCCATGAAGTCGCCGAATTATTCCACACGCGAACCACTGACTTAGCACAAATCTCTGCCGAAACTGCAGCCAATGCCGAAAACGTTGGAGGCATGTTAGGCGACCGCATTGCTGCCATCACCACGACCACAGCCGAAGCCATTGACCGCATTGAAACGGGTTCCCAATTGGTTGCCACTATGGGTGCGGATATGAGCGCACGGGGTGATCGCCTAGAAGGACAAACCAACCGCATTGGAGAATCCCTGCGGCGTCAACAATCCGACCTTGAACGGGCGGCCTTGGATGCCTCTGCAAATGCCCAAGACGTGGAAAGCAGCCTGCACCGTCAAAGCACGGCATTAAAAGATACGACGGAAGCGGTCTCAACAAAAGTTGGCAATATCGCCGAAACGATGAGCGAGCATGCCCATGAATTGGTTGCCGCTTCGGACTTGGTTGCTTTGCGGATTAAGGCCACTGGGGATGCGTTTCAATCCGAAGCCAAGGTTTTGGCAACCACCGCCGATGAAGCTTCCGAAAAATCCGGAGAAGTACGGGAATTGTTGCGCAAAACATCCATGGATTTAAGCCAAATTTCATCGCGGGCGCTTTCCCAAGTTGACGAGGTTGCTTCGTCTTTACAAGCCCGAACCCAAGAGCTTGAAACCGCAACTGAATCCAGCCAAGAAAAAATCGCAGCCATAGCAGAAGCCTTGAAACGACAAAATGACGTTGTGAACGCATCAACATCGCAATCTGTTGAAGGTTTAAAGCAAGTCACAGACACGCTCCACCAAGGCGGTATGGAAATGGATGCCGTGGTTGAAAAATCAAAGGGTGCCATATCCGAAGCCTCGGTTATTTTAGAAGATGGTGCGGGGCGTGTGGCGACCAGCGCGCAAGTGGGGGCCACGGCTATTTCCTCGGCGGTTAGGGCTATGAAGGATGGTCTGGATGGCGTGAATGCCTCGTCCGAACGCACCAGCCAGATCACCGAAGCTTTTCGGGTACATTTGCAACAATTCAAAGACGTTTCTGGCGATGCGGTGGGATCAATATCTGATTTAGGCGACGTTTTGCAAGAACGCACACGTTTGTTAGATTCAACCACTGTTCATGCCCAAGAACGTTTGGATCAGGCTGGCGAAGGTTTGCAAAAGCGCACAGAACATATGATTTTTGTAGCTGCGCGCACGGGCAAGCTGTTGACCAGCGCCTCTGAAAACCTTGATGGTCACACCGAATTTATGGAAGACACCGCCGAACGTGCCGAAGACCGTTTGCGAGTATTAGGTGATGCTGTCAGGCAAAGTTTGAATGATTTGATGGTGAGCTCGGATGAAGCCTCGGAGCGTTTGGAAAATGTGTCGCAAACGTTGGAAGGGCAAACAGATAGCGTGTCGCGAGTAACATCATCGGCGGTTTCTGACGTGGACCGGGCAACGGCAGCTTTGATGGAACGTTCACGCGAAGTGGGTTCGGCGTCTGATCGGGCCGCGCGCCTTATTTCGTTGGTGTCCGATGCTTTGCACCGTCAAACGGCTGGCCTTACCGATGCATCTAAGCAAGCCGCAGAACGCATCGACGTCATGGGCGTCAATCTTAAACAACATGCCACTGAATTGGATGAATTGGGCATTAATGCGAATGATCGTTTGGTTGAAACAGGCGAACGAATGAAGGAAAGTGCTTTTAACTTGCAAGTCATTGCCGATCAATCCGTGGGTCGCATGCGAGGGGCATCTGAATCTTTGGTTGATAGTGAACGGGTCATTAGTCAACGTGTGGAAACGGCTGAACGGGAACTTGATGGTTTGGGTCGGCGATTGTCGGAACGGGCCGAAGAAGCCACACGCGTCACGCAATCTGCGGGGGAGCGTTTGGAAGGTATTGCCGAAACTTTCCACCGCCATACCAGCGATCTTGACGTTGCCTTGGACCATACCGGAAACCGCTTAGAAGATTTGGGCGGGCTGTTAACCCGTCGTACCGATGACATGACCCAAGCTTATACGCGGGCCTCGGACCACATTCGAACATTTTCCGAAGATATGCACCGTCAAGCTTCAAGCCTTATGGATGCATCTGACAAAGCCGCTGACAAGCTGGGTGATGTGGGCAAACGTTTAAATGACGAAGTCCACGGCGTTAATCAGTCCGCCGACAAAGCCGCCAAGCTTATTGATTTGGTGACCAATGCTTTTCATCATCAAACATCTGATTTGGGTTCAGCTTCGGAACGGGCGGCGAATGAATTGGAACGGGTCAGCGAAGTTATTCGCCGTTCGGCAACGGATATGAGCCAAGTTTCAGACTCGACCGTACGTAACCTCAGCACGGCTGAGGAAAGCCTGCGCAAAAACTTGAACGAAATCAATACAGCTTCCAACGAAGCAACGTCAAAGGTTGAAGGAGTCGGCGAAGTGTTGCGCCAACAAGGTCGCGATATCTTTATGGTTTCTGACGAAGCCATGTCGAAACTCGCGCAAATGAACGAAAGCTTAGGGCGCCAATCCATCGAATTGAATCACATCACCGAAGGCAGCATTGATCGACTTTCCGACCTTTCCGAGGAAATGCAACGTAAATCCAAAGACAGCACGAATGGCGTCGAAGTGGTTTCTGATCAATTGGCATTGTCCCATGACCGCGTTTATCAAAAGCTCAACCAACTTAACCGGATGTATGAAAAAGCTGAAAAGGGCGCAGATCTTTTGGGTAATGCGCTTGAAAAACAAAGCAGTAATGTTGCCAAGGCCACGGAACAATCGTTGGCCCATGTGGTCAACTGGGATACCACACTGCGTGACCGTGTTGATGATTTGAGCCGTGTGTCAAAGACCGTAGCCGAGCAAATGGACGAAGTCGGTTCTCGTGTTGACCATGGCACCCAAGATTTGTTGAAAGCTGTTAAAGAAGCTAAAACGTTGAATGAAGCCTTGGACAGTACGTTAGACCGTGGCCATATCGAAGACTTTATGCGTCGTTCTGCGTTCATTACTGAAAAATTGAATTCATTAGCCGTCGATTTGGCGCGCATCGTTGAAGTGACCATCACCGAAGACGACTGGAAACGCTTTAACAAGGGCGAAAAAGGTATATTTGTCCGTAAAATGTTGGGCTTTAAAGAAAAGAACACCTTGGCATCCATCAAGTCTATTTATCAAAAAGATGAAGAGTTCAGGGAATATGTCGGGCGTTATGTTTCTGAATTTGAAAATATGCTTACCAAGGCTAAGGAACGGGATCATGACGGGGTATTAGAAAATACATTTTTGTCTTCAGACATGGGTAAATTGTATATGATCCTTGCCAGAGCCCTAGGTCGCGATCTATAACATATGTATTATTTAATTGTTTTCGGGGGAGGGTCCCAATTTAGGGACCCCATCTTAAGGGCGGAGTTCTTTTGGGCTCCGCCCTCTTTTTATCGACCACAAATTTTTTCATTTACCACAGTTTACGAGGTCCAAAATGATTTCCGTAATGCCCGGTGCCGCACCAATGGGCGGAAGATAGAAAATGTTTCTGCCGTTTTTGACGGTTTTTGATTCCATACCTTGGGCAAGACATTTTTGGAATTTATCGCTTTTTGGATCAAATCCAATGGCCATGGGGATATCTATGTTGGCATGAAAACCATCTGAAATCAGAAACGGAGCACAAATAATGTTTTGTGCCGAGGTCAAGTTTTGCCAATTTTTGACAGAGGGTGTTTCTTCTAGAAATGCAGCATGGATTGATTGGTGGTGGCCAAAATCACACAGGCCGAACTGTCCAAGGTCATTTATGATGTCTTGTATCTTTGAAAAAGACGCCCGGCTTTTCGTTGATCCGTGCCCGATCACAATAAGGGCGGTGCTTTCAGATTCCAAGCCATGCTTTTCCATGAGGTCCAAAACCAAAGCCGATAAAATTTTAGGCATTAAAGGATGCGTGCCTATGGGCTTGGTTAAAATTAGGCGTTGGTGACCTTTGGGCGTTAGGCGTTCGGTCACTGGCCCCGTTAGTCCCAGTTCACGGGGTAATTTTTCGCTGCTAACGTATCCGTTCGTCGCCATGTTGGGGACGATGAAAATCTTTCGAGCATTCAAGGAATTTAACACGTCACAAGCAAAGGGCTTTTCGGCCATAAAACCGACCCCAACTTCACCAAATAATTCAAGATTTGCAATGCTTTCAGCGTGACGACGGCTGGTGCTGTGGTTGCTGGGGCCATTGGGGGAACCGTGGGCAACGATTAACAACGCTGAGTCTGCAAAATCTGAAGGGTTGGTGTTGCTGGCCATATTCCGTCCCTAGATTAAGTGATGATTTCTGCCATGCTGACCACGCGTCCAATAATCAACAAAGATGGTGCCACCAATTGGGCCTTGCAAATGCTGGTCGGCAATTGTTCTAAGGTGGTGACGATGGTGCGTTGATCGGGCGTGGTGCCTCGTTCTATACCGGCTGCAGGCGTATCAGCTGGCAATCCTGCTTTGATTAATTCTTGAGATATTTTTTCAATATTAATCAACCCCATGTAAATGACCAAGGTGGTGTCTGGGTCGGCCAAGCTTTGCCAGTTTAAGTCTAAATGTTGTCCATTCTGGCAATGCCCCGTAACAAATCGAACACTGGACGCCAACCCACGGTGGGTGAGGGGGATTCCGGCATACGCCCCACACCCAGCACTGGCTGTAATGCCTGGGACAACTTCAAATTTGATGTCGTGTTTAGCCAAGGCTTCGGCTTCTTCACTGCCGCGCCCAAAAATAAACGGATCACCACCCTTGAGCCGCACAACGTTTTTGTTTTGCTGTGCCAATTCCACCAAGGTGAGATTGATTTTTTCTTGGGGCATGAAATGGTCGCGGGCTGCTTTTCCAGCAAATATTTTTTCCACATCATTTGGGATCATCGCCAAGATTTCATCAGATACCAATCGGTCATAAACGACGACATCGGCTGATTCTAAGCATTTGGCGGCTTTTAGTGTCAACAAGCCGGGATCGCCCGGACCAGCCCCAACTATGAATACGGTGGCGTTACTGTTAAACGTATATGATGTTGTCACAATTGCTTCCTTATGCCCTTAACCGGCGATTTGAGCCGGAGAAGGGGCTTGGCCACGTTGGGCCTTTAATCCGCGAACAAAGGCGACGAAGGATTCAGCCCACGGGCAACTTTTGCTGTTACGTAGGTGAGCAAACCCGGCAACCACATTATGGATTATGGCACCGTCATGGCTTCCTGTAATACCTTCTCCTCGTTGTACCTCATAGGCAAATTTAAGCTCTGGATCAATGCTTTCAAGATTTGAATTATGAAATTCATGAGCTGGGTATATATGGCCTGAATTGTTGCTCATGCCGGGCCAAGGGTGATCTTTGGTTGGGCTGATTTCCATATATCCCCGACCTTGGGGAGAAAGATTCATGACCATGTCGGCGGGAATTACGCCCACCATTTGATGTTTGTCATCATGCCAAGAAATAGTGCGGCAAAGATACATTAACCCGCCACATTCGGCATAGGCGGGAAGCCCGGCCTCTAAGGCAGCTTTGATGCGCGTGCGCAAGGTTTTGTTGGCTTCCAATTTGGCCATATGAGTTTCGGGGAAACCACCGCCGATGTATAATGCATCGCAAGTGGGCAAATAAACATCATTCAGGGCGTTGAAATACACAATTCTAGCCCCGGCCCGTTGCAAAGCTTCAAGGTCGTCGGGGTAATAAAATCCAAATGCAGAATCTTTGGCGACCGCTATGCGCACATCTGGGCGGCCGTCAAAGGTTGGCGGGACATGTGCAGGAACGCCCGGTGCGGGAGCAGCATCAGCAATAGCTTTAATGCGGTCTAAATCAAGCTGTTCACTGATTTGTTCGGTGATGGTTTCGATGCGGGCCGAAGCCGTTGGGTGTTCGTTGTACGGCACTAATCCCAAATGACGTTCATCAACGACAAGGTTTGGATTGCGGCGCACAGCTCCCAAAACAGGAATGTCGGTATAATGTTCAACGGCTTTGATCAGCTTGTCTTCGTGACGTTGGCCTTGGACCATGTTCAAAATGACCCCTTGGATATTTACATCCGGATCGAATTGTTGATAGCCCAATAATAACGGCGCTATGCCGCGCGTCGTCCCCATCGTGTTGATGACCAAAATGACGGGCGTTTTTAACAATTTGGCAAGTGCAGAATTTGAATTTGCACCTTCAAGGTCAATGCCATCATGAAGACCTTTGTTGCCTTCAATGAGCGATATATCGGCTTGGTTAGCATAATAAGCAAACAAGCTTTTAAGTTCTTCATCGTTTTGAGTGTTGTAATCTAGGTTGTAACACGTTTTGTTAGAAGCCGCACTTAACCACTTGGGGTCGATATAATCCGGGCCTTTTTTAAAAGGTTGAACAGAATATCCGCGCTCAGAAAAAGCCTTGGCGATTCCTGTGATAATCATGGTTTTGCCAGACGATTTATGAGCGGCAGAAATATACAAGTGCCCCATTTCTTTCAATACCTTTTATACCGTTTGAAACATTTTTTGCCTATTGCGAGCATCCCACATAGTGCGAGCTTGTGTGATGGCTTCATGTGTAGTCTTAGCACGTTGCATCAATCGAAGAACATAGGCAACCGTTCCGATCACAGCAAATTCACCATATTTATCCGTTTCATCCCCGGCCCATATTTTGGGCAGGCGGTTAATATCCATAATGTCATCGACTTTGTATAGATGATCAGCCAAAAGCTCAGGCCAATATTCTTCGGATTTAACGCCATCGTGAAGATATTGAACCAATACGGATTTATGGGGGCGGCGTTCGGCTTCGCCACCTTCACCTTTGAAAACAGCCATATGGTGTTGGCCTAACAATTGGGCTGTATCCCGGTGAACATCACGGTAATTGGGGTGGAAAACGGTCTGCATTTCATGATTGGCATTAAAGGGGTTGATCATGCGGGCAAAGGTGTTGATGGGGGAACGCACGCCCAAGATCGATTTAAGTTCAATAATTTCTTGTAAGCGTGGCACAAAGTTTTTTAACGGCAAATAAGCAAAATTAACGCTACGCATTTGTTGGCCAGCATCGGTTAAGTCGGTTGCAGGACGAACGCCCAATTGAGCCAAGGCTTGTGATGAAAACATTCGACCTTGGGTGTGCCCGTCGGTGCCTTGCATGCAAATCGTTATGTCGTTTTGCGACAACACAAGAGCCGCCAATAAATACCACGGCAATTGCCTTGTTTTCCCCGAATACGAAGCCCAGTCCAAGTCAACAACAGGGGCGTCTACAGGACGTTGCAAGATGTCTCGGGCCGCACGTACAAATCCAGCCCCTTCTGCGGGGACTTCGGTGCGCATCCTTAAAATGCACAAAAACGCCCCTAATTGCAGCCGGTCAACGTCACCGGCCAAGATCATAGAGGCGGCCTTATACATTTCGTCTTCATCAAGCGGCCTAGATAGATTGGGGCCGCGTCCAATGATGCGAATATACTTGGCAAAGGGGTGTTCGGTCATCGTATGATACTCATTTGAAAATTTATCCCTTAACATACACAGTGACCATCGCCTCGCAAAGTGGCATTGATAAGACCTCAAAGCATAAGACCACAAAGGAAATTTTATGACGTTGCCCATTGAAGGTCCATTTTCTTTGCATGACGAAGAAGCCTATGCCAAGTGGCGGGATTATAAACGAGCCCGTTTTCCGGTCAATGTTGATGCTTTAAAGGTTGAAGTCAAAGATTTAAGTCGCCCCAGTGATGTTGAAATCAAGGCTATAGGTGATCGTATCCGCCGCTCAGGAATGGCGATCTATCAAAGTAAAGTTGTCAGCAACGTCGAAGAAGCCAAAATTTTGGTGCGGCGTTTTGGGGAAAACTTTGGGCTTAAACATTTGGACCGAAATCCATATGCCGATGACGATGCTATTTCGCATCTCCATGATGCTTCTCAAGGGGCTGGGAAGCTTTATATTCCCTACACAACCCGCGCTTTGAATTGGCATACGGATGGATATTACAATCCTCAACACCGCTTAATCCGGTCAATGATATTGCATTGTGTTGAACCCGCAACCTGCGGCGGAGAAAATTTCATGTTTGATCCTGAAATGGCTTATATTTTGATGCGCGAAGCTGATCTTTGTATGCTTAAAGCCCTTTTCAAAGACGATGCCATGACCATTCCCACAAATGATGTTGATGAGAAAATTGAACGCCATGACATAAATGGGCCTGTGTTTTCTGTTTCGCATGGGATAAATGAATTGCACATGCGCTATACCGCCCGAAGGCGCCATGTTAAATGGGCCAAAGATGCGCACACCTCTAAAGCGGTAGATTTTTTAAGCACTATGTTGGGCGAAAATTCAACCGTACCCGATTTTAAATTTAGCTATCATTTAAATCCAGGCGAAGGCTTGGTTTGTAGAAATGTTTTGCACGGACGTACGGCTTTTGAAAATATGAAAAATGATGATAATCAAGGTCATCGTATGATGTTGAGGGCTCGATATTTGGACCCAATTGATGTATCTCTTTAAACCGTTTGAATCCACGCTTTGCGTGACGTATAACAAGGCTTCCAAAGCTCATATCAAGAACAAAAAACTTAAGGAGAAAAAGCGTGAGCAACTGTCCCACATTAGAAGAAAAACGTGAAAAAACCATGGCCACTTGGCTGTTAAGTGTTGCTGGCATGGTCTTGTTTATGGTGGTTTTAGGGGGGCTGACACGCCTGACGCATTCGGGTTTGTCTATGGTCGAATGGAAGCTTTTTACGGGCTGGATTCCGCCTTTAAGTGAAGCCGACTGGCAAGCTTTGTTCGCCAAATACCAAAACTTCCCAGAATTCCATAAAACCAATCCAAATATGGACGTGAATGATTTTAAAAGTATTTTTTGGTTGGAATTTGTCCATCGTGTATGGGGGCGATTGTTGGGCTTTGCCTTCTTTTTGCCCTTTGCTGTTTTTTTGGTTAAAGGGTGGTTTCGCGTTTCAGACAGCTTGTTTTGGAAGTATGTTGGTTTGTTCGTCTTGGGCGGAAGCCAAGGCTTGATGGGTTGGTTTATGGTGATGAGCGGCTTGGTTGACCGACCTGATGTTAGCCAATACCGATTAACGGCGCATTTTGCCTTGGCATTGTTAATTATTTTGGCTTTGATATGGGTGGCCTTGGGGTTACTTAAAAAAGAACCGCACGATATTCATCACCAAGACGCAGGTAATTTGGGACGTATGATTAAGGAACTGTTTGCCTTGGCTTTTTTAACGGCACTTTCCGGTGGGTTTGTGGCGGGGTTAGATGCCGGGCTTGTATACAATACATTTCCTTTGATGGATGGTGGCTTGATCCCCGGTGGCTTGTTTGCGTTTGACCCATGGTTTATGGCCCCGTTCGAAGATTTGACCACCGTTCAATTTGACCACCGCACGTTGGCAATATCGACGTTTGTTTTCGTGATGATTATTTGGTTTAAGGCTAAAAGCCGTCACCTTGCGCCCAGCGCCCGCCGGGCGGTCAACGCCTTGGTAATGATGGCTTGCGCTCAAGTGACCTTAGGGATTTCTACGTTGCTTTTGGTGGTGCCAGTTCCCCTTGCCAGCCTGCATCAAATTGGCGCCGTTATATTGTTGTCTATTACGACATGGTGCGTGCATGAATTGCGCTCGCCAAGACAGGTTCTATCGAACGTATAGTCTGTTTTGGGGGGCTTTTATTTTTCTAAAAACAAAATATAGTGAACGAAATCAATAATTTTTGTGCTGAAAGACTTGTCCATTCTTGGTAAACAACATTAGAATGCTTTAGGTTTTATATTTAAAAGATTCCAAGTTTGTTTCCAAGTTTGTTTCCAAGTTTGTTTCCGCAAGGCTAGATTTTAAAATAAGGTGTCTCAATGAGCGATCATAAAAAATTCAGATTGGTAACACGGAGCGACTTTGACGGTTTGGTCTGTGCCGTTTTGCTCAAAGAAATGAATTTGATTGACGACATCAAGTTTGTGCATCCTAAGGATATGCAAGACGGCACAATCCTCATTTCTAGCAATGATATCACCACGAACTTGCCCTATGTGGCGGGCGTCCACATTGCTTTTGACCATCACGCGAGCGAAACCGTTCGCTTAGACGCGACCCCACCCAATCATGTCATTGACCCGGGCGCACCGTCTGCAGCCCGTGTTGTTTTTGATTATTATGGGGGGCATCTTGAATTCAAACGCATCTCTGATGAAATGATGGAGGCTGTTGATAAAGCAGATTCGGCTCAGTTCACCGAAAATGAAATACTTCATCCCACTGATTGGGTGTTGTTGAATTTCATTATGGATTCTCGCACTGGGCTTGGCCGTTTCCGTGATTTTAGAATTTCAAATTACGATTTGATGATGGAATTGATCGATTATTGTCGTGACCACAAAATTGATGAAATTCTGCAGCTTCCGGATGTCAAAGAACGGGTTGATCTGTATACCGATCACAGCGAAAAAGCTCTGGAACAAATCAAAAAATGCGCCGTTATTTATGATAATTTGGTGGTTTTGGATTTGCGAGAAGAAGACGTTATTTACGCCACCAATCGCTTTATGCTGTATGCCATATTCGCTGATACGAATATTTCAATGCATGTTATATGGGGGTTAAACCAATTGAATACGGTCTTTGCCGTAGGTAAATCAATTTTGAATAGAACTTCTAAGACCGACATAGGCACTTTGATGTTGGAATATGGCGGGGGTGGCCATTTGAACGCAGGCACATGTCAGATCGACAATGACGAAGCCGAACGTGTCCAAGGGGAGTTGGTCACCAGAATAACTGCTGACGGATGAAACGTTATGTTCCAATACTCGGCTTTGTGTTGAGCACAGCGGCATCTCTTGTGATGTTGCAAAGTTTGAGCGCGTGTTCTGATAAACCCATATCGATTGACCAAGTTGTGCATGTGCTCACCATGGACAATGGAGCCATGCGCGAGCTGAAACGTTTCAATAAGGCGTATGACAAATACAGCAATGATCTGCATAACGAACGTCAACGGAGCCATTTTCGCGATGCCTATCGCTTGGTTCGAGCAAATTACATCGTCAAAGTCGATGATGCCAAGCTGATTGATGCAGCCTTGAAGGGCATTGAAAAAATGCACCCCAAACCAGGCGCGGTAAAACCTGTGGTGTTAGTCGAAGCCGCGCTTGACAGTATGTTGCAAAGCCTTGATCCCCATTCGTCATATTTGAATCCTGATGAATATAAAGATATGAAAATGACCAACAAGGGTGAATTTGGTGGTTTGGGCATTGAAGTGCGTATGGAAAGCGGCCTTATAAAGGTGGTTTCACCGATTGAAGATACGCCAGCATTTCGGGCGGGGATTCAGCCGGGTGATATAATCACCCACCTTGACGGTGTTCCGGTCAAAGGAAAAACATTGTCCGCCGCTGTTAAAATCATGCGGGGGCGCCCCGGTGTAGATATAAATCTGACTGTTTTGCGGGGGGAACGCGCACCATTTGTCGTGAATATTGTGCGCGCCATTATCCAAGTACGGTCCGTTCGATGGCGTCGAGAAGGAAATGTGGGTTATGTCCGGCTCAGCGGCTTTACGGAACAAGTTGGAAACAAATTAACATCAGCCATGTCTAATTTGTTTGATGAAGCTCAAGCCGCAAATGTACCTCTTCAAGGGTTCGTCTTGGATTTACGGAACAATCCCGGCGGGTTGTTAACCCAGGCCTTATTTGTTTCGGATGCCTTTTTGGAAAGCGGAGAAATTGTTTCTGTGCGTGAACGTGATCCTCGCAAAGGTCGAATTTATAACGCAGAAACGGGGGACCTTGCTCACGGTCTGCCCATCGTTGTGTTGATTAACGAAGGTTCTGCATCGGCTTCGGAAATTGTGGCCGGGGCTTTGAAAGACCACCGACGTGCCGTGATTATGGGACGGCGTTCTTTTGGTAAGGGGTCTGTGCAAAGCATTCACCCTATGCCTGCCGAAGGGGCATTGCGGCTGACCATCGCTCGTTATTATGCCCCGTCTGGGCACACTATTCAGGCCCGTGGTGTGGCACCGAATATTGTTTTAAACCGTCCTCAATCCAAAGATGGCGAAGATGATATCAAAATAACCAAAGAAGCCGACTTGCCCGATATTTTAAGCGGTGACAACTATCAAGAAACGGCTGCATCCGTTATTTTGCCTATGGAATCTTGCCCTGCGGCAGGCCCAGAAGGTAAGGACGTCGAACTTGGCTGTGCTTTGGCTTATATTCATGCTGGAACAGCACAAGCCTTTAAGAAAGTTGTCCGTCTCAATTAGGGATAAGCTATGGCTTAATTGTTGTGCCAAGATCAATATTAATTCCTTAATTATACTTACAAAGCGTTCAGTTGACCCATGAATCTTTGTGATTGTATTATTAATATAAGTAATTATACGGTTATCAGCTTTGCTTGCCGACTTTTAAGAAACCAATACATTTTATGTGAAGTCTAGGTTGAACTTATCGACCTCTTGCTAATGGATTTGTTTTTAAGTCACTTAAGGTTAAGCGACAGCGTGATATCCCCGGACTCTTATTTGTTTAGGAAGGTTTTTTTACCATGGCGATCACTACGGACACCTTAGGCACCCCTGTAACAGGCGAAGCTGGCACGTTCACAATGGATGCATCGGCATCGGCATCTGATTCGTTGACGTTGCCCGGCGGTCTTAATCCCGCAACGGCGGATTTTGCTCACGAAGGTCCCGATTTGGTTATGACTTGGCCAGATGGTAGCGAAATCACGGTAACGGATTATTTTACAGTTGATCCACAGCCAAATTTGACCAGTGGTGAAGGGGCGCAAGTTGGTGCTGATTTGGCGGCCCGTCTTTCTGGTCCTATGGCACCGGGCATGGTCGCTGCGGTTGGTGATGGCGTTGCTGAACAACCCATTGGCCAAGTTGATAAAATGGACGGAACGGTTACCGCTATTCGCGCCGATGGTACTAAGGTTGAATTGAAAATTGGTGATTCGGTTTACCAAGGTGACATTTTAGAAACAAGTGCAGATGGCGCCTTGGGCGTGATCTTGGCGGATGAAACCACGTTCTCTATGGCCGAAGACGGCCGTATGATTTTGGATGAAATGGTATACGATCCCGGCACCCAAGAAGGTTCGGTTTCGCTGTCGGTTATGCATGGTGTGTTCACCTTTGTATCTGGTCAAGTTGCGAAAAGTGATCCAGATGCCATGACCTTGAACACACCGGTCGCCACCATCGGTATTCGGGGCACCCAAGTAGGCTTGGACATCACGGATGGTCAAAACCTAAAGGTTGCCTTGATGGAAGAAGCCGATGGCTTCGTTGGTGAAGTTGTTGTGCTGAATGATGGTGGTGTTTCCGTTTTGAATGGCGCCAATGAATTTACAACGGTTTCCAATTTTAACGGCTCACCTAGTGAAACAATTACAATTAACAACTATGAAATGATCAACACCTTCTCAAGCTCCTTGCGTCACTTGCCATTGCAAAATTCCAACGTTAATGACTATGGCCTTCAAGGTAACACGCTCCAAGATGGAGCCAGCGCTGATGGTCTTGCTGATTTTGAAACGGCCGCTGGTGGTGGTGATGCTGCGGCTGCAGGACTGAATGATATGACCACGGCTGCTGGTGGTGCAGACAACGCAGGTAATCCTTATGCTGATTTTGATGCCGCGGGTGGTAATACGATCAACGATGCCGCTGCTACGGCTAACTTTGAAACAGCAGCTGGCGGCACAGGTACGAACGTTACAGGCGCCAGTGCCAGTATCTTGGGTGCGGTTGGCAACATTGCCGAGGCGATTGCGCCTATTTCCCCCGTTGTAACGGCTGCAGGTTCGGCGCTGACAGGTGGCGCAACGGTTGTCAATCCAACGACAGCTCCAACCACATCAACACCAGTTCCGACACCAGATGCAACGCCGACGCCGACGCCGACGCCTGTTGGTAGCGTTGAAGTCACCGCTGTTAATGCAACAGGACAAGAAGACGGGACATTTTCTCTGGATATTGGTGTTACCGCAACCAATACGACCGTTGATACTATTACCGTAAGCGGTGTTCCTACGGGGACGACGTTATCGGCTGGTACGGACAACCATGATGGTACTTGGACATTGTCTTCGGGTGATTTGACTGGTTTGACCATTACACCAACGGCTGATTTTGCGGGCACATTTAATTTATCTGTAACGGCGACGCCTGTTTCTGGTGATCCTGCCAGCGCAACGTCTGTTGTTGATGTTACGCCGGTTGCGGATGCACCAACGTTGACGATTAATCCTTCTGCGGGGCTCGAAGATACGCCGATTGACTTAAATGTCAGCACAGCAGCAACAGATACGGATGGTTCCGAAGTTCTTTCCGTCACCATCGGTGGCGTTCCTGCGGGGGCAACGCTTTCTGCGGGTACGGATAATGGTGATGGCACATGGACTTTGACGCCGGATCAACTGACAGGCTTGCAATTGAACCCCGTTGCAAACTTCAACGGAAGTGTCAACCTGACAGTGACTTCAACGTCTACGGATACCTTGGGTAATATTACCGACAGCGCAACGACCACTGGTAACCTAACGGTCAGCATAGCGCCTGTTGGCGATACGCCTGACATTACTTTGCAACCAGCTACGGGTGCCGAAGATGGCACGGTTCCATTGAATATTGGTGCCACGGCCACGGGCGGTGAAACCATCGCATCGGTTACCGTCAGCGGCGTTCCTTCGGGGGCAACGCTTTCCGCTGGTACAGATAATGGTGACGGCACATGGACTTTGACGTCCAATGATTTGACAGGTTTGACCATGTCTCCACCAGCTGATTTTGCGGGTGCCTTTAATTTAGCTGTTACGGCGACATCATCTGAAGGTGGCGTGAACTCTGCAAATATGGGTGTTAATGTTACGCCGGTTGCGGATGCGCCAACGTTAACGGCTACGGCTTCTACGGGTGCTGAAGACACGGCGATTTCCTTGAACGTTGCGTCCGCATTGACCGATACGGATGGTTCGGAAACGCTGTCTGTTACGATTTCTGGTGTTCCTACGGGGGCTAGCTTGTCTGCGGGTACGGATAATGGCGATGGCACATGGACGATGACGCCGGGCCAATTGACGGGTTTAAGCATGACGCCACCAGCTAACTTTAATGGCGACATTAAATTGGGTGTTGTATCGACATCGACAGATACCTTGGGTAACGTGACCGATACGGCTTCGACGTCTGGTTCCTTAACGGTCAGCGTCACGGCGGTTGCCGATGCGCCAACCTTGGCCGTTACCAACGCTACGGGCGGCGAAGATGCGGCTGGTATCCCACTTTCAATATCTGCTGTTGGGACGGGTGGCGTTCCGGTTACGGGTGTCACAGTCAGCGGCATTCCTGCTGGGGCTAGCTTGTCTGCAGGTACGGATAATGGTGACGGCACATGGACTTTGTCGCCGGCTCAATTGACGGGCTTGTCGGTCAAACCTGCGGCTGATTTTGCCGGAACTTATAATTTGAACGTGACGGCAACGTCTGCGGATGGTTCTACGTCTTCGGGGGCATTAAATGTTAATGTTACGCCGGTTGCGGATGCGCCAACGTTAACGGCTACGGCTTCTACGGGTGCCGAAGACACGGCGATTTCCTTGAACGTTGCGTCCGCATTGACCGATACGGATGGTTCGGAAACGCTGTCTGTTACGATTTCTGGTGTTCCTACGGGGGCTAGCTTGTCTGCGGGTACGGATAATGGCGATGGCACATGGACGATGACGCCGGGCCAATTGACGGGTTTAAGCATGACGCCACCAGCTAACTTTAATGGCGACATTAAATTGGGTGTTGTATCGACATCGACAGATACCTTGGGTAACGTGACCGATACGGCTTCGACGTCTGGTTCCTTAACGGTCAGCGTCACGGCGGTTGCCGATGCGCCAACCTTGGCCGTTACCAACGCTACGGGCGGCGAAGATGCGGCTGGTATCCCACTTTCAATATCTGCTGTTGGGACGGGTGGCGTTCCGGTTACGGGTGTCACAGTCAGCGGCATTCCTGCTGGGGCTAGCTTGTCTGCGGGTACGGATAATGGTGATGGCACATGGACTTTGACGCCGGCTCAATTGACGGGCTTGTCGGTCAAACCTGCGGCTGATTTTGCCGGAACTTATAGTTTGAACGTGACGGCAACGTCTGCGGATGGTTCGACGTCTTCGGGGGCATTAAGTGTTAATGTTACGCCGGTTGCGGATGCACCAACGTTGACGATTAATCCTTCTACAGGTGCCGAAGACACGGCGATTGCCTTGAACGTTGCGTCCGCATTGACCGATACGGATGGTTCGGAAACGCTGTCTGTTACGATTTCTGGTGTTCCTACGGGGGCAACGCTTTCTGCGGGCACGGATAATGGTGATGGCACATGGACGATGACGCCGGGCCAATTGACGGGTTTGAGCATGACGCCGCCAGCTAACTTTAATGGCGACATTAAATTGGGTGTTGTATCGACATCGACGGATACCTTGGGCAACGTGACCGATACGGCTTCGACGTCTGGTGATATTGTAGTGCATGTCACATCGGTTCCAGATGCGCCAACTTTGACGCTTGCGAATTCACAAGGTCAAGAAGATGCATCAGGTATCCCACTTTCAATATCTGCCGCCGGCATTCATGGCGTTGATGTTACAGGTATTATTGTTACAAATATTCCTCATGGCGTTTCGTTGTCTGCGGGTACGGATAATGGTGATGGCACATGGACTTTGACGCCGGCTCAATTGACGGGCTTGTCGGTCAAACCTGCGGCTGATTTTGCCGGAACTTATAGTTTTGGTGTAACGGCGACATCTGCTGATGGGTCTACAACGTCAGGTAACTTTGATGTTTTGGTGAACCCCGTTGCGGATGCACCAAGCCTCAATCTTGGGACATCAACGGGTGCCGAAGACACGGCGATTGCCTTGAACGTTGCGTCCGCATTGACCGATACGGATGGTTCGGAAACGCTGTCTGTTACGATTTCTGGTGTTCCTACGGGGGCAACGCTTTCTGCGGGCACGGATA
>Ga0316204_10003046_pt1 | contig 35177 bp, 30 predicted proteins | sample 6monrhotite_MG_2_FD_205661 | JGI IMG/M metagenome (GOLD analysis project Ga0316204, IMG submission 205661) | Microbial mat bacterial communities from mineral coupon in-situ incubated in ocean water Damariscotta River, Maine, United States -... | ecosystem: Environmental > Aquatic > Marine >... | reverse complement strand
GCCAAGCTCCTCGCCCTCTACGTCACTGATGCTGAGGTCTGCCTTCGGTCGTCCGGTGCGAGCCACACCACCTTAGATCAGACCCTTGTAATTTATTCAAGATATTCCAGACCCAGGGCACTAGCAGTCCGTGGTGAAACCCGGCGCGGCGGATGGCGAAGGGTTTTTCGCTCCTGGGTAGGAGCCGAAACGCCGCTGTACCGGGCGTACTGCCAGTTTTGGCGACACCCCCAGGAGCGAAAAAGACGAGTCAGACGCCGTGTCGGGTTTCACCACGGACTGCTACGCGTCACTCACCGTCGTCTTCACCGCCGTTGCCGGCGCCACTGCATGCGGAGTCGACACGCACGGCCGCCCCACCGCAGGCAGCGTCGTTGTCCAGCGCCTGGCAACTCAGTCCGGACAGACACGAGTAGTACTCCACAGCCGCGCTCACGCATGCCGCCCCACCGACGCTCTCAAAGAACCTGAGGTACTCCTCGCAGTAGCCAACGTACCCGGGGGCGACGGAAGCCCCGTAGTAGCCACCGGATTCGTAGTCGGAGTCATCGTACCCACCACACTCGATGAGCTTCGAAATATATGCACCACACGCGTCAACGGCATCCCCGTCGCCCAACGAGTTGTGCGTTGCCAGCGGGTTCCCCGGGGCGCCGCTGCCCGGTCCATCTCCGGGCTCACCGTCGCCAGCACAACCTGGAATCGCGAGGGAAGCGAGCCCCGCCAAGAACATCAAGTTTGCCAGCCGAGAGTCGTCCATACAGACAGACAGTTTCCCCCAGGCGCACCCCAAACGCCAAGAATCCGTGGAAGTGAGACGAATCCAGCTCCTCAGCCGGGCCGGAGAACGTCCAAAACGCGCTTCGAGGCCTTCTGCGCCAACTCTCGGCGAGCGGCTTCGTCGGCGCGCCGGTCCCCAACACCGGATGCAGTGGCCTCGACTCTGCCTCGGCCGAGCTCCCCTGCCCCCCAAACCTCGTGGACGACGACCTGCGAGGACGCCTCGAACCACACCCGACTCCCACCGGCGCGGCTGGCGAAGCGCGACTCCGCCTTCACCAGCACCACGACGTCGAGCGCACCACCCATCGCGTCGGCCAGTGCCGCCAGCACGCGAGCCCGCTCGGCAGGTCCGACGGTCCGCAACGCTTTGGTCGCCTTGGCGTCCAAGACGACCGGATCACCCAATCCATCCCGAAGCGCGGCCCGGACTCCCCTGGCGAACACATCGTCCGCTCGCGTTCCGTCCTCGAACACGAGGGCCCAGCGGTGGGCGTCGATCGTTCGTGCCTGGACCTCGAGCGAGGGCCATGCGCTCTGTGAATCGAGGGGCCCCACCATGCGCCCTCCATCGACGTGCACGACGAATGCCCCGGGCCACTTGCTGCCCACTTCGACGGAGAGGTTCGCCATGCCCGCTGCGTTTGTTCGCGTTGCGGACCGGGTTCCGTCGGGTCTCTCGATCGCTAAAGGAAGGCCTTCCACCGGAGCACCGTTCCACGTCACGAGGATCCCCCCGGGACGCAGCACGACGCCCGTAGCATCGGTCGGCACGCCCCCCGTCACGACACTCGCGAGATGCAGATCTTCGCCGAGCTGTTGCAGCCGCGCATCGTCTTCGTCCGTGGGCGCCGCATCGCAAGCCACCGCATACAAAGACGCCCTTCGCTCGCACACCACCTTGGCCGCATGCGTCGCGAGCACCTGATACAGCGCGTCGTGCCACACCTGCGGGCCCTCGAACGTGGGCTTGGCGTACGTCATCGCATCCAGCGTCGTCGCGGTCCGCCCCTCGTCGAGCCCAATCGCGACCTCCCAGCCACCGGACGTGCGCACCGCCTGGTAGGGGTCCTGCGCCCGGTCATGCAACGTCACAGGGGTGAAACTCAGCCAGCGGGCGTCGCCCAACAATGCCTCGGCAAGCTTGGCCTGGGCACTCTCGTAGGCCGCCTGTTCGTCCGCGCCCTCGCCCACTCCGGAGACAAAGGCCTGCACCTGTGCGCGCTCGACGACCGCCGGAGCTACCGGCGGCTCGGGGCTCACCACCACGGGCTTCGGCTTCGCACAGCCGACGACGCACAGCGAGATCAGAGCTGCTGTTCGAACGCGTCCCAATCGATGCCTTTGCTTCCCAACGTTTCGGACAACCACTCGATTCCCTTCTTTCGCGCGGCCTCGATGTCTTGCTCGCCCGACTCCCAATCGATCTCGGAGTCGCCAAGCTTCAGCTCGGCGGAGGCATCCAGCAACACCGAATCCATCGAGAACCGGTAGGGGTCGGCGAAGCGGTTGTCTTGGAGTTTGAGTCCCGTCACCCGCAGCAACAGGGGCTCGAGGTCCTCGGCAAACTCCTTCTCCAAACCTTCGCTCCGAGCGAGTCGACCATAGGTGCGGATGACCGCGCCCAGCTGGAAGAGGTAGTTGTTGGCCTGTTCGGTCAGCTCGGGGTCAAGCTCGGCACCGGCTCTTCCAAAGCGCATCAGCGTGGGGACGCGGTCCGCGGCGTCGACCAAGATCTTGCGCAACATCGGCTGCGCTGTCTCGACGAGTTCGTCGCGGTCGTCCTCGGCCCGAAGCAACACCCCGCGCGCGACCGCCCGCATCAAGAACCCCCGGAACGCAGCGTCTTCGAGCCGGCGTCTTGCGGCCTTGGTGCCTTGCGCCGTGTAGACAGCCGACAGGTCGGGATCGAACGCCTCATCGACCACGTCGGCCAAGAAGGTGAGCTTGGCCCGACTGAGCAGCGCACCGGTCATGAGCCGGGCGTTGCGGTCGCCCTCGGTCATCGAGCGTGAGACGACGTCGTGAACCTGAATCTCGAAGAACTCGTTCTGGTTGCTGATGATCTCGTTCTGCTGAACGACCACCCACAGCTGCATGAACGGAATCGACGCCGCCATCATCGAGAACAGCCAGAACGAAGTGCGGCGCCGAACGGTGAAACGGACACACGACTCCATGAAGAGACGCGCACGCTCGACGATGTCGTCGCGACTGGGCCACTGCTCGCGCGGCCCCGTCATTCGGCCGACGGTCTCCGCCAGCTCGCCAAACGACTTCACGACCTTGGAACGGTCGAGCAGCGGGATCAGCCACTTGCCGCCGGTCTTGACCGCCTTGACGCGCGCCTGGCTTGCCGCGGCCTGCTGGCCATGAATGGCCGCAACCTGAGCTTCGAGCTCTTGGTTCCTGGCCGCCAGAGCGGCAAGCTGCTGCTCGAGCTGGGCGATCCGCGGGTCGCTCACACATTCGCGTGTATCACGGGCGCGGGGTGCCTGGCATCATGGGTGCGTGCTCAACCGGCTGCTCCTCGCCTGCGCCCTGATCGGGCCACTGGGGTGTCGCTCTGCCGCCACGGGGCCTGCCCCCTCTCCTGAGACTCACACGGCATCCACCGAGCCGATGGTGGAGGCGAGACTCGCCGCTGGCGCAGCCGAGCAACCCACGGGCTCCCGACCTCGCATCGAGCACGGCGAGGCTTGTGCGGAGGGCTCGGTCATGATCGCCGACGGCTTGCTGTGCCTGAAGGTTCCCAAGGCCTACACCGCCGCACCGCCGACGGCGGGCCGACAGATCTTTGCGGCCGACAATGCTCCCCCGATCACGGTGCGCTGGCTCCCCGCGACTCGCACCTTTGGCAAGACCCATGCCGATGGGCTCGCCCGCCTGACCGACCTGGACAGCGACGCATTGAAGGGCACAACCCGAGACGGGACGGGGAGCTTCGTGTTCGCGGTCGAGACCCAGCCCCAGGCCCACCATGTCGCTCATTCTGCGAGTAGCCTGCACACCGGCGATCAGGTGGCGTGGTGCAGCGCGTCCGCACCGCTCGAGGCCGAGCTTCCTCGGGAGTTCTTTGAGGCCTGCCAGTCACTGATGGTCCCGTAGAAGAGGCACCGTGTGCTGCACTCGCGATTCGAGATTTCGGGTCTCGATTCGCGATGTATTCCACCGCGCGATTCCGTTCGCTCGACGGCGAGCGGGAGTGAACGCGGCCCACATTGGACGAAGCCCACCCGCGCCCATATCCCATGAAGGTAGAACTGTGGTCGTTGCTCACGCACCTCGCGGCGCGATACCGTGGGGTTGGATGGTGGAGCTCGGGGGGTACGTACGCGATTCGCGGGACATGCCCCAGCCTGAGTTCGAGCGTGCCCACCCCGCGTCGGTCCTCCTCGTGGACAAGTCCGAGTTCGACAGTGCGACGGGCAACGTCTCGTTCGAAACCGTCGCGATCAGCTCCCGCGAGGACGACGGGTCTCCGGGCTGCCTCGTCTTTCCGATCGCCAAGAATCGAAGCAACCCGTGGCCGGAACGGATCAGCCTCGGACGCGCCCGCAACTGCGACGTCGTGATGCGCCATGCGTCCGTGTCCAAGCTTCACGCGCACTTCTTCGTCGAGGGCTCCAACCTGGTTCTCGCGGACGCCAAGTCCACCAACGGCAGTACGGTCAACGACCGCCTCCTCGAACCCGGTGAGCGCGTGTCGTTGTCGTGCGGTGACCTGCTACGCCTCGGCATGATCGAGGCGACATTCTACAGTCCGGCCGGCCTGTTTCGTTTCATCCAGAAGGTGCGCGAATCGAAACCCAGGCAAGCGAACGCTTGAGACGCTGACAGCACCCTCGCCGACTTTGCTGCCTGATCGATCATGTCCGACGCGCCATCTTCATCGCCCCCCGATCAGCAATACGAGGCCGCGCTCAAGCGCAAGAACGAGTGCCTCCATGAGCTTGCGCGGAGTGAAGCCGTCGACTCCGGGGACCTTGCCGCGGCATTTGCCGAGATCACGGTCGCGGCTTCCAAGGGGTTGGACATCGAGCGAGTTGGCGTCTGGCTCTATGAGGACGACACCAAAGACGCCATGTCCTCGCCGGACCTCTACCTCCGCACCAACGACGAACACACCACCGCGCCCGTCCTCTCGCATACCGCCTTTCCCACGTACTTCGCCGAGCTGGCCAAGGAGCGGGTCATTCCCGCGGGCGATGCTCACACCCACCTTGCGACGGCCGAGTTGAGCGAGGCCTACCTCACTCCGCTCGGCATCGGTGCCCTCCTCGACGCCCCCATTCGTTTTGGCGGAAAGATGGTCGGGCTGGTGTGCCACGAACACGTGGGCCCGGCGCGAGCATGGACCCAAGACGAGATCAACTTCGCAGGTGCGATGGCGGACACCGTGGCGCGAGCGATGGCGGCGAACGAACGCCGCATCGCGGTCGAGGCACTCCGCGAGTCCAACCGCACGCTCGAAGACCGCATTCGCGAAAGAACCGCCGAGCTTGCATCATCGAACGACAAGCTCCAACAGCTGCACTACCACAAGAACGAGATGTTTCAGAACGTCTCGCACGAACTCCGCACCCCCCTGACGCTGATCATGGCGCCTCTCGAGGGCCTCCTGGACGATCGGACCCTCGCCGACTCGCATCGCCCTCGACTCGAAGGCATGCAAAAGAACGCGTTCCGACTGCTCGGAATGATCAATGACCTGCTCGACCTGGCCAAACTCGAAGCCACCGCGCTCGAGTTCCACCCGTTGCCGGTCGATCTCCACGGCACTTGTTCTCGTCTTGTGTCGGAGCTCGAGGCTACCGCCGCGGGCCACGGTGTGGATCTCCGCTTCACGGGGACAACGCAGAGCGTATGGGCTGCACTCGACCCTCTGTTCATCGAGCGCATCTTGGTCAACCTCCTGTCCAATGCGCTCAAGTTCACCCCGCACGGCGGAACGATCACCGTCGCACTCGAGGACTCGGCTCGAGGGCTGACGCTGTCGGTCACGGACACCGGGTCCGGCATCCCCACGGATTCCCAGGGGCGGATCTTCGAGCGCTTCCAACAGCTCGACGGCGGCACGACCCGCCATCATGGCGGCACCGGCCTCGGTCTCGCACTCGTTCGCGAGCTGACCCAGCTCATGGGTGGTACCGTCCAACTCGACAGTGAGGTCGGTATCGGCTCACGGTTTGCCCTCCTGTTCCCGCCAACATCGAGGGCTCAAGCGCCCACCGAGCCCGCGCCTACGCCGGCCACCGACGGCCTCGCAGACCTGTCCCGTCGCGCGGTCTATGCATCCGTTGACGTACAATCCGACGAAGTCGAGAGCCGCGGCGACCGAGGTCCTGTGGTCGTCGTTGTCGAAGACGACCCCGGCGTCCGGCGTGAACTCGTCGACTTGTTGGCGCCCGAGTATCGCGTGCATACGTGTCGAGACGGCAGCGAGGCCCTCGACGTCGTTCTGAGAGCGCAGCCGCACATCGTGCTCTCGGACGTCATGATGCCCAACATCGATGGCCTGCAACTCGCCGCCGAGATTCGCAAGCGACCCGAGCTTCGGGACACCGCTCTGGTCCTGTTGTCCGCCAAGGGAGATGTGGAAGACCGCATCAAGGGACGCAGCCTGGGGGTCGACGCCTACCTGACCAAGCCGTTTCACCCCAAGGAGGTGCTCGCCACGCTCGAAGGCTTGCTCCGGTCCCGGATGCGACTTCTCGGCTCGTACATGCTCTCCGAGCGAATCGGCAGCGGCGGTCAGGGCGAGGTCTTCCGCGGCGAACACGTCGAGACCGGAGAGCTGGCCGCGATCAAAGTTGTCTCGGGCGGCAACGACACCTCGAGCAAACAACAGCTCGACCAGGAGCGACGCGCACTCTCCCAGCTGCGCCACCCCAACATCGTCAAAGTCCTCGAAGAGGGAGAGTTCGAAGACTGCTACTACGTGGTCATGGAACACCTGCAGGGCCAGACCATCGCGGACGTCGTGTCGCAGCGCGGCGGTCTGTCCACCGCCCAGGTGGCCGACATTGGGTTCGCCGTGTCGGACGCGGTTGCAGCGGTCCACGATGCCGGCCTGGTGCACAGCGACATCAAGGCCAGAAACGTGATGGTCATTCAGGGCCAGAGTGCGGTCCGAGAACGGGTGCGGCTGATCGATTTTGGCGCCGTCTATCACGCCTCAAATCAGCGAAGCAGCAGGCTGATGGGCACCCTGTCGTACTTCGCTCCCGAGGTGCTTGATGGCGGTACCGTCTCCGAGGCCAGCGACGTCTACAGCCTCGGCGTCTTCGCCTACTACGCCATGAGTGGGAAGATGCCGTTCTTCGGCAAGGACAACCGGGATCTTACCAAGAGCATCCTCGAGAACCGGTATGCGCCGCTTGCCGACCTCCTGAGCGGCGATGTCTCCGGTATCGCCGACATCGTGGGTCGTGCACTCGCGCGGGATCCCGCCGACCGATATGCCTCCGCCGGGGAGCTCCGAGACGCGTTTCGTGCCATCGCACCCAACGACGGCGCCACGCTGGTGGTCGGGACCTCCGGCAATCTCGAGTCCGAGACCTGGGCGTTCGAGCGCGCGAACTAGCGACGTCGACTGCATCGGGCCACTGGATGTCAGATATCCAACCACACCCAGTCTCGGTGCGGCACGCCGCCCAACACTGGAGTAGTCGCCGGCTGGGTAGCCTATACGCCCTAGCACCCCTCAATCGCTATGCGAGCACTGCGCACAACGACTCATTTCCTCCTTCTCGAAGAAAAGCACCCACCGCGCGAAAAAACTCGCAACGTCCGTGGGTCCTGGGCCACAGACCCCATTTGGGTGGAAACTGACCACACCGCGTCCGTAGCTTTGTGGGGTGTGCACGCAGGCAACTGTTGATCCTGTGATCATCGACGCAATTCTGTCGGTCCTGGAGCGCCCTTGCCCCCACGCGGATGAGGCATCCGCCCCCCAGAGGCCTCCAGACCGCACCGTTTAGCGCGCCGAGGCCCACAGACGACAATGGCGGCCGCGGCGACCGACACGCACTTTGATGATGTCGACTGGGGTTGGCGCGACCGGGGGGTCGTCGCCTTCGGAGCCGTGTCCTCGTCTGTCGCGTTCGCGATAGGCGGGGCCGGGTCCACCCACCGACCAAGATTTTGCCTGGGGGATTCCCCTCCGGTGGGACGACCGAAGAAGCAACGAAGGGGAGGGACCAAGTGCATCGAACCAAGATCAAAAGCGTACTACCGAGGGCAATCGCCGTCTGGTTGGCTGCCGGGGCGCTAGTCGCCTGCGGGGACAGCGGAACCACGTCGGCCGATGAAGAAGGAGGCGAGACCGAGGGCTCCGGTAGTGATACCGAGGGTGGCGAAGACTCCGACACCGACGGCCCTGAAAGCCAGTGCATGTCGAATGAGCGGTTCTTCGAAGGCGAAGTCCAGACCATTCTTCAGGCCAACTGCCAGTCCTGCCACAACGTGGGCGGAGACGCAAAAGCCACCGAGTTCCTGCTCGAGACCTCCGCCGTTCCGGACTATCTGGAGCGGAACCTGGCGGTCTTCGAGAAGATGTCGAAGCTCACGTTCGAGGGCGAGCCCTGGATCATGCTCAAGCCCACCGGCGTGATGGAGCACGGAGGCGGTACCCGCTTCGCGCCCGAGTCGCCGGAGCATGAGGCGTTCCAAGACATGATCGCTCGCCTCCAGGATCCGGTCGAGTGCCTGGACCAAGAGGACATCGTCGGAGAGTTCTTCGCGGACGTCGACATGCTCGACGACGTCGCGACGCTGCGAAAGTCGACCGTCCTGCTCGCCGGTCGCGTCCCGACGACCGAAGAGGTCGAGCGGGTCCGCGACGGTGGCGAGGGAACCCTCGACGAAGTGCTTACCGCCGTGATGCGCGAAGAGGGCTTCTACGAGCGTGTCCGCGACATCTACAACGACCGGTTCCTGACCCGTCGATACCACTCGTCCAACCCCGACTCGGCCATCGACCTGCTCTCGCGGAGCGACTACCCGCGCGCAGATACATGGGACAACTCGGACATCGAGAACGCCGAGCAGTGGGCCAACGATGCGATCGCTGAGGAGCCTCTGCGCCTCATCGAGCACATCCTTCGCAACGACCTCCCCTACACCGAGGTGCTGACCGCCGACTACACGATGGTCAACCCCTACTCGGCCAAGGTCTACGGCGTCGAGGGAGACTTCGAAGACTCCGAGGATCCGAACGAGTTCATCGAGATGAAGCTGCCGGGCGTGCCCCATGCAGGCATCGCCACGATGACCACGTACCTCAGCCGGTGGACGACCACCCGCACGAACCGCAACCGCGCTCGCTCGCGTCGCTTCCAGAAGTTCTTCTTGGCGACCGACGTGCTTGCTCTGGGCACGCGCCCCACCGACGCATCGGGCTCGGCGTACGACAACCCGACGCTCGACGACCAAAACTGCGTCTCGTGCCACAGCGCCATCGACCCCATCGCGGCGTCGTTCGCCAACTGGGACGCCATGGGCCGCTACCGCCCGCAGGGACACCCACTGCGCGGGGAGAACGTCAACAACCCGGACCTGCTCGATGTGCCCGAGACCGGCTGGTACACGGACATGCGTCCGGCCGGCTACAAGCAGGAGCCCCTGCCCGGCGAGTGGGAAGCAGCCTCGCTTCAGTGGCTCGCCTACGAGGCCGCCACCGACGACCTGTTCGCACTCAGCCCGGTTCACCTCGTGTACCAGGGACTCTTTGGGCGTGACCCGCTCATCGAGCCCACCGATCCGAACGCTCCAGGTTTCCTCGAGGGTGTGCGGGCTGCCAAGGCTCAGCGCAAGGTCTTCCAGGAGATCGCCGACAAGTTCAGCGACAGCGATTACGACCTCCGCGTCGTCTTCCTGGAGATGGTCAAGTCGCCGTACTTCCGGGCCCACAACTTCAGTGGAGAGCTCTCCGCTGAGCGTGAGGTCGAGTTGGCTGACATCGGCATCGCCAGGTGGCTGACCCCTGAGGAGCTCAACAGCAAGCTCATCTCGGCAACGGACGTCCCTTGGGGCGACCCCAACAACCCGAGCCTGCTCAACCGCAACGAGTTCTTGATCCTCTACGGCGGAATCAACTCCGACGACGTGGTGGAGCGGGGCTACGACGCCAGCGGAACGTCCGCCAACGTCGCCAAGCGAATGTCCAACCAGGTCGCGTGCGCAGCCGTTGCACGAGACTTCGTGAAGCCGGAGAACCAGCGTTTGCTCTTCCCGTTCACGACCGTGGCGGGCGGACCCAACGCGGATGTGCGCGAGAACATCGTCCACCTGCACTGGCACCTCTTGGGTGAGAACCTCGACCTCGACGACCCCGAGATCGACCGCACCTACCAGCTGTTCGTCGACGTCTACGAAGAAGGACAGCGAGGGCTGGGCGCCGAGGAATACGGCATCGGCCTTGGCAACTGCGCCGCGACCACGGATCCCTGGACCGGGGAAGAACTGGACGTGACACTCGTCGACGACGAAGACTTCACGATCCGAGCTTGGATCGCAGTCACGTCATACATGCTCACCGACTGGAACTTCTTGCACGAATAGGGGGGAACAATCATGGATCGCCGTTCTTTCATCAAACTCGCGTCTCTGACTGGACTCTCCGTCGTTGCCCCCACCGCTTTTGCGGGCGGGGACATCGGCACCAATCGGAGCACTTCTTTCGACCCCTACACCGGCCCGCTGCTGCTCAGCTTCCAGGCCTCCGGAGGCTGGGAAACCCGCTTCCACTGCAACCCCAAGCTGCAGCTCTCGGCGAACGAGGGCAACCCTCGCTCGCACGTCACCGCAAGCGAGAAAATCGGCGACATCGAGTTCGCCGCAGAGTGGCCCGACGAGTTCTTCGGCGGCCGCGGACTCGAAATCACCGAGTTCTATCGCAAGCATGCCCAGCGCATGACGGTCATCAACGGTATCGACCAGATGACCAACGGGCACGACGAAGGTCGGACCCACACCGCCACGGGTACGCTCAACATGGGGCACCCCACGCTCGGTGCACTCATGGCGGGCACCTATGACCCGTCGTTGCCAATGGCCTACCTGGCCTTCGGCGGCGTGACCGAGACGGCTGGCGTCGTCGCCCGGACCCGGGCCGCCAACATCGACGTCCTGGCCCGCGTGGCCTACCCGGAGTTGGCCGATCCCAACAACCCGGACTCGACATTCCAGCCGCGTCCGGTGCTGGACATGATCACCGCGGCCCAAGACGAGCGCGACCAGGCCGTTCGAGCACAGCAGGGCTTGCCCCGCTTCAAGAACTCGGTGGACCGACTGTACTCGGCACGAGCGGGCTCGGACGAGCTCCGCAAGCTGCAGGACTACCTGCCCGAGAACATCGAAGGCGGCATCCTGGGCCAGATCCAGGTCGCCCTGGCGGCCTACCAAGCCGGCTTGTGTGTATCGGCGGAGCTGAGCATGGGTGGCTTCGACACCCACGGCAACTCCGATACCGCGGCGGTCGATCGCTTGACTCAGCTCTACGCAGCGCTCGACTTCGCGTACGAGTCTGCAACCGAGCTGGGGATCATGGACAAGGTCATCCTCACGGCAGGGTCCGACTTCTCGCGGACGCTCGGCTACAACGGCGGCATGGGTGCCGACCACTGGCCGGTCGGAAGCGTCATCGCGATGGGCGCCGGCATTCCGGAGAACCGCCAAATCGGTGCCTCGGACGACAACGACCGCGCTCTGGGTATCAACCCCGACCTGACGGTCAACACGACCAACACCACTCGGAAGGTAACCCCCTCCGATGTGCACCACACGCTCCGCAAGGCTGTGGGTGTTGGCTCGGGCGACATCGCAAGCATGTTCCCGCTGTCCGCCGACGGTGAGCCGTTGGACCTGTTCGCGTAGGTCGGGGCGCGCGACCATTGGGGCCCGGGACACCGGGCCCCTCTGTTAGATTCGAGGAGGACACAGGGATGAAGTTGAATACCAATGCGAAGTTGATTCTGGGCGCCGTACTGTTGGCGACCGGCGGTTGCTACTCCGGCGCTCCAGGTGGCGCAGATACCGACGAGGGCTCCTCCGACACCGACAACGAAGCTGGTACCGAAGGTGGCGGAGCTGGGAGCGACACCGAAGGTGGCGAAGGCGAATCCGGGGAGTCCGGAGGCGACGACGACACCAACGGCAGCGGACCCGGAGATCCTCCCGACCCCCCCGACGGATGTTTGGCGGGCTCGATCGGCTGCGAGTGCCTCAATGACGAGTGCGCTGGCCTGAGCACCTGCATCGATGATGTTTGCACCCCTGCGCCTCCGGTCCCCGAGATCGACGGTCCCAACGCCGCCCTTGCCGGCGTGGCGATCACCCTCGATGGTGACATCAACGTTCCCGAGGAGCTCGACGGCGTCAGCGTGTTCGAGTCGCTCCTTTGGGACCAGGTCTCTGGTCCCGACGCCGTCCTCGAGTTCGAAGACGACAACGAAGCCATCGCATGGCTACCGGCCAATGCAGGTGACAACGCCGAGCTCACGTTCCGGCTGACCGCGAGCCTCGGAGGCGTCGACGAGTCCGGCCAGTACACGCTGGGCATCCTGCCTGCGACGCCGGTCGAGATCCTGGCCAAGACGGTCGGAGTCCCCGAGTATGGCGCGACCCTCGTGGGGCGCGGCCTTGGAGACACTTGGCTCTCCACCGACCTCGGCGTCGTGGCCCGGATTCAAGACGACGGGCTCATGTTTCAAGAAGACATGACCAGCCGCGTCACCCAGATCGCGGGCTACGGAGACAACCGAGTGTTGTTCCTGCAGCCGGACCTGGGACGCGTGATGCTGTTCAACGGCAACAACAACCAGTACTCCGAGTTCCTCTCCACACTGACCTCCGACGATCCGCTCGGGCCGGTCAGTTCCATGGCCACCGACCCCGACGGCAACATCTACTTTGGCTGCGATGACAGCCGGGTGGTGCTCTACGACGACCCGGACGAGGCCGAGCCCGCCATCACGCTCGATCGGTTTGCGCTCGCGCAGGTACCGACGGTGATGGCCATTGGGCAGCATCCTGTCTCGCCCGACATCGACGATGGGGACGAGGGGATCGTCCTGTACTACGGTACCGCCACGGGCGACGTCTGGCAGATTGGGCTCACCGAAGCCGAGGTGCTCGATGGGCCGGAGGTCGACGTGCCAGCGCAATACGTGAGCCTGCCCGGGACCGGACCGGTCACCGGCATTCGGGTCGACGGCAACCGCAACATGTGGGTTGGCAAGGGCGACACGCTGTACCTGATCCGTCGCCCGTTCGAGGGCAACCCGTCCGTGATCCGCGAGATCTCGACACCGGCAGGCCTCGGTGGACTCAACGGGCTGCACTCGCCTGACAGTGACCAACTGCGGTGGATCGATCCCACCAGCGGCCGGGTCACGAACATGCAGACCTACGAAGAGTAGGGACGTAGTGCACCAGGCACCAGCTCGTGGCTGGTGCACACCTCGGCCATCAGGTCGAGCATCAGACCGGCCTCCTCTTCATTGAGGACGCCGGTCTTGATGTAATTGTCGGGGAACCACGTCGATGCGTAGAAGTAGTGCCTTGGGTTCGCCATCCGGCTGAATCCCAAGTATTGAGCCTCGTAGGCGTAGCGGGCGAGCTTGCCCAAGAAGCTGAACGACTCCTGCGCGAGCGTGCGGACGTTGGCGCGGACGTAGGCCTCCATCTCCTCGATGGGTAAGACCGCCTGCGCGAAGACGTTGGACTCGTAGTCGCCGATCCGCAACATCTGCATGGCAACCATCGCCTCCCCGATCGATTGGTCCCGCGGCCGCTGTGAGAACTGTTCCTGAGCCTGCGTCTGTAGGCCTTCGGGCGCCCGGGTGATGATCGTGTCGAAGAGGGCTGCAAGTTCCTCGAGCGCCGCATCGTGACGCTGCTGCTTGTCCGGCGAGACGCAAACGAGGTCGGCTTCTGCGGCGAGGTGTCCAAACTCGTGGCCGACGCGAGCGCCGAGCAGCCAGCGGTGGAACGGAGGCGTGCCCTCGCGCTGGGTGTCGACGCCAGGTTGCCGCAGGCTGTAGACCATCATCCGACGCTGCTCATGCAGGTAGGCGCCATCCTTCTGTTCGACCTCTTCGGCGTGGAACGGAAGCACGTCGGGGTTGGTGAGTCGGTCCAGGATCTGCTGTGTTCGCTCGGCGACGAGATCGAGGTCGCGGCACACCCCGATCGCCGCTCGGTCGCACATGCCGTCGAATGCCGTTGCCAGCCCGCCCAGCTCCTGCGCATCTTCGGGATCCCAGATGATGTCGCCGTCTCGATCCGCGAGCAGCAATTTGGGCTGGTGCTCGAGGAGGTGCTGACCGACGCGATCCGCCGGACTCCGGTCACCCATCGATGCCGCTTGGGCAGCGTAGTAGCGCTCCAGCGCACCCGTGCCTACGCGCTCGAACACCTCGACCAGCTCGCCGATCTTCATCGTCTGCTCGTCGGTCACCATCAGGCCCGTTCCCGGAACGCTTGTCAGACCGTCGGTGTTCAGCAACGGCGGCTTGAGCTTCTCGTGAAGCAGTCCGCCGACCCATGCCATTGCCTCCCCCAGAGCGGAGAACGCCTCGGCATCAGGTCGGGCCGAGCGCGCGGCCGCATCGGCGAAGCGCTCCCGCTCGAGCTCTGTCCGGGCGACGAAGTAGCCAAGGTTCCCCAGCACGGTGCTGGGAATGCTGCGGGTAATCCCCAACCGCTCCGCGTGCACCAGCTGATACGTCGCCATCTCCACATTGGAGGTCTCGGGGTCGAAGTCGCTCTGGTGAACAAGCAGCGACGCTCCGACAAACGGCTGGTAGTACAGCCGCGCCAACTTCGGCGCGGTCACGACGCACAGGTTGAGCAAACGCGGGGGAAACCACTGCGCGCGGGCGCTCCCAAACAAGGACTCGACCCGACCGAAGTAGCTCGCGACGGCCTCGCTCAGCAGATCGAAGAAGCCGTCTGGAACCTCCCGCTCGCCACAAGCGACCCGAACGAACTCCGCGTCCACCCCACGGCGGCTGAGATGTTCGACCGGAACGACGAACAGGTCGGAGTGCTCGAAGTAGAAGGACCGGAGCTCCATCGCGGCGCGAGCATACCCTTCGAAGTCGACCACGCCGAGCCCCGCGGCGGGGGACTCGTAGCGGTCGGCCTCGGACTGGAGCACCGTCGGCTCAACGCAGCGGCAGGTTCCAGAAGCTGAGCAACCCCAGGCCGGCCTCACTCGTGATCCACGGGCCTGCCAGGACGTGTCCGCGATACGTGATCCCGGTCGCGCCCGTCGCGTCACCGGACAGCACCAACCGCACCTCGCCCGCCGCCGCGCTGCCACTGACCACCGTCACCGCAGACCCCTCCACCACGAAATCGGCCCCCGCGCCCGCGTCGTACACCATCGGCTCGCTCTCGTTGCGCAACGTGATCACGAGCTCGGTGCCGCCGTTCTCCAGCGTCGCGCTCATCGGGTTCGGAGGCTCAACATCCGCAGCAGGCTCCTCCCCGTACAGGTCTCGTCCCAGCAGCGCGGCGTAGCGGTCCCCGAGCACCTCGTACCCGTCGGCATACGCGTAGTGACAACCGTCGTGGCCATCAAGGCCATTGGTCGACATCGCGGCGACACCATCCATCGTGTCAGGAAGGGTCCGCTGCCACTCGCGGGTTCGGATGTGGTTGCCGCCGCAGCCCTCGCGGACCTGCGTGACATACAGCTGCTCGATGTCGGGGAAGTCCTCCGCCCAGTCCTCGATCAGCGCCTCGAAGCCGGCTGCGTGGGCCTCCCAGGCCTCTCCGTCGGACTCTCCCTGGTACCAGAGGATCGCGCGCACGTCGTCGCTCAGCCCCGCCGCCTGCATGCGATACAGCAGCCGCCCGTAGTTGGTCGCCAAGTCGCCGGGGTCTTCGTCGTTGCGCTCGAAGTACCCGATCGGCTGCCCGCCCAACGATCCGTTGACCACTGCGATCGGCACCTCATGCGCGGCGGACAGGACGTTCGCCATTCGAATCGCCCACTGACCGATGCCTCCGGCCGCGCTCGAACCGTTGCCTTCCGCGGGGTACCAGGCCACGGTGTTCTCGGTTGCTCCCGGGTCGACCACGTTCACCCCGAAGCTCCGCAGGAACGGCGTCTGATTGACGTTCGCATCGCCGCTGTACATGGCCGCGAACGCATTCGACTGCCCGTTGACCAGATAGATATCTCCAGCGACCAAGTCCGTGACCTCGGCGAGCGGGCTCTCGAGCTCGCCCACAGCTGCGACCAACTGGATGTCGTACGCCTGAAGACCCGCGGGGATCGGAACGTCGAGCTCAAACGAGAACGGAGCCGCACCGCACACAGGCACGGATACGCTCCCGGTCACAACACCATCGGCGAGAACGTTGGCCCGGACCTCGCCGAACCCGTCCGTATCCAAAGTGCCCGCGATGCGTGCGGTGCCTTCGTTGGTCTCCAGGTCACGGGGCAGCACTGCGCTCGCCAGCGGGATCTCGAGCAGCGTCGCGATGGCGCCCTTGGGAGGCGGCGCAACGACCGTCGACACCGTGGTGACCACCGACGCCTCGGCCCCGTCATCGTCCGTCACCTCCAGCGTGATGTCGACGCACCCCTCGCTCGCAGCGTCGAACGAGGCCATCTCCCCAGACTCATCGCCACCGGGCCAGCTCCACGCCCAAGCCACCACATTTCCATCCGGATCGAAGCTCTGGGTGCCGTCGAGCTGAACCGTCCACGGTTGGACACCCGAGAGACTCGCGACCTCGATGACCGCAATCGGAGGCTGATTCGGGCTTCCACCCGTGGACTCAGAGCTCCCGCTCGAATCGCCAACGTCGGTGGTACTCGCTGTCCCCGAACCGCTCTCGCAGGTGCCCGAGGTGCCCTGGGTGACGGAGGTCTCGGACGAACCCGCATCGGTATCGGTGTCTGTGTCCGCGGTGCTTCCACCACCACCGCAACCCACCAGCAACAACACCCCAACGATCGACGACGCCCGCATCACGAGACCGAGCCTACGGACTCAGGGTGAACCAATGCAAAGCGCCCGGCGGATGAATCCGACGGGCGCTGCCAGAGGAAGAAGGCTTACTTCTTCTCTTCTTCTTCTTTCTTGTCCTCTTTGGCGGCTTCTTCCATGGCGCACTTCATGAAGCCAGCCATGTCGGAGGCACCCATGATGCAAGCCGTCGATTTCTTGAATCCCTCGGGATCCTTCTTCTGCTCCTTGGCAGCTTCCGTCTTGCACTTCTCGAGGTCAGCCATTTCTTTCTTGGCTTCTTCCGGGAGGTCTTTGTCTTTCTCCGCGAGCTCGGCCATCTTCTTGCAGACCTTGGTGACGTCGTCGTCGCAGCCGGACAGAGTCGTTACAGCGAAAGCGAGGCCGAGGAGGAGTGTTGTCTTGCGCATCGGGTTTTTCCTACTTCTTCGTGGAGTCGTTCGCCTTGCGATGCTTCTCCGGGGACGGAGACCACCAGTCGGTCGGCGTAACGGGTGGCCGACATAGTGCGACGCGATGGCCCACGGTTCAATCGGGTTGAGGGCGACCGCTCGGAAAAGCCCCTGACGGCCCATGAACGCAGTTCTGCTGGCCTTCAGGGATCTTTGCAGAGGGTTTGAGGGCGGGGCTGGCTGCCCCAACACGGTGCAAAACGAGGGCAGACCCGCTTGGGGTCCGCGACCCTCGCAGCGCTACTCCTTCTTGTCAGCGCCCTCGTCGGCGTCCTTCTCGGCGGCCTTCATCATGCACTCGAACATCCCCTTGAAGTTGGCCGCGCCGTCGACACACCCGGCCATCACCTTGAACTGCTCGGGGTCCTTCTTCTTGTCCTCCGCCATCTTCTTCTTGCAGCCCTCGATGTCTTCGGCCTCCTCTTTCATCTTCTTGGGGACGTCCTTCTCGGCTTTCACGAGCTCGGACATCTTTTTGCAAACCTTGGTGACATCGTCGTCGCAGCCGGAGAGGGTCGTAGCTGCAAAGGCGAGGCCGAGGAGGAGTGTTGTCTTGCGCATGGGAATCAGATCCTTCTGGCAGTTGGACGGACCCACCCCGACCCGGTTGCAGCCCCCCGTATTCTTCGCCCGCGACACTCAGCGGCCGCTGAGAAACCGTAGCCGCTGAAAGATCGTCTCGGGCAGCGTCCGCACCACGCCCATGATCGGGGCCCAGTAGCGCGGCACGTAGGCCTCCCCGCCAGGGCCGTCGAGCCGCCGAACGAGCGCCTCCGCGACGCCATCGATGGTGGCAAACAACGCGTTCTTCTCGTGGCCCTGGGTCATCGGCGTGTCCACGGGGCCGAGCTTCAGCGTGTGCACGTGAACCCCAACATCCCACAGCCGACTGCGAACACCCTGCAGGTACAGCGTCAGCGCTCCTTTGGCCGCACCGTACGTGTAGTTCCGAGGACGTCCACGTTCGCCCGCGACCGAGCTCATCACGCCAAGGTGTCCCCGCCCCTGCTCCTCGAGCGTGTTTGCGAGCGGAATGATGAGCGAGATGACGCTGAGCAGGTTCGTCTGCAGGACCGCCTCGGCGCTTTGCCAACTTCGCTCGGTTTCGAGTTGGTCCCCGAGCAATCCGTGAGCGACCAGGGCGATGTCCACCGAACCCAGGCGGTCGAGCGCCTCCCCGACCCGCCGCGCGTTGGCATCCGTGTCATCGAGGTCGGCGACCATTTGCCCGACACACCGATCCCCGAGGGCGCCGACCAGAGACTGTAACTTCGCCGGATTTCGCCCGACCACGAACAACCGATCCCCACGGGCGGCGTACAGCTTGGCGACGGCCTGCGCGATCGCGGACGTCGCTCCGAAGATCAACACGTTGGCCATTGCCCGGAGGCTACAGCGCCTCCCCCCACCTCGCTCGCTCCGATCGCTGGTAACATCAGTCGTCGTGCGCGGATGGAGCCTAGCCGTGTTGGGATTCGTCACGCTGAGTGCGTGCGGCCTCGACTCGGCCTACGCCTGTACCTCCGACACCCAATGCAGCGCCGGAGAAAGCCGTGGCCGGTGCGAACCCGAGGGATACTGCAGCTTTCAGGACGACACCTGCCCATCGGGTCGTCGCTACGGAGTGTGGGCGCCTGCCGCCTTCGCGAAGATCTGCGTCGACACCAGCGCTTCCCCAACGAGCACCGCCGAGACCTCGACCGGACAGCCGACCTCGGGTGAGCCGTCGACCTCCGCGGGACCGACGACAACGCTCGACCCCTCCTCCACCCAGGATGCGACGACGCTCGCCCCAACCAGCGACGCCACCGGTGACTCGAGCAGCAGCTCGTCGGGAGGCAGTGGGAGCGAGAGTTCATCGTCCGGCTCCACCGTCCTCGATCCAGATCTGATCGCCTGGTACCGGTTTGACGCCATGGATGGAGACGGCGTCACCGACCACAGTGGCAACGGCCACAACGCGAGCTGCCTGGATTCCCCCGGCACCGCCGACGGCGTCTACGGCAACGCAATCGAAACCGATGGCGTCGGACAGCACTTGGTCGTGGCCAACACACCACAGTTCACGATGCCGACATGGACGCTCGCGACTTGGGTGTGGTCGGGGGCACCCCCGACAAGCTTCGTGACGATCCTGGGCAAGCCGGTCGGGGTCGGGGTCGCCAACTCGTACGAGATCGGCATGAACACCTCCGGCATGGTCACGCGTATCGCGGCCGGCTGGAGCGACGACGTCCTCTCCCAAGGCCTTGGAGTCACACTCCCCGGGTCTCAGGAGTGGTTCCATGTGGCCGCGACGTTCAGCGATACGACTGGCACCCTCTACCTGGACGGCGAGATCGTCGACGAGGAGCCGCTCACCGTGGTTCCTGCGTTCGATGACAGCGACCTCTACATCGGCGCAGACGTCGACAACGAGGCCTTGGACAACTTCTTCTCCGGCCGCATCGATGACATGCGTATCTATCAACGAGCCCTCACCGCCGACGAAGTGGCCGTGATCATGGCCGGCGAGAATCTCTGAGGCCGTTCCGGCCATGGGGTCTGGACGTCGTTGTCCGTGACCGCGGACCGCGCGACACGCTATCGTGAAGTGTGCGTTGGTGGTTGCTGGCCGTTGCGGGAGTGTCTGGGCTGTTCGCAGCCTGTACGGGCGAGGGAGACGGCTTCGAGTGCGCGAGTGATGACGCCTGCGTTGCCGGGGGCATCGCGGGTATCTGCCAACCCAACAACTACTGTAGCTTTCCCGACCCCGGGTCCGACTCCAGGCAACGCTACGGCCGAAACGTTCGTCGACGTGACCATTCAGCTTCTCGACGCCTGCGACAGCGAACTCCGATGCGGCGAAGGGCTTGCGGGTCTGTGGTCCGCCTCAGTTCGACACGAACTCGATCAGGGCGAGTCGATCATCATCGTCGTGGACGGCGATGACGACGACGATCCAGGGATGTACGAGCTGGCCATCTCCCTGGTGACGGGCTAGCGGCCTGTGCCGCTCAGACCGCTCTGTCGTGTGTGGTTTGCTGCTTTCTTGGTCCACAGCGCCCAGTGGGGCAGCTTCAACCCATGCGCATCGCCCCGCTCCTCTTGCTCGCCGCCGCTGGGTGCACCATTTCGCGAGCCCCCGCTGAGCCGGAGTCCGTCGTCGTCACACCTCCCGCGGAGGATGGGACCCGCTACGTGGCCGTACAAGGGGATGGCATGTCGTCACCGCAGGTCCTGGCACGGCAATGGAAGCGGGAGGCGAAGAAGGCGTGCGAAGGCGACTACGTCCTCATCAACGACGAGCCCGGCCAGACTCGTCGGCGCGGCATGGTGACCGCCCGCATGCACGAAGGCTTCATCCGCTGCATGATCGAGAACGAGGAACTCGGCGGGACCCCCGAGCGAGCGACCGCGGCAGCCCGGTCCTGATCCGGCTCCAATGTCCACTATCCGTCGATCTCTCAACGCGGCACCATATCCGTGATGAGGATGTCGCTGTGTTTCACGGGATTGCTCTTTGCACTCACCGGATGTGAGCAGGTTGAGCCCGGCGCGGCGGGCACGATCACGATCGATCCCACGGTCGACCTCGACGGCTTCCACACCTTGCGAATCACCGCCGTGGAGGATCAGGCTGGCGCAGCCGCGCCGCTCGCCGACGCTGTCGAGCCGACTCGCCGCATCTCGACGGAGGTCGACCTCGACGCGGTGGACTTCCCCCACGACTACACGGTCGGCGGTGCCATCGGGGACGCGTCGCCATTCGAGACCTGGTACGTCGTGGCACAACTCCTCGGCGAGGACGGCGAGGATGCGACCGTAGACGGACTCGAGTTCATCGGCACCGCGGACTTCCTGGTTCCCTCCGACTCCTGCCGGGGCGAGTTTTGCGGAGTTGCCATCGACGTGGACGTGAGTATCGAACCCCGCGCCATCCGGAACTGATAGGTCTCCCGGACCGCGGCTCGATCGAGCCACCACCAGAGCGCTGCGGCCGGCACCGCAACGATCAGCACACTGACTCCCAGCGTGGCACCGCCTTCCACAAGCAGTGCGACCGCGGCGACGCCCACCGTCATCCCCATGATGCTGCCGACCTGGTCGAGCGCGCTGGTCCGCGCCAAGATTCTGTCTGCGGTTCGGGTCTGAAACTGCTCGTTCGATACGACCCAGTTCGTTCCCCCTCCAACCCCCCACACCAGCGCCGCGATCACGAGCACCACCGGGTTGGTTGCAAAACCCACGACCACCGTCCCGGCGAGACCGACCCAGACCGCGGTTCGCCAGAAACGTACACGGTCTCCGCCCGCGGAAGCGCGGTGGGCCACGAGGACAGGCCCGACACCCGTGCCGACCCCTCTCGCGGCATGCAGTAGACCGAAGCCCAAGCCACCCAACGCGGCACCTCCAAGCGCATCGGCCTGCAACGCCAGCGCGATCCACCCCGCCCCGGCGGCCAAGGAGAATGGAGTCTTGGCGAACACAGCCCGCCGCAACACCGGGCGGGGCCACACCACCGCCCAGGCGTCGGCGATGCCTCGAAACAACTGAGGCCGCCGTGCCTGCGGGGCGTGTTCGGGCGCAATCGGGGGCAACCGAGCGAAGAGCAACGCGGACGCGCCGAAGGTCAGTGCATCGATCGACAGCGCAAGCGCCGGTCCAAGCACGCTGAGCGCTCCACCGGCGGCCATGCCCAACGCGAACACAACGCTCCACGACGCAGAATCGAGCGCGCCGGCCAGCAGCAGCTCGTCCTTGTCGACCACGCGTGGCAACGCCGCACGCTCCGCCGGGGTCACGAACGCCACACCTGCCGAGCGAACCCACAGCAACAGTTGCAGCAGTCCGACCGCCCCGACTGCAGCCGCGGCCGCCATCCCGACCGTCACCAAGCCCAACCCAACACTCGCCGTGCACAGCAGCCAACGCCGATCCACGCGATCTGCCACCACCCCTGAAACTGGCGTGAGCATGGCTGCAGGCAGGTGGTGCCCTGCAAAGACGATCGCGACGTCCAGCGGTCCGCCGCCTTCCTGCAACGCCACCATCGCCACCGCAACCCACCCGATCCAGTCGCCCAGTTGCGAGACGATGCTCCCCAACCACAGCCGCCGAAAATCACGTCGAGTGCGAAGCAGATCGAATGCAGCGGACATGCAACCTTGGTATGGGCCCGCTGCCCCGCACCGTCGATTCAGATGTCAACGGATTGGAATGTTGTCATCACGGCAACGCCGAGTTCGCGAAATCGATCAACCGGTTCGCCTGGGCTTCGAGGATCCCGGCCGTCTGTGGCCCCAACGAGTTGGTCTCTTCGTAGTGGTCGCCTTCGGCCTGGTTGAAGTACGGCATGCGGTCGGCCACCACGAAGTCGTACTCGGGGATGATGTAGCCGAGCTCGTCGTTGCCGAGTCCGACCAGCCACGGACGCGGCGCATCCGGGGGCGTCAGCCTCTCCAACAAGTACGGGCCGTCTGGGGCGGCATCGAGGTTGGGCGGGACCGGGTTGTCCTTCCCGATGAGCGTCGCCTCTTCGGTGTGCAGCGCTGAACCGTCATACCCGCCCACCGCGATCTCGGGCAACAGCTCGCCGGGGATGCTCAACATGCGAAGGGGCCCCATCTCGAGGAGCATCATTTCGGTGACGATTCGCTGTGGGGTTTCTTCGATGAGCTCGTCGCGTTCGATCACGCCGGCGTTGAAGCCCAGGATGTACAGCGTGTTCTCCACTGGCAGCTCGAACGTGTTCCCCATCACCCGCAGTTTGGGGTCCACCAGGTCAGTTGCGCCCTCCAGAGCGTCCAACGCAGCCTCACCGAGCAGCTGACCTATCGAGTCTGCCTTGTCGAATGAAGGCTCCGAGAAGGTGTCACCATCGGGGTTCGTGACCTCGACGCCGAGCGTCGTCATCATGCCGCCCACCGCTCCGTTGATGACGATTGCGGTGCCGCCAACCCCCTGACGTCCCGGAGCGCGCAGCCACTGCGAGCCCTGTTCGACCGTCCTTCGCATGGCATGCACGAAGTCGGCGGTGAGAAGCGTGTTGAGGCTGCCGAGCGTCTCGGGATGGCACCCGTAGTTGATCAGCGTCACGATCGGCTCAGGCCCCTCACCTTCGAGCGACAGCACCGAAACCGTGGGATCGACAACCCACGGATCCCGACTGTCACGAATTAGGTTGGAGGCCCCGCCCGGTTGAGCCAGGCTCGAATCGATGGAACCGCTGCGGATGGCCGTGACCGGCTCGAGCGCATCGATAGCCTCGAGCGTCGCCTCGAGCGCAGCTGCACGCCACTGCGCCCCGTAGGCCGAGGAGTCGTATCCGGACATCAGGGGGCTCTCGCCCCACAATCCCATCGTGTCCGGCCCTTCGTGGTTATGCAGTGCGTGCACGATGACCGCGTCGACGTCGGCCCCGGCCTCGTCGAACGCAGCGCGGATCCGGGTGACGTCCGGGCGAAAGATGCCGACCGTGTCGACCGCCAGCACGGCGATCCGAACCTCGCCCTGATCCAGCACCAGCACCCGCACATCGATCCCGTCGCCTTCTCCAACAAGGCCCTCGTCCGCGCCCCGAACGCCCGTGGCCAGGCGGTTTCCCTGAAACCCAGCGACGAACACCCGGGAGAACTCGCCATCGCCTTCGCCCTCGTCCGCTCCGGGATATCCGTCGTCTTGTGGACAGAGTCGGTCGCAACCACAGTCGAGGAACGTGTCGTCCCCGTCGAAGACCGCGTTGGCATCAACGTCGACCCACGACTCGAAGCACTCGGGGGTGATCGAGCGAACAGACGCGGCCGCGCGCAGGGCCCCTTCATTCGAAGCACACTCCGGCACCTCGGGGTTCGGGCAGAGGAAGTCCGGTGCCTCGGCCGGAGTCTCGCCCGTGCTGCTGCTGCTGCTGCTGCTGCTCTCGCCCGAGGACGCAGCACCCGTCGAACTCGACGTGCCCGCGCTCGACGTCTCGTCGGACGCTCCTGTGCTGCCCGAGGACGTGCCTTCGCTCGCCGCGGCTGGCCCGCCGTCCTCGCCGCACCCGGCACCGACGAGCAAGGCCGCCGTAATCCAACCGCATCGCGTCATTGCACGGATGTACCAAGAACCGACCACTCCCGACTTCCCCAAACGGGTGCCCGCTGTTAGCGTGATCTCATGCGTAGCGCATGGATCGGGCTGGGGTTTGTCGTCGCGAGCGCATCGAGCGGTTGTTACGAGGCGCCGCCCATGAGCGTGGAGGGCAACCTCTCCGTTCAGGGAGAGGAACTCGGCAGTTGGGACCTCGACCCGGGCATCTGCATCGGCGGCTTCAGCCAAGAGATCGACGTGTCGAGTCACGACGGTGAGCGATGCGTTCGTTTCGTCGACGACGCGGAGTTGGGACCGACCATCGTCGCGTTCATCCCAGGCACGCTCGACGGGTTTGTCTTCACCGAAGACGACTGCGACCAGTTCTACGTGCGACTCGATCGGACCGTGGACCACAAAGGCCTCCTGTACAACCACGGGGGCGAGATGGTGGTCGACTGCACGAGCGAGAACGGCACCATCTCCGGGCGCGTCGAGTTCGACGGCTGCTGGTAGCCCCGCTTCGCCACACCACGCTCGCGTTGCGCGACACGTCACGGCATGATGCGGCCGGATGCTGGCCCTCGCGCTCGTGCTCGCCTCGCTGGCGACCGATGTCTCTTGGACGGATCATAGCGGTCAGTGCCCGGCATCGCATGGGCAGGGGCCCCTGGATGCTGTTGCTCAGAACTTCGACCAGGCGTCGATCGACATCGTGGTCGAGGCGACGCACGAGGGACTCGCGGCCACACTCAGGCTCGAGACACCCAACGGTGTCCAGACGCGAAGGCTTCAGAGCCCCGCGTGTGACACGCTCGTGGAGGCCGCTGTCTTGATCACCCGCGCTGCCGCGATGGCGACCGTCGTCCCGCAGCCTCCCACTCAGCCCGAGCCTCTTCCCGAGCCCGAGCCCGAGCCCGAGCCCGAGCCCGAGCCCGAGCCTGCCCCCGCACCCGAACCGGTTCCCGCTCGGCACAGCGACGCCGGCGACTCCTCGAAGGCTGAGCCCTACACCGTCGAATCCGGGAGTATTCGACCCGGAGGGCCCCTGTTTGCCTCTGTGCGAGCGTTTGGCTTTGGGACCTTCGGCACCACGCCGGGGTTCGGTGGCGGCGGCGGGGCTGCGGTCGGTCTCGGCGCGACGCATTGGCGTGCCGACGTTTCCGGACTGATTTCAGCCCCCACGACCACCGACGAGCCCGGAGTCCAAGCCTGGGGCTGGGCCGTGGGCGCTCGTGGCTGCGGGACGTTCGATGTGCTTCAAGGACGACTCCAACCCGGGGTCTGCGGCGGCGTCGAGGCCGGTGAGCAGCTGGGCGAGGGCACCGGAAACCTCATCAACGCAAGGCCCCAAAGAGGCCCCTGGGTGGCCGTGACCGTGGGCCCAACGCTGCGAGCATTCGTCAGGCCGGGCCTCGCGGTCGTCCTGGATATCGACGCGGTGGTGTCCGTCCTGCGCCCCGGATTCCTGGTTCGCGGCGGCACACTCCACGAGCCGAATGTCTTCGCGCCACGCATCGCCCTGGGGCTTGAACTGCACCTGCCACGCCCCTGAAGGGCGCCCTCGGAGCGTTGGCGCCTGTGCGAAGATCCCGCAGGCTTTTTCTTCGACGGATTCGCCGCCGTCGTGGGATGGGTGAGAGATGACGTCGGGCCCCAGCGCGGTACCTCGCGCCGCCGCGCCACCGGGGCCTGGGTTCGAGACGCTCTTCACCGAGCAACACGACTTCGTCCGCCGCAGCGCGCTCGCACTCGGCGTCCCGATGCGATTCGCAGACGATGTGGTTCAAGACGTCTTCATCGTCGCCCTGCGTCGGCTCGAAGACCTGCGCCCAGATGCCAGCGCTCGCGGCTGGCTCTACGGCATCCTGCGCAACGTCGCGCGCCGAGCCAAGGCCAAGGATGCCCGGCGACCTCCCCTACACCTCGCCCACGACGACGGAGCATCCCCCGACGAGGCCCTCGACTGGCGGCGAGCAGCCGGCGTGGTCGAGTCGTTCATGGCGGAACTCGACGACGAAAAACGCGAGGTCTTCGTGCTGTGTGAGCTCGAGGGCATGACCGCCCCCGAGGTTTGCGCTGCCACCTCCGTCAAGCTCAACACCGTCTACTCGCGCCTCCGTACGGTGCGCGCTCTCTTTGCCAAAGCCGTCGCCCGCGAGGAAGCCAAGCAACAACGAACGAGGTCCCGATGACAGCCGACCCGCGCCACGACTACCTCGCCGCCTACCGCCGCAGCGTCGAATCCTCGACCGAGGTTCGGGATGCCAACCTTCAGGCGGTGCTCGAGCGATCCGGCCGCGTCGGTGCTGATGCGGCGACGGGCACCCGCTGGGCCGCGAGTGCGCTGATCATCAAGTTCACGACGGTCGCGCTGGTGACGACAGGGCTTGGCTGGGGGGTCGTCGCCGTGCTGTCGGACGACGCACCGTCGCCCGCTCCCACAGTGGTCGCCGCCGCCGTGCCAGCCCCAGCACCTGCCCCGAATCCCCACCCCGCCGCACAGAAAGCAGCAGCCGCCCCCGCAACCGTTCCCGTGGCGGTTGTCCCCGCGCCCGAGCCTGTCACCGCAACGCCTGCGGCCGCGGCGGTCCGAGTCCAGGGCCGCACGCAGCCGGAGCCCCAGGCCGCCGACGACCGCCTGCGTGAAGAACTCGCGCTTCTCGGAGACGCACAACAACACCTTCGCGACGGTAGGATCGCGGAAGCCAACAGCGCGCTGCGTGAACACGCTCGCCGCTTCCCCCAGGGGACACTCTCCGTCGAACGCTCCGCCTGGCGCGCGATCGCAGCGTGTTCGGGCTCGGGACCACAACCCAAAGCCGCCGCTCGCTCGTTCATCCTAACCCAGGAGGACACCCCGTTGAGTGCGAAGGTCAAGTCGGAGTGTGGCCTGTGATGGTTTCCCGCAGAAGGGTCGACGGATCTCCGGCGCTTGGCGGATTGGTGAGCATGAAGACGCCGCAACAAGCCTCGGTCACGCTGCTCGCGCTCTTGCTGCTCTGTGCTTGCCCCGCCAACGTGGAGGTGGTTGGGCAAGTTCCGAGCGATACGGAGTCGAACGGAAGCACGGGAGATTCGATCGGCCCAACGGGAAGCGGCGAGGAAGAGGGAGGAAGCACCTCCGCCGACACGGAGGTCGGAAGCGAGACAGGGGATGCTCCTGAGGAGTGTTCGCTCGGCGGGTACGGCTGCTGCTCTGATGCGGACGCCGACGGGGTGCCGTCCGACGCCGACCTCGACCCTGAAGTCCCTAACCCGCTGCAACTCGATACGGACCAGGACGGCATCGCCGACAAGGTGGACCTGTGCCCCTTCGTAGCCGACGAGAGCGGCAACAACACCGCAGACTCCGATGGAGACGGCATCGGCAACGCCTGCGACCTGTGTCCTCGTCCGCTCACCGAGTACAACATCAACAGCCAATCGGCGGGGATCCCCGACTACATGATGGTGCGACAGTTTCCGCTCTCCGGAGACCTCGACGGTGATGGAGTCGGCGATGCCTGCGACAACTGCCCGACCGTCGCCAACTGCTTCGATTTCGGCATCGGAGAACCGTTCACCGGAGACGTGCCCGAGATCGACGGCGTGAACTGCCAGGCCGATGCCGACTCCGATGGGGTCGGAGACGCATGCGATCCCGACCTGGGCGGGGATACGAGCTCGGGCTTCGGGTCCCAGGACGACTTTGACGGCGACGGGCTGATCAACATTCTCGACGCGTGCCCCCGCGCGCCCTTGGACGAGTCCCTTCGCATGGCCTGTGAACCAGGGACCTGCCCGATGGGTCAAGCCTGCAACGCCGACGGCCGATGCAACCACATCGACACCGACGCCGACGGTGTCGGGGACATCTGTGACACCTGTACGGCGCAACCGAACCCGGCGCAGGCGATGGAGGGGGGCGTGCAAGATGACGACCCGGATGGCGACGGCGTCGGGTCGGTCTGCGAACACGGTGCAACCGTGGGGTGCGGCGACCGGGCGAACCCAGCCCGAATTGCCTACCACCCGGTGTCGGCAGCGAGTCTATGCTGCACCGTCGAACTCGTGGCGACGGACGGTGGAGGGGTCGCCCACTCCGACGGCTGCAACCCGCCAACGGGGGACACCTCGGGGTGCGTCCCGTTGCTCGCGCCACACCCCGAGTCGCCTGGCGATTTCATTCCCGTCCGCCATGCTGCCGCGGACTGCAGTACCGCACAACAGGAGGCGTTCGAGTGCGTGCTGCTCCCGTCTCACGTTCTCCTCAGCCCGGGCGTGTTCACCCTACCCCCGGGCTGCGCAACCGCACTCGGGGCCGCGGGCATCAGCCCCCACGAAAACCTCGAACAAGGCGCAGAGGAGGGCGAGAGCCCCTGGCTCCGGGCGTGTCGCCGACCCCAGCTCGACAGCGATTTCGATGGCATCGGTGACGTCTGCGACAGCTGTAGGTCCGCCTGGGACCCCAGCAACGAACCGTACGTCGACGGCAGCGGGATGGTGTGGCCCGACGACGGAGCAAGATGCAACGGCGACTACGGCGAGTGTGTCTGAGACCGCGCCCGGTGCTGTCGGTGGCATGAGGACCCGACCTCCGTACGCCACCGGATCAACGCCCGAATCAAGCCCCGACGCATGCCTCAGAGGCAGCGTCAACCGCGGGCGGAAGCTCGGGGCAGTCGGGCTCGGGAGTATCGGTGCATGCCGAGAACGCGGCGACATCACAGACGTCCAGCGCATCAGTGAAACACGTGATGAGCTCCTCGAGCGCGGGCCGCTCGCAGTTAAAGTTCTCGATCGCAGCCTCCGAGTCCATGGACAGTGCCTCGAGGAGGCACTCGCGATCGAAGGATGTGTCCTCCACCACCAGCGTCATTTCGCACTGTTCTTGAGACTCAAAGCTGAACGCTTCCCAGCAATCACAAGTCCCCGAGAGAGCCTCGGACGCTTCCTCAGACAGAGCGACGGCGCCATCCACAATGTCCTCCAGTTCAGAGTTGGAGCCGCCCTCCCCATTGCCGGTGTCCTGCCCGGAGGAACCGCTATCCGCAGCCGTGTCGGAGTCACCATTGTCTTCGTCGTCGCAACCGACCGGGAGCGTGAGAAGGACGAGCGGCAAGAATCCAACGCGGAGTCTACTTCTGCTGGATCTTGAACTCGATGCGGCGGTTCTTCCCGCGTCCAGCCTTGGTGTCGTTGGTATCGATCGGCTGGTCAGGACCATAGCCCGCGACGGTGATCCGCGACTCGTCGATGCCCTTGCCAACCAGGTAGTTGCGCACAGACTCCGCGCGACGCTTGGACAGGTCCATGTTGTACGCGTGCTTGCCGACGTTGTCGGTGTGTCCCGAGATCTCGATCTTGATCTCCTGGAACTTCGTGAGCACGTCGGCAGCCTCGTTCAACTTCGGGCGCGACTTGGGCTTGATCGTGTCCTTGTTGGTATCGAAGTAGATGCCTTCGATGACTCCGGCGAAGGCCTTGACCTCTTCGGGAAGCTCGTCGGGGCAGCCGTCCTCGTCCTGGTAGCCGTTCTTGGTCTCCGGGTCGTCGGGACACTTGTCGACGTCGTTGAGGATGCCGTCCTTGTCGCGATCGTTGTCCGGGCAGCCGTCGGGCGCGATGCCAGGAACGGTCGGGCACTTGTCGTCCGGGTCGAGGAAGCCGTCACCGTCCGTGTCGGGAATCGGGCAGCCTTCGTACTCGGGAACGCCAGGCGTCTCGACGCACTTGTCGTCCGGGTCCATGATGCCGTCGCCGTCGGTATCGATCGGGCCCACTTCTGGAGGCGGTGCGGTCCTCTTGCGACCAAGCGTGAGGGACAGCCCAAGCAGGGCTTCGAAGTTGTGGTTCTCGCCCTCGCTGACGCCGCGGCGCGAGCCGATGACGTCGCGCAGGTCGAGGCGCATCGCCACCCAGCGGTTGAAGAAGATCTTCACACCACCGCCAAGGTGGACAGCCGCATCGATGTCGTTGCCGACGGCCCCGTCACCACTGCTGACGCCGAGACCTCCTGCACCGGCAAGCAAGAACGGGGTCACGCTCCACCGAGGGATTTGGGCCAGGACGTGTCCACGGATCGTGTACAGCGTTGCGGCCTGATCGTCGTCGGTGGAGGCGAACATGCCACCGCCCTCGAGTTCGACGCCAAGGAAGCGAAGCGGGTAGTAGCCGACTCGCCCGCCGAGTTCGGGTGCGAGCGTCTTGAACTTCTTGAAGCCCAGGTCGGGTGCGGCCGCATCGAAGGCGAACAACTCGTGGTTCGCACCCGGCAGGAACAGGCCACCGTAGATGCCGAGCTCCCACATGTTTCGCTCGGGCTTCCATCGGTCGATCCACCGAAGCTCGGCGCGGTCGCCCGAGACGTCGCCGGCATCGGCATCGGCATCGGCTCCGTCTTCGGAGGACAGACCGACCGAGGCAGAACCGCCGTCTTCGTCGGGTGCAGCGTGAGCCTCCGGGGCCACGAGGACGGTGACGACGGGCGTCAGAAGTGCGAAAATGCGCGCGAACGGTGCCATAGCGGGTTCTGGTCGGCCTGTAGGCACTTTCCGTACCAACGCAGGATCGCCGTCAATCGCGGGCCGGACCGCAGACAGGTGGGGCCATGTGGGACGAACCAACATGCCCCGTCGGGTCAAAGTGACCCGGCCGGCGGGCCCCAGCATGCGCGGTCCTAATGGGGTCGATTGGCCCCAGTCCGGCTAAGCGTTTGAAAAGGCGGGTTTCGGTGGACCGCAGATCGATCGTGGCACTCGGGCTGCACAGGCGCGGAGGACCATGCGTCGGGCATACATCTCCCTACTTCTGACGTCGTGTTCTCTCATTGCGGCGGGCTGCGCGGATCCTTGCGCGGACGACGGACTGCTTCAAGACACCTCCAACGAGGGGTGTGCAGCCGATGCCAACGCATCGCTCGGCGAGTCCGATACAGACGCCACGGCGACGGAGAGCGACACCCTCGAAACGGACAGCAACAGCGACACGATGGAGTCGGAGTCCGACTCCAACGACACGGACGCTGGCGACGAGTGGTGCACCGATGATGACAACGACGGCTTCGGCGACCCCGACGAGTGCGTCACCGTTCCCGACGGCGAAGACCCCCCGGACGGTAGCGTCCCCAACCCCGACGACTGCGCCCCCGACAACCCGAACGCGTTCCCGGGTGCCGCCGAAAACGAGCCCCCTCCGGGCAACGAAGCCTGCATGGAGGACGAAGACGGGGACGGCTGGGGCGATGCCGATCCTCCAGACGGTGTCGACCCAGGCACCGACTGCGACGACAGCAACGACCAGACCTTCCCCGGCGCCTCCGAGAACGAAGAGCCCCCGCTCAACGAAGCCTGCACGCAGGACGAAGACGAGGACGGCTACGGCGACAACGATCCCCCCGATGGTGGCACCGGCATCACCCCCGGCACCGACTGTGACGACACCACGCCCAACGTCACCGACGAATGCCTGAGCGTCGACGCTGGCACCTGCGTCACCTACGAGTCCCCCACCGCCGCCGAGCTCACCGCGATGGCCTCAGGCGGCACCGGCGAGTACATGTACACCTGGTCCCCCGGGGCAACGCTCGACACCGCCGTGGGCGCGACCGTCAACGCCTCGCCGACCAACTACGAGACGTACACCGTCACCGTCGACGACGGTGTCGACCAGGCCGAAGATTCGGTCACCGTGGTCTCCGCCGATGTCTTCGGCCTCGAGAGCGCATGCGAGCTCGTTCAGCTCGACGTGCTCGACGGCGACATCGGCATGCCGGCCTCCATCACCTACCAGCAAGGTGGCGCGCAGGCCTGCGAGGATCTCAACAACGACGCCGGCCTTCACCTGTGTGATGTCGAGTTCGAGGACACCGCCTTCGAAGGCATCCTTCGGGTCGACAACCTCAGCCCGGACATCAACGGCGGAGACAACGACGTCGTCGGCTTCGTGTGGGGTGCTCAGAACGCTTCGAACTTCTACAGCTTCGTTTGGAAGGCCGAAGACCAAGCCGAAAACCTCGGCGTCGACGTCTGCCCCAACGCGCCCAACTTCCTGTGGCCCGGTGGCATGCTGGTCAAGAAGGTTCAGGCTCCTTCCGTCGGAGCCCTGACCTCCGAGGACATCTTCTGCGACATCGACACGCCGAACTCCGAGGTCCTGCTCTCGCCCGCCGAAGCAGCACTCGAAGGGTGGGAGTTCGCCGTCGACTACGATGTGAACCTGGAGTTCACCTCGATGGGCTCCAACATCACCGTCGCAGGCCCTGGCGGTGAAATCGCCAACATGGTGATCAACGACAACACGTTCCAGAACGGCCGCTTCGGCACCCTGACGTTCTCGCAGTCCGGCGCTTGCTCGGGCCCGTGGAACGCGACCTGCCTGTAGGGCTCGGTCGACGAACAAAGCGGGGCTCCCTTGGGGGACGTCCCGCTTTTTCATTGGTTGGATACGGCCCATCTCCGGCCCTACCATGGGGCCATGATCGGCCAACTCTCGGTTGTCACGGACGCGGCTGAGCTGCGCTCGATCCTCGGCGAGCCCACCGAGCGCGCAGCGTCGAAGGAGCGCCGCGCGTTGCACGAGATGGACCGGCGGTGGATCGGAGCCTCTCCGTTCATCCTCGTCGCGACCGCAAACGACCAGGGCGATTGTGAAGTGTCGCCCAAAGGGGACCCCGCTGGGTTCGTGCACGTCGTCGATGACACCACGCTCGCCATTCCCGAGCGCCCCGGAAACAAGCGGGCCGACGGCTTCCACAACGTGTTGTCCAACCCCCACGTTGGGCTGCTGTTCATGGTCCCCGGCCGTACCGACACCCTGCGGATCTCAGGACGAGCTCGCATCGTCTCCGATGCGCCCTACTTCGACGCGATGGTGACCAAGGGCCATCGGCCAAGACTCGCCCTCCACGTCGACATCGAACACCTCTTCTACCACTGCGCCAAGGCGTTCATGCGCTCGTCGCTGTGGGACCCGAGCGCCTGGGCGTCGGACGCACTACCCTCGCGCGCCAAGATCGTCCGCGCCATCGAGAACCCTGCCAAGACCCTCGAAGAACTCGAGGAGTACTACGGCGAGGCATACGCAAAGAAGCTCTACGCCGAGTAGGGCGTCACGCTCGCTCAGCAACTCGTGTCGACCGAGACGCTCGAGAGCCGACCAAAGAGCGTCCGAATGTTTCTCAGGATGAGGTTGTGCCAGATGAGCGTGGGCAAGCTCCGCAAGAAGTCCAGGGCCGACCCCTGACCCGCCCGCCGCAGCGTCCGAATGGCCACGGCCGGGGATGCCGGGCGGAAGTAGCTCTTGGCGAGGACGGGCTCGCCTCGAAGAAGCGAGCCCACAGCTGCCGCGGTCGCCGAGGGGTTGTTCCAATCGGCTTTGAACACCACGCAGCCTCGCTTGTTGATGATGTAGACGGCGTTCGGCATCCCGCCGTAAGCCTGATGCGCGGCGCCCTCGAAGTCGTCGATGAGCACGACACGTGTTTCTCCATCCTCGTCGAGGCCACGGGCACACTCGGATTTGCTCGCGAGGTCGACGTGAGCGGGAATCGTGGCACCCGGATGTGCCTCGCGGACGTACAGGACTGCGCTCTGAACCCGGTCGCTCTGTGCGTCGAGCTCTTGCATCTTCTTGCGCCTGGTTTGAAAAAGCGGGCACGTCGCGCTTCCCAGCTCGAGCACCAGGAGTTCAGCGTCGAAGTCCAACAGCCTGCGACGCTCTCCGGTGGAGGTGAGCAAGTCGAAGTCAGGCGCTTTGTCGCCGAGGCGGGGCCCGGTCGACGTGTTGAAGTCGTAGTCGTCTGAACTGAAGCTGTCGTAGTTGTAGTCGGCCATCGGAGATCCTTGCTTGAAAACGGTCGGTTATTTGCTTGCGCTCGAGAGCAGGTTTTCGGTCATCGTCTGGAGGGTTCGCGCCACCAGCTGAACATCCTTCGGGCTGATGTCGCCCTGAGCGTCGGCCACGAGTTCTCGGGCGACTGGAACCAGCTGGTCTTGGAGCTCGAGAGCCTGGGCAGTTGGCCGCAGGATGGTCTTGCGGCGATCGACCGCATCTGGCTGGCGCTCGACCAGACCCTTGTTCACCATCCGCTCAACCAGGCGGCTCACGGTGGTCTTGTCGCGGAACGTCGCATCCGCGATAGCGCTGACGGACAGCTCTCGCTCCCTCCAAAGGAGCAGCAAGATGGCCCACTCCTTCGGTGTCACATTGAATCCCGCTTCGCGGAAACGAACCGCGAGCTCCGCCCGGACGGCAAAGCCAAGCCGGTTGGCCCAGTAGATGGCGATCTCGTCGAAGGCGAACATCTGCTGGTTGCATACCGCAACAGTTGCCGATGGCAACCAATCCGCCAAACGCGCTCGGTCCCGCGACGACACGAGAGCGGGCTGCTCTCCGCTAGCGGGTGGCGCGAGCGCTCAGTGGGATGAGTCGAGGTCGCGAGGCGATCACTCGCAGACGGCCGGATGGGAGATCCATCGCTCCGTCCCGACGCCGTCAGCATCGCAGCCGTCGGTGAGCACGATGTCCAGGAGCCCATCTCCATCCAAGTCCATGGTCGAGTAGCGAAGCTGCTCCTCGTTGGTGCAGCCCCAGTTGTCCCCCACCAGCTGCATCGGGTCCGACACCTCCAGCGGCAGTGCGCTCAGGTCCGGCAGCGTCCACGTCGCCGCTGCACCGAACCCACCGTCTTCGCCCGGGTGCACGATCCATCGCTCCGTCCCCACGCCGTTCGCATCGCAGCCGTCGGTGATCACGAAGTCCACCCGTCCATCGCCCGTCAGCTCCATCAGTGTGTACCGAAGCTGCTCCTCGTTCGTGCAGCCCCAGTTGTCCGCGATGAGCTGCATCGGGTCCGACACATCCAGCGGCAGCGCGCTCAGGTCGGGCAGCGTCCACGTCGTCGCCGCACCGAACCCGCCGTCTT
>Ga0316204_10003043_pt1 | contig 35229 bp, 28 predicted proteins | sample 6monrhotite_MG_2_FD_205661 | JGI IMG/M metagenome (GOLD analysis project Ga0316204, IMG submission 205661) | Microbial mat bacterial communities from mineral coupon in-situ incubated in ocean water Damariscotta River, Maine, United States -... | ecosystem: Environmental > Aquatic > Marine >... | reverse complement strand
GACCTGCGAAGGCGCCACCCCGCTCGTGGATCTCGTGGAGCGCGTGCTGAAGCGCGCGCTCGAAGAGGGCGCGGAAGCGGGCGAGATCGTCGAAGGCAGGCGGCACGGCCAGCGCCAGGGGAGCGGAGGCAGGGAGCGCCGAGCCCTCGAGGCCGCAGCCGAAGAGACCGTCAGCCGGAGCTCGGACCGTGCGGGTGGTGCCTGCGTCCCGGGGGAGGCTCAGGAGACCGCGCCAGCGCGCCGGATCGCGAACCTGACGCGCCTCGACCGGATTCGTCGCCAGGTAGGCGAGCTGGTGGAGGATCTCGGATTGGGTCTTGAGGGCCCAGGAAGAGTAGGAACCAGACTCCCAAAGGGTCCCCCTGCGCCCGAGGAGGTGGTTGAGGACCCGCGTGACCATGGCGTCGAACTCGCCCATGAAGAGCGGGAGGACGCCGCGGACGTCGGTCAGGACGAGGTGGAAGTGGTTGCCCATGAACACGAAGCCGTGGAGCTCGATCCCGTGCTTGTGGGCGTAGTGGCCTAGGAGGAAAGCCAGGATCCGGTTGACCCGGCGCCGGGGGAGCAAGAAGAAGCGCTGCTCCGAACAGCGCCGCACCACCACCTGAGTGCAGCCCTTGAAGACCTGACGAGCGTGAGACATGTGCGCACCCCTTGCCCTTCGAAGGAGAACTCTCCCTCAAGGACAAGGTTGTATGCCACAACTCGCCGATTCGCAATGTGTTCGGGTTCGTGATCGCAGCCTAGCGCTGCTAGAGGACCACGCCTCCGTCCACACTCAGCGTGGCGCCTGAGACGTAGGCACCGTCGTCACTCGCTAGGAAGGCATAGAGAGCCGCAACCTCGGCGACCGAGCCCATTCGCCCCAGGGGAACCTTGGCCACGAGCATCTCCGTGATCTTGGCCGGCATTTGACGAGTCATCTCGGTCTCTATGAAGCCAGGAGCGACGGCGTTGACGCGGATGTTGCTGCGGCCGAGCTCGCGAGCCCAGACCTTGGTCATTCCGATCACGCCCGCCTTGCTCGCGACGTAGTTGGTCTGGCCGATGTTCCCGTAGAGAGCCACGACCGAAGCCGCGTTCACGATCGCACCACCCCAACCCTGCTCGCGCATTACGGCCGCGACCTCCTGGGTCACGTTGAAGGTCCCCTTGAGGTTGACTGAGATCACCTTGTCGAAGTCGTCCTCAGTCAACTTGCGGAGAGTCTTATCCGCCAAGATCCCCGCGTTGTTGATCAGGACGTCGATCTGCCCATAGCGCTCCTTGACCGCCGCCGTCATGGCTTGAACGCTGGCCCGCTGGCTGACGTCGACCGCCACGAAACTGGCCTCGTAACCCTTCGTTCGCAGCTCCTCGGCCGCCGCTTGACCAAGCTCCTCGCTCAGCTCAGCGAGGACGACGCGAGCGCCCTCCTCACAGAAGCGCTCAGCCGTCGCCCGACCAATCCCGCGACCTGCGCCAGTCACGATCACAACCTTGTCCTTGAGTCCGCGCATTGGAGCCTCCTTGGCTCGGCCCCTCTCGGGCCCGGTGGGTGAAACGACCGCCAGTGAACGATCGTTCACTTGTTATCGCCGCTCCCCTCCAGCCAGTCAAGGGCGAGCACCGACTCTCCTGCCCAGAAAGCCTGCGCGTGCAATCCACCTGGCGAGAGAGACCCGGCCCTGCCAAATTCAAGCGTGCACCCCAACCCCCTCGACACTCAGCTAGCCCGACTCCTGCACGCCCGAGGACGGCTTCCCCTAGACGCCCTGACACAACACCTGAACCAGGTCCGGGCCTCACGCGCCGATCGACCCGACGCCAGCCTCGCGGGCTCCCTCGTCGGGGGCGGACTCCTGAGCGAACCCGAAGCCGACGCCTTCGTTCAAGAGCTGACCGCCTGGCTAGACACCAGCTCGTCCGCAGTGGACGCTCGCGCCCTGATCCCCTCCCAGATCCAGAGCCCTCGAGGCGAACCCCAGCTAACCCGAGCACATGGCTTGGCCCTCTCGAGCGAGCTGGCCTGGAGCGGTGAGGGAGCTGGCTGGCGAACCGGAAGCCGAATCGGCCCCTACCTGCTGGGAGACAAGCTCGGTCAGGGCGGAATGGGCGTGGTGTTCAAAGCCCAGCGCGTAGCGACCGGCGAGGTGCATGCCCTCAAGGGTCTCAGCATGGAGGCCGACGAGGTCCTCCTGCGACGCTTTGAGCGAGAGGTGGACGCCCAGTCCAAGGTCGACCGCCACCCGAACGTGGTTAGGGTCCACGCCGCCGGAGAGAGCGCGGGCTTTCGCTACCTCGCCATGGACCTCGCGGCCGGAGGCGACCTCCAGCAACGACTCCGCGGACAGCGCTACTCGCAGCGCGAGGCCGCCAGCCTCGTCCTCGACCTCGCCCGTGGCCTAGCCCACGTTCACGCCTGCGGGATCCTCCACCGCGACCTCAAGCCCGCCAACGTCCTCTTCGACTCCGAGGGCACCGCCAAGCTCGTCGACTTCGGCCTAGCCGGGCTCCGCTCAGGGAGCAGCGCCCTCACCAACACCGGAGACATGCTCGGCACCCCCAGCTACATGGCCCCCGAACAGGCTCTCGGTGACTTCAGCAAGGTCGACGCCCGCGCGGACGTCTACGCCCTGGGAGCAATCCTCTACGAGTGCCTGACTGGAGACCCGCCCTTCGTCGCGAGCACGGTCATGGAGGTCCTCTCCCTCGTGATCACCGCCCCCGTCCCGCCCCTCCGAGATCGGGATCCGAGCATCGACCCCGCTCTCGAGAAGGTCTGCCTCGCGGCCCTCGCCAAGGAACCTGACCAGCGCACCCCCAGCGCGGCCGAGTTCGCCAACGCCCTCGCAGGCTGGCTCGTCTCACAGGACAACGACGCCCCTCCGCGCCGCAAGAGCCTCCTCCTGATCGGCCTCGGGCTCGCCCTCCTCGTAGGTGCCTGCGCTGCCGCGGTCGCAGCCCTCGAGCCTTCCGAGCCTGACCCCACCCCGAGGGCTAGCCAAGTCGTCCTGCCCTCCCCAGTCGGGCCGGCCGCCGAGCCCTGGCGCGTCGCCGAGGGACAGAGGTTCCGCGCGGAGGTCTACCTCCACAGCCGGAGTATCTCTAGCCTCCGTATGTCCGGTGGGCCGCTCCTGGCGAACGGCGGCGGCGTGGGGATCCAAGAGCTGAACCTGACCCTCGAGGGCGAGGTGGAGCGGATCCTGAGCGGCGTGGCTCGACTCCGCTTCCTCGTCAAGGACGCCAAGTCGCGCGTCCGGCGCATGACCCAAGACACAGACCTCGACTTCAACTACGTCAAGGGCTGGCCAGGCAAAGGCTTCGTCGTCGACTTCGACCAGGAGACCGGCGCCCCCCTCGGAGTCCTCCAGAACACGCTCCCTCGCAAGGCCCTCGACCTCTCCCAACGCGGCAAGCTCTTCGCAGGACTCGCGAGCGACCGCTCCTTACTCCGGCTCTGGGAAGGAGCCTTCCACTACTTCCCGCGGAAGGCGATCCCAGAGGGAGGCAGCTGGGTCTTGAGCGAGGAACCGCTGGAAGCCCTGATGCAGATCGTCCGAGTTCAGATCCCAGGAGCCGCCGTGCACATTGGCGGCCCTGGCTTCAAGGTCATCTTCGACGGGAGCGACCGCCAGATCACCCTCAAGGAGGGTGAACGGACGGTCCGAGTTGATCCAGAAGGGCGATATCGCTTCGGGGTTCCGGGTGACGAACCACTCCCCAAGCCCAGCCCTCCCGGCCGAGACGTCCGCGGAATCGCGACTGTCGAGCGCGGCTGGATCAAGGAGTCCCTCACCGAGGAGGCGTTCTGGCTCGAATACCCCGAGAAGCCAGGCGGCGTCCCCCAAATCAAGGTCGAGATGCACGTCAAGCGAGGGGCTCGGCTGACCCTGATCGAGGACGGAGGCTCCGCGGGCGAGTAACCTCTCAGCCACCCTGGAGGTCGCTGATGCAGGTCTGGATCGGAAATCAAGAAGCCTCGGCCGCTCGCTTCGGCCTCTCCCTCCGCGGCTTCGACCCCAAGGCGCTGGCCAAGCCCAAGCGTCTCCTGCGCGCCCTCGACGAATGCTCCGTCGTCGGGGACCCCCAGCCCTGGGTCCGCCGACCCCAGCAGGACTCGGGCCAGCCCCCGGTCCTCGCGGGCCAGGTCAGCGGACACGAGGGCTCTCTGCTCTTCGTCCGCGAGGGCGAGGAGGCGACCCTAGACGTCGCGGCGTGGGGCGATCCGGGCCCCGTCCTGCGCACCGTCGAGGCCTTCCTGCTCCGCCTCCAGCCCGGCCAGGTCCGCCTCGAGGTCCCGGGGCAGCCTGCTGGCGAGTGGTCCGACTACCCGCCCGAGGGCGCCCTCTTCGTGCGCTGGATCGAGCAGCGCCGGAGCGAGTTCCAGGATATTGGGGTCGGCGAACACCCGGTCTACGGGCGCATGCTCTTCCTCAACGGTGAGACCCAAATCGCGACGAGCGACGAGCCGACCTACAGCGCCGCCCTCGTCTACGCCGGCCTGACCAAGAAGACCAAGCGAGTCTGCATTCTCGGCGGCGGCGACTGCGGCGTCTTGCGAGAAGTCCTCGCGCGACCCACAGTCGAGGAGGTCGTGATGGTCGAGATCGACCGCGAAGTCGTCGCAGCAGCCGAGCGACACTTCCCAGAGGTCGTGGGAGGCGCGACCCAGGACGCCCGGGCCAAGATCGTCTACGCAGACGCGTTCCAGCACCTCGAGGTCCTAGGGGCCGAGATCGCTGCGGGCGAGCGCCCCGCCTTCGACCTCGTGATCTACGACCTCTCCGACGCCCCCCTCGAGGTCGAGAGTCAAGACGCGCTCTGCGCCCGCGTCAAAGCGATCCTAGCCCCCAAGGGCCGCGTCGCCGTCCAATGCGGCTCAGCCCTCCCCGCCTACCGCAAGCAGCTCCAAGCTCACCGGAACGGCCTCAAGAGACACTTCCGCAAGGTCCGCTTCTTCGTCGAGGTGATTCCGAGCTTCCTCGAACAGCCCTGGATCTTCGCCAGCGCTCGCGTCGGCAAGCGCTAGCCCCAGGCTTGCTTCGCTCGGCAGAGCGCCGAAACTCCCTGTGTGTCCGGGTTCCAGATCTCAATCCTGATTGCCCTCCTCGTCCTGGCCCCCTTCCTGGTGGTCGGAGCGATCACCTGCGGCGTCTGGCTCAACATGCGAGCGGCGCGCTTCCTCGAGCGGCGCGACGTCCAAGACGCCTGGCAAGAGCGCGTGTTCGGTGGGGAGACTCGCGCTCCCGCCCTCGCTCGCGGCCACGGCGTCCTCCGCGAGGGCTACTGGCAGAGCGTGGCCTGGGCCAGCCAGGGCCTCCACCGTGTTCGCCCCTTCCGCTTCGCGGCCCCCGTCCCTGGTGGCGGATTGCCCGTGGTCCTCGTCGCCGGCTACGTCGAGAACTCGAGCCAAATGGTCTCCCTCGGTCGCCGACTCCAGCGCGAGGGCTATCAGCCCCTCCTCCTCGACCTCCCCTCCACCTTTCGAGCCATAGAGGACAACGTGGCCTGGCTAGCCGAGCGGATCGCCGAGGTCCGCGCCACCAGCGGCTACGCCCGCGTGGGCTACGTCGGGCACAGCATGGGCGGCGTCGTGGGGCGCGTGTGCACCCTTCGGAGCGAGGACCCAGGCATAGCAGTCATGATCTCCCTGGCCTCTCCCCACCGCGGGACCCACCTCGCCAACTTCGGCCTCGGCCAGAGCGCACGCGACATGCGCCGCGCGAGCGCCTTCGCCAAGCGCTACCCCGCAGACGCCGTCGGCCACGCCCCGATCTGCTCGGTCATCGCCCGAGAAGACAACATCGTCAGCCCCGCCTGGAGCGCGGTCCTCCCCCACGCCGAGACCGTCCTGACTCAGGCCCCCCTCGGCCACACCGGGATCCTCTTCGACGCCGAAGTCCACGAGCTCGTCCTAGGCTGGCTAGCCCAGGTCACCCCGGAACAGACGGCTACACCGACTCCCGCCAAGGCCCTCAGCGAAGGTTAGGGCGCCTCGGATCGGCCCGGCTAGACGCCCCATTTCGGGGGCTCTGGGCGGCGTCCCCCCCGCCCGTTACAACGTGCCCTCAGCCCGCGGCGGCCATCGGCCAAAAGGAAGCTCAATGGACCTCTTCGACGGCGTCCCAGCCAGCAAGCTCATGGAAGCCGGCCAGGGGATCAGCTACGACGACTTCATCGTGTTGCCCGGCCACATCGACTTCCACCACCAAGAGGTCGATCTCCGAACGCAACTGACCAAGCGAATCTCCCTCGCCCTCCCCTTCGTCTCGTCCCCCATGGACACCGTGACCGAGCACGAGATGGCGATCAAGCTCGCGCTCCTGGGTGGGCTCGGAGTCGTCCACTACAACAACTCCATAGAGGAGCAGGCCGAGGAGATCCGCAAGGTCAAGCGCTTCGAGAACGGGTTCATCACCTCGCCCCTCGTGTTGGGACCCAAGGCGACCCTGGCTGACGTCGACGCCATTAAGGACCGCTACGGGTTCTCGGGGATCCCGATCACCGAGGAAGGGACCCCGCGCGGGAAGCTGATCGGGATCGTGACCAACCGCGACACCGAGTTCGAGCCCGACCGAGCGCGCTCCGTGGCCGAGGTCATGACCAGCGAGCTCGTGACCGGCAAGGCCGGGATCTCGCTCCCGGAGGCCAACGACCTCCTCCGGCGGAGCAAGAAGGGCAAGCTCCCCCTCGTAGACGCCGAGGGCCGCCTCGTGAGCCTGATCTCGCGCCGCGACCTGCTCAAGAACCGCGACTACCCCGACTCGGTCAAGAACGCGCGCAAGCAGCTCAGGGTCGGCGCCGCGGTCTCGACCCGCGACGAGGACCGCGAGCGCGTCAGCGCGCTGGTCGAGGCCGGCGTGGACATGATCGTCATCGACGCCGCCCAAGGCGACTCGATCTACGAGCTCCGGATGCTGGAGTGGATCAAGAGCACCCACGAGGGCGTGGACGTCATGGGCGGCAACGTCGTGACCCGCGCTCAGTGCGCGCGCCTGATCGCAGCCGGCGCCGACGGACTACGGATCGGCATGGGCCCGGGCTCGATCTGCACGACCCAAGGCACGATGGCCGTCGGCCGCGCCCAGGCTACCGCTGTCTACAACTCGGCCCGCCTGGCGCGCGAGTCCGGCGTCCCGATCTTGGCAGACGGCGGGATCAGCCAGATCGGCCACATCGCCAAGGCCCTCGGCCTCGGCGCCTCGGCCGTGATGATGGGCTACATGTTCGCGGGCACCGAGGAGTCTCCTGGGGACTACTTCTACGACAACGGGATCCGGCTCAAGCGCTACCGCGGAATGGCCTCGCTCGAGGCCATGGACGCCGGCGGCGACAAGCGCTACATGACCCGCGCCGACGATCGCAAGGTCAAGGTCGCCCAGGGCGTCTCGGGCGCGGTCCTCGACAAGGGCCCCCTCGACCTCTACGTCCCCTACCTGATCCAAGGCCTGCGCCAATCGCTTCAGGACATGGGGATCCGCGGGATCACGCACCTCCACGAGTCCCTCGCGGACGAGAGCCTTCGCTTCGAGCGCCGGACCCATGCCGCTCAGATCGAGGGCGGGGTTCACGGGCTGCACAGCTACAAGGACTCCGGGCTGGCCTAGGAGCGGCGCATCCGCACAGGCGCCCATGCCGGGCGGAAGCCCTCTATGACCGCGGCGCCCTTGCTCTTGATCGACCGCCACTAGGCCTTCCCCCAGTGGAGAGGAGCAGAGAGGTGAGCAATCGCTGCTATCTAACCTGCACGGACTCCACCCAGATCTACCCGGCAGCCGGAGATCTCCCCGATTTCGACCCCGAAGTCCACACGGTCCTCTCCAGCGCAGGCTGCGTGCCACTGCTCTGGCTGTGCTTGTTCTCTGAGAGGGACCTCCAAGGGCGGAAGATCGCAATCGAAGCCGAAGAGCCGATTCAGGCCGAAGCTCCCATCGCCCTCCGCAGCAGCGCGCTGGCGCTCCTCGAGGGACGTCGTGACTTCCTCTGCGAACTCTTCGCTGACAACGGAGGCCTCACCCACCACCTCGATATGTTCTCGAGTCGTCTCAGCGCGTATCCGGGGAGTTACCTGAGCATTGAGTATGACGAGATCGGCTGGCTCTATGCCGCGCCTGAGGAGTTCGCTGCTCTCGTTCGGTTGACGCTCGCCCAGTTGGACGCAGGCTCCCCCTCAGCCAAGGAAGGCTTGGTCGAGCTCTCCACGCTAATGATCGAGCGCAGGTTCGTGACGCTCGACGAAGCGCCGAACGCGGATCAAGAGGACGCCTGGAACTACTTTCGAATCCTAGGCGAAGGCTATATCCGGAACGCTCCTTGGGACTAGCGGCTCCAGGCTTGAGGCCCGCGAGTGCTGCCTGACTGAGTGAGCGCGAGGCCTCGAGGATCGAGCCTCGCGCCTACTTAGGCGGCTTCGGCTTGGCCCTCCGCTTCTGCGGCGGCTTGTCCTTGGTCGGGTCGTGGTTCGGCAGGGGCAGCACGAAGGGCGCCGCCTCCACGTTCTGAGGGGGATCGATCCCCTCGCTCTCTAGGAGGGAGTAGGGCAGCCTGTAGCTCGTGGTGTAGTCGTGCTCGGTCGGCTGGCGAAACACGACTCGGATCCCGACGGCGCAGCCGAGGATGAACCCTCCCAAGATCAGCTTGTCGCGCGCCCACTCGGCCGCACGCTTGCCTTTGACGCGCTCTTCGCGGAGCGCGGGCGAGACGTCGAGCTCGTCGTCGCTCGGGTCGGCCGCGACTCCGCAGGCGGCGCAAAAAGCGAGGGTTGGATCGAAGGGGATCCCGCAGTTCCAGCAGTTCATCGCTTCTCGTACCTCTGCTGCTTCTTGATCTCCCAGAGCTTGAGCCGCTCTTGGATCCCGACCGCGTCGGGGTGACCGAGCTCGAGGGCCTTCTCGTAGTGCTTCATGCAGCCCAAGCGGAAGGCCCAGTCCAAGAGCGCTCCCATGTGGCGATTCCAGTCGGCTTCGCTGGGGTAGGACTTCTGATACTTGCGCAGGACGGCCATGCCCTCGCCCGGGTCGTTTACGTAGTCCACCGTCGTGAGGTTGTCTACGGCGAGCTTGAGCGTGCTCAAGCGCTTGTTGTCCTTGCCAATGATCCGGGCCACGTTCTCGTAGGCGCGAGCCGTGGTGTCCTTGGCGTTCTTGAAGTCCTCGGCCGTGCCCTCCTTCTGGATCACCGGCAGCGCCTGGCTCCCAGCCAAGGCCAAGTTCATGGAGTAGAGGGCGTCGTTGCTCGCTCCCCGAAGCGCCTTTCCAAAGGGCTCCATGGCGTCGCTGTAGCGCTCCACGCGACAGAGACCGACGCCCAAGGCGTTGTAGATCTCACCGATCTCTTTCCCGGGAGGCGCGTAGCGGCCGCCGTCCCGAGACCCCTTGAAGGCTTGATCGACCAGGCGGCGTCCAAACTCGACACGCGCCGCAAGCGCCTCGGGCTCACTCGGCTTGCAGGTCGTGTCGCAGAGGGCGAAGCGAAAGGCGAGCTTGAGCAATCGCTCGGGGTCGGCTTGCCGAGAGAGCAGGACCTTGGGGTCCTTCTGCCGCTGCTGAGCCGTGGGCACGGGCCAACGGCGCAGGTTGTAGGCCCGCGCCGCCGCGGGGAGCGGGTCCTCCCTGGCGATCAACTTGGCGACCGCGAGGTTCCACCAGCGCGCGCCTTGGCCCTCCAGGCTGGGCGCCTCGCTCGGGTCCTCGCTGAGGACCTCGACGGCCTCGCCAGTCTTGCCGTCTAAGACGTCGATCGCAGCCTTGAGGTAGATCACATCGGGGTGCTGCGGATTCGACGCCTGGTCCAAGACCTCGGACATGTCCTTGGCCGTGCTCTTGAGCGCCTCGACCCCCTCGGTCTCAGCGAGGGCGAGCTTGGCCGAGACCAACCCGATCACGGCGCTGTTCCTCCCTGGTTGATCCTTGAGCGCCTCCTCGAAGAGGCTGGCAGCGGTCTCCAGCTTGTCCTTGTCGCCCTTGGCGTTCTCGTACTCGTAGGCGGCTAGGAACACGCTCGCGTCCGGCAAGCCGTCGCTGCGAAGGTCGCGCAGCCGGCGCGCGGTCTCGGGGTCGCGGCGGTGGAAGGCTTCGACGCCGCCTTGCATGGCGTCCTCGGCCAGAATGTCCTGGATCGTGGTCGAGAACACGACCGCGCCCAAGAGCGAGAGGATCAGCCCGCCGACCAGGTAGAGGAGGCTGAGACCGCTCTGTGCCGCGAGGCGCGCGAGGTCCGTCGCCGTCATCTCGCTCGCTCTCATCGGAGACCCCCCCGCGTCGCTTGTCGAGGCTCGTTGGGATTGAAGGAGTGCATGATCGCCTCCAGCGGCACAGGGCCCAAGTTTCGCGAGTCGTAGCGGTCGGCGGCGCGGCCGCTGCGAACGTCGCTCAGCACGAACACGCAGCCGGCGGGGACGATCAGCTCGGGATAGAACTCCTTCTCGTTCACGCGCTTGCGATAGGAGTCCTTGACCTTCTCGTCGTCGACGTAGACCTCGCCCTCCTCGATCCGAATCCGCTGACCTTCGATGGCCATGATCCGACCCGTCACGATCACCCGCGAGCGCTTCGTGCGGTAGCGCACGAGCTGGTAGCGCTCGAGGTCACCCGCCCGGCGTCGCGCGGTCCGACGCCCGAAGCGCGTCCCGTCCTTCTCGACCTGAGGCTGATTGACCTGGATCTTCTCGTCGAAGGTCACCGAGTCGTAGGTCCGCCACCACCAGATTCCGCCCAGCAGGATCGCGACCAAGATCCCAAAGAAGGGGACGCCCTCAGGTTTCATCTCATTCCTCGCATGGGCGCATCGTTGACCTTTTCCGTCCTTCGCGCAACCTGGGCCCGAAAACGTGGTGTTTCGGGGACGTAACCGTAGGCGGGACCCTGGGTATTTAGGGCTCACCCGGCGGGGGGTATGATCCCCCCAATCCCAACAGCGGCCCTCGGCCCGCACTCGGAGGCATCATGGCCATGGACAAGATCGCGAGCGCAGACTTCCAGGGCACGGTCCTGGACTCGACCACCCCAGTTCTGGTCGACTTCTCGGCCACCTGGTGCGGACCCTGTCGAGTCCTCGAGCCCGTCCTGAAGGACCTGGCCAACGAGAACGAAGGCACCGTCAAGTTCGTCAAGGTCGACATCGACGAGTCCAGCGACATCGCCCAGAAGTTCGCCGTGACCAGCGTCCCGACCCTCGTCATGTTCAACGGCGGCGAGGAGAAGGCGCGCAAGATCGGCGGCTCTCCCAAGCCCGTCCTCGCCGGCTGGATCCGCGAGAACAGCTAGTCCACGGCCCGCCTGGCGGGCCCTGGCAATCCGCCTCGTGGGCGCTGGCCTCGGCCTTCGCCTGATGAGATCGAAGAGAGCCCGCCTGGCGGGCTCTCTCTCGTGTGACTGGCCGCTGCCTTCAGCGTGAGCGTGGACCCCGGCCCTGACCTAGGATCGTGGCGTGGATCCCACTTCGCTGATCGTCGGAGCGCTCGTCGGCGCCGCCAGCATTGCGGCGGCCTGGTTCCTAAGCGCCAGTCGCTCGAGTCAGCTTGAACCGAGTCCCGAGCCCCCGGCACCCGAGCCCCCGACACCCGAGCCCCCGACACCCGAGCCCCCGGCACCCGAGCCCCCGGCACCCGAGCCCCCGGCACCCGAGCCCCCGGCACCCGAGCCCCCGGCACCCGAGCCCGCGCCCGAGCCCGAGCCCCCGGCGCCTTCGCCTCCTGCCGCGCCAGAGCTACGCCTCGTGGCCTATCAGTGCCCCCAGTGCGGCGGCTCCGTCGAGATCCCGAGCGCCGGCGCGATCCTCAACTGCGCCTACTGTGCAGCCGCGATTCGAATCGAGGGCCGCACCGCTCCTGATCGACCTCAGCCACCGCCGCGCTCAGGTCGCCCCCCTCGCGCCGACGCCTTCGCGCCTCCCCGCCAGCCGACCCTCAGCGAGCACGAGTTCGGTCGCTTCCAAGTCACGATCCTCCGCCAGGCGATCCACGCCGCCCCCCGCGAAGCCATGCGCTGGCTGCCCCTCGACGAGCGACGGGCCGGCCTCTTCCTGCTCCGGGTCGTCAGCGAGGAGCGAGCCTCCGAAGGCCAGCCGGCCTGCGAGGAGAGCGTCTTAGCCAGCGTCGCCGCCGCCACCGAAGCCAGCCTCCGTGAGCGCGCAGACCCCGGCCTCGCCGCCAAGGCGGCCCTCCGAGCCCTCGAAGCCACGCGAGCGCCCGGCCTCTTGGAGGCCTTCCTGGCCGTGTTCGACGCCGAGAAAAGTCGCGTGACGACCTTCAACGCGGGCTGCAAGGCGGGCCTGATCCTCTCGAGCGTCGAAGAGGGGCGACAGATCGACATCACCCGCGCAGGCGACCTCCTCCGACGCCTCGATCTCCGAGGAAAGCCGGAGACCTTCGCCAACGGCCGTCAGATCGAGCTCTCGGCGGACGACGCCGTCGTCGTGACCTCGGCCGGCGTCGCCGGCGGGGGCCGCGGCTGGCGCCACGGCCAGCGCAGCGTCTACCAGACCCTGCCCAAGGTCTGGCCGGGGCGCACGACGAGCGAGGTCGCGAGCGCGATCCTCAGCGACTACTGGGACGAGCGGAGCTCGGCCTCCCACGCCGCCGAGGCGCCCGTGGGCGACCTCTTCGTCGTCGCCCTCCACGTCCGGAGCAACCTCGAGTTGGCCGACGCGGCGCCGACGCCGGAGCTCTCGACCCGATCCTTCGCCACGCCGCGCTTCGACCTGGCCCTGGCCACCTCGCCCGAGGCCTACCTCGATTGGCGCGAGCTCCCCGACCAGAAGCGAATGCTGGTCTGGCTCGAGGGTCTCGGGGCTGAGGAGAACGCCGCCCGCGGCCAGGCCTTCGCCGCCGCGGCCTTCGAGACGATGAGCCGCGTGGCTGGAAACCACGACCGGCCCCTTGACGGCGGACGGGACGGACTGGCCGCAGCCAAGCTCGAGGAGAGCCCGGCTCGCGCGCTGGTCCTCTACCTCGACGACGTCCACGGCAAGCTGGCCTTCTTCCTCCGCGGCTGGGGGGTCCCCTTCGAGCTCTCGCCCCGCGGGGGCCCCGGCGGGAGCTTGCAGCAGTTCGCCGAAGGAGGTCACGCCTGGGTCAAGCCTGGCGGACGCCTCGTCCTCCCTGGACTTCTTCCGCTGGAGCGGACCATAGCCAAGCTGGGCGACCTGGCCGGGGCCTGGTCCGGCGGCAAGGCCAGCGCGCTCTACGCGACCTGCCTCGACCACGAGGACGAGGCCACGAGCCAGGGCTTCCTCGCGGCCCTCGCCCGCGCGGCTCGCGTCGACGTCAGCGACGCCGACCTGGGCGGGGTGGCTGTGATCAGCGAGAAGGAGCTCGGCTGAGGCAGGGGGCGGAGGGTCGTCCGACCGCCAAGGACGCCAAGGACGCCAAGGCTGTCGCGAAGCCCTCTGATCTCTAGAGACTCTCAGGGAGCTATCGCCCTGCGTCAGCCCCTTCCTTGGCGACCTTGGCGGTTTGAGATCGAGGGCCCAGACGCAACCTCGCTGGGAGACGGCTGGGCCCCGTCCAGCAGGCAGGCCTAGACCCTCGGCCGAGCTACTGCTTCTTGGGCTTCCCTGGCTTCACGGGCTTCCCTGGCTTCAGGGGCAGGACCCGGATCTCGACCTGGACCTGTGCTCCCTCCCCCAGCTCGACCGCCCGCTGGGAGGGCTTGAAGCGACTCCGCTCTTGGTGGAGGTGCCGCATCGTGGCCTTGGCGTTGGCGATCTTGCTCCCGGGGCAGGACTGGAGGCACACCACGCAGCCCGAGCGCCAGCGCTCGATCAAGCCGCGATTCCCCGCCAGGCGCCAGTCGAAGCCGCGGGCGTCGACGTCGACGAGGAGCTCTTCGACCGCGAGCCGCAGCGGCGGGAGCTTAGGTCGCTGGACGACGACGGTGATCGCGAGCTTGGGCCCGCTGGCGTGAAGGTCTGGGGCTGGGCTCTTGGGGTTCGCGCGCTCGGTCCAGGACTCAGCGACGAGGTTGTCCCCAGGCTTGCTGCCCAGGCTCTCGAGTGCGTCTAGGACGTCTACGTCCTTGACGCCGGTTCGGAGCAAGGCGTGCTTACCGGCTCGCCCTCCCTTCCAGGTGATCAGGTGGTGCCCTGGAGGGTCACCGGCGCGGAAGGCTGCCAGGTGGAGCTGCGCTGGGAAGCGGATCGTCTTCGCCTCGCGGTCGATCATGGGCTTGGGCGTGGCTTTCTCCTGAGCAGGGGCGCTGCTCGCACACACGAGTAAGATCCACGCCATGAGTGACCTACCCGCCAAGAGTGACCGCCCCTTGCGAGTGTTCATCTGCGCTGGCGAGCACAGCGGTGACAGCCACGGCGCGGCCTTGGCCAAGAGGCTCCGCAAGCGGGATCCCACGATTGAACTCCACGGACTGGGCGGCCCGATCATGGAGGCCGCTGGGGTCAAGCTCCGAATGGACTTCGTCGAGCACGCGGCCATGGGGCTCATCCCCGTGCTCAAGAAGCTGCCATTCTTCAAGCGCATGCTCTCAGAGACTGCAGCCTACCTCGCAGAGTGGCAGCCAGACGTCCTAGTCCCGATCGACTACCCCGGGTTCAACCTCCGCCTCTCGGGTCGAGCTCGAAAGCGCGGGGTCCACGTCGCCTACTACGTCTCGCCCCAGGTCTGGGCCTGGCGCCCGGGTCGGATCCACCGCATCGCGCGCCTCGTGGATCACATGCTCGTCCTCTTCCCCTTCGAGGTCGACCTCTACAAGGACGTCGGCGTCCCCTGCACCTTCGTCGGCCACCCCCTCTTCGACGAGCTCCGGACACGCAAGCGCTCGCCCGCATTCCGCGCAGAGCTCGGCCTCGACCCCGCCACGCCCCTCGTCGGCCTCCTCCCCGGTTCGCGCCAGCACGAGGTCGACAAGAACCTGAACCTGATCCTGCGCGCGGCTCGCCGGGTCAAGGAGCAGAAGCCCGAGGTCAGCTTCGCCCTGGCCCTGGCCAAGGAGTCGCTCCGTCCCGCCATAGAGGCCGAGCTGGCCAACTTCCAGGACCTCGGCGTCGAGGTCCTCCCCGGCAAGGCCTCAGACATAGCCCGAGTCAGCAAGGCCGCCATCACCGTCAGCGGAACCGCGACCCTCGAGCTCCTCCACTACGACTGCCCGATGGTCGTCGTCTACCAGCTCAACTCAGCCCAGGCCTGGCTCGGTAAGCGACTCCTGACCACCCAGTGGATCGCCCTCGTCAACGTGCTCGCTCAACGCGAGATCTGCCCCGAATACGTGTGCTCCGAAGACGTGGCCGAGGAGGTCGCGACGGACATCCTGGCCCTCCTCCGCCCCGGCCGAGTCCGCAAGCGGACCCTGACCCACATGGCGAACCTCCGCAAGAAGGTCGACATCAAGGGCAGCCACGAGGTCGCCGCCGACACCGTGTTCGACCTCGCGCTCAAGGTCCGCGCCGAGCGGATCGCTCAGGCGAAGTAGCGCCGGGCGAGGCCTGGGAGCTCTGGGCTCTGGAACGAAGCGCCCAGGCGTCGTCCGGGCTACCCTCGGCAGCGTCCGGGAATCCCCGCGAGACTCACGAAGTGCCCTCCGAAAAAGACGGAACCATTGGCCTTCCTGTGGGGTAAACAGGGGCATGGGCCAGCTCGCGTCGAACCTCCGCCACCCACGTCCGCTCCCTCCCGAGCTCGAGCCTCCTGACCCCCCAGATCCGCTGCGCGCGGCCCAGCCCCTGGAGAAGAAGAGCGAGCTCCCGAGCCGCCTCGACCCCGAAGCGCTGCGGGCTCGAGCCGCGACCATCGACGCCCGCTGCCCCTACTGTCACGACGACATCGAGCTCCTCGAGGAGGCCTGGTCCTGCTGCGCCCTCTGCCTGGGGCGCCACCACCGCGAATGCTGGCAAGAGCATGGAGCCTGCGCCTCCTGCGGCAACGAGCGCTCCCTGAGCCACGTCCCCCGCAGCGAGACCTCGATCTGGCGGGCCCCCGCGACCTTCCGCGAGCGGCTGAGCTCCATCGGAGCCGCGCTCCTGATCGTGATCCCGCTCATGATTCCGGTCTCCGTCCTCGTCGGCAAGATCCACAGCCAAGGCGGCCTAGTCTGGAACAGCGAGCTCGCGGCCCTCGACGCGACCCTCCCCCTGGCCGAGGAGGCCTGCGCCGCCCGGCGGGAATACCTCCTCTCGCGCAACTCAGGCTTCGAGACCACCGCCCGGATTCAGATCGAGCAGGCAGAGCGCAAGCTGGCCACGGCCATTGGAGAGCTGGAGGCCGCCCTGGCGCCCCACCGCCGCGAAGACGGGACCTTCCCCAAGCGCTTCCAGAACTACGCGACTGTCCTCGAGCGACTTCGCTTCTATCACGGCAACACGCGCCGAGCCCTAGACGCGATCAGGCGGGGCGAACGAGCCGAGCGGGGCGAGCAGGTCGGAGCCCCCGTCCAGCCCCAGGAGGTGGCCGGTGGCTAAGACCCTCGCAGTCGGCAAGAAGCACCTCACCCCGGGAGTCTCCCTCTCGCCGCAGGCGCGCGCGCATCAGCGCGCGACCGAGCTCGAGGCCCGCTGTCCTTTCTGCCGCGACGAGATCCAAGTCGAGGCCATAGGCTGGACCTGCTGCACCCTCTGCCTCAGCCGCCACCACAGCGACTGCTGGCGAGAGCACGGCTGCTGCGCCAGCTGCGGAGGCGACCGGAACCTGACCTTCGTGACGGTTCGAGAGGACCTCCGCCGCAGACGAAGACCGGCTCCCGCCCCAACCCCCCGCTCCCCGTGGCTGCGGCGCGCCCTCATCGTCCTGGGGGCCACGTCCCTGGCCTTCCTCGCCTTCCAGGCCCTCGCTTCGGGCTTCCACGTCGACCCCTACCCCTTCGGCTGAACGAGCGCTAGGACTCAAAGGCCGAGGGGAGCCCTGGTGCGGGAGGTGGCACCTCGCGATACTCGCCCCATGTTTCCCCGCCCCCAGCCCCGCTTGCAGCGCGAATCCACGCGGACCCCGGGGACGCCGATTTCGGGAGCTCTGGGGGCAGTCGCCCTCGTCGGGCTCCTGACCCTCGCCTTGGGGAGCCCCCTGGCCGCCCAGGACCCTGCGGCCAGCCCCCCAGCCCAAGCCCCTAGCAAGACCCGTCGCCCGGACGAGGTCCGCCTTGAGCTCCGGCTTGGGCTGAGCGGGTCCGCCGACCAGACCGGCTGGCTGGCGCTCGAGGTCCTGCTCGAGCACGTCAGCCCGCGGGCCCAGGAGGGTGAGCTGATCGTTCAGCTCCTGCACCAGGACCGCTCGACGCCCTACTGGAGCGCGCGCCGTCGGCTGACCTTGAACGGCGGCCTCCCCCAGGCGCCCGCGCGCCGCCGAGAGTGGCTCCAGATTCCGCTCGGGAGCCCCGAGACCCTGATCCGGGCAGGGATCCTCAACTCCGAGGGCGCCATCGTTGGGGCTAGGAGCCTGGAGGTGAGCGCCGCGGACGCCGAGCGCTCGGTCCTCTTCGTGAGCGGCAAGCCGGCTGCCCGCACCAACGCCGGCCTCCTCCTCCTCCCCCTCGAGGCCGGCTACGGCGAGAAGGCTCGGGTCGCCCTCGCCCAGGGTCAGGTCGTCAACACGCGGCGTCGGATCCGCGGGCAGTTCGGACCCAAGGTCAGGGTCGAGGTCCGTCTGCCAGAAGAGCTCCCTCCCCTGAGCCTGGCCTACCAGGGCCTAGACCTCGTCGTCCTCCACGAGACGGACCTCAGCCGCGCCAGCGCGACCCAGCGCGAAGCGCTCCTGAGTTGGGTCGATCGGGGGGGGAGCGCGCTCTTGATCCCGGGCAAGGGCCGCGGATGGTTCAAGAGCCTCGGGATCCAAGAGCTCCTCGAGGGTCGCGAGGTCCTAACCCACACCGTCGACCGGCTCCCGAACCTCGAGCGGGCCCACGGAGCGCTGAGTAAGGCGCCTAACCCGCGCACCACCTTCGAGGTCTTCCAGATCAAGGGCGGCCTCGAACGTCCCTTCTCGACACTCACCGGGTCAGGCCTGGGTGATCTCAGCGAGCGGCTCCGGTTCGGGCGGGTCTATCCCTTCCTCCAGGGAATCCGTCGCGGCCGCGGTCGCGTGTTCATGCTCGCCGCGGACCCCAGCCTGCCGCCCCTCTCGACCTGGGGGGGCGTGGGAGGTCTCAAGCTCGACCTCGACCTCCGTCTGCCTCCCTGTGGAGCCGTGGCGAACTCGCTCCCCCAAGAGCCGAAGCAGGTCTACGTGGATCGGAGCCTGTTCAAGCTCCTCGACAGCAACGAGCGCCCTCCCAGCGAGGTCGTGGTCGGGATCCTGATCCTCTACCTCCTCGTCGTCGGGCCGCTTAACGTCCTCCTCCTGCGACGGACCGGGCGCCAACCCATAGCTCTGGCTTGGTCTGTCCCCCTCTGCGCTCTGGGGTTCACCATCTTGGTCCTCCTGGCGGGCTTCCTGACCAAGGGCTTGGGCCGCGTGGTCTGGCGAGGGACCGTGATCCAGACGCTCCAGCAAGGCGCGCGAGGCCACGTCGACCTCTCCCTCTCGCTCCGGACCTCCGCCGCGAGCAGCTACTCGGTTCAGGTCGGCGAGGGCGCTAGCCTGCTCCGAGTGGCCCGAGTTCGCGAGGCCGTCACAGAGCAGCGCCTGCGCGCCGAGGCCGGCCAAGCCCACGAGAGGATCCGGCTCGACACCTGGGAGCAGGCCGTGTTTACGGGTCAGGGTGAGATCAGCCTCGAGGGCGGAGCGGGCGTCCAACTCCAAGGAAAGGTCTGGGTCGCCCACAACCGAACCCCCCTGGCCTGGAGTCGGGTCGCGGTCCTGGGCCCGGACCTTCGGATTCACACCGGGGGCGCCTGCGCACCCGGCGAGTCCGTCCGCCTCGAACAGGGCCCCCTGGTCTCGGCGCGCCACGCGGCAGGAGGGCAGCTGGCTCAGGTCCTGTTCGAGTCGCGGGGGGGGCGCAAAGTCGCCAAGGGACTCCTCTCACGCACGGAGTCGACCAAGGCCCTCCGACTCCCCGGCCCCTGCTTGGTGGTCCGCCTCGAGGCTTCCCCCTACCCCGTGCGGGTCGGGGACGAGGAGCAAGTCGAGCTCGACGTGCCCCTCCTGATCGCGCCCGCTGGCCACTGGAAGGGGCAGCGCCGGTGATCGAGGTCCGCGGACTGACCAAGATCTACGACGGCCTGCGGGCGGTCCAGAACCTGAACTTCAACGTCCAGGCCGGAGACATCTTCGGGTTCATTGGCCCCAACGGCGCGGGCAAGACGACCACGATCCGGATCCTGGCGACCCTGATCTTGCCCAGCTCGGGCGAGGCCTGGATCGGGGGCCAAGACGTCGTCAAGCGGCCGGAGGCGGTCCGCGAGGTCATGGGCTACATGCCCGACCACTGGGGCGTCTACCCAGACCTTCGGGTTCGGGAATACCTGGAGTTCTTCGCCGCCAGCTACGGGATCCCGCGGCGCGAGCGGGCCCGAGCCGTCGAAGGGGTCATGGAGCTGACGGACCTGGGCGGACTCTCAGATCGGCTGGCTGGCGCCCTCTCCAAGGGCATGCGTCAGCGCCTCTGCCTCGCCAAGACCCTGATCCACGACCCGCAGCTCTTGATCCTCGACGAGCCGGCCGACGGCCTCGACCCCCGCGCCCGGATCGAGCTCCGGGAGCTCCTCCGCGAGCTGGCGCGAATGGGCAAGACGGTCCTGATCAGCTCGCACATCCTGACCGAGCTCTCGGACCTCGTGACCTCTGTCGGAATCGTGGAGCGCGGCGAACTCCTGATGTCGGGACCCGTCGACGAGATCGTGGCTCGCCTGGCAGGCGCGCCCGCAGCGGCGGCGCTCTCGAACGACTCGGACGAGGAGATTGCGCTCCACAGCGCAGAGCCCGCCCAGCGTTTTCGTCTGCGCACCAGCGCCGGGACCCACGAGCTGGCCCACGAGCTCCTCCTCGCTCGGCCCGACGTCGAGGCTCGAGTCCTCGGCGAAGACGAGCTCCTCTTGAGCTTCCCCGGACAGGAGGAGGACGTCGCGCCCCTGGTCAAGTATCTGGCAGTGGGCGGCGTCGCTGTCCTCGGCCTCGAGCGCCTCCGGGCCGACCTCGAGACCGTGTTCATGGCCGTCACCAAGGGACGGGTTCAATGAGCCAAGCCCCGCCCAGTCCAGGGCTCCCCTGGCGCGAGCGTCTCGAGGCCTTCCTCGAGAACCCGATCCTGATGAAGGAGCTCTCGGCGGCCTTCCGCCGGCGACGCTTCCTCTACCTCCTCTGCGGGCTCCTGGGGACGGCTGGGTTCCTCCTGGCAGGCGCCCTCCTCAGCGCCGACCCGAAGCTCGACGCGAGCGTCGTCGGGCGTCAAGCCTTCGGCGCCTTCGTGGCCCTCGAGGCCCTGATCGTGGTCGCGGTCTTCCCAGCCTTCAGCTGCGTCTCCATCGTCGAAGAGCGGAGCAACAACCGCTTTGATCTCCTGATCACGACGCGCCTCAGACCCCAGCAGATCGCGCGCGGCAAGCTCGGCGCGGCCCTGATCTACGGCGGGACCTTCCTGATCGGGACCCTGCCCCTCTCGGCCCTGACCTTCCTCTACGGCGGCGTCAGCGTGGGACAGATCGCCCTGTCCTACCTCTCGCTCTGCCTCTTGGCCCTGATCGTGACCTCGCACGGGCTGGCGATCTCAGGCCTCACGAACTCGGCCCCGCGAGCCGTCGCCGGGGCCTTCCTCTCCTTGCCCGTGACCCTGGCCGTGACCTGCACGCCCGCCTTCTACCTCTGGGTCGGGCCCTTCCTCTACGCGCCCCTGGCCCAAGACGACGACTGGCTGAACTGGGGCCAGATCCTGCTCAACGCCGACCCCGTCGACCAGACCCTGGCCCTGGCGGTGCCTCTGCTCTGGGTCTTGGGCTGGGCCTGGCTGGGCCTGACCGTGGGCGCCAACGGGCTCCAGGCCGAGTCTGGAGACCGCGCGACCCCGCTTCGGCTGTGGTTCCTCGGCGTCTGGACGCCCTTTCTAGCCCTAGGCGCGCTCTTCCTCTCGCTGCACCCGCCCCCCGACGACGACCCGACGCTCTTGGCCAGCACCCTGGAGGTCTTCTTCGGCGCAGCCTGCCTAGCCTTCAGCGCGGGCGGGGTCTACTTCGCGACCGGGCGCGTCGATCCGAGAGCGCGCCCCCTCATCGGCTGGCGGCGGATCGTCGGTAGAGGACCTTGGTCCGGGGCGGGCTTCGTCCTCCTGGTCGCGCTGGCGAGCTACGTCACGGCGGTCGTGATCGTGACCCTCGTGCCCGACCTAAATCACCTCCTCCAGCGCGGCTCGCGCCGCCAACCCCTCGAGGTCCTGCTCTGGGGCACGCTCTGGAGCCTGGCCTTCCTCCTCGCCCTGACTCAGGCGGGCGTGTGGCTCAGTCGGCGCTTCCCGGCCGGCGTCGCCCGAGCCGGTCTCTTAGCCGCAGTCTTGACCCTGACCAGCGTCCCGGCCATGGCCTGGGCCTTCGCGCCCCCCCGAGAGGGTGGCTCACTCCTCCACGGGACCTTCCTCTCGCCTGTGACGGTGCTCCGCTCCATCACGGTCCAGGCCCACCTCGCGGACCGGCGCCTCCTGCTCTTCGCTCCGCCGCCTCGGTCTCGTGGCGCCTCTGCTCGACAGCGAACGCGCGACCTGCGCGCCCAGGGCGCCGCTGGGGTCGAGGTCCACAAGATCTCCTCGGCCCTCTACTTCGGGCTCGGGTTGTTCCTCTTCCTCCTCAACGCGCGGGCCTACGACCCCGACGCCAACCCCGAGGGCCGCGCGATCCTGCAGATCCCCCCGGTCGAGTCGCCCCTCGCCCCTGCGCCCCCGGCTACGTCCCCGTCGGACTTAGACCCTGTCCCGTCCCCCCCTCCTCGAGGAGCCGACCGAGCCGAGGCTCCCGCCCTCGAGCCCGAGGAGGCCGACGAGCCGGAGACCTCGGCCCGGACCGAAGAGCGCGAGGCAGAGCTTCGCCCAGAGCAGGTCGCAGGAGAGGTCCGCCCAGAAGACCCCAGCGACTCCCCGCCAGCTCCCGCCTCGCGCGATGGGCCTGAGCCGTCCGCAGCCCTCGGAGCCGAGGACGAGTTCGTGAGCCCCGCGCGGGACAGCGAGGACGGGAGCGAGGATCCGTAGCCAGCGCTTGACGCCGAGGCCAGGCCTTGCCAGGATGGTTTCGTGTTCGTCCCGTTTCACATTCGGTTCGTCTCAAATGGAGCCCGTCTGGCTTCAGGGGCCGTTACGATCACGAGACTTAGAGCAGGCGCGGACGTTGCTTTTAGGTCGAGCACAGTCGGACACAGTTGTTGACTCAATGAGGGAAGCCATGATTCGAATTCGTTACCGCGGCCAGGGCATGACGGAATACATCATCATTGTGGGGCTCGTCGCAGTCCTCCTAATGGTGGCAGTCGGCAACTATCGATTTGCCGTCGACGAAGCGATCCAAGGCACCGACGGCGCCGTCCAGGGCATTGGCAAGACCAGCAACCAATACGGCGGTAACGGCGCCAGCAACACCGGCGGCAACAACGGCAACAACGCCAACCGGACCCCCGCTGGCACCTTCACCCCGCCCGGTGGTGGCCCTGGTGAGGCTGTCTTCAACCAGAACGGCACCATGGTCTTCTCCAACGGAACGCCCCTCACCCCCGCCGAACAGGCTCGGGTGAACTAGGTCCCCTTCCCCCTCCGAGCGCGGATCGCGTATGCACAAGACTCGAATCGCGAGCGGTATCTGCTTGACCGTCGGGCTCGCTGCCCTGGGCCTCTGGCTCAGCGGGAGCGGAGCCCGCGCGCTCGCGTACATGCAGCCTGCCCTGGACGGGATCGGCGAGGTCAAGGCCCTCGGCGGCTCCAACCTCGGCGACGCTCAGCGCGTCCAGCTCAACGGCCGCCAAATGCGGGTCCTGGAGTGCACTTCCCCCAAGCCGCCGAATCAGATCCTCGATCACTACTGCGACGTCGCCGACCGACAAACTGCCCCCGACGTGCCCTTCCTCCTCTCTCGCGGTGGCGAGGGCGGCATGGTCCTCTGGGTCAGCCCCCAAGGAGAGGCCCGCGCGGTCTGCGTCGAAGCCAACCCCCTCGGCGGCTCGCGTTACCGAATCATCGTGGACCCCAGCGGTGAGGCCCTCGGGCGCTCGCAGCCCGGCGACGCCTTGGCTGGCGGACTCCGGGCCGCTGACCTCTCGGAGTTCGAGGTCCAGTCCTCGGTCGCGGCCGAGGACGGGAGCGGAATGCTGATCCTCAGCAGCCCCGGGAGCGTCCGCGGGGTCGCCAACCGCCTCCTCGGACCCCTCGAGGCCAGCGGATACAGCTGTGACCGGCGCGCCCTCGCGGCCTACCAAGCGACCACGTCCCTGGTCGTGATTCCGCTCTCCCACCCCAGCGGGCTCCAAGGAACCCTCTCGATCAAGGCGGTGACCGACGCCCAGGGCAGCAGCGCGGCGCGTGCCTCGCTGACGCTCCACCCGGGGCTCTAGATCCAGAGGAGGGCGCAGTGGAGCGGTGTTCGAGGGCGTCCCCATGGCCCGAGACCCGCCCCCCACCTGCCGCTCAGGGGTGCCCGCCCGCACGAACGAAAACGCGCCCCTGAGGGGTGTCGACGGGCCCCATGAATGGGGCTAAGTTGAAGCCAGGAGGAGGTTTCCTTGACTAACAAACTCGCCCTTGCGGTAGCCATCGCGCTCGGTGTGCTCTCGATTCTGGGCATTCGCTCCTACGTCCAGAACCTCGAGACCAAGCTCGCGGTCACGGGCGCCAAGGGCACCTACCTGACCTTGGCTGACGACTACCCCGTTGGACACAAGCTGACTCCAGACGACGTCGTCAAGAAGGAGTTCCAGAACGAGACCATCCAGTCTGCTCTCAAGGGCAAGGAGATCACCGAGACCAAGCTCGGGGAATACCTCAATCGCTCGATCCGAGTCCCCGTCAAGGCCGGTCAGATCCTGACCCAAGACCTCTTCGACACCATCGTGGCGCGCACCCGCTCGCCCGTGACCTCCCTCGAGGCCAGCGAGCGCCTCGTGACCGTCCCCGTCACGCCGATCCACAGCGTGGGCGGCCTGATCCGGCCTGGCGACTTCGTCGACCTGACCGCGACCTTCCTCGTGCCAAACAGCAGGGGACAGCCGCTCACGATGAGCTTCACGATCCTGAAGGCCAAGCCGGTCGTGGCCATTGGCTCAGAGATCGCCCGCAACGTCCTCGGCACCCAGGGCAACTACAACTCGATCACGCTCCGCGTCTCCGCCAAGGAGGCGAACCGCGTCATCTTCTGCCTCCACAACGACGTGCCCTACCAGTTCACGCTCCTCAACCAAGAGAAGCAGCAGCCCACGACCTCAGAGCCGGCCGTCGAGACCCACATGACCGACACGGGCCAGCGCGACCTAGGCCGGTAGAAGAGAGAGGCCCCTGGAAGGAAGGATCGACCCTTGCCCTCGCTGATCGTCCGAGACGTCAAGAACGGACGCGTCAAAGAGATCGAGCTCGCCAAGCGCCGCTTCACCATAGGTAAGAGCGATTGGAACGACCTCGTCCTGCCCCGAGACTCCGTCTCGCGGGAGCACTGCGTACTCTTCGAACGCGGCGAGTCCTTCTTCTTGCGCGACCTCGAATCTCGTCACGGGACGACGATCAAGGGCGAGCCGATCACTGGCGACGTCCAGCTCAAGGACGGAACGCGCTTCGAGCTGGGTGGATTCGAAGTTCAATTCCGCCAGGCGCGTCAGCGCAAGAGCCGCGAGGAGCTCACCAGTAGTCTCGAGGCCAAGAGCGGGCATGGCCGCTCAGGTCAGCGCTCGGGGGCCAAGCCCAAGGGCACCGACGCCTATCGCGCCCTCAAGATGCACTGCCACACCGAGCTCTTGGAGTCCAAGGAGCTCAAGCGCGTCGACTTCGAGACCATCGAGGAGGAGCAAGCCCGTCAAATGACGGAGCGAGTCCTGGTCCGAATCATCAAGGGCCTCGAAGAGAACAAGCGCCTGGTCGGCTTCGATCGGCGCAAGCTCCTCAAGGAGGTCCTCGACGAGGCCCTCGGCCTGGGACCCCTCGAGGACCTCCTCCGCGACGACAACATCTCCGAGATCATGGTCAACAACGCCGAGACGGTGTTCGTCGAGACCCGCGATCAGGGCATGATCCTCTCCGAAGCCAAGTTCTCCTCGGACGAGCAGGTGGTCCACGTCATCCGCCGAATCCTGGCGCCCATCGGACGCCGGATCAACGAACAGACCCCCATCTGCGACGGCCGACTCCTCGACGGCTCGCGCGTCAACGCCGTGATCCCGCCCCTCGCGGTCTCCGGGCCCAGCCTCACGATTCGGAAGTTCCCCAAGGACCGCCTCGGGATCGCTGACCTCGTCAAGTTCGGCTCCCTGAGCGAGGACATGGGCAAGCTCCTCGACCTAGCGGTCAGCGAGCGACTCAACATCTGCATCAGCGGCGGCACGGGCTCAGGCAAGACGACCCTCCTCAACGTCGTCAGCAGCTTCATTCGCCCCGGCGATCGGATCGTGACCGTCGAGGACGTCTCGGAGCTCAAGCTCGACCAACCCCACGTCGTGACCCTCGAATGCCGGGCTCCGAACCTCGAGGGTGAGGGCGCGATCACGATTCGGGACCTGCTCAAGAACTGCCTCCGAATGCGCCCGGACCGAATCATCGTCGGTGAGTGTCGTGGCGGCGAGGCCCTGGACATGCTCCAGGCCATGAACACGGGTCACGACGGATCCCTGACCACGATCCACTCCAACTCGCCCCGCGACTGCGTGGCCCGCATGGAGACCCTCGTCCTCTTCGCTGGAATGGACCTCCCGAGTAAGGCGATCCGTGAGCAGATCTCGTCTGCAATTCACCTCATCGTCCAGCAGACCCGGCTCCACGACGGCGCCCGCAAGGTGACCGCGATCACCGAGATCACGGGGATTGAGGGCGGCGTCGTGACGATGCAGGACATCTTCAAGTACGAGCAGACGGGCTTCGACGAGAAGCACAAGGTGCTCGGCAGCCACATAGCTACCGGCAACATCCCCAAGTTCGTCCAGAACCTGCGCCGGCGCGGGATCGAAGTCGACATGTCGATCTTCCAGCGCAAGGACGGCCCCGCCGCTGAGCGCCCTGGCCGGAGGCGGCGACGTTGAGTCACCTCGCGACAATCGCGCTTTCGCTCCCGACGCTGGCCCTCGACTTCTGCTTGCCGCTGGCTGACGACAGCATTCAGTCCGACCTCGGGCTCCTGCCCCTGATCTACCTGCTCGCCTTCTTCGGCGTGTTCATCTTCACCTTCGTCGGGTTCCTCGTCATGAGCGAGGGCTGGGAGAGCTACGAGGAGCAATACCTCGAGGGCGCCGAGCGGACGATGGACGACCTGTTCCTGACGATCCCGGCCAAGCAGCTCTTGTGGCTGACGGTCCTCTCGGGCGGGATCTCAGGCGTCCTCGGCTTCGTCGGCAGCCAGAGCATGCTGATGGGCCTGATCGCTGGTGTCCTAGGCTGCTTCCTGCCTCGGGTCGGCCTCAACATCCACAAGGGCAAGCGCAAGAAGAAGTTCGACGAGCAGCTCGTCGGAGCCATGAACACCATCACGAACGCGCTTCGGACCGGGTTCAGCCTCCCCAAGGCCTTCCAGCTCATCTCGACCGACATGCCCAAGCCGATCTGCCAGGAGTTCGGAATCCTGATCCAGACGATCCGCCTCGGCAGCGAGATCGAAGAGGCCCTCGAGGACATGCTCGACCGCATGCCGAGCCAAGACCTCGACCTGATGGTGACCTCGATCACCATCAGCAACGAGGTCGGCGGCAACTTGGCCGAGGTCTTCGATCGGATCGCGTTCACGATTCGCGAGCGGCGACGGATCGAGGGCCGAATCGACAGCCTGACGGCTCAAGGCAAGGCTCAAGGCTGCATCGTCGCAGTCCTCCCGGCCGTGCTGGCCCTCGCCATCTACAACATCGACGAGAACCTCGTCCTGCCCTTCTTCAACGACCCCCGCGGCAACCTCGTCCTGGCGCTCATGATCTTCATGGAGTTCAGCGGCTACTTCTTGATCAAGAAGATCACGACGATCGAGGTCTAGCGTGGAGAGCGAATACATCGGAGTCGTGCTCGGGATCATGCTCGCCATTTCAGGCGGGTTGATCACCTTCATAGCCAGCAACTGGTGGCGTGACGTCCTCGCGGAGGCCGAGCACCAATACGACGTCTACTCGCCGAGCCCCTTCTTCCGCTTCGTGCTCCCCTTCGTGCAAATGGTCGGGCGGCGACTCGACGGCGGCAAGACGGTCCAGGGCTTCCGCAACACCTTGGCCACACGGCTGGTCCACGCTGGCAAGTCGCTGGTCATCAGTCCGGGCGAGTTCATTGGCTACATGCTGGCCTGGGGTGGCGTGTTCGGAGGCGGATTCCTCCTCCTCTGGAGCTTGGCCCTAGGCGGCGCCCCGGCGCCCGGCGCGATCCTGATCATCGTGCTGCTCTTCAGCTACGTTCCGCTCTTCATCCTGAGCAAGCGCGTCAAGGTTCGGCAGCAGTCGATCCGCAAGATCCTGCCGTACACCCTCGACCTCCTCTGCCTCGCGGTCGAGGCGGGCTTGGACTTCACCGCGGCCCTGAACCGGATCGGCGAGAACCTCCGCGACAGTCCCCTCGGCGAGGAGTTCCGGATGCTGGGCCAGGACCTGACCATGGGTAAGACTCGCCCCGAGGCGCTCCGCGACATGGAGAAACGCATCGGCCTCGAGGAGCTGACCGCCGTCGTGAGCGCCCTCGTCCAGGCCGACGAGCTCGGCGCGAGCCTCGGCCCGGCGCTTCGGATCCAGTCCGAGGAGCTCCAACGTCAACGCTTCCAGCGCGCCGAGAAGAAGGCCATGCAGGCGCCGGTGTTCATGCTCCTGCCCATGGTCGGCTGCATCTTCCCGATCGTGTTCATGGTGATCTTCACGCCCATCGTGCTCCAGATCATCGACATCATGGGTGCGCTGTGAGCGGCGCCGCCCTCAAGATCTGCCGGGAGCGTGACGAGGCCCTCGTAGCCGAGGTCGAGCGCGCGGACGACTTCATGGGACGCCTCTGCGGCCTGATGTTCCGTAAGGCGCTGCCCAGCGCGGGCGGCCTCTGGCTCGAGCCCTGCAACTCGATCCACATGCTCTTCATGCGCTTTCCGATAGACGTCGTGTTCGCGCGCCACCTCGAGCCCCGCGGCCGAATAGAAGTGTTGGCGATTCGCGCGAGTGTGCGACCCTGGATAGGAATGGCGTTCTGCTTTGGATCCGAGCTGGCCCTCGAGCTCGCCGCCGGTCGCGCGGCTGCGGTCGGGCTCCAAGTCGGTGAGGTCCTCCGCACGCCCGAAGCCGAGGAGGCGATCGCCGCATGAGCCGACCCCGCCTCGACATCCTCTCGGGAGATCTGACCGGTCGCAGCTACACCGTCGACGAAGACGAGTTCCTGATTGGTCGCGGACGCAACTGCGACCTCGTGATCCCCAAGCGCTACATCTCGCGCGAGCACGCGCGAATCGTGCGTAGCCGGAACGCTTTCGTGATCGGTGGCCTGAGCGAGAAGAACCCCGTTGTGGTCGGAGATCGCCCGATTCGCGAGCATCCCCTCCAAGACGGAGACGTGTTCGAAATGTGCGGGATCCAGTTCCGGTTCTCGATCCCGGTCCCTGGCCGCAAGAGACCCGCCAACAACGCCTCGACGGTAGAGAGCCAGTCTGGGATCGGCTGGCGCGACGAGGACACCGAAGGTGGCTTCGGCGAGCGCGAGCGCGAACGACAGCGCCGTCAGACCAAAGGCCCACAGGACAGCTGGGCTGAGGAGCCGCGCCAGAAGGCCAGGAAGCCTAGTAAGTCCCGCAAGGACGAGGAAGACTGGCAGAAGGACCAAGGCTGGGCGAGTGAGTCTGCGCCTCCCGTCCCGGACAAGGGCCGAGGCGGCGACGGGGGCTGGAAGAGCGAGTCTGCCCCGGCTGGCGACGAGGGCTGGAAGAGCGAATCTGCCCCTGCTGGCGACGACGGCTGGAAGAGCGAATCTGCCCCTGCTGGCGACGACGGCTGGAAGAGCGAATCTGCCCCTGCCGGCGGCGGCTGGCAGGACGAGCCGCGCGAGAAGCTCGCTGACTCCTGGAGCGACGAGGAGCCGGCCCCACGCAAGAAGCCCAAGCAGAAGACCGTCGGCCGCAAGGTGGCCAAGGAAGACTCCTGGGACGACGAAGGCTGGGACGAGGGGGACGCCCCTCCCAAAGGCGGGCGCAAGAGCGGGGTCGTGTTCGAGGTCGACGACGACGAAGAAGACGATCCCAACGACGCCACCGGCGCCATAGCCGCAGAGAAGCTCAGCCACCTCTCCTCGCGCGGGAGCGGCGAACGAGAATCCGACGCCGAGCGGACGGCAGAGCTCAACAAGCAGCTCGATCCCGACGACCCGAACTACGATCCCTTCGCCCAGATCGATAGCGAGGGGCCAAAGGCTCGTGAGGTCGACCCCAACCGCGAGAAGCTCCTCCGGATCCTGGCGCTGGTCGGCTTGGTCGGTCTCTTCGGGGCCTACATGGTCTACGCCAAGATCACGGCCTACGTGCCGCCCACGGAGAGCGTTCACACCCCGACCGCTCAGACCTACATTGGCGGTTCGACCCTGATCGAGGTCACCTGGCAGGCCGCCGATCGCCCGGTCAAACCAGGCAACATCGACTGGGAGAACGTCTCGGGCGAACCAGACGACGAGCGGCTCTTGGTCTTCGACGGCGTAGCCAAGGTCGAATGGGTTCTGCCCCGGCTCGAGCGCTCGCTCTTCCTGATCAAGGGAGTCGGCGAGGGAACGACGAGCTTCAAGATCTTCTACCCGGTCAGCAATCGCCAAGTGACCTACAACATCGAGGTCACTGGCGAGGACCCGCACCTCCGGGCCCGGGACGCGCGCCAAGCCGACTTCCGCAACAACAAGTCTCCCCGCGAGCTGGCTCTCAAGATGAAGGCCAGCTTCCACGCGGGCGAGGTGTTCACCAAGGGCCGAACCCTCCCGCAGAAGGAGGTCTACTACCGCAAGGCTTACCTGGCCTTCGGCGAGGCCCTCGACGCAGCGGAGGCCCTCGCGGCAGCCGAAGGACGTCGAGGTGGCAGAACGCAGGCGACCAACGACTGGGTCGCCAAGTGCAAGGCGTCCGAGGTTCGTGCCCAAGAGGAGTGGGAGGAGCGTCTGACCCGCGAGCTGGCTCGCTATCGGAACCTGGTCGCAGACGGAAGCTCAGCCACCTCAGACCGCCGCGAGCAGCTCCGGAGCGTGCTCCGCCTGATCGGCCACACCTGCGACGTCCGTTTCCGTCGCCTAGAGACTTTTCTCCGCGAAGCCTACGGATCCTCGCTCGTCGAGCGCGAGAGCTGCCCGCATGACCAAAACTAGGGGTGCCAGAAGAGAGCTTTGCACCCCCGGGGTCCGCTCCTCGTATCAGAGGGTGAGTGACGGCGAGCACTGGGTCGCTCGCTGTCGTGGAGCGAACCCATGCGCCTGATCTATCGACGCGGCCGCGAGAACGTGGCATTCCCTATCGAAGAGGGCGAGACCTACATCGGGCGCAAGGAATACTGCGAGCTCTACTTCCCAGACGGGAGCCTCAGCAAGCGCCATGCGCGTCTGGTCCGCCGCGGCGACAAGCTCAAGGTGTTCGACGCTGGGAGCCGGAACGGAACGCTGGTCAATGGCGAGCCCGTAGACGAGGCCCGCCTCCGCGAAGGCGACGTGATCCAGTGCGGCAAGCTCCAGTTCAAGGTCGCCGGTGTCGGCCGCGGGAGTCAGGACTACGACTACGTCGACGAGCAGCGCGCAAGCCGGGCCAGCCGAAAGGGAAGCAACAGCCTCCTAGTCACCGCGCGGGCCGTGGCCAGCGTAGACGCTCGGCCCTCCATGCTCGACGTCTTGCCCGAGCTCCCACCTTCGGTCGAGACCGAGGGCTATGACGACAAGGGCAGGGGCAAGGGCAAGGGCAAGGGCAAGGGCAAGAGCTACGCGGGCAAAGACAGCTTGGTCGACGACCCCTACGCAGACGAGGACGAGGAGCCCGAGCAGCTCGGTGCCTTGTTCCGCCTGACCGAGGGGGGACCCCCCCGGACCTGGGACCTCGGTGAGGAGACGATCACGATCGGCTCCAAGGAGGAGAACGCGATCGTGCTCTCCGGCGAGGGCGTCTCGCGCTATCACGCCGAAGTCGTGTTCGAGGACGGCGCCTGGATCGTGAAGGACCTAGGGGCCCGCAACGGGCTCTTCGTGGCGGGCGAAAAAGTCGATATCTACGAGCTCAAGGACGGTGACGAGGTTCAGATCGGCTCCTCGCGCCTTCGCTTCGAGGTCAAGAAGCCAGACCCCCTCGCGGAAGTCAAGAAGGTCGCCAAGGCTCTCCTGGCGGATCCCAAGGCCACGCTCAAAGCCGATCCGCGGGCTCGGATCGCCGTGATCGCGATCGTGTTCCTGCTCGCCTTCGTGCTCATCAGCGGGCTCGCGCCGCGGCGTCAGGTCGCGGACGGCGGTCACATCGGCCCGACCGCGACGGCGAACTGGATCAACACGGTCACCGAGATGATGTTGGCGGGCAAGTTCAACGAGGCTCGGACCGAGTGCCGCAAAGCCAAGGCCGGCCTCCCGCCCCTCGAGCAGAAGAACCCGCGTCACCTCGAGAAGATGTGCAACCTCTGGGCGACGCTCGCGGGCGATCCGGCGGGCTTCTCTTGGGAGAAGGCTGAGCGTCAGCTCGCCCACACCAACAAGCTGAAGGGGATCCCCCCGGCGCTCCGGACCTGGTTTAGCGAGCAAGAGAAGTCCATCACGCTCTGCAAGGCGGCGCTCAAGTCCACGCAGGACGGGCGCGGAATGGTCCAGCGGGCAGAGCGCCTCATCGGCGAGGGCGAGTTGGAGCCCGCGCTCGAGCTCTTGGCTTCGGCCGAGGCCCTCGTGAGCAAAGTCCCCTCGGGGACGCCCTTTAGCGGTGACGCTCGCAAGCTCTCGAGTCGCATTACGCGGACAGCATTTCGGGCGCTCCTGCGCGAGGCGAGCAAGGTCACGAGCCAGACTCCGGATTGGGGTCGTGGGCTCAAGTATCTCGAGAAGGCCAAGGAATACGCCGAGGGCGCTGACGACTTCAAGACCATCAGCAAGCACCTTGGGACCTACGAGCGGAACTGGAAGGACGAGCAGGCCTACATGCGCGGGGTGGACATCATCCAGCAGGGCCAGCCTGAGCGCTATCACATGGCGCGCGAGGCCTTCAAGCAGGTCCACCCGCGCTCGCGGGTGTTCCGCCACGCCGTGGCCTACCTCGAGTGGATCGACGCCGACGAGGACGTCCGCCAGGCACAGACGGCCTATGACTCGGGCGACCACCGCCGGGCCTTCCAGCTCCTCTCTGACGCCTTCAACCACGAGTCCCTCGACAAGCCGGCCAAGGAGAGCGTCCGCCAACTCCACACGCAGTGGACGCGGGTCGTGCGCTCCCTCGAGCGCGGGACCGACCACAAGAACGCGAACAAATACAAGGACGCGATCAAGGAGTTCGAGCAGGTCCTCCAGGCGGAGCCAAACGCGCGCAACGCGCTCCACATGAGGGCTCGCGAAGAGATCGCCCTGATCAACATCATCTTGGGCGAGACCTATCAGCGCAAGCTGAAGAACCTCCGCAACGCCCACAAGAAGGAGGACTGGCGGGCCTTTCACACTTGGGCTAGCGAGGTCAGTCGCGACAAGAACCGTCGGCAAAGCGACGTGGACTGGATCTTCAAGGCGGCGGAGGGAGCCAACAAGCGGCTCCGGCTCTACAAGCGTTGTTATCGGGCCTTCCAGCGCCTAGAGGAGGACAAGTACATCTGGTGCGACGGCGTCCTCCAGGTCCTGGCCAACTGGCTCCCGCGCAAGGACGCCAAGGGTCGGCCCAACAAGGATCGCAAGAAGGCTCAGGAGTTGTGGCTCAAGATCAAGAAGCAGATCAAGCGTTGGCAGCAACTCGGCGGCGGTAAGTAGCGCTGCGTGGGCCGAAAGTCGCGGACCAAGGGCGCTCTCCCGCGAGCGGGTGAATCCCTCCAGAACGTATGGCTCGTTCAACCGCCTGTAGGCGGCGGGCCGAGTGACGTCAGCCCGCCTCTGGGCCTCCTGATCTTGGCCTCAATCGTGCGCGAGGCGGGCTTCACGCCGCACCTCGTCGACCTGAACCTCAAGAGCAAGCAGGGTCGGCTCGACGCCAAGCGTTCGCTCCGCAACCAGTTCGTGCAGTCGCTCCCCAAGCGGGCGAGCGAGGTCGATCTGATCGCGGTCACGACGTGGTCCTACAACTTCGACGTCACGATGGAGTTCGTCGAGGCCCTGGCCAAGAAGCATCCCCAGGCTCCAATCGTCCTCGGTGGTCCTCACGCGACATTCGTTGACGAAGAGATCCTAAGGCGCTTCCCTTCGGTCAGCTATGTGATCCGCGACGAGGGGGATGCCAGCTTCCCCGCCCTCCTCGGGGCCCTCCGGGCTGGGGCTCAGTCGGCCGCCCTGGCCGCCATAGCTGGTCTGACCTGGCGCCGCGAGGGCGAGGTCGTCCGCAACCCCAGCGGCGGTGTGGTCGAGGACCTAGACGCCCTCCCCTATCCGGCCTACGACCTCATCGATGCCGAGGAATACGTCCGCCAGCATCCTGTCCTCGTTGTCGAGGCTGGACGTGGGTGCCCATACAACTGCAATTTCTGCTCTACGACGAACATGTTCTCGCGGAAGTATCGGGTCAAGACGCCGGCCCGCTTGGTCGACGAGGTCGAGTGGCTGATCGAGCAGACTGGGAGCAACCGCTTCGAGTTCCTGCACGACAACCTGGTCGCCTCCAAGAAGTACATCAAGGCCCTCTGCGCCGAGATCCGCGAGCGCAACATTGACGTCGACTGGTCGTGCACGTCCCGCACCGACAACCTTACCGAGGAGCTCGCCCAAGAGATGTTCCTGGCGGGTTGCAGCTCGATCTTCTTCGGCGTCGAGAGCCTCTCTGCTGATCGTCAGGCCTGGACCGGCAAGAAGCTAAAGCCTCTCAAGATTCACGAGGCGATCGAGCTCACGCGTCGCCAGCACATATCACCCAACCTCGGGATCATTCTCGGCTTCCCCGAGGAGTCTGACGAGGAGCTGAACCTGACGATCTCAGCGGCTGTTCGTTGGACCACCGAGCCAAAGGTTCAGGCTGAAGTCTCGACGGCCATGCTCCGCTATTACCCGGGGGCTGACCTGTTCCAGGAGGCTGACACTCTCCGCTTCGACCCTCTTGCTGCGCGCGACGCCTCAGCGCTCCAGGGATACGTGATCCGCGAGGAGTGGCGTCAGGAGACGCGTCTATTCCCGCTTCAGGCGATCCACACGGGGCCTGAGGAGACTCAACGCAACATCGTCCGCCGTGACCTCGTCCGGACGCTCCTAAAGCTAGCGCCTCACACCTTCCGGGCTTGCGTAGACGCTCTCGGCGAGGCTCCCCGTGAGCTTCTGGACGCCTGGAGCCAGGACCCCGAGCTCCTGGCTGCACTGGCTGCGCGGAGTTCTCGCCTCCGCACGACCAACGCGTGCGTGGGCGCGCTTCGGGGCTGGGTCGAGGCACGCGATCTACCTGCCTTGACCGAGCTCATCCACTGCGAGATCCCCTTCTGCGGGACCGCAGCTCCCATGATCGACCCTGGTGACGAGCTCGAGCACGTCGTCCTCCCCAAGCGCTTCGTCCAAGACGAGCTCCTGGCCTGGGCTCGCGGCGGCCCTGCGCCAAGCGAGCTCCCGCCTGGCACCTCCATCCTAGCCATGCGCTCGGGTCCCGAGGCAATCGTCTGGTTCACCGACAAGCCCCAAGACTTGATCGACGTCTTCCAGCAGAGCTACCGCGACGACCGCGCCGGGACCCTGAACTACGTCAACTCGCTCCGACGTGGCATGGCCTAGCCTAGCAGCCAAGGCGCCTCCAGCCGACCCAGGGTCCGCCAAAAAGTCCTCCCGGGACACCTCCGCGCAGCCTCGCGTGCGCGATTGCTGGGCGAGTCCAAGGCCTTTGGGACGGCGCTGACTCTGCGACGAGTGCCTGTTTTTAGCCTCTCGAGGACTCAGGCGTACGTAGAGGCAGCGGGGCTAGGCCCCGCTGAGGTGATCTGCGCTGAGGGTGAGCTAGGAGGGCGCGACGCGCGCCTTGTATTTGTGCGGCATGAGCCAGGCCCCTTGGGGGAACACGGGGTCCTTGCCGGCCTGCCAGGCGTAGAAGGCCGCCCGCGTCTCCGCGCGCCAGGCCTTGAGGTCCGCCTTGTCCTCGGCGCTGGCGTTCGTCAGGGCCGGAATGAGGCCG
>Ga0316204_10003042_pt1 | contig 35232 bp, 25 predicted proteins | sample 6monrhotite_MG_2_FD_205661 | JGI IMG/M metagenome (GOLD analysis project Ga0316204, IMG submission 205661) | Microbial mat bacterial communities from mineral coupon in-situ incubated in ocean water Damariscotta River, Maine, United States -... | ecosystem: Environmental > Aquatic > Marine >... | reverse complement strand
CCGGTTTTACAGCGTGGGTTCGCAGAACAACAACAGCTTGTCTCCGTCGAAAACCGTCCACGTGTTCGCAAGGTCTTGCCTCCTGATGTCGCCTTGCGGCGAGGCATCTGACGTCGCAACACCCTCTCGCCTCAGGCGCTGGGACGTCGCGTTCCTCAGAGGTACCCCTTCGCAGTTGGCGCGCGCCTGACGGCACGTTCTGGTGGTTCAATGGGGGGTCACAGGGGGCTCGCACCCTCGCGGCGCAAGCCGCCAGAAGACATGGGGAGGGCTTCAGCGGCAGCGACTCAGGAGCGCTGAAGTACGAGCGAACCCGCCTTGCGGCGAGGCAGCTGACGTCGCAACACCCTCTCGTGTGAGGCGCTGGGACGTCGCGTTCCTGGTACGTACTCGCAGTTGGCGCGCGCCTGACGGCACGTTCTGACTGAAGGTGCGGGCTCAGCGAGAGGGTGGGGATGCGGCGCGTTTGGTGCCGCTCTGGAGGAGGAGGGTGGGGACTTATCGAGGGGACAACATGGCCCTCAAAGGTACGCCTTTGCAGTGGGCGCGCGCCATACGGCGCGTTCAAGCCGCTCACACTCGCTCGGAGCTGCTCGGAGCCGCTGGAGTCGCTGTGAAGCAGCCGCTCGGAAGCCGCTGGAGTCGCTGTGAAACAGCCGCTCGGAAGCCGCTCTGGAGGAGAGGAGAGGAGAGGAGGAGCACCGATCTGGTGATCGGAGCTGTCGCGCTCCGCGCTCAGAGCGCTCTGCGTTCGCGGGGCCGGGGGGCGCGGCCCCGGTCAATGCAGCAGCAGCCCCGAGAGCAGACCGGCTGTGAGCCCGAGGAAGAAGCCCAGGCCGGCCCCGTTCACCTGGATCCAATCCAGCTCCGGCCGCGTGCGCCGCTCCAACATCTGACGAAACGGCTTCGGACCCATCTCACGCAGCTTCTCCGTCAGCAGCTCCTGAGAGCGCTCGTCCAGCACGGAGAGCCGCTCGCGCACCATCCCACCGACCTCGTCGCTCACATACTCCACCAGCGGGTGCGCGTTCAGCGGGAGATCCTGATGGCTCAGCTCGCTCAGTCGGGTGCGGTGCTCCCAGATCCAGCCGGACAGCGCGTCCAGCGCGGACGGGGTGAGCAGCTCCACCAGTCGGCTGGCGGCGCGCTCACGCTCGCTGCGATCGGTTGAGCTCCAGGCCGTCGAGTAGGCCTTGCCGTAGTCCCGCAGCGCCCCGGCCATCGGGCCGTCCCCGCCGCCCGCGCCCTCGAACGCCCCGTCGACCGCGGCCAGCAGCCGGGCGTGCAGCTCCTCCTCGCCGAGGGTGTAGCGGGCCATGGCCTCCAGGCTCACCGGGCTCGGCTTCGGCTTGACCACCGGGATCGCGGGGATCTCGAACACGGTCACGCCGCCGTAGCGCTTGAGCACCGCCCGGTACAGCCGGGAGCTGGACGCCGGATCCGAGACCGCGCGGGCGAGGCAGCGGCGCACCATGCCGTGGATCAGCGGATCGCCCCAGACCTGCTCGGCCAGCCGCCCGCCGCCGCCGTCGGTCTCAAAGGCGCCGCGGAGATCGAGGGTCACCAGCCGCTCCACCACATGCGCCTTCAGAGTCTCCTCCCACACATCCGCCAGGAAGGTGCGGACGGTGTCCTGAGAGGGCACGAGGGTCTCCACGTGCGCCAGCATCTCCCGGGCGAAGGCCGGCTCGTGCAGCTTCTCGCTCAGCTCCGCGACGACCTCCTCGGGCCGCACCATGTCCACGATGAAGGTGTCAGCGACCTCATCGGTCAAGCGCTCGAAGTTGTCCTCCGCCTTGCCGTAGACCTTCCAGATGGCGAAGGCGTCGCAGACGCCGCCGACGAACGCCCCCTCGCAGGCGTGGCGAATGGCGACGGTCCACCAGGTGTCGGGCAGCCAGAAGCTGCCGATCCAGCCCGCTAGAGCGGCGGCGATGATGGCCCAGGCGATCTTGGCCGCGGTTGTCATGAGCGGGAATGTATCCACGTCATAGACTGCGTCTATGAAGACTCGTGCCCTCTCGCTCATCGCCCTCGCATCCGCCGCGCTCTCGAGCTGCGCGCTGGTCGAGCTGAATCGCCTGGACGCCGCGTGGCCCCAGCAGTCCGGCGTGCTGCCCGTCGACGGCGCGGCGGCCCCGCTCACGGTCACCAGGGACGTCTACGGTGTGCCCCATGTGCGCGCCGCCAGCGAGCCCGACGCTTGGTTCGGGCTCGGCTTCGCCCACGGTCAGGACCGGCTCTTTCAGGCGGATCTGCTGCGCCACGTCGCCGGGGGCAGGCTCTCGGAGTGGCTGGGCCCCGACTACGTGGAGATGGACGCCTTCATCAAGGCCATGGGCCTCCGCGAGAAGGCCGAGACCGAGATCCTCTACCTGAACCGCGGCACCCGCGAGATGCTCGACGCCTACGCGCTGGGCCTGAACGCCGGCGCCGCCTCGCTGGGGGACGCGCCCATCGAGTATCGGCTGCTCGGGGTGGCGTACGAGCCCTGGGACGCCGCGGACTGCCTGGCGACCTACTTCCTCCAGTCCTGGAACCTGTCGACGAACGCGAAGTTCGAGCTGGCGGCCTGGGGGCTGCGGGATCGCGCCGACGCCGCGCTGCTGGACAAGCTCTTCCGGCTGGAGGAGGCGATCCCCCCCGCCGACGACTACTGGGAGACCCTGCGGGCGGTCGAGACCGGCGACTTCACCGACCAGTTCGCGGCCTTCACCGACGCCCTGGGGGGCCGCCCCGACAGCGCCCAGGCCTCCAACAACTGGGTGCTCGGCGGAGAGCGGACCCGCAGCGGGATGCCCATCGTGGCCAACGATCCCCACCTCGGGCAGTCGGTGCCGAGCCTCTGGTATGTGGCGGACGTGGCCGGGGGCGATCTGCACGTCGCGGGCGTGACGCTGCCGGGCACCCCGGGGGTGATCATCGGCCACAATGACACGACCGCCTGGGGGTTCACCAACGCCATGGCGGACGTGGTGGACTTCGCCGTGCTGGAGCGTGAGGGAGAGCGGGGCTACGTGCTCGCCGGAGAGCGGCTGGAGCTCGAGCCCGTCGAGGTGGAGATCGCCATCCGCGACGAGGCGCCGCAGACCCGGACCGTTTGGCGCAGCGCCGTGGGGCCGCTCGCGACCGGCCTGGACGGCACCCACCTGCTGGCCATGCGCTGGGCGGCGCTTGAGATCGATGACTACAGTCCCCAGGTGATCCGAGCGCTGAACCACGCCCGCAGCGCCGAGGAGGCCGCGGCGCTCTCGACCTGGCCCACGGTCAGCACGCTGGCCGGCGCGGTCGGGGACGTGAGCGGCGACTGGGGCTGGCAGGTGTACGGGGCGGTGCCCAAGCGGCGCTCCCACACGGGCCGGCTGCCGTACCCGGCGTCGGACCCCGACTACGGCTGGGACGACTACTACAGCGCGCTCCCTGGGGAGCAGGCGCCCGAGCGCGGCTACGCCCACACCGCCAACGCCCGCTTTGAGCGGGAGCTGTCCTGGTCTGGCCGCGGCGAGCCCATCGATGTGGCTGGCATCTCGACCGCGTGGGCGCCGCCGCATCGGCTGGGGCGCATCGAGGAGCTGCTGGATGGCGCCGAGGGGGTGAGCCCCATCGACGTGCACAAGCAGCAGCTCGACCGGCTGGACGTCACCGCCCGCGATCGGCTGCCGGGGCTGCTGGCGTCGCCCGCGCGCAGCCACGCCAGGGCCGGGCGCGACTGCTATGACCTGCTCGATGGGTGGGACTACCAGGCCGACGCGGACAGCGCCGGCGCCGCGGTGTGGGCGCAGTTTCAGCCGGCGCTGCTCGCTGAGGTGCTGCGCGACGAGCTGGGGGAGGGCGGCGTCGCCATCTACCTGGAGGCCGCCAGCCCGGGCCGATCGTTGCTGCACGGCGATCTGGACGCTGTGATGGAGAACCGGCCGGTGCAGGTCGCCCGGGCGCTGGACGCGACCTGCGCTCAGCTCACGGAGCTGCTGGGGAGCGACATCGAGGACTGGCGCTGGGGGGCGCTGCACCCGCTGAAGCTGCGGCATCCGTTCGGCGGCAGCCGGCTCCTGGAGGACTGGAACATGCCCGTCGTTCCCTGGTCCGGATCCAGCACGACCGTCGCCGCCAGCGGCTACAACTGGAACCGGGCGGAGAAGAAGGTGGGGGGCATGGTGAGCATGCGGGTGGTCATGCCGCTGTCGGATCTGGGCGCCAGCACCCTGACTCACCCCGGCGGACAGTCGGGACACCCGGGGCATCCGGACTACCAGAGTCATTTTGGTGCGTTCATCGCAGATGACCGTTTGCCGCTGATCTATGACGACGCGGATGTCACTGAGAGGGCCCGTGAGACCCTGTCGCTGGAGCCGCGATAGTGCAATTTCCTTAATCTCGCGCTCAAGGCGGTCCGATAGGGTTCCCTGAGCCTGAACCGGTGCTTTCGGATCAGGCAGTTCATCCCCACTCAACATCGGGAGCCCCCTTGCGTGAGGTTGTGGTCACCGGGATCGGAGTCCTTCTGCCGGGTTGTGATCGGCGAGAGGTCTTCTGGGATCAGCTCCGAGAGGGCAGGTCACAGCTCCGCTTCGAGCCTGATCCGGCGAGGCCGGACGCCTTGTGCGCGGTGGGGCGTATCGAGGGGTTCGATCCAGCGGACTATCTGCACGGCATCCCCCGGCGGTTCTTTGACCGCTATTCACGAGAGCTCCAGCTCTACCTGGCGTCGCTCCTGCTCGCCCAGGAAGACTCCAAGCTGGAGTGGGGGGAGCTGGACCTGAAGCGCGTCGGCTTGTTCGACGGCGTCAGCCGCCCGACGTTCTCCACCTGGTACGAGAAGTTCGTCGAGTCCGCCGGCAAGCCGCTGGCTGAGGCCTACACCCGGGCTGACCTGATGGTCGGCATCCCGGGGCAGACCATCGGCATCGCGGCGAGCCTCTTCAAGATTCGCGGGCCGACCTACACCTTCACCTCGACCTGCTCCTCGGGCGCGGTGGCCGTCGGTCACGCCTTCAAGGAGATCCGATCGGGTGAGATCGACGTCGCGCTCGCCACGGGACACGAATCCAGTCTGGCCGCGCCGCTCTTCGCCATGTACGGCGACGCGGGGCTGCTGAGCCGGGAGCGCGGGTCCGCGGCCAAGGCCGTCACGCCCTACGTGGGCTACTCGACCAACGCCTTCGGTGAGGGCGCGGTCACGCTGGTCATGGAGAGCCGGGAGCACGCGGAGGCCCGCGGCGCGCCGATCCTCGCCACCATCGGCGGCTACAACTACGGCAACAACGGCTACCACCCCACCACGGTGGACGTGGTGGCGGTGCGGCCGGCTGAGGTCATCGGTGAGCTCATCGAGCGCAGCGGGGTCCGGCTGGACGACGTCGGCTTCGTGGTCGGCCACGGCAACGGCGTTCAGATAAGCGACGTCTCCGAGGAGAACTACATGCGCCGCCTGTTCGGGGCGCGCGCCACCGAGGTGCCGCTCGTCTCGGTGAAGCCCATCTACGGGCACACCCTCGGAGCCTCCAGCTCGGTGAACACCGCCGCCGCGATCATGATGGTGATGAACGACTACGTCGTGCCCACCATCAACATCGCCCCTGGCGACGTCAAGCGCTTCAGCAACCACCAGGCAGGCGAGGGCGCGGACAAGATCTGCGAGGCGGGTGTGTCCACCAGCTACGGCATGGGCGGCCACAACGCGGCCGTACTCATCAAGAAGTTCGCGGCCTGATCCGATCCTCGAGGGGAGCGGCTCTGTCTGCACTCAACACGGAGGGCCCCATGTCGAGACGTACCGCGTCCAACGCCCGCGTCGGCGTTCGCCACGGCGCTGAGATTGTCGCCGCTGGCTACGCGCTTCCCAGCGTAGTGGTCAACAACAACGACTTCTTCGAGCGCTGCGAGTTCGCAATCACCGACGACCCGGGGAAGCTCATCAGCGAGACGCGGATGAAGACCCGCCGGTGGTGCGCGCCGGACGAGAACCCCTGGACCCTGACGCGCCAGGCGGTGGACGACATCATGCAGCGCCACCCGGAGCTCCGGGAGGAGATCGACGTGGTCGTGGTGTCGAGCGGCACCACCATGCCGATGTCCCACCCGCCGGAGGCCGAGCGGCCGGCCATGGCGGACATCGCGCCGCTGGTGCTGCAGCACCTCGGCCGGACCGACGCGCTCGGGCTGGACATCAAGGCCTGCTACTGCACGGGCTTCATCCGCGGCCTCCAGGTCGTCGACGGGCTGCTGGCCAATCCCAACATCCGGGCCGGGCTGGTCATCTCCGCCGAGCACGGCAGCCGCTTCGCGACGGCGCCCAGCAACCGCTCCAGCTTCAGCTTCGTGGCGGCGGACGCCGCCGGCGCGGTGGTGCTCAAGCGCGCCAGGTGGTCCGATCGCTCCGGGCTGGTGGACCACTACGGTCACACCGAGGCCGACAAGTTCAACTGGGTCGGCATCGGCGACGACGCCGTGAGCAACGTGATGATGGGCTCCCGGGCTGGCGAGGCCACCGCCCGCATGCTCCAACACTGCGCCACCACGCTGCTCGAGCGCAACAACCTCACGCCGGACGACGTGGACTGGCTGCTGCCCATCCAGACCCACGCCAGAGTGGTCGATGCGCTGGGCGAGTCCCTCTCCTGGCCCCGTGAGCGGCTGCTCTGGGATGGCGACGTCACCGGCTTCTCCGGCAGCGCCAGCATCCCGGCCGCGCTGGCTCAGCACCTGGAGAGCGGTCGCGTCTCCAAGGGCGACCTCATCCTCTCCGTGGCCGTCGGCGCAGGCATGAACTGCGGCGGCGCCCTCTACTACGCCTGAGCCCGAAGGAACCGACCCGCATGTCTACCTCCAAGCTCGCGCCCCTCTCTGAGGCCATTCGCGCCCACGTGGGCGCGGAGATGCACCTGAACTTCGGCTCCACGCCCTTCCGCTCCAACGCCGCCATTCGAGAGCTGGCGCGGGTCTGGCGGGGGCGGGATCCCCGCTTCGTGCTGAGCGCGACGGGCTTCCACTCGACGGCTCACCTCCTGCCGCTGCTGCGGCTGGGCCGGCGGTACATCTCGTCGTTCTTCGGCGACAACTACCCCATCCCCCGCCCCAACCCGCTGTACTCGCAGGTGAAGGCCGAGGGCGCGGCGCTGGAGTTCTGGAGCCTCTCGAGCTACGTCGCGGCGCTGCGCGCCGGGGCCATGGGCCACAAGCACGCGGTCACCAACTCGCTCATCGGCTCGACGATGGGTGACGACCTGGCTCGGGTGGGTCGCTTTCAGGTGGTGGAGGTGCCCTCGGACGGCGGCGTGGAGCGCACCGGCATGGTGAAGGCCATGCGCCCCGACATCACCTTCGTGCACGGCCTCGCCGGCGACGCCGCCGGGAACGTGCTCTTCTCCAAGCCCTCCTGCGAGGGCTTCTGGGGCGCGCTGGCCGCTCAGGAGGGGGTCATCGTGACGGTGGAGCGCATCGTCGACGGCGACTTCTGCGCCAAGCACCCCGACGCCATCGCCATCCCGTCCCACAGAGTGCTGGCTGTCTGCCACGCTCCAATGGGGGCGCACCCGCAGCCGCTGCTGCCGCTGCGTCAGGCGAAGCTCACCGGCTACCCGGACGACTTCGACGAGTACCTGCGCTGGCGGGACATGACCCGGAACCCTGAGCTCTTCCTCCGCTTCGTGGAGTCGGTGCTGGAGGCCGAGGACGGCGAGGCTGCCTACACCCAGTGGGTCGGCGCCGATCGCCTGCAGGGGCTCCGCCGCGCCCGGCGCAACCTGCCCCCGGAGCGCAAGCCGCCCGGACGCAAGGACTACACCAGCGCCGGAGAGGCCTGGCCCACGGACACCCCGGGCGGCGTGGTGAAGGCCACCACGGCTCAGATCGTGATGGCCGCGCGCGTCATCCGCGAGCGGGTGCTCGCCGGGAACTACCCGGTCATCCTGGCCGGCATCGGCCACAGCTTCCTCGCCTCGCGGCTGGCCAAGCTCTGGCTGGCGGAGCGCGACGACTTCGACGTCAAGGTGATGATCGAGATCGGCCTCTTCGACGTGGAGTGCGGCCCGAGCTGTCACCCCTTCCTGCTGAGCTACGACAACCTGATGCAGGCCGAGCGCCTCACCAGCGTCGAGGACGTGCTCGCTGCCTGCACCTGCGGCTCGGACAACCGCTGCCTGGGTGTGCTCGGCGCGGGCCAGATCGATCCGACGGGCGCCATCAACAGCACCTGGATTGCGCCGGACCGAATGCTGGTCGGCTCCGGAGGGGCAAACGACATCGCCTCCTCCGCCGCCGAGGTCGTCGTGCTCACCCGCTGCAGCCCGTCGCGCATGGTGGAGAAGGTCGACTACATCACCAGCCCCGGACACCGGGTCACCCACGTCGTCACCGGCGCGTGCGTCTTCAGCCGCGAAGACACCGACAGCGAGACCTGGGACATCCAGGAGATCTACCCGATCCTCGGCGGTCGGCCGACGGTCGATGTGGTGGCGATGGTGCGCGAGCGCTGTCCCTGGCCGCTGAACGAGCCCGAGGGCGACGCGCCCGCGCCGCTGATTTCCACCGATGAGCTGAAGCTCCTCTATCAACTCGACCCCCAGGGCGAGCACTGGGCGCGCGAGCGCTGAGTCTGCCCGCAGGAGGCACCATGGTCCCTATCTCCATCACCGGCATCGGCAGCTACCTGCCGCGTCGCATGCTGAGCAACGACGACCTCACCCTCGACAAGCCCGTCACCGAGGCCCAGCTGGCGAAGCTGGGCGTCACCAGCCGCGGGCGGGCAGGGGAGGGGGAGTCCATCCCCGAGATGGCCGCCGCCGCCGCGCACCGCGCGATGGAGCGGGCCGGCATCGAGGCGGGTGAGCTGGACTTCATCGTCCTCGCCAACTGGACCCAGCGTCGCTTCATTCCGGACTTCGCCCCGAAGCTCCAGGCGCTGATTGGCGCGCCCCAGGCCTTCGCCTTCGACATCTCGACGGCCTGCGCCGGCTTCGCCTTCGGAGCCGGGGTCGCCCAGGGCTTCCTGCAGAACCCCCGGTACCGCCGAGGCCTGCTGGTCGCCAGCGAGACCACGAGCAGCCGCGCCCGCCCGCACAGCAAGGCCACGCTGGTGTTCGGCGACGCCGCGGGCGCCTGGGTGTTGGAGCGAGGCGAGGTCGAGGGCGCCGGGCGGCTCATCGACCTGGAGCTGATGACCGACGGCAGCAAGTTCGAGGCCATGGGCGTCAACGAGGCGGGCTACGTCTACACCAGCATCGATCAGAAGGAGCTCCAGCAGCTGGCCATCCACAGCTTCCGAGCGGCCACGGAGGCTGTGCTGAGCCGCAACAACATGACGCTGGACGACGTGGACTGGATCGTGCCGCACTCGGGCACGGCGGGCATCCAGGCGCTCCTGCTGCGTACGCTCGAGGTGGACCCCGCGAAGGTGCTGATCAACTTCCCGCGGATCGGTAACGTCTCGAGCGCCGCCATTCCGGCTGCCTTGGATGAGTTTGTATCAAGTGGTCAGATACAAAGCGGCGATCTCGTGCTCTCCCCCACGACGGGAACCGGCTGGTACGCGGCCTCGATGCTCTATCGTGTGTGAACCCGCAGCAGAGTTGATGATCAGCTAAACTCCGGGGTGTTCTGGCTCGAAGAGAGTGGCAGTTATGCCTCCTTCGACCGACCAGGATAGCCCCTCGATACCACCGCAGGGGGCAGACCGCCCCCTGGGCGCCCGCATGCTGGCCTCCAGCCTGCTCGTGGGCCTGCTCGCGACGACTCTCGCCGGCGGGAGTCTGTTCTGGCTGGAGCACAGGAACGGCGGCCTCAGGGCTGTCGACGTCACCGGCATCATGGTCTGCGGTTGGGTGTTCGCCACCGCCGCCGCCGCCGTGCTTCGCCACCGCATCTCCCGGCCGCTTCAGCAGCTGACCGGGCAGATGATCCGGGTAGGCGACGGAGAGCTGGAGCTCTCCGAGCTCCGCATCGACGTCTCCACCAGCAAGCGCCGCGACGAGGTGGCGCTCATCGGCACGGCGCTGACCCGGGTGGCGCGGCGCTTCGATGAGCAGTTCCGGGCGCTGGAGGCGGAGCGCGAGCGCGCATCGCAGGCGGAGGCCCAGGCCCTGGAGGCGGCAGCCGCCAAGTCCAACTTCCTCGCCAACATGAGCCACGAGATCCGGACCCCGATGAACGGGGTCATCGGGATGGCCGGGCTGCTGCTGGAGACGCCGATGGGCGACGAGCAGCGGCAGTATGTCGAGATCATCCGCTCCTGTGGTGACTCGCTGCTCACCGTGCTCAACGACATCCTGGACTACTCCAAGATCGACGCCGGGCAGCTGGACCTGGAGCAGCTGGACTTCGAGCTGGCGGGCTCCATGGAGGAGCTCATCGAGCTGCTGGCGAGCCAGGCGCACGCCAAGGGCATCGAGCTGGTCTGTGTGCTGCAGGAGAACCTGCCCGAGCGGGTGAGCGGCGACGTCGGTCGCCTGCGCCAGGTGCTCACCAACCTGCTCAGCAACGCCATCAAGTTCACCCGCGAGGGCCAGGTGGTGCTGCGGGTGACCACCATGGACGGCCAGGACGGCCGGGACGGCCGGGACAGCGAGGATGAGGACTCGGTTCAGATCAAGTTCGCCGTCGTGGACACGGGCATCGGGATCGAGGCGGACGTGCTGAAGAAGCTGTTCCGCAGCTTCACCCAGGCTGACGCCTCCACCTCACGCCGCTACGGCGGCACCGGCCTCGGGCTCGCCATCTCCAAGCGGCTCGTGGAGCTGATGGGCGGAGAGATCCAGGTCGAGAGCGAGCCTGGCTACGGCAGCACCTTCGCCTTCCACCTGCCGCTGGGGCAGTGCGAGGGCCGGGACATCACCGAGGCCAGCCGCTACGACCTCCAGAACCTCCGGGTGCTCTGTGTGGACGACACGGACTCCTGCCTGGAGGCGCTCGGCAACCTGCTCATGGCCGCCGGCGCCCATGTCGGGCGTGCCCGGGAGGGCTTCTCGGCGCTCCAGGACGCGCTGGCCGCGGCCCACACCGGCCGGCCGCATCACGCCATCCTGCTCGATCAGCACATGCCGGCCATGGACGGCGTGCAGCTGGCGCGGGTGTTCTCGGCGCAGGAGGAGCTCGCTGATCTCAAGGTGATCCTCGTCAGCCCCAACAAGCAGCGGCTGAAGGTGGAGGAGCTCAAGGAGATAGGGATCGACGCGGTGCTCTCCAAGCCGGTGCGGCGGGCGGCCCTCTACCGGACGCTGGCGCAGGAGCTGGGGCGGGCGGAGCGGGTGTCGTCCCACGAGCAGCGGCGCGCCGCCGAGCGCAAGAGCAAGCTCGATGCCCGGGTGCTGCTGGCTGAGGACAACCCCGTCAATCAGCTGCTCATCCGTCGCCAGCTCGAGAGCCTCGGCTGCGCGGTGGAGATTGTGCACAATGGCGAGGGCGCCATACAGGCCGTGAAGCAGGGCGAGTACGATCTCGTCTTCATGGATTGCCAGATGCCGGGCCTGGATGGCTACGAGGCTACTCAGGCGATTCGCACGTACGAGAAGGGCGGCGATCGCATGCCGATCATCGCGCTGACCGCGCACGCAATGCGCGGCGACAAGGAGCGCTGCCTGGAAGCGGGGATGGACGATTACCTCGCAAAGCCGGTGCGTATCGAGGTGCTCTCGAGCACTATCCGACGCTGGCTTGAGGCGCGCGCGCAGGAGGTCCGGGAGGTCGGTTGATGCTGGACGGTCAAGTCCAGCATCGGTCAATCCGATCGAAGGTATAGCGCGGACTGGAATTGATTTTCTGTGTTCGCCTTCCCGGCAACTTCTGGAGGTTCCCATGGTGGAGCCAGCGACCTCAATCGAGACGCAAGTTCTCGTGGTCGAAGACGACGACCAGCTGATGTACCTAGCGTGCAAGCAGCTGCGAGAGGCAGGCTATCAGCCGATACCCGCATCTGACGGTGTTGAGGCTCTGCGGTGCATGTTGGAGAACCCCGGCTGTCGCCAGATGGTGACAGACTTCGTCCTCCCCTCATTTGGAGGAGAGGAGTGGATCGGCTTCTTGGAGCGATTCTGCTCTGACTGGTCCATCGTGGTCATGTCCGCCGAAGACGTGGATCCCGGTCTCTTCATCTCTGTGCCCAAGCCTGCACGTTTCGAGAACATCATCTCCCATCTGGAGCGCTTCGAGCGATGAGCACCCTCTCTGCACTGACTCCTATGAATGAGCGCCGCCCCAAGGTTCTCTACGTCGACGATCAGCTCGGCAATCTCACGGTCTTCAAGGCCAGCATGAGGAAGTTCGCGGACATCCGCACAGCCACAAGCGGCGAAGAGGCGCTCACCATCCTGGAGACGGAGGAGTTCCCCATCGTCATCAGCGATCAGCGCATGGACGGGATGAGCGGCTCCGAGTTCCTCGCCCAGGTGCGGAACCTCTACCCCGACTCCATACGAATACTGTTGACCGCTTATACCGACTTCAACGCGCTGGCCGATGCGATCAATGATGGTCAAATCGCCCGGTTCGTGCGCAAGCCCTGGGAGCGGGAGGAGATGCGGGAGATCCTCGTGAACTCCTCGCGGCTCTACTGGAAGTCCCGGGAGAACCGGGCCTTGACCCAGCAGCTCCTCCACAAGGCGCGCCTGGCGGCGGTCGGACAGATCACCTCCGGGCTGGTCCACGAGCTCGGCAACATGCTGGTCAAGCTCGACGTGGTGGAGGACATCCTCGAGGCCTGGGGCACGCAGCGGGAGGTCTCTCAGGAGTTCAGCATCCTGCGGTCGGGCATCGACGGCATCCGAGGCCTCTTCGAGACGCTACAGAACTACGCCCGCGGCGGCGACGCCTTCCGCCTGGAGCGAGAGTGGGTGGACCTCGGGCAGGTCCTCGGCGAGTGGACCTCGATGATGAAGCTCTTCCCCTACATGAAGCGGCGAAAGCTGGTCTTCGAGGCCGAGGAGCCAGTGTGGGTCGAGGTCGACACCAAGAAGATCGAGCAGATCCTGATCAACCTCGTGCGAAACGCCGCCGAGTCCACAGAACCGGGCGGCGAGATTCGCGTCTCAGTCTCACAGCGCGATGGCCGCGGCGTCGTCCGCGTCAGTGACAACGGACGAGGCATCTCCCCAGACGTCGCTCAGCGCATCTGGGAGCCCTTCTTTACTACGAAGGGCCAGGCCGGCAGCGGGCTGGGGCTGATGATGTGCCGCCGCATCCTGGAGGCCCATGAGGGGCGGATTCACTTTGTGAACAACCAGGAGGGGGGCTGCACCTTCACGATACAGATCCCCATCCCGGCCGAGAAGCCCGAGGGCCTCACTTCCAGCGAACACCAGGCAGCGTGATCAGGAACTGCGCGCCGTCCGTGTACTCCGTGTCGTAGAGGATAGTGCCTCCGAGCTCCGTCACGACCTTGGCGCTCAAGGAGAGCCCGAGGCCGAGCCCTTCCCCCTGCTTCTTGGTGGTGTGGAAGGGCTGGAAGAGGGTCTCCTGGACGTCGGCCGGCACGCCAGGGCCGCTGTCACGGACCTTGATCAGCACGTGCTTGTCGTCGACGGGCTCGGTCAGGATGATCACCTGGCCGTCGCCGTCCATGGCCTCGAAGGCGTTCTTCGCGAGGTTGGTGAACACCATCAGCAGGCGAGACTGTACACACTCAAGCTCGGGCGTGGTCTCGTGAAACTCGAAGAGCACGTCTGAGCCGGGCCGCAGCTGGCCGAACATCTTGATGGACGACTTGATGGTGGCGTGAAGGTCGACGCGCTTGACGACGTTGGCCGTGTGGTGCGCGTAGCTCTTCAGCTCGCCGGTGACCGAGAGGGCCGCGTTTGACGCCTGGATCATCAGGTCCAGCAGATCGTTGATCTCCGACATGGACTCGGGATCGACGTCGTTGTAGTCCTCGACGAGGTAGCCCACCAGCTCCTTCAGAGGCTGGGCGCCGTTGTAGATCATGTTCATGTAGTTGTGCAGCTCGTGGAAGATCCCGGCCGCCAGGTCGCCCATGGTGCGGAGCTTCTCGGAGGCGATCAGCTTGACCTCCTCGTCCTTGAGCTTCGTCATCGCGGCCTCGAGCGCCACGGACTTGTCGTGCAGCTGCTTGACCAGCCGACGCCGCTCGAACAGCGAGCGGATGCGGGCGAGCAGCTCCTCGGGGTCGAAGGGCTTGCCGATGTAGTCGTCGGCGCCGATGTCCAGCCCCTCGATCTTGTCGGTCGAGGTGCCGCGAGCGGTGAGCAGGATGACGGGGATGTGTCGGATGGTCTCGTCGGCGCGGATGCGCTCACAGAGCTCGAGGCCGGAGATGCCGGGCATCATGACGTCGGAGAGGACGAGGTCGACCTTGTCCTTCGAGAGGCGATCGAGCGCCTCCTCGCCGTTGTAGGCGAGGAAGAGGTTGTAGCGGCTCTCCACGATGGAGCAGACGAGGTTCACCAGGGCGGGGTTGTCATCCACCACCAGCAGGCGCGGGGCGTCGGCGGGGGCGTTGTTGCGCACCCGGTCGGTCTCGGCCTTGGCGTGATCCAGGTCGGCGACGGCGAGGTCGTCCTTCATGCTGGAGCGGCCTTCGGTCGCGCTCGTCTTCTTGTCGGAGGGCTCGCGGGCGATGCCCTCGGAGGTGATGGGCAGCGTGATGGTGAAGGTCGAGCCCACCCCGCGCTCGCTCTCGAGGGCGGCGGCGCCGCCGAGCAGGCGGGCGTACTCGCGCACCATGGAGAGGCCGAGGCCGGTGCCGCGCACGCTGACGTTCTGGTCCTTCTGGATCTGCGCGAAGCGACGGAACACCAGGCTCTGGTGCTCGGGCGCGATGCCCACGCCGGTGTCGTTGACCCAGAGGTGGAAGCTGCGACCGTCGGCGTCCCGGCGCGCGCCGAGGGTGATGGTGCCGCCGGACTCGGTGAACTTCATGGCGTTGCCGACGAGGTTCACCAGGATCTGCTCGATCATGTCGAGGTCGGAGGTGATGGTGAGTCCCTCGGCCTGGTTGTCGACGACGAAGTCGATCTCGCGCTGCTCGGCGGTGCCGCGGAACAGCGAGGAGATGTGCCCCAGGATGTCATCCAGGGACAGCGCGCCGGTGATGACGTCGACGCGGCCGGCCTCCAGTCGGGAGAAGTCCAGGAGGGAGTTGACCATCTTCAGCAGGCGGTTGGCGTTGCCGCGCATGCCCTTCAGCTTGTCGACGGTCCCCGGCTCGAACTGGGCGGCCTCGTGGCGGATCATGTGAGTGAGCGGGGTGAGCACCAGGGTGAGCGGCGTGCGCAGCTCGTGGCTGATGTTGGAGAAGAACGTGGTCTTGTCCCGGTCCAGCTCCTGCAGCTCGTCGTAGGCGTGTCCCAGCTCGACCTTGGCCAGCCGCTCCTGGAAGAAGAGGCCCGCGACGACCCGGTTGATGATGACCCCGATGAAGGTCAGCTGGCTCAGGTAGTAGAGGTTCGCCAGGAAGACCGCGTCCACCGCGAAGTCCTTCCGGGTCAGCGGGTAGCCGATGGCGTAGGTGCCCATGAGCACACCGCCTGTCGCCAGGATCCACTTGGCCTCCGCCGGGAACAGCGACGTGAAGGCGAAGTACACCAGGACGTAGGCGAACAGGAAGGTGAACTCGGCGTCCTGGGTCAGCCCCAGCACCGTGCCGCAGACCATGCCGAAGACGATGCCCACCGTGGTGACCATCGCCATCTGGTAGTGCTTGTGGTAGACCCCGCGGATCACCAGATAGCGCTGGATGTTCACCAGCACAATGGCGCTGCCCGTGATGGCGGCGATGGGCCAGAACTGGTCGGGGATCATGATGGCGGCGTAGCCCAGGTTGGCCGAGGGCATGACCACCATGGAGAGCCAGATGAGCACCATCGTCCGGGAGAGCATGATCTCCCGGTGGGCCTCTCGAAGCTGCCCGCCGTGCGGCCCCGTGAAGGGGCTCTGGAACATGGTGCGCGCGCTCTCAGCCAGCCCCTTCATCACCTCGCTGAAGGACGCACCCTGGATGGCGGGGCGCGCTTCACTGGGGGAGGGAAGGGGGATGACGTTCTCTGGGGGCGGCGCCTCAGCGACAGGCACGCCTTCCGCTAGCAGCTCTGCTGTGTCCAGCTTTCTTGCCGGTTCTGACATATGGGACCTCCGAGACGGCGGAATCGGGGGCCTCAGCGCGCGACTGTAGGTAAAGTCACAGCCGGCGGCGGCCGAACGTCCCGGTATGCAGACACGACCGCTCTCCGATCGCAGCGTCCTCATCACCGGCGTCACCAGCGGCATCGGCCGCGCCCTCACGACGCACCTGATCGGCGCGGGCGCGCGCGTGCTGGGGGTCGGCAGAGACGCCGAGCGGCTGTCCGCGGTCGCGGAGGGGTGGGGGGAGCGCTTCACGCCGGTGCTCGCTGATCTCTCGTCGCCCGAGGATCGACTCAGGTGCATCGCCGCCGCCCGCGAGGCCGGGGTCGACGCGCTGGTCAACAACGCCGGCGCCTGCGTCTACGCCAGGCCCACCGCCTTCTCCATGGATCGCTGGCGCGCCCTGCTGGAGGTCAACCTGCTGGCCGCCATTGAGCTGTCCAGCGCGCTCGGGGCCGACATGGGCGCTGGAGGACAGATCCTCAACGTGTCGTCCGTCACCGCGCGCCACGTGGCCCACCCCCGCTTCGGTCCCTACGCCGTGACCAAGGCCGCCCTGGAGCACTTCACCGAGTCGCTGCGGCTGGAGCTGAGCCCGAAGGGCGTCGCGGTCAGCCTGCTGGTGCCGGGGCTCGTCGACACCCCCATCTACCAGAAGGTCGAGGGCTTCGAGCGGGCGGAGGCCCGGCTGCGGGAGGCGCTGCCGGAGTGGCTCACGCCACAGGACGTCGCCGAGAGCGCCGCCTGGATGCTCAGCCAGCCGGAGCACGTCGTCATCTCGGAGCTGGTCATCCTCCCACGGGGCCAGGCCCGCTGACCGCCGCGTTGTGTCAGTCGTGACGTTTTACGTCACCTGAATCGCCCGATCGGTGACGTGAATTGTCAGCGCGCTGACGTTCCAGAACGGATTTCAGTGCTGTGTGACATGGCACAGAAATTGCTGGTAATGTCAGGTGACAGGTTTGGGATGGTCTCTTCAGGGAGGTACCGTGCAGATGACATCGGTGCATAACGACAGGTACGCCATGCGCCGCAGGGCGGGGAACCCACGCCTCGTCGGCAGGACGGTGCTCATCCTGGAGTCCAGCGCGGACGTGGCGGACGTCATCCGGGAGATGCTGGAGGCCGAGGGCTGCCTCGTCGTGAGCCACCTCCACCCCCAGCAGGGGCTCCAGCAGTTCGCGGAGAGCCCCGAGAGCTTCGACATCGTGCTGCTGGATGTGTCGGTCGCGCACTTCAGCTACCTGCGCGTCGCCGAGCAGATCTGGGCGCGGGCGGACATCCCCATCACGCTGATCTGTGGGCTGGAGCGCACGAGCCTCCGCACCCACCTCCCGGGGCGGGTGTTCGCGGGGCGCGTCTACAAGCCCTTCCGCCGCGACGACCTGATCGGCGCGCTGGCTGCGGCCGTGAGCGGCGTCCCCATCGAGGAGTGAGTGTTAGCCTCCAGGGTATGGAGGCCAGCCGACATGCACGATGAAACCGGACCCCCCGGCCGCGCGCGGAAGGCGCTGCTTCAGCTGCTCGCGGGCGCGGACGTTCGCCTGCACCACCCCCCCGAGGTGGAGGCCGAGGCGGCGGCGGCGGCGGCCGCTCACGGCATCGACCACCCCGACCTCACGGATCTGACCCACCTCCCGCTGGTCACCATCGACGAGGTGCACTCCAAGGATCTGGACCAGGCGCTGTTCATCGAGCGTGCCACAGAAGGCGGGGGCGGGGGCGAGGGCGAGGGCGGCTATGTCGTCTGGTACGCGCTGGCGGACGCCGCCTGGTCTGTGCGCCCTGGGACGGCGCTGTGGGCCGAGGCCCTCCGTCGCGGGTCCAGCTACTACCTGCCCGGCGTGGTCGCGCCCATGCTGCCGCGGATCCTCTCCGAGCACATCATCTCGCTCAACGAGGCGGTCGACCGCCGGGCGCTCGTGTTTCGGATGCGCCTGGACGCGCGCGGCGTCTGCGTCGAGACCCAGGTGCTGCGGGCGCGGGTCCACAGCCGCGCCAAGCTCGACTACGACGGGGTCCAGGCGTGGATGGACGCTCGGAGCGCGCTCAAGACCTCGGACCCGGCGGTCGCGGAGAGCCTGCGCCTGCTGCGGGAGGTCGGTCGGCTCCGGATGGCGCTGGCCGATGAGCGCGGCGTGGTGCGGTTTCGACGCACCTCGGTGTCGGTCTCGCTGGAGGGCGCTCGGGGCATGCGCTTTGTCGCGTGGACGGATCCGAGGAACGACGTGGAGCGCTACAACGAGCAGATCTCGCTGCTCACCAACGTCGAGGGCGCGCGCTTCCTCGCCGGTGACGCCCCCGAGGGCCTCGTGCAGCCCATCTACCGCGTGCATGACGCGCCGCTGCCGGCGCGGGTGGCCCGGCTGCGGGCGGCGATCGAGGGCCTCATCGAGGCGCATGAGCTCGGCGATGACTGGCGCTGGGGCGGGGAGGAGCCGCTGGCGGAGTACCTGCAGCGCCTGCCCACGGAGGGCGCCCTCGGCGAGGTGGCCCGGGTGATCCATCGGCAGGCCATCGTCTCCAATGGCCGCGCCCTCTTCACCGATACGCCCGGCCGCCACCACGGCATCGGCGCGGAGATGTACGCTCGCTTTACGGCCCCGATGCGGGAGATCGTGGGCATCTTCCTGCACGCCGAGGCCTGCGAGAAGCTCGCGGGCCGCCCCACCCCCGCTCCCGAGGGCGCCCCGAGCGATGAGGAGGCGCGCGACGCCATCATCGAGGCCTCCATGCGGGCCCGAACCCTCCAGCGGAACCTCGACAAGACCGCCAACCGGCTGGTGCTGGATCAGCTCTTCGGCGAGGACGTCTCGCGGCCGGTCGCCGAGCGCGCCGTCCGGGCGGGGCTGGCGATGGGGCTGAGCCGGGGCAAGCTCCACGTCCAGCTCGATGAGCCCGGCATCGACGTCAAGATCTACCTGATGTATCTCCGTGAGACCTATGGTGAGCTGCAGTCCGAGGGGGCCTCGGTCATGCGCGGGGGGGAGCCCCTGGTGCGCGTGGGGGACCGCGTGCGCCTCAGGGTGGAGCGGCGGGACACCGAGCGCGACCGCTGGGCGCTGACCCTGGTGACCGACGACTCGTAGTTGTCGTAGTTGCAGGGACCGGACCCGAGCGGATAGAGTTGACGTGTCAACTCACACGCGGGATCTCCCCAATGCGTCAGCTCCTGAAGTCCGGCCTCCGCCGCATCGTCCGCCAGTCCGATCAGCCGGCCGCTCCCCAGCGCGCCCGCGGTACGCGCACGGGCCGCATCCTGGCGGTGGCTGCCCAGAAGGGCGGCGTCGGCAAGACGACCACCTCGGTCAACCTCGCCGCCGCGATGGCCCGCAACCACGGCAAGAAGGTGCTGCTCATCGATCTGGACCCGCAGGGGCACGTGAACACGGCGCTGTCCGCGCAGATCCGCGTGGGCGGCGGCTGCCTCTCGGACGTGCTGACGACGGACGAGGGGCTGGAGGTGATGGACATCATCACCCGGACGGCCATCGACGGCCTGGACGTGACGCCGCTCGACGCGAACCTCGGACACACCGAGAACCTGCTCAGCACGCGCATCGGCAAGGAGCTGGTGCTGCGCGACGCGCTCGAGGTCACCCGGACCTGGTACGATCTCATCGTCATCGACTGCCCCCCCAACCTGGGCAACCTGACGCTGAACGGCCTCGTCGCCGCCGATGAGGTGCTGATCCCCTGCGACCCCTCGCCGCTGGCGCTCGGCGGCGTGCACGCGCTGGTCGAGGCGATCACGGCGATCGCCGCCCGCCTGAACCCGCAGATCGACATCCTCGGGGTGCTGCTCACCCGGGTCGATGGCCGGAACACCACGCTGAACCAGGCGATCGTCGCCGAGATCGAGGAGGCCTTCGGCGAGGCGCTGCTGCCGGTCCGCATTGGCATCAACAACAGCCTGGCCAAGGCCCAGCACGCCGGCGAGGACATCTTCGCCTTCGACGCCACCAGCCGCGGCGCGAAGCACTACGCGGATCTCGCCGAGTATCTGGTCGCCCCGCTGGAGTAGGGCCTCCGGCTGCCAGGTGCTATCCTCCTCGCTCCCTACTGTCTGAGAGAGCGATGCGCACCTTCACCCTGATCCTTGCTGGCTTTGCACTCACTACCGGGTGCACCGATAAGGCCGACGGTACCGACACGGCGGACGTCGACACCATCACCGACGGCGGCACGGACGACGGCGGCACGGACGACACGGGCCCGACCGGCACGGACGACACGGGCCCGACCGGCACGGACGACACGGGCCCGACCGACACGGACGACACGGGGGAGGACACCGGCGACGACACGGGGGACACCGGCACGACCCTCGTGGACGCTGACGGTGACGGGTTCGACGAGAGCGTCGACTGCGATGACACCGACGCGACGGTGAACCCCGACGCGGAGGAGGTCGCCTACGACGGCGTGGACAACGACTGCGACGAGAGCACGCTGGACGACGACCTCGACGGCGACGGCTACGGCGCGGACGAGGACTGCGACGACGACCCGCTGAGCGGCGGCGGCATCAACCCCGACGCGGCGGAGGAGTGCGACGGCGTCGACAACAACTGTGATGGCTTCGTCGATGAGGACACCGCCATCGACGCGGGCACCTGGTACCTGGACGGGGACGAGGACGGCTACGGTCTGACCGACAGCAGCGTGACCGCCTGCGATCAGCCCGAGGGCTACGCGCCCTACTTCGACGACTGTGATGACGCGGACGCGGCCTACAACCCCGGCGCGGTCGAGGATGACTGCACGGACCCCAACGACTACAACTGTGATGGGTCGGTGGGCTACGAGGACGGCGACGGCGACGGCTTCGCGGCCTGCGAGGAGTGCGACGACGGCGACGCCGCCATCTACCCGGGGGCGGATGAGTACTGCGACGAGGTCGACAACAACTGCGACGGCTTCATCGATGAGGACACCGCCCTCGACGCCTCGACCTGGTACCGGGACATCGACAGCGACGACTGGGGCGACGCCGACGACTTCGTGGCCGCCTGTGATGAGCCGCTGGGCTACACCGACAACGACCTCGACTGCGACGACAGCGACGACACCCTGAACCAGGATGACGCGGATCGCGACGGGGTCACCACCTGCGACAGCGACTGTGATGACGCCGCCTCAACCACCTTCCCGGGCGCGGATGAGACCTGCAACGAGGTCGACGACGACTGCGACACGCTCATCGACGAGGACGCCGCGGACGCGAGCACCTGGTACGCGGACAGCGACGAGGACGGCTACGGCGACGTGGACAACACCCTCGACGCCTGCGAGACCCCAGACGGCTACACCGCCGACGCGACCGACTGCGATGACGCCGACGCGAGCCTGAACCAGGACGACACGGACGGCGACGGCTTCTCCACCTGCGACGGTGACTGCGATGATGCCTTCGGCGGCGCGGCCATCAACCCGGACGCGGACGAGGTCTGCGACGAGGTCGACAACGACTGTGACGCCAGCATCGACGAGGACGCCGTCGACTTCGGCACCTACTACGCGGACACCGATGAGGACGGCTACGGCGACCCCAGTGGGAGCAGCGAGGCCTGTGAGCAGCCCGACGGCTACACCACGGACAACACCGACTGTGACGACAGCACCTCGACGACCTACCCCGGTGCGGACGAGACCTGCAATGAGGTCGATGACGACTGCGACACCGACATCGACGAGGACGCCACGGACTTCTCGACGTACTACGCGGACGGCGACGAGGACGGCGAGGGCGACGCGGGCGTGAGCCTGGAGGCGTGCAGCCAGCCCGATGGCTACGTCAGCAACACCACGGACTGTGATGACGCCGACGCGAGCCTGAACACCGCGGACGCGGACGCGGACGGCTACACCTCCTGCGAGTCCGACTGTGATGACGCTGACGGCGCCATCAACCCGGACGCGGACGAGGTCTGCGACAACGTCGACAACGACTGCGACGGCGTCATCGACAACGACGCCTCCGACGAGCCCACCTTCTACGCCGACACCGACGAGGACGGCTACGGCGACGCGTCCAGCACCCTCGACGCCTGCGAGCAGCCCGACGGCTACACCGACAACAGCGACGACTGTGACGACGGCGCGGCCTCGGTGAACCCGGACGCCGACGAGCTGTGCAACGACATCGACGATGACTGCGACGCCAGCATCGACGAGGACGCCGCCGACTTCGGAACCTACTACGCGGACACAGACGAGGACGGCTACGGCGACCCCGCCAGCACCCTCGACGCCTGCGACACCCCCGACGGCTACACCACCGACGACACCGACTGTGACGACGGCGCGGCCTCGGTGAACCCGGACGCCGACGAGCTGTGCAACGACATCGACGACGACTGCGACACCAGCATCGACGAGGACGCCACCGACGTCGTGACCTACTACGCGGACACCGATGAGGACGGCTACGGCGACCCCGCGGTGACCGAGGACGCCTGCCTGGCCCCCGACGGCTACATCGCCGACAACACCGACTGCGATGACGGCACCGCGACGACCTTCCCCGGGGCGGACGAGACCTGCAACGCGATCGACGACGACTGCGACATCACCGTCGATGAGGATCCGATCGACCTCGGCACGTACTACGCGGACACCGACGAGGACGGCTACGGCGACCCCGCCAGCACCCTCGACGCCTGCGAGGCCCCCGAGGGGTACACGGGCGACAACACCGACTGTGACGACACGGACGAGGACTTCAACCCCGGCGAGGATGAGGCCTGCGACGATCGCGATCACGACTGCGACGGCGCGGTGGACAACGACGCGGACGGCGACGGCTACTCAGACATCGAGTGCGGCGGCTCCGACTGCGACGACAGCGACGCGGCGGTGGTGCCGGAGCTCGGCGGCGGCTGCGCCCTGGGCACGACCTGCCTCGACATCCTGACGCTGGGGCACGCGGACGGGGACGGGGACTACACCATCGACCCCGATGGCTACGGCGCGGGCCTGGATCCCTTTGACGTCACCTGTGACATGACGACGGACGGCGGCGGCTGGACGGCCATCGAGTACGCGGCGGATCTGGAGTTCCTGCAGCACTACACCGACGGAGACTACTACCGCTACTTCACCGATGACTTTGAGCTGGTGCTCGACGACGCCCAGGTGGAGGCCATCCAGGGGCTCTCCACGGAGGGGCGTCAGACGTACGTGGGCTACTGCGAGCACGTCATCCACTACTACTACAACGACGGCGCGAACTATGACTACGCCTTCGGCTTCCGCTTCTTCGACGGCACGGAGACGCCCGCGGGCAGCTCCAGCTACAGCCCCTACGACGTCAGCATCGTCGACGGCTGCGCCGGAAACGGCGGCGAGGGCGGCGATCCCGATCTGGCGACCGTCTTCGAGTTCAGCAGCGCGCTGGTGCCGATCGTCAACGTGAACACCCGGGACGTGGGGGATGCCTTCCCCGAGTACTTCGGCTCGCCCCTCCTGGACAACCCCGCCTGGCTGCGCTGACATGTCGAACGAAAACGGACTCGAGCTGCTCGCCCAGACCCACGGCGGCAAGGCGCTCACCGACCCGGAGGAGCTGCTGCGCTACATGCGCGCGCTCCTCGTCGTCGCCAACGCCGACGGCCGCCTCGCGAAGGCGGAGCGCCAGTGGGTGCTGACCTACGCCTTCGACCAGGGGCTCAGTGATTCGGCGCTGGACGATCTGCGGGCCTGGACCCCCGAAGGCGGCGACCTCTCGGAGTACCTCCAGGCCATGGACCCCACCGGCCTCCCGGACGACCTGCTGGCCGTGCGGCGCTCGCTCCTGTACGACGCCATGCGCGCCGCCGCGGCCGACGGGGTTTTCGACGCGGACGAGCGCGCCGCCATCCACTCGGTCGCGGGTCAGATGGGCATCACCGCGGCGGACATCGACGAGCTGGAGAAGCTGTTCTCAGCGCAGTAGGCGCTCGCGATTACCGGCCGTAGGCGCCCAGCAGCGAGCCGGCGTCCCCCAGCAGGAAGAAGGGCTTCCCGGGGGCGTCGTCGCAGCCGGCGCCGGCCTCGACCGAGTCCGGCATCGCGGCCAGGAAGAGCTCGGTGGTCTTGTCCTCCTCGATGGTCACCGCCTCCGCCATCACCCAGAAGTAGTCGTCGTTGGCCTCGTCGTGGACCTCGCCGGGGCGGACATCGGGCTCCGCCAGCACGATGAAGGAGGCGGCGTCGACCTCCTGGCCGAACTCGCTCTCCAGGAGCGCCGGCGTGGAGAGCACGCTGGCGACCCCCGGGCCCTCGGCCTCGCCCATGATGTGCACCGCGCAGAGGCTGCCAGCCCCCGAGCGCTGGTAGGCCATCTGCCCGCTCAGCTTGAGGAAGACGTAGGGGTACTCGCCGGCGGGCAGCGTCGACAGGAAGCCCTCTTCGACGTCGCCGCCGAGCAGATCCACGTTCCAGCCGCCGTCCTCCAGGAGGATCTCCCAGCCCTCTTCGTCCGCCGACGCCGCGAGCTCGATGGCCTCCACGGTGACGATGAAGCTCTCCAGGGCGAACTCGTCACCGCTGGCGTCGCCGCCGCCGAGCTCCAGGCCGGCGAGTGACAAGGCCCCGACGTCGTCTCCTGTCTGGAAGCCGTACTCCGAGCAGCCCGTGGCCGCGAGGAGGGTTGCAAGGGAAAGGGCTGTTGCGATGCGGTGTGTCATGGGTGCTCCCCGGGGGTGGTTTCACCAGGGAGCGGATCCGACCGCGTCGCCGTTTGTCAAAAGCCGCTCAGAAGAGTCCGCCCAGGGGGCCGCCGCTGGCGTCCCCGAAGCCCCAGAGATCCTGACCCATGGCCTGCGCGATGGAGACCCAGAGGTCGCCGTGGCGGGCGTAGCCCGTGTCCAGCAGCCGCCCGCCGCGCAGGCCGCCGCCGCCGCCCGCGAGCAGGAAGGGCATGTCGTCGTGGTAGTGCGTGTTGCCGTCGCACACCTCGGTCACCAGGACGACCAGCGAGGTGTCCAGGAGCCCCCGGGCGTCCAGCTGGTCCAGCAGGTAGGCGTACTGGGAGACGAACCAGCGCCGCTGCGCCAGGTAGTGGGTGAACTCGGCGCTCTCGTAGTTGTGGGAGGAGCCGTAGTGGCTCGCCTGGTGGCTTCGCATGTCGAAGCCCGGGTCGTACATCTCCGTGCCAGGCCAGCGGCTCATGATGAGCTCGCTGGTGTGGTACGAGGCCTGGATGGTGGCCACCCGGGTCATGCCGCACTCCATGGCAAGCACGGTCAGATCCATCTGGGCCTTCAGGATGTCCGGGAAGGTCTCCGGGGAGTACAGGTTCTCGTCGGTGATTGCGCCGATGTCGATGCCGGGCTCATCGCAGGAGGCGCCGCCGCTGGTGGCGCCGCCGCCGCCGGCCAGGCGCTGCTCCAGCTCGTAGAGGCTCTCCAGGTGGTAGTCGAGCTTGGCGAGCTCGGAGCCGCTGAGCCGGGAGCGCATGGCGAGGGTCTCCTCCAGCACCCCGTCCAGCACGCTCGCGGCCTGGGGATCAGCGCCGTCGCTGCCGCCGCTGCCGCCGGTCCAGCTCCCGAACAGGGCCTCAAAGGCGCGCCTGGGGTCGTCCTCCGGGGTGATGGAGATGCCGCTGGAGGGGTAGGAGATGGACTGGTCGCTGGAGGCGCCGCCGGCGTTGGCCTGGGCCCCCAGGAAGAGGTGCCGCCAGGGCGCGGAGGCGCCGGCCGTGCGCGCCAGGTACTGATCGATGGACTCACCGTAGCCGTGGTCGGTGGCGGTCAGGAGCTTCTTGGCGCCCCCGGGGTGGCTGCCGGAGTCGGTGCCGCCCATGGACAGGCCTCGGAAGAAGACGCAGTCGCCCCGGCGGGCTTCCAGGGGCTCCAGCTGGCTCGGCAGGTGGAAGTCGTGCTCGCTGCCCGAGGCGTGCCAGAGGGAGGCCTCGCCGGCGTCCGAGGGGCCGGCGACCCCGTCGGGGAAGTAGAGGAAGATGACCCGCTCGGCGCGGCTGGAGCCGGCGTGGGCGGCCGGGGCGAGGCCGGCGGAGAGACCGGAGAGGCCCGTCACGCTGGTGAGGCCCTTCAGGAAGGCGCGGCGATTCATGGGGTCTCCCGGGTGACGAAGCCTTCGGATGCGGCGAGCGCGACCAGCAGCTCGCGGATGTCACCGCCAGCGCCGAGGAAGGCCTCGCCGAGCTCCTCCAGGGCGCAGGCGTCCACCTCCCGCTCGAGGCCTCCGAGCGCGAAGCGCCAGGTCTGGAGGGTGAAGCAGGTGTAGGCTCTCTCGCTGGCCGCCAGGGTCGCGGCCAGCTCGGGCAGCCCCTCGAAGGGGGCGCTGGTTCCGGTGCCCAGGCCCTCGACGTCGTTCATGTCGCCGGAGGCGTCGATGGCCATGCCGTTCTCGGTCTCCCGCCACTGCCCGAGCTGATCGAAGTGCTCGAAGCCGAAGCCGATGGGATCGATGTACTGGTGGCAGGCGTAGCAGGTGGGGTCGGCGGTGTGCTGCTCATAGCGGTCGCGGGTGGTGGCGTCCGGGTCGACATCCGGAACCCCGCCGGCTGACGGCGGCGGCGCCCCCAGCTCCTGACAGAGCAGGTTCCCCCGCACGAAGAGGCCGCGCAGGATGGGCGAGGTCTGATCGGAGTGGGCGGTGGTGGCGAGGATCGCGGCGTGGCTCAGGATGCCGGACCGCTCCGGGGGCAGGGTCACCAGCCCATCGGAGTCCGGGCTGCCGGCGCCGTAGGCGGCCGCGAGGGCAGCGCTGGCGGTGGTGTAGTCGGCGGTCAGCAGCTCCTCCAGGGTGCCGCTGCCCTCGCTGACCACCCAGCGGAAGAAGCCGGCGGTCTCGGCCAGCATGTCCGCCTTGAGCTCGGCCTCGGTGAGCAGCACGCCCTCGGCGCCCAGCCACTGGGCCGCGAAGGCCTCCAGCAGCGGCGCCGCCCGGTCGTCGTCCAGCATGCGCCGGGCCTCGGCGGCCACGCCGCTCGCGGTGTCCAGCTCGCCGGCGGCGGCGGCCTCCAGCAGGGGGTCGTCGGGGGTCGTGCCCCAGAAGAGGTAGGACAGGGCCGCCGCGGTCTCCCACGGCGTCAGCCGCCAGGTGCCGTCGTCCTGGGGCAGGCCGAGCTCCGAGCGGTAGAGGAAGTCCGGCGAGGAGAGCATGATCTGGAGGGCCACGGACAGGCCCTCCTCGAAGGTGTCCGCGCTCAGGACGCGGGCGGCGAAGCGATCGACCTCATCGTCGGTGAGCGGTCGCCGCCACGCCCGCAGGCCGAAGTCCCGGGCGAAGTCGCTCGCGCAGGTCGACGGGTCGGCGGGGGCCAGGCTCTCGCAGGGCAGCCAGCCTCCGGGGGCATCCAGGGCCGCCGCCGCGAGCGCGCCCGCGGCGTCGAGGTAGCGCTCCGCGTGGGTCGTGGTCACGAGCCCGGAGGACGCGTTGTTGTCGAAGAGGAAGCCCTCGGGGCGGCTCTCGACCGGCAGGTCGGCCGCCGGATCCAGCGCCGCGTCGCTCCACTGGATGCGCGAGTTCCAGCCGCCGTAGCCGTCGTCGATCCCGTCGGGGTTCGCCGGGTCGGCGATCCAGTCGGACTCGTCGATGACGAACTTGTACTCGTAGCTGCCCGCGGTCAGCTCGAAGGCGCCGCTCCATGTGTCGCCGTCCCGGGCGAGCGCCCAGCCGCCGTCGGCCACGGTGGGCGCCCAGTCGTTGAAGCTGCCGGCGAGGTGCACGCTGGCTGCTTCGCTGTAACCCTCCAGCGTGACCTCCCAGGGGCCGTCGCCCTGAGAGAAGCCGAACAGATCCATCACCGTCGCGGCGTACTCCCGCCGGGTGAGCAGCCGTAGCTGCTGCCGCGGCAGCGCGGCGGTCGCCGGGTCGCACTCGGCGGGGGTGGTCGACGGGGCGGCGGCATCACCGGTCTCCCCCGCGGATCCGGAGGTGTCGTCCGGCTTGCTGGCGGATGGATCGCAGCCGAGGAGAGCGAGGAGGAGGAGCATGGAGATCCCGGGCTTTGGATATAGTAACTTCAAGTTGAGTCACTGGGGTGAAATCCCATGGAACGGAGCATACCGGGGTATCGGGGGGCGGCACCGGATCCGATTCTGGTGCTGATGGATGCAAGCAGGGCAGGGGTGATGTCCGACAGTCGGGACGCACTGATTGATGAGCTCAACGTCTGGCGCGAGCGCCAGGCCACGACGCTCCTCCGCGCCGCGACGCTGCTGGGCGTGGTGGCGCTGGTGCTGGTCTGCTTCACGGCGGAGCTGCGCGAGCTGCCCTTCGTCATCGCCGGCTATGTGACGGCTGTGCTGGTGATGGGCGGGCTGGCGCTGGGCCGACACCTGCCGCACGCGCTGCGCGCTGGCGCGCTGCTGACGGTGCTGTACGGCATCGGCCTCTCCAGCCTCTGGATCGGGGGCCTGGAGAGCAACGGGTGCCTCTACCTGATCGCGCTGCCGGCCGTGACGGCCATCCTGGTCGGCCCCCGCGCTGGCTGGGCGATCCTCGGCCTCGCCATGCTCACCCAGGCGGTGACGGGCTGGATGATCTGCGAGGGCGCCGCGATCATTCTGGACAGCTCGATCACCCGGTCGCCCGATGCCTGGCAGCGGTCGCTGGGGTCGTCGCTGCTGGTGAGCGCGGCGCTGCTGGTGCCGGTGGCCGGGCTGCTCAAGGGCCAGGTGTTCGCCGCGCAGTTCCTCGCCAAGAACAAGGAGCTGGAGCAGGCGAAGGCCGAGGCAGCGGCGCGGGCCAAGAGCGAGTTCCTGGCGACCATGAGCCACGAGCTGCGAACGCCGATGAACGGCGTGCTGGGGATGCTGCAGCTCCTGGAGGACTCCGAGCTGACGGAGGGCCAGCGGGAGCTGACCCGCACGGCCCGAGCCAGCGGCGGCGCGCTGCTGACGGTGATCGGCGACATCCTCGACTTCTCCAAGATCGAGGCGGACTGCATGGAGCTGGTGCAGGCGCCGGTGGATCTGCGGGAGTGCATCGAGACCTCCCTCGATGTGATCGCGCCGACCGCGACGGCCAAGGGGCTGGAGGTCGGCTACTGGTTCGAGCCCGGCGCGCCCGAGCGCATCCTCGGCGACGCCGCGCGCCTCCGGCAGATCCTGGTGAACCTGCTGGGCAACGCGGTGAAGTTCACCGACGAGGGCGAGGTGTTGGTCATCGTCACGGGCGACACCAGCGGGGTCGCTGACAGCGCCAGGGCGTCGCTGTCGCTGACCGTGGCGGACACGGGCGCGGGCATCCCGCCGGAGCAGGTGGAGCTGGTCTTCGACTCGTTCCAGCAGGCCGACGGATCCGTCACCCGCAAGCACAACGGCACCGGCCTCGGGCTGGCGATCTGCCGCTCTCTCGCCCGCCTGATGGGCGGCGAGATCTCGGTCCAGAGCGTGCTGGATGAGGGCTCACGGTTCTCGCTGAGCTTCTCAGCGCTCCTCTCGCCGGCGCCGGCCTGGGAGGCCCCCTCGCTCCAGGGCCGAAAGATCCTGCTGGCGACCCCGAACGGGACCGTGGCCCGGGTGCTGACCGCGCACCTGAAGGGCGCCGGGGTCGACGTGACGCTGGCCGGCGGGATCACGCCCACGCTGGCGCGCCTCTCCATCTCTCACTTCGACGTGGTCCTCTTCGATCCCCGGACTCCGGGGGATCCCTATGAGCTGCTGGACATGCCCGGGCGCCCGCCCGTGCTCGGCCTGCGCGCGCTCGGGGATCTGAGCCCGGTGGCGCTGGGGGTGGCCGCGACGCTGACGACCCCCATCAAGGGACAGCGCCTCCAGGAGACGCTGGCCAGGCTGCTCGCCGACGAGCAGCTGACCCCCACCTCCGAGTGGCCCTCCCTGGCTCAGCCGCACCCGCTGCGCATCCTGCTGGTGGAGGATCACCCGGTCAATCAGCAGGTCGCGCTGCGCATGCTGCGCGGCATCGGCTACGAGGCCGAGGTGGCGGTCAACGGACAGGAGGCGCTCGACGCCGTTCGGGGCGGCGGGTACGACCTGCTCCTGATGGACTGCATGATGCCGATCATGGGCGGCATGGAGGCCACCCGGATCATCCGAGCCACGATCCCCCGCGCGCAGCAGCCCCGCATCGTGGCCATGACGGCCAACGCGCTCCAGGATGACATCGACGCCTGTCGCGCCGCGGGCATGGACGACGTGGTCATCAAGCCGGTCGAGCGCTGGGCGCTCATCGAGGCGCTGCTGAAGACCCCCGCCCTGGAGCAGGCGGCCTGACGTGCTTCTACAGGGTGCGCTTCACGGGCTTGGGCTCACCGTGATCGTCTGTGCCGCTCGCGTCGCTCGTCCCGCTCGCGCCGCTCGCGCCGCTTGAGCTGGCTGACCCGGACTGGCCCACGATCGGACGGTCATCATCGAGGGCGTGGGCGCGCTTCTCCAGGTACTCCTCCTCGGTGAGGATGCCGTTCTTGAAGGCCCGCTCCAGCTTCTGCAGCAGCGCCTGCTGAGGATCCGCGGAGTACTTCGGGGCCGCGCCGCCGCCCGCGTCTCCGCCGTCGGGTCGGACCTTGTCCATCAGCTTGTCGAGCTCCGCCTCCAGGCCGGCCATGCGGCGCTCTCGCTCCCGCTTGCGGTTCTCAGGATCGCTCCAGACCTTGACGAGTCCCTTGCCGAGGTTGCCCATTCTGTCGAAGAAGCCCATGTCACCACTCTGGGATGTAAACGGTACGCGCTCAGATATCAGTCTGACACCTGCGGCGGCGGCTGCCTGCCCTCAATACTTATGAGCGATGACTTCATTCGACGCGGCGGTGATCGGCAGCGGGCCCAACGGGCTGGCGGCGGCGATTGTGCTGGCCACGGCTGGACGGTCGGTGGTGGTGCTGGAGGGGGCCGATCAGCTCGGAGGCAGCGCCCGGACGGCTGAGCTCACCCTGCCCGGCTTCCGGCACGATGTCTGCTCGGCGATCCACCCGATGGCGCTCGGCACGCCGCTGCTGCCTTCCCTGGAGCTGGAGCGCTACGGGCTGGAGTGGATCCAGCCTCCGGCGGCCGTGGCGCACCCCATGGACGATCCGAGGGCGCCCGCGGCGCTGCTCTACCCCGACCTGGAGCGCACCGCGTCCGAGCTCGGGGCGGACGGCGGGGCCTGGCGCCGGACGCTCGGCTACTACGCCGGACGCTGGGACGAGCTGGTCGCGGACGCGGTCGCGCCGCCGGGGCTGCCCAGGAGCCCGCTGCTGATGGCCCGCTTCGGTGCTCACGCGCTGCTGCCGGCGGCGGTGTTCGCCAGGAGGATGTTCCGGGAGGCGCCGGCCCGCGCGCTGTTCGCCGGGATCGCCGCGCACTCGGTGCTGCCGCTCACGCGCGCGCCGTCGAGCGCCGTGGGGCTGATGCTCGGCGCGGCCGGGCACGCGGTGGGCTGGCCGCTGCCTCGGGGCGGAGCCCAGGCCATCTCCGACGCCCTGGCGGCGCACCTGCGCTCTCTGGGGGGGGAGATCCGGGTCGGCGTGACGATCCGCGCGCTCGCGGAGGTGCCCACGGACGGGCCCGTGCTCTTCGACACCTCCCCGGCGGCGATGGCCGGCATCGCGGGCGACGCGCTGCCCGCGCGCTTCCGGGATCGCCTCTGTCGGTTCAGGCACGGGCCGGGGGTGTGCAAGGTGGACTGGGCGCTCGACGGCCCGATCCCCTGGCGCGATCCCCGGGTCGCTGAGGCCGGCACGGTCCACCTCGGCGGCGGGCTCGACGCGCTCATCGCCGCCGAGCAGGCGCCCTGGTCGGGGCGTCACGCCGAGCGGCCCTACGTGCTGCTGGCGCAGCAGAGCCTCTTCGATGACAGCCGCGCCCCCGAGGGGCGCCACACCGGCTGGGCCTACTGCCACGTGCCGAGCGGCTCCACCGGAGACCGCTCCGAGGTCATCGAGGCCGCCGTTGAGGCGCACGCCCCGGGCTTCCGCGACCGGATCCTGGCCCGGTCGGTGATGACGGCCGCTGACTTCCAGTCGTACAACCCGAACTATGTCGGCGGAGACGTCAACGGCGGCGCCTCGGACCTCGATCAGCTGCTCACGCGCCCGGTCGTTCGCTGGTCTCCCTACACGACCCCCAACCCGCGCCTCTACCTGTGCTCCGCCTCGACCCCGCCGGGCGGCGGGGTCCACGGGATGTGTGGGTTCTACGCGGCTCAGGCCGCGATGCGGTAGTCTCCGGGAACCGACCCCGGAGGCACCATGTCCAAGTTCATCATCGCCGCGTTGTTGTCCGGTCTGAGCCTCCCAGCGATGGCGCAGGACGCCCCCCCCGCCGAGGACGATCAGCCCTGGCAGGGCGACGGCATGGGCTGGGGCGGCGTGCCCGCGCTCAACTACAACTCGGACGACGGCTTCGGCTACGGCGTGCTGGGATCCCTGTACTTCTACGACACCAAGACGGCGCCCTACGACTGGTCGACGACCTTCCTCTTCTTCAAGACCACCAAGAACATCCACACGCACCGGGTCGACCTGGACTTCGTGGACTTCCTGGACCTGCCGCTGCGCGTGAACACCCGGGTGGAGTTCTACTCGACGCGCTCCGCCAACTACTGCGGCCTCGAGCCCGCGGCCTTCTGTGACGACGTCGGACTCGGCGACGGAGAGGTGTCCCCGTCGGCGTCCGCCGCCGCGGCCGCCGGGGGGCTGCAGGACGACCCGGACAACGAGGAGGACGAGTGGGATCAGTTCATCAACCGCTACTACAAGCTGCGGTACATGAACCCCAACGCCCTGCTGAACGCGCGCTACAAGCTCAGCGAGCTGCCGCACAAGTTTGAGATCATGGGCGGCTGGTGGGGTGGGATGCTCATCCCCGGTGACTTCGACGTCGACGTCCCATTCGAGGGCAGCCTCTACGACCAGGACTTCCCCGACGGCGGCGAGGAGGGCTTCTACAGCACCTTCCAGGCCGGCCTGATGCTGGACAACCGGGACAACGAGCCCGCGCCCACCAGCGGCTACTGGATCGAGGGCTCGGGCCGCGCCGGCTTCTTCACGGGCTACGAGGGCGCCTACTACGGCTTCAACACGACGCTGCGCGGCTACGTGCCGCTGACGAAGAACAAGCGGGTCGTGCTGGCGAGCCGGGAGATCGTCGACGGCATCTTCGGCGACGCGCCGGTGCCGGAGCTTGGACGCGCCGGCGGCTCCCAGATCCTGAGCTTCTTCGGCGGCCAGTACACCGGCCGCGGCATCCGCAGCACCGGCCTGCTCGGCCGGGCGCGCTTCTTCGCTCAGAACGAGCTGCGCTGGACCGCCTTCAGCTTCAAGGTGGGCGGGGCCGGCGTCGACATCACGCTGCTCGGCTTCGCCGACCTGGGCTACGTGGCGCCCGAGTGGTCCGACATCGGCGGCGACGCCGCCCGGGGCTTCGCCGGCGAGGGCGCCGGGCTGCGCCTGGCGGTCAACAAGAACTTCATCATCCGCGTCGACGCGGGCTTCAGCGGGCTGGAGGCGAACAGCATGGGCCTCTACATCAACGTGAACAACCTGTACTGATCTTGAAGCGCGCGCCTGCTCTCCTCGCTGGCGCCGCGGCGCTGGCGCTGTGCTGGCCCTGGCTGCGGGCCGGGGTCGCCTGGCCCAAGCTGGTCGTGACTCAGCTGGATCACTGCCCGCAGGTCGCCTGCGACTTCGTCCTGTACTACCTGCCGCAGGTGCGCCAGCTCTACGAGGCGCCGGGGGAGGTCGTCTACGGCTGGGTCTACCCGCCGCTGCTGGCCATGCTCCTGCAGGGCCTCAAGCTCTTCCCCGATCAGACAGCGGCGCTCATCTGGACCGGGCTGAACCTGGCGCTGGCGGGCGTGCTCACGGGGCTGTGCGCCCGCCGCCTGCCGCGAGGGCCCGTCGGCGTGATCGGGGCCCTGGCGCTGGTGTCGCTGAGCCTGCCTGTCCTCCACGCGCTCAAGTGGGGGCAGGTGAGCCTGCTTGTGGTGGTGCTGGCCCTGGTCGGGCTCCTCCGGGGCGGGCGGGCGGGCGGGGCCCTGGTCGGGCTGGCGGCGGCGGTGAAGATCTACCCCGCGGTGTTCCTGGCGCTGCCGCTCCTCCGGCGACGCTGGGGGGAGGCGGCGAGCGGGCTGGTGAGCGGCGCGGTCGCGGGCGTGCTGCTGCCCGTGCTGGCCCTCGGCTGGTCCGCCGCCGCGCCGTTCTATGCCAGGATCCTGGCGGTGCAGGATGTGTCGGTCGCCGGCCTCGGGGGGCAGGCGCTCAGCGCGTCGATGTTCCGCTGGTTCGTCGATGGGCGGCACATCGAGCGGGTGCAGCGCCCGCTGACGGACGACTCGCCGCTGCTGTTCGGGCTGCCTGGGGAGCCCGCTGTCGCCGTGGTGCTGGTGTTCGTGATCGCGGGGTTGGCGGCCTGGCGGGTGCTGGACTCGCGGACCTCCAGGGCACACGGCGTGGCGCTGACGGTCACCGCCGTCGCGCTGGCGCTACCGCCGGGGTGGCACCACTACTTCGTGTTCCTGCCGTTTGCCCAGGCCTGCGCCATCGGGGCTCAAACAGGCGGCGGGGCGGGCCGGCGCTGGCTCATCAAGGGGCTCGCGCTCACCAGCGCGGCGCTGACCGCGGCGCCTGTCCTGGCGCTGACTGAGCGGCCGGAGGTGTACTTCGAGTACTCGCGCGCTGGCGGTACGACGCTGGCTGCTTTGTCCGTTCTTGTCGCGCTTGTGTGTGTCGTGCCTCTTGGATCCGATCAGGGGAGGGAACCCTCTACGGACGCGCTCTCTGATGGACAGACTCCCTCCGATTCTGGCGATCCCCAAGATCGCTCCGGTGACTCATCAGGAGGAGCGTGAGGAGCAGGGCCGCGGTGAAGCGCAGCCGAAAGAGCCAGAGGTGGTCGAGGAGGGGGTAGGGGACTCCATCAGTGACAGGGTGCGCGTGCTGGCGCGGATCTATGGACGGGAGGAGAGGGAGGAGGAGGAGCGGATGGTCCATGAGCCCATTCCGGAGGAGAGCCTCCAGATGGCGCGTCACGCGCTGGAGGAGCGCCCGGGGGAGGCCCGGGCTGCTCAGGGGAAGGGCATGGATCGGAACAACATCGTGAAGATTCTCTGAGGCGTCGACTCACGCAGTGAGCGAGCTCCCTCTCCGGGTTCGTCAACCTCGGGTTCAGTCCTGGACGCATCGGTTCCACTCGGGGTTCTCGCAGCCCATTGGTTGAGAGCGCCTGCCGCGAATGCGTACCAGGCTCCTGTCGTCGCGCCTAAAAGCCCCCA
>Ga0316204_10003041_pt1 | contig 35241 bp, 27 predicted proteins | sample 6monrhotite_MG_2_FD_205661 | JGI IMG/M metagenome (GOLD analysis project Ga0316204, IMG submission 205661) | Microbial mat bacterial communities from mineral coupon in-situ incubated in ocean water Damariscotta River, Maine, United States -... | ecosystem: Environmental > Aquatic > Marine >... | reverse complement strand
TTCGTAATCGAGGCGGTCGTTAATCGGCCCACGGAAGAGTACTTCACGTGTGACGGGATGCAAAACGATAGCTTCAGCGGTGATGGTAATGTCCAGCGCATCGGCCAATAATTGTCCCGAATCCACCAATACAGGCACTTGGAAGTTGAAATCGGTTGCTTCTTTGGAAATTTCACTACGGTCGTCTTGCAGATTGCTATTCAGCATAAAGAAAACCACCCCTTTGTCTTCATAGGCTTGCACCAGCTCCTTAAAATCTTTGAGGCCATTACGCACCATCGGGCAGCCATTGCCCTGTATCCAAAGCACGATGGCTTTTTGGTCGTTGTAATAGGAAAATCGATGGAAATCGCCCTTTTGATCGTAGAGGGCATAGTCGTTCGCACGGCTGTCGGCTATAGGCTTAGGCGTGTTCTCGCAGGCAAAAAGTAGGCTTACGAGCAGGCAAAGTAGGGCTGTTTTTAAAGCGTGCATAGCAGCTACAAAAGTAATCATTTCTTCGGTGTAATGTATAAAAAAACCACCCGCAACTTGCATCACGGATGGTTTTTCAGCTTAACAACTCAAAAAACTAATTAACTAACCAATTCACTCTGATTTCTAAAAACTAGGGTTTCGTCGAAGCAGTCCAGTAAAATAATACTGTCTGTCGTAATTTTTCCTGCCAGAATTTCTTTTGACAGTTGGTTCATCACTTCCCTTTGGATGACCCGTTTCACAGGCCGCGCTCCAAACTGTGGGTCGTATCCTTTGGCTCCCAAGTAGGCAATGGCCTCTTTGGTGGCGTCCATGGTGATGCCTTGCTGGGATAGCATTTTCGTCACTCCTTTGAGTTGCAATCCTACAATTTGGATGATATCGTCTTTGCTCAATGGTGTGAACATAATGATATCGTCAATTCTATTTAAAAACTCAGGTCGCACGGTTTGCTTCAGCAATCCAAGCACTTCTACTCTGGCGCTTTCCATGGCCGCATCTGGGTCTTTCAATGCTTCAAATTTCTCTTGAATGATTTGACTTCCCAAATTACTCGTCATGATGATGATGGCATTTTTGAAATCGGCCAACCGTCCTTTGTTATCCGTTAAGTGTCCTTCATCAAGTACCTGCAATAAAATATTGAAGGTATCAGGATGGGCTTTTTCAATTTCGTCTAACAGCACCACTGAATAAGGCTTTCTTCGCACGGCTTCCGTAAGCTGTCCACCTTCATCATAACCCACATAGCCTGGAGGCGCTCCAATCAACCTACTTACGCTATGACGTTCTTGGTATTCGCTCATGTCGATACGTGTAATCGCATTGTCGTCATCGAATAAGTACTGCGCTAATGCCTTTGCCAATTCGGTTTTACCCACCCCCGTGGTTCCAAGGAAAAGGAAAGAACCAATGGGTTTTTTAGCATCCTGCAAGCCGGCTCGACTGCGTCTAATGGCATCGCTCACCGCTACGATAGCTTCCTCTTGTCCCACCACACGTTTGTGTAGCTCGTCTTCCAGTTTCAACAACTTTTCACGGTCGCTTTGCAGCATTTTGGTGATCGGAATTCCGGTCCATTTGGCTACCACTTCTGCGATGTCTTCTTGGGTCACTTCTTCTTTGATCAAAGAAGATCCCGATTGCTTTTCTGCCAGCTGTGTTTCCAATTCGGTGAGCTTTTCTTGCGCTTGCTTAATTTTACCATAGCGAAGTTCGGCTACCGTTCCGAAGTCACCTTCGCGTTCGGCTTTTTCAGCTTCCAATTTATAGGTTTCGATGCTGGTCTTTATATTCTGAACCGCATCCACCACTTCTTTTTCACTCTTCCACTTGGCGTTTAATTCGTTGCGCTCTTCCTTCAGGTTAGCGAGATCCGCCCGAAGCGTCTTTAATTTGGCTTCGTCTTTTTCACGCTTAATCGCTTCTATTTCAATCTCCAGTTGCATGATTTTACGATCCAAAACGTCCAGTTCTTCTGGCTTCGAATTGATTTCCATGCGTAATTTGGAAGCCGCCTCATCCATCAAGTCAATCGCCTTATCTGGTAAAAACCGATTGGTGATATACCGCTGTGATAATTCCACGGCAGCAATGATCGCTTCATCTTTGATTCGCACCTTGTGGTGAGTTTCGTATTTTTCTTTGATTCCACGGAGGATCGAAATTGCACTTTCGGTATCGGGTTCGTCCACGAACACTCGTTGGAAACGACGTTCTAACGCCTTGTCTTTCTCAAAATACTTTTGGTATTCATCGAGGGTAGTGGCTCCAATGGCGCGCAATTCACCTCTTGCCAAGGCTGGTTTAAGTATATTGGCTGCATCCATAGCTCCTTGTCCGCCGCCAGCGCCAACCAACGTATGTATTTCATCAATAAAGAGTACGATATCTCCATCGCTACTCGTTACCTCTTTGATGACCGCTTTGAGTCGTTCCTCAAATTCCCCTTTGTACTTGGCACCCGCAATAAGGGCTCCCATATCTAAGGAGTATACAATTTTAGATTTCAAATTTTCAGGGACATCACCATCTACAATACGGTGTGCCAGGCCTTCTGCGATGGCAGTTTTACCCGTTCCTGGTTCCCCCACTAACATGGGATTGTTTTTGGTACGTCTTGTTAAAATTTGTAGGATACGTCGAATCTCTTCATCTCGTCCAATCACCGGGTCTAGTTTTCCGCTGCGAGCTAGTTCGTTGAGGTTACGCGCGTATTTATCCAATGAATTGTAAGTGTCTTCTGCGCCCTGTGAGGTCACACGGTCTCCTTTCCGAAGTTCTTCAATGGCCGCTTTAAGTCCCTTTTCAGTGACACCTTGATCCTTCAAGGTTTGTCCTAGGGTACCGCCCACTTTTAGGATGGCTAGAACCAAATGTTCAATCGAGACATACTCGTCGTTCATTTTTTTAGCGATAATACTCGCTTCATTCATTACTTTTCCCGTATCCCGAGAAAGCATGATATCGGTCCCGCTAACCTTGGGATAGCTCTCAATTTGTTTGTCTATAATTTGTTTCAGCAACTCCAAATTCACATTGAGTTTTTTCAATAGAAAGGGAGTCACATTTTCATCCACTTCAAAAATGGCCTTTAAGAGGTGTGCATTTTCAATTTGCTGATGGCCGTGCTTTTGCGCGATCTCCTGAGCTTGCTGTATGGCCTCTTGTGATTTTATGGTATAATTATTAAAGTTCATGTTGCTCTTTTTTTATCGGTTTGTTTCGCGATTGATAGATTCCATATACGTTGCGATGCTATGGGAGGGTCAAATAGTGCGCCAGCTTTAAAAAAAGTCATTTTGACCGATTTTGTGTTAAAAACCCCGTCATTTTGACCGATTTTGCACTAAAACAAGCAATTTTTTCTGTAAGTATTTATGAATCGAGCCGACTCTATCTCATATCTTTGTAAAAAAAAATAGAATTATGGGTTTATTTGGATTGTTTGGGTCGAAGGGTCCTTCCGAAGAAAAAGAAGAAAAACAATTGCCTTGGAAGCCGCTCACTACCTTGGAGCAGTTGGAAACGATTGCGACCGATTCAAAAACGCGTACAGTGGTCATCTTTAAGCATTCTACTCGTTGTGGGATTAGCCGAATGGTAATCCGTCAGTTTGAAGGTGCCTATGACATCGATCCTGAAAAAATGGATTTGTACTATTTGGATTTGTTGGCCTATCGAAACGTTTCAGATGAAGTTGGGTTTAAGTTTCAAGTCCTGCATCAGAGTCCGCAGTTACTCGTTATTAAAAACGGAGTAGCAGTGACACACGCTTCTCACAGTGGGATTCAAGCCGATGCTTTAGCGCAGTATGTTTAAAAAAAAGAGCCCCTAACGGAGCTCTTTTTACTATCTGAGTGAATTATTCCTTAGGATATCTTTGAGTCGGGCCTTAATGTCTTCTCCCGCGTCAAATACCATCTGCTCATTGGTAGGAAATGGCACAAAATCAAATTCGAGAAAATCTTCATCTTCCTCGGTCAATGCGCGTTCGTCTCCTCTAAATTTTGCAAATTCATTTTCGAAAATAAATTCGGATGCCAATGGGTAGCGATTCATATTTCGTCCACGTTCCAAATCTTGGTAGAGCACGTCGCCGCCAACCAGCACGTTTTTAGTTTGGGTGGTGTACATCACTCGCGCGGTCACAATTTTATAGACATCAATCTTAATATCGTTGCCCAAGCTATCTTTCATAACGTTGCCATTTCGGTCTAGCTTGTATTCCCAGCCGTCTTTGATTCGCTTTTTTCTTTGGTATTCTTTTTCTGAAATTCGCTCCGGTGAAATCGAAATTTGTCTAAAGTCGAGGGTAATTCCGAAGTTATAGGTAATTCCTGTCTGACGATTTACGTGGTATTCGGTCCAAAAATTGTCCAAGCCATAGGTATTGAAATCTAACAATTCCTGCTGTAATACGCCAGGTATAAAGATGCCACTACTGTTGTTTAGGGCCAGCTTGACAAAGTCGGTTCCTCGGAACCTGGCATCGTTCAAGAGATTATTCAAATTAGGATAATCGGCCTTCACCTCTTGCAGTTCATGCAAACGGGTATAGGCTGTCCTCGCATCCATAATGGTGTTGTAACCTAGGTAGGTCATAGCCTCCTCATGCAGATCGTCTGCAAATCTATTTTTAGCAGCCACAATGTCATCACTGTAATCCACCAATTTAAACTTGGCATTTCTACCCAGTACCTCACTATATAAGGGTAAGATAGGTCTAAAAAGCGCTTGCCTGCCTTCCAAATTCTGATAGGTATAGTAAATCTCACGAGAAGCGGTTGGGTTAAGATCCTTGTTCAAAAAGCTAATACGTTTTTGATCTCTATTGGCCGCTTTCTTAAAAGCTTCTTCCAATAGCTGGATATGTTCGCCGCTTTTTTTCGAGTTACGGTCTTTTACTAACTTTTTTACGGCTAGCTCTATGGCTTGATCGTAGTTGCCACCAGCCAAAAGTTTTTGATTTCGTTTTACGCTATTGCAACTAAAGAGCAATAAGGCCATAACGGATAATATATAAGTAGCTCTCATAACGAAATATATTGGTTACGGGATCATAAATACAATTGTGATGCCAAAATTATAATTTCAAGGCAGGAAGCACTTTACCGCTGCAATCTCCAAATCCAATTCGAACCGAATCATTTTGGCAATAGCCACGTAAAATAACAGTATCATTGTCATTAATGAACTTCCGCTCCGACCCGTCGCTTAATTTAATTGGGTTTTGACCACGCCATGTTAATTCCAACATGGAACCGTAACTGTCCTTGGTAGGTCCCGAAATAGTTCCGCTACCCATCATGTCACCACTGCGCACATTACAGCCGTTCACGGTGTGATGTGCTAGTTGCTGTGCCATGGACCAGTACATATATTTAAAGTTTGAATTAGCCACTACATTCTCTTCTCCTCCTTCAGGCTTAATTATGGCTTGTAAGTGGATGTTGAAATTTTTTGGCCCACTTTGTTTTAAATAGGGAAGTGGTGCCGGATCTTGTGCAGGCCCATCCACTCGAAACCCTTCAATGGCGTCCAAGGTGACAATCCAAGGTGAGATGGTAGAGGCAAAGCTCTTTCCTAAGAATGGCCCTAGTGGCACATATTCCCATGCCTGAATGTCTCTTGCGCTCCAGTCGTTAAAAAGGACTAGGCCAAAAATATAGTCTTCTGCCTCATCAATTTTTACTGGCTGTCCTAATTTATTGGCAGCGGTTGTAATAAAGGCCATTTCTAATTCTATATCCAACAATTTGGTGGGGCCAAAACCAGGGACTCCATCGTCACCAGGCTTTGTTTGACCATTGGGTCTTCTTACGGGTGTGCCTGAAGGAATGATAGAAGAACTTCTCCCGTGATATCCGATAGGAATTCGAAGCCAATTGGGAAGCAAAGCGTTCTCTGGATCACGGAAAAGTGAGCCCACATTAGTTGCATGTTCTTTACTCGCATAGAAATCGGTGTAGTCACCCACATCCACCGGAAGTTGCATTTCCACCTCTTCCATGGTAAACAACACTTTTTTACGATGCTCCATATCATCTCTCAATCCAGGGCTTGTCACTAGGAAGATGTCAGAGATTCTATTTCGAACCAAGCGCCATGTTTTTCTACCATCTGCGATAAAATCATTTAAGGAATCCTGAAGGAAAATATCATCGGTCAAATCAATGCCCTTAAAATATCCCAATTGATGCATGGCACCTAAGTCAATTGCATAATCTCCTATACGGGTCCCGATGGTAATAATGTCGTCACGGGTTAAAAATACGCCAAAGGGAATATTTTGAATAGGGAAGTCACTGTCGGCAGGAACATCCAGCCAGGATTTTCGAGAAGGGTCATTGGCAGTTAAAGGCATAGCTTGAAATTTTATTGTTGGTAAAATGTTAATCAAATATATAATATCTGAGGCAGTAACCACACGATTTTATTATTTTTGACAGTATTTTAATATATCCAAATGATTCAAAGAGACGAACAGATTTTTGAGCTTATAGAAGCAGAAAAAGAACGCCAATTAAATGGCTTAGAATTGATAGCATCAGAGAACTTTGTGAGTGAGCAAGTAATGGCTGCTGCAGGTTCCGTATTGACTAATAAATACGCCGAAGGCTATCCGGGTAAGCGCTATTATGGAGGTTGTGAAATTGTGGATGAGGTGGAGCAAATTGCTATTGACAGAGCCAAGACCTTGTTTGGAGCCGAATATGCCAACGTACAACCGCATAGTGGTTCGCAGGCCAATACCGCAGTGTTTGCGAGCTGTCTTCAACCAGGCGATACGTTTTTAGGGTTTGACCTTTCACACGGAGGTCACTTGACCCACGGTTCGCCAGTAAACTTTTCAGGAAAATTATACAATCCTGTATTTTATGGAGTAGAAAAGGAGACAGGGATGTTGGATTATGATAAAATTGAAGCGATTGCGATCGAGGCGAAACCCAAAATGATTATTGCGGGTGCTTCTGCTTATTCCAGAGAAATTGATTACAAACGATTTAGAGAAATAGCAGATAAGGTGGGTGCTCTTCTTTTGGCAGATATCGCGCATCCGGCTGGTTTAATCGCCAAAGGTATCATTGCAGATCCCATACCTCATTGTCATGTGGTGACTACCACAACGCATAAAACTTTGCGAGGCCCTCGTGGCGGACTCATATTGATGGGGAAAGATTTTGACAATCCATTTGGTTTAAAGCTGAAGAACGGTTCGTTGCGTAAGATGTCGTCCTTATTGAACAGTGGGATTTTTCCAGGGAATCAAGGAGGACCGTTAGAACATATTATTGCGGCCAAGGCTATTGCTTTTGGAGAGGCGTTGACGGATGACTTCTTACATTATATGATACAAGTGAAGAAAAATGCTTCGGTCATGGCGGAAGCATTTGTGCAAAAAGGATATGAGATTATTAGTGGAGGAACAGACAATCATATGATGTTGATTGATCTTCGGAATAAAAACATTTCAGGAAAAGACGCTGAAGAAGCCTTGGGCAAAGCAGACATCACTGTCAATAAAAACATGGTGCCCTTTGATGATAAGTCTCCTTTTGTCACCAGCGGAATCCGAATTGGGACTGCTGCTGTAACTACCCGTGGCGTAAAAGAAGACGAAATGCTTGCTATTGTTGAATTAATCGACGAGGCACTTTCTAATTTTGAAGACGACGCGAAGTTAGAAGCTATTGCTAAAAAGGTAAACAAAATGATGTCTGGACGACCTTTGTTTCAGAATTAAGTAAAAAAACTAAGCTTAAAGATCCTTACTGCCATTTGAGGCTGTTCAGAGTATGAAAGTTATTGAAACAGAGCGGCTGTTATTAAGGCAGATTACGCTAGCCGATGCACCCTTTTATGTGGAATTATTAAATAGCAAAGGGTGGTTAACGTATATCGGTGATCGCAAGGTGCGTTCCGTTGCGGATGCCGAAGCCTATATCCAAAAATACTACCTGCCTACTTATGAAAAGTATGGTTACGGCTCTTATACCGTTCGGTTAAAAGAATGTGGCACCACGATTGGTACCGTGGGGTTATACCGAAGAGAAAATTTAGATCATCCCGATATTGGCTTCGCCTTTCTTGAATCCTATGCAGGTAAAGGCTATGGTTTTGAGGCAACTTCAGCACTTATAAGATATGTGAAAAACCATTTTGAGATCACCACCATACTGGGTTTTACGATGCGAGAAAACCAAGCGTCAATCGCTTTACTTCAGAAACTAGGACTTCAAGAAATAGGGGTGTATCTATTTGAGAGAGAAGCCGAAGAACTCCTGCTTTTTTCAAATTAAATTGCGAAAAATAAAATTATATTCGATTTTTTGGTACATTTGACCATTAATAATTTTAATATTTTAACATGAGTACAGGTACAGTAAAATTCTTCAACGATTCGAAAGGATATGGTTTCATTACCGAAGAAGGAGCAGAAAAAGATCATTTCGTACACATTTCCGGATTAATCGACGAAGTTCGTGAAGGAGATAAGGTTGAATTTGAACTAAAAGAAGGAAACAAAGGTTTAAATGCAGTAAACGTAAGAGTACTGTAATATATTCTTTAACTTTTTGATGAAGAGCCCGTCCTATTTGGATGGGCTTTTTTATTTGCCGTACTTTTACTATATAACTTTAGAAAGAAAAAAGAAGACAATGAAACTTAGCACGGATAGATTGGTCATGCGACCCATGGAGGCAACCGATTTTAAGGATATTCATGAATTACATTCTTTTTCTCAAGTAGCGCAATTCAACACCATAGGGATTCCGGAAGATATTTCGGTCACCACAAAATTTCTTGATGAGGTACTGCGGGATCCTACAAAGCTGGCATGGAGTATTCGCATAAAAGAAACCGATGCGTTTGTGGGTGAAATTGGAATGAATCTTTCTTCAGTAAAATATGGAAAAGGCGAAATACACTACAGCCTGCACCCGGATCAATGGGGGAGTGGATATGCTACGGAAGCGGTGAGTGCCGTTATTAGCTTTGGCTTTAGTGAACTCAGATTACATCGGATAGCTGCAGGCGTAGCTATTGAAAATAGTAGGTCAGTTGCATTGTTAGAGCGAGTAGGGATGCAAAGAGAAGGTCTCTGCCGAAAAATATTACCGTTGCAAAGTGGCTGGATGGATAACTATATGTATGCCATTTTAGAGGATGATCCTCGGGAATTCTAGCACATACATGTTCGCATAAGGTGCGTTAAACACTAACATAAAAGCATTTTTTCTATGAGTTTTCTTAAAGCCGAATGGCGAAAATTAGCACTATTCAATTACGTAGTACCGCCTGAGATCTTAATGGCTCATCTACCCGCTGGGACCGAGTTGGACTTATGGGAAGGGAAATGTTATGTAAGCGTGGTTGGTTTTCTGTTTAAGAATACTAAGTTGTTGGGAATTAAAATTCCGTTTCATGTGAATTTTGAAGAGGTTAATCTTCGTTTTTATGTGAAGCGAATCGTTCATGGAGAAACGAGAAGAGGCGTTGTTTTTATAAAGGAGATCGTGCCCAAATGGGCCTTAAGTTTTGTGGCCAATACCGTGTATAAGGAACATTATGAAACGAGGCCTATGAAGCATTTGTGGACCCATACCGATGAGGAGCTCGATGTTGAATACCATTGGAAATTGCCTGCTGGCTGGCAACGTATTGAGGTAAAGGCTAGCGCCACTTTAGTGCCTATCGCTGAAGGCAGTGAGACCGAATTTATTACAGAGCATTATTGGGGTTATGCCAGAATTTCAGCAACTAAAACCAATGAGTACGAAGTCACACACCCTCGATGGATGCAGTATCCCGTGATAAGTGCGAACGCTGAATTAGATTTTAAGAAGAATTACGGGCCGGAATTTGCCTTTTTAAATAATACAGAACCTACCTCTGTTTTGTTGGCAGAGGGCTCCGAGATTACGGTGGAGTCTAAGTCCAGATTATAACAATCTTAAACTTGCTAAAGATTAATCGGTGTCTGGAAACTCAATGGTTTCGTAAGCACCAGCATCTGGGTTGGTTGTATTCCGTGTGGTACCGTTTAAGTCTAATAATGGTAATACACCACCTTGTCCAATTCCTTCAGCACCAGATTCGTTTCTCTTTATATTGAAATTATTTAAAGTAACATCTTGGAACACCGGGTCTTGATTAAAAACGGAGTTGGTGTACAAGGTATTATTGCTGAAATCGTAATTAGGGAGTCCTGTGAAGTCTCCATTCGGGTCATCAAAGGCAATAAGGCAATTGCTAAAATTGAAGTTAAACAGTAAAGATGCATTTGCTGATTGCGCAAAACCGAGTTCTCGAGGCTCACTTCCGTAGATAATACAATTGGTAAAATTAGCCTCGATGAGGTCGGCCTCGGCCACATCAGGAATGATATTATCTATTTGAACGGTTGGAAAGGATCGAAAACTGTTGGTCCAATAGTTGGCAAACGTACAGTGATTGAAATTATAAGTCCCACCCAAGGAAATGGCCAGAGAGGATTGTCCACTGTTATTAATCACTACATTCTCTCCATACACATTTCCATTTCTTGCTAACAAACCAACATTCGAACTATTATAAATTTGAACATCTCGCAAACTCAAAGTGAGGTCGCCGTCGTTACTATCCATTAACATACCTGCGATGGCATTTTTAATGGTTGTATTGGTGAAGGTATTGTTGGTGCTGCCCGCTGTGAGCCAGATGGTCGACCATTGGCCTGGGACATCCGCGAAGGAAGGTTCCAGACGATCGCCCTCAAAGATCACTTCGTTTTCTAGTAAAACGGGATCACTACTAGGCGCTCCATTGGATTGTATGGTCGCGTCTTCGGCGACTATAATTCCGCTATTCTCATGAAAATGTACCCGAGCACCCGCATTGACCACCAGTGTTTCTCCAGATGGTACTGCAGCGAAGCCATAAATGACATAGGGTTTTTCGTTGGTAAATGTTAGTTCGTCTTCCTCCAAAATAAAGCCCTCCACAAGAATGGGATTGCCTTCTTCGTCGAGGCCGAGGCTGATGGTACCTACCATGCCTTCGGAGTCTAAATCAGGAAATAGAAATATGGCATCTTGCACCAGGGTGACAAGCTCCACATTTTGCTCATTTCCGCCGGCATCAAATTTAATTTGATCGGTATATAAAAAACTATTATCCTCTGTTTGGGTGTTGATGTCTACGGTAGTTTCTACAAAGATAAAGATGCTGTCTTTCGCTAGTATTTCTACATTTTCAAAAACTTTCCCTGCGACACCGTCTACATTTAATCGGTAGTTAGAGGCTTCACCATCTCCCAATTGAAGCGTCGGAATTCTAACATCATCATCGCTTCTGTTGTATACTTTTAAGTTATAGGTACTTGAACCAATATTGCTGAAAATAGTGTCCAAAAAAATGGTGTCACGAGAAAACTCAAGATTTCCTGTGCTTGGGACCGTTTCAAAATCGTTTCGGCAAGAGCTCCATAAAACTAAACCACAAAGAATAGCTAAGGCGTATAAATACTTCATTAAAGAAAATTTTAGTAAAAATATAACTTTTTATGAAGCTTATTATTGTTGACACTGCAAAGTTTCATTGAAATTTAAAATGGTGGAAAATCAAGCGTGATTAGAGGAGAGATATGCTGATAAAGTGGGCTTGTGGCGATTGCAATTAAGTATCCCTCCAAATACGTATCAATATAATTGCTAATCGCCACTAAATTCCTCGGCAAAGGAACTGCCTACTTTCTTTTTCTTTTTAAGAGTCTGGCCGCTTTTCTTTTGGCTAATTTTATTTTCTGAAAAGCAACTTCATTGGCCCTTGCTTTTCTACGCTTTTCCGCGCGCTCATTTCGCTCGTGATCGTTTCTTGGGAATTGATAACCAAACGGATTATTAACTTCTGGTTCGTCACTTGTTACGACTTCTCTCGCGGAATAGCCACCAACAACCACCGAAATGAATCCTTCTATACTAGGCTCCATCTGAATTCCAATAGTGTTCGAAATCGTAGATACAGCCGTTTCTTGAGTCACATATCCTAAATAACTAAACACTAAAGTCTGATTTGCCTCTGGTTGAATACTATAGTTTCCGTCAAAATCAGTTTGTGTTCCTATTCGAGTGCCTTTAATGATAACGTTCACCCCAGGAAGGGGTAATTTGTTTTCATCGGTAATGGTTCCGCTGATCACAATACCAACGGAGTCTACTTCTATTTTATCTGGCCCTTTAATTTCAATAAAATCGGTCTCGAGGCCACAAATGGGCATGCTATTGTTCAATATGGCTGCAATAGAATTGTCTTGTTTCGTTTCATTTTCTAACTCAGGAATTTCTTCTACTTCAATTTCGCCTTCAATGGTTTCTTCTTGAATTATTTCGTTGGTTTTGTTGGGTTGCTCAATTTGGTTTTGTTCAGCTATGAATCCACCTACAGCCATGCTAACCATGTTGTTTTTATAGACTTGATTTATCAAAACTTCCTTCATCAATTTTAGATCAATTTCCGCATTTTTAGTTCCCAACACGATATACTCACTTTCCTGCTCGCCTTTGGTAGAAAAAATAGTAGATCCGCTGGTGCAGACCAAGCGATAGCTACCGTCTGGTTTGGTGCGCACACTCTTTCCTGTCTCTAAAACAAAAACCTCGGCATTGTTAATAGGGACGTTGTTTTGGTCCGTTATAAATCCCGTAATCGTCACAATCGATTTAAGGGGATGGCTGCCTATACCTAGGGAAGTATATTCCACATCATTCACCCTCGGGCCCCCTTGCGCGGTGGCGCTGGGTCCACCAAGCAAACTCAATGGAAGCAATAAGGATGCGGCGTAGGGTAAAAGACTGTTGCTGGATTTTCTTTCCAAGGTGAGGGTACGATCTAGTTGTGAGGTTTTAAATCGGCCACAAAGATTCGCTCCATTTCCAACCTTCTTAATTAATTCTTCATCCGAAGCTTTAGAGAAGTCGATTACTTCTTTGGTACAGACACCGCAGAATTTTCCTTTTTCGGAGGGAGTCATTTGATCCCAGTTTTCATGACATGGTTCTGGAATGGAGATAGTGATGGTCTTTTTTTTCATGACGGATTGCGATTAGTAGTGTTATTCGATATTCAAATCACTTAAAAAATGACCGACTTTAAAACCACTATCGAGGGAACAGGTCGTTTTATTTAGTAAACGAGTCTATTCACGAAGTATTCGTTCCGTTGTAAAAAAATAGTAATTGTGGAAAGGAAATTATTTAGCTACCACCTCAATTTTAAAGAGTTTGTCCCAGTTTTTACCCGTAACATAAAGAATGTTAGGCTCTCCATTGTAGGCAATACCGTTCAGGACATCCAAGGTTTCGTGCTGTGTTACTTGCGCTTGTAGCCCTTTCATGTCGATAACACCTTCCACCGCGCCATTGGTTGGATTCACGATAGCAATCGCGTCTTTTTGCCAGATGTTCGCATAAATTTTGCCATCTACCCACTCCAATTCGTTGACTTTCGGGATTTTACTCGTGTTGGTATATAGCTCAATATGCCCTTTTTCAGCCAAAGTGGTTGGATCTAGAGACCATATTTTTTCGGTTCCATCGCTTTTAAAAATAGAGGTGCCGTCGTTGCAAAGACCCCATCCTTCCTTGCTGGAACCATATACAAACGAACCTGTTTTTTCAAAAGAATGTAGGTCGTAAATAAAACCAGTTTTTCGTTGCCATGTGAGCTGATAAATTTTATCCTGTAAAATCGTGATGCCTTCCGCGAAGAACTGGTCCTCTAAGGGCAGCTTTTTGAGGACTTCTCCTGTTTGGTAATTCGTTTTTCGTAGGGTTGATTTTTTGCGCTGTCCTGTACTTTCATACAAGGTGTCGTTTTCGAACTCAAGACCCTGGGTAAAGGCATTGATGTCATGAGGATAGGATTCCAAAATACGGTAGCCGTATAAAGTAGGTGTTTCTGTGGCTGTGATGACGATTTCTTTTGAAATCGTAAAGGTTTCGCCATCCGAGTTAATGGTAGCTGTTACTTCATGTTTACCCATTTTTTCATTAGTAAGGGCTATATCTTTGGCTGAATTTCCTTCAGAAATAACAGGGGAGTCGCCATCAATCGAAAAAGAGATGGACGCTATGCTTTTGTTTTTTTTATTCTGAACCGAAACATTCAAATTGTCTGACGTCTTATACGACTTCTTTGCTTCTTTAATCACGACCACGAAAAGGTCATTTGGGTTCTCCGACTCGCTTCCGCAGCTAAGGAAAAAAGTAATTAACACGGTCAAAACGAATAGCTTGTAATAACGCATACCTAAACAAAATTTTGAAGCAAGATAATCAATAATAATTGAGCGATAAAATGCTTGTGAAAAGTTTAAAATGGCTGTATCTTTGCAGCGGCAAGTCCTACACAACTAGCTCCTGTTGAATCCCCCAGGGTGGGAACGCAGCAAGGGTAGATGGTCGTAGCAGTGTGATGTAGGTAGCTTGCCATTTTTTATGCCCTAAAGTCAAGGATGAATAGTATTTATTAGGGCATCCTCATCGAAGAAATTTGGATATCTAGTGCCATACCCCCATCTTTGTCTTTCACTAATTGCCTATGCCAAAAGTTGTATTAATTACAGGAGGCTCCTCCGGAATTGGAAAAGCAATCGGGGAATACCTGCACGTTAGAGATTATATCGTCTACGGTACGAGCCGAAATCCAGCTAACTATGTTGACACAGTTCCGTTCACCTTGCTGAAATTGGATGTCACTCAGGTGTCGACTATGAACGAATTGATTTCCGAAGTCATTCAAAGAGAAGGAAGAATTGACGTACTAGTGAACAATGCAGGAGTTGGCATCACGGGTCCAGTAGAGGAAACACCCACCGAAGAAATTAGAAATGCCTTCGAAATTAATTTTTACGGTCCTCTAGAACTCATCAAATTAGTACTTCCACATATGCGGAGTCAGAAAAGTGGACTCATCATTAACATTACTTCCATTGCTGGCTATATGGGCTTGCCTTATCGCGGAATTTACAGCACAACCAAAGGTGCTTTGGAGCTGATTACGGAAGCTTACCGCATGGAAACCAAGCAATTTGGGATTGACATCACCAATGTAGCTCCTGGCGACTTTGCCACGAACATCGCTGACGGGCGCTATCATGCCCCTATTGTAAAAGACTCTCCCTATGAACAAGCGTATGGCGATACGCTCCACATGATGAATGAACATGTAAGTGCTGGTAGCGATCCAGCGCAGATGGCCATGGCAGTTCACAAAATCATCAATACCAAACGTCCAAAAATACATTATAAGGTGGGGGCGCCGCTTCAGAAGTTTTCGATCGTATTAAAGCGTATTCTTCCTGATAAAATTTATGAGCGTATGCTGATGAAGCACTATAAATTAAAGTAACGTAGGGGTCGCTACTTTATTAACACTTTTCCTTTATAATTTTTTGTTCCAAATAGTTTAGCACGTGGCGGAGTTGCGTACTTTTGTGCCAATTAAAAACTTAAATCACTACCTATGAAATTCTTCATTGATACTGCAAACCTTGATCAAATTAAAGAAGCCCAAGACTTGGGTGTATTGGACGGGGTAACTACTAACCCTTCGCTTATGGCAAAAGAAGGCATCACCGGGCGAAACAACATCTTAAAGCACTATGTAGACATTTGCAATATTGTGGATGGTGATGTTTCTGCGGAAGTAATTGCGACCGATTTTGACGGGATGGTTAAAGAAGGGGAAGAGTTGGCTGAATTACACGAGCAAATCGTTGTAAAGCTTCCGATGATTAAAGACGGTATCAAGGCTGCGAAATATTTTAGTGACCGAGGGGTTCGTACCAATGTTACTTTGGTCTTTTCTGCGGGGCAGGCTTTATTGGCAGCAAAAGCTGGAGCCACCTATGTTTCTCCTTTTATTGGTCGCTTGGATGATATTTCAACAGACGGATTGAACCTCATTGCTGAAATTCGTCATATCTACGATAACTATGGCTTTGAAACTCAAATTTTAGCGGCATCCGTACGCCACACTATGCACGTGATTGACTGTGCGAAAATTGGAGCCGATGTGATGACAGGACCACTGTCTTCAATCGAAGGCTTGTTAAAGCACCCACTTACGGATATCGGTTTGGCTAAATTCTTGGCAGATTACAAGAAAGGAAACTAGTTAGATCTCTCAAAAAAAAATCCAAAAACCGACTTTGTTCAGTTTTTGGATTTTTTTTTTGGATTCCTTGGATTCCTAAATTTAATTTTAACTATTGATTCAGGAAGCCTAACAACTGTGATTCGATGTTCAAGTCGAAGATATTAGTGTTTCCATGTAAGATAACTCCATCTGCATCAACAATCATTGCCTTATTCACGCTATCTATTACCAATTTGTATTCAGCGTCTTTGAAATTTTCGAATTGATATTCGGTCAATTCATTATAGCCAGAAATTTGAATGGCCTTCAACCACTTTTTAAAATGGGCATCTATATTGATTCCTACAAAGCCAAACTCTGGGTATTTGTTTTTAAGCTCACTCGCTCGCGTATGGATATTTTTATAATGGCTAATCGATTTATTCGACCAGAAATAAAGCACCGTAGGCTTGTTGAGCGTATTGTGTAAATCTTTTACCGTGTTGTCTGAGGTAAGCAGCATGACATTTGGGATGACATGTCCTGGCATAAGTTTCATCGTGGCTTCTGCAAATTTTGACACTTCCTCATGGTCTTCTTCATTGGAATTGTGCTTCAAAAAATGGGCAAGCATTTGATTGGCATTCTTTTCATTGTCTGCGTTCAGAAAATAGCGGGTCGCGCTGGTGCGAATCAAATTATTTTTTAGGTATTCGTTCGTGACCAAACTGTCAAAAAGATTGATTTTATGGTAGTTGTGGATGTAAGAATTGCGATCAAATGGGTTTTCGTCTTGATACATCTCGTATGCAAGGTTGTCCAAGTAATAGCCCAAGTAGCGGTAATACGGATAATAGCTTTTTAATTTTTCATTGCCCATATCAACATCTGCCCTGAAATTATAGAAGTCGGCGGGAATAGCTACATTTTCATTATATACCTTTTTTCTTAAGTTGGTAGCGATATAAAGTTCTTTTTTTGAGTAGATGTCATAATCGATTGCCGCATTCGCAATCGTTTTAAAGCCTTCGGAAGGATTCTTTTTGGCTACAAATATGTCGTATAGATTTCGTCTTCCTTTGGCAAAAGAATCCATTTTAAATTCAAACTCCTTTGGAGATAGCAACTGTAAACTGGGCATCAATTCATTCTCCTTTTCATTCAGCAAAAACAATTCCATCATAAAATTATTCTTCGAAGCTCCTTTACCTGTATAGGAAAGTGATTCATCAAACTCGAGGGTGTTTACACGCAACATGATGCTGTCACCCCGTTCAATGAATAAGGTTTGATATTCGTTATGGCTAAATGAATACATGCCTGGTTCTAAGGTCTCAAAATGATATAAGAAGAAGTTATTTTCGTCTAGGGCAACTGTGTCGATAATACGACGGCTTTGTCTAATGATGACATAATCCTTCTTAGGATTCACGACTTCACCGCCAAGCCATGCAGCCCCGCAACTGTTTTCTGAAGTTTGGTTACAGGATACACAAAATAGGGCGCCAAAAAATAGAAAAAGTATATGTTTAATCAGATGCAAAATTCTTAGATTCTTCTAGCAAAAATATAGGACTAAGCCCGTCCTTTCTGTTAATTAGTAGTTAAAAGATAAAATAATGCACTTCAGATACAATCTATTTCCTCAATCGCTTGTAATTAGCTACTTTTGCGCAAAATTTAAAAGGAATAATAGACATGCTTTCAGTATCTAATTTATCAGTACAATTTGGGAAACGTATTTTATTTGATGAGGTAAACACCCAGTTTACTCAAGGAAATTGCTACGGAATTATTGGCGCCAATGGAGCGGGGAAGTCTACCTTACTTAAAATCATCGCCGGGAAACAAGATCCAACTTCAGGACACGTGCACTTGGAAGGTGGTAAGCGTATGTCTGTCTTAGAGCAAAATCACAACGCTTATGATGAGCATCCTGTCTTAGAAACTGTAGTGAGAGGTAATAAAGAATTGTTTGCCATTAAATCTCAGATTGATGCTTTGTATGCCGACTATACCGACGAGAATGCGGATAAAATCGGAGAACTTCAGGTGCAGTACGAGGAGATGAATGGCTGGAACGCGGAGAGTGATGCTGCGGCTTTATTGTCGAACTTAGGTATACCTGAGAATTTTCATTTCTCATTAATGAGTGATCTTGATGGAAAGCAAAAAGTACGGGTGCTCCTAGCACAAGCGCTTTTTGGAAGCCCGGACGTTTTGATTATGGATGAGCCTACCAACGATTTGGATTACGAAACCATTGCATGGTTGGAGCATTTCTTGGCAAACTATGATAACTGTGTGATTGTGGTTTCTCACGACCGTCACTTTTTAGATTCAGTATGTACCCATATTAGTGACATCGACTTTGGAAAAATAAATCACTTTAGTGGGAATTATACTTTTTGGTACGAGAGTAGCCAATTAGCTGCGCGTCAAAGAGCTCAGCAAAACAAAAAAGCGGAGGATAAGAAAAAAGAATTGGAGGAATTTATCCGTCGTTTTTCTGCCAACGTTGCCAAATCGAAACAAGCTACGAGTAGAAAGAAGATGATTGATAAGTTGAATGTTTCAGACATCAAACCTTCAAGCAGACGTTATCCTGCCATTATTTTTGAAAGAGAACGTGAGGCTGGAGATCAAATATTAAATATTGAAGGGCTTACCGCAACCTTAGAGGATGATGTACTGTTCAAAGGGGTGGATATCAATTTAGCGAAAGGTGATAAAGTAGTCTTGTTTTCAAAGGATTCGCGGGCTACTTCGGCTTTCTATGAAATTATCAATGGCAATATAAAAGCAGATGCGGGCGAGTTTCAATGGGGGGTGACTACTAACCAGAGTTACTTACCTCTTGACAATGATAGTTTTTTTACCAGTGAAATGTCTTTAGTAGACTGGTTACGTCAATGGGCTACTACCGAAGAAGAGCGAGAGGAAGTCTTTATTCGTGGGTTCTTGGGGAAAATGTTGTTTAGTGGAGAAGAAGCCTTAAAAAAATCGACGGTGCTCTCAGGAGGCGAGAAAGTGCGATGCATGCTGAGCAGAATGATGATGATGCGTGCCAATGTATTGATGTTGGATGAACCAACCAATCATTTAGATTTGGAATCTATTACCGCATTCAACAACTCATTGAAAAACTTCAAAGGAACCGTATTGTTTACAACCCATGATCACGAATTTGCACAAACCGTTGGTAATCGTGTGATCGAATTAACACCAAAAGGAGTTATTGATCGATATATGACCTTTGACGAATACATGAGCGATAAGAAAATCAAGGAGTTGCGTACCAAAATGTACGAATAGCAATTTTCGCAGCGATTATCAGTTTTGTATTCGCAAGGTTAATTTTTCCTAAGCGTTGTAGTATTTACTATCCCAAATAGCATTGTTAAAGTTTTTCCCCTTGGCGAAGCCATAAAATAGGACGGTACCACCCACTGCTTTCAGCATAAACAAGAACATCAATAAATATTCTTGATTGGTCACTGCGCCTTTCGTAAATAGGTGTATGGGCGTAATTGCGGTAAGCGCCAAACTGACAATGAAGATGGTAAAAACCAAATTTTCAAAGTTCTTATAGGGCCACATTAGCAACTTTCTCATAGGATGCAAGTCGTTTCCCCATTTATGAATGAGGTAGTAATACTCATTTCCCATCGAGGCAAAAAGTAAGGGGTCGTCTGCGTTCTCCAACTTCATGAGCTTCGCAGGAGCCACAATTTTTAAACCCTGCATTTTAGTGGTATGATTGGCTTCCAAATCCCTGATATCTGAAATCGCTTCTTCAGGAAATTCACCTTTAAAAAAGTGGGAGTCTAAAAATCGCAATCGATAATCCACACATAGTTTTTTAATGTCCTCCCGATGAAAGATTCGTTCTGAAGCTAAGAGATCCAAGTCAAAAGAGGTGACAGCTCCTCCTGAACTGCCTGCCAGGCGGTGTTTGATATCTTCCCGTTCTGCTTCGTTTTTTTTAAATATGTGTTGAACTTCGGCAAGTAAATCGTCTGGGCTAATACGTCTATTCCTGAGATAAACCAGCCGCTCTTCGATATTGGTTTTTCCTAACATGCTGCAATTTTTCTATAAAAATAAACACTAGTCAGTTGCCAAACAATTTTTTAACATTCCAAAATTAACGAAGCTCCGCGCCAAAGTCGGCTTCAAATCGTTGCTGTAATTTACCCATGATCTTATCAATCTGCTTATCGGTTAGCGTTTTGCGATCGTCTTGTAAGGTGAAGCTAAGGGCGTAGCTTTTCTTTCCCTTCGGAAGGTTTTTACCTGTATACACATCAAAGAGCGAAACTTCTTTTAAAAGCTTGTTCTCTGTTTTTAGTGCTGAAGTTTTTAGGCTATCAAAGGTGATGGCATCATCTAATAGCAATGCGAAATCACGCTTCACTTTCGGGAACTTCGGAATCGATTTGAATTGTATGTCTTCCTTCGGAATTTCATTAAGGATAGCGCCCCAGTTGAAATCTGCAAAGAATATTTCCGAATCGATATTAAAATGCTTGGTCACTTTTTTATTCACTATACCAAGTTCCACTAGATTTTGATTGTTCTTCCAAACGCTGATTCCTTCAGAAAAAAGATCGCTTTTCAATCCTTTTTCAGTCGTATTATCTATGCCTAAACGTTGTAAAATAGCTGTTACGGCTCCTTTTCCGTAGTAAAAGTCACTGCGGGCAGAATTTGTAGACCAATGCATTTCGTTACGGTCGCCCGCAATAGTCAACGACAAATGTTTTCTTTCCTCACGCTCTTTGTAGCTGTGGTAGGTACGTCCAAACTCAAACAGTTTTACATTGGGCATCTTCCTGTTGCTGTTGTAAGATACCGCCTCTAAGGCGCCAAATAACATGGATTGACGCATCACTTCCAAATCTTGGCTCAAGGGGTTGAGCATGGTGACGTTGTGTGCTGCTTTTATACTTTCAGTAAGGTCTGTATAGGAAGGATTTGTTAGCGAATTGCAAAGTATTTCATAGAATCCTAAGGCCGTTAATTGATCTCCTATTTTATTCTGAATTTGGTAATCAACCACACGCTCACTTCCCGCAATGGACGCATTTAATTTTGAGGTGAAGTCAATGTTGTTGTAGCCATAGACTCTTAAAATTTCTTCAATAACATCTACCTCGCGGGTTACGTCATTGCGGTACGCAGGGATGGTCATCCCAATACCAGTTTCTGTGACGTTCTCAATTTTAATATCTAGCGAAGTCAAGATTCCTTTGATGGTTTCTTTCGGAATTTCTTGTCCGATGAGTCGGTTGGCAGATTCGAACTGTAAAAACACTTGATGGTCTGCGATCTTTTTTGGATAGACGTCAACAACGTCACTTGTAATTTTTCCACCGGCGACTTCAATAATTAAAACAGCAGCGCGCATTAAAGCATACTCTGTAATATTAGGATCAATTCCTCTTTCAAATCGGAAGGAGGCATCCGTATTCAGCCCATGTCGCTTCGCAGTTTTACGAACGCTGATTGGATCAAAATAGGCGCTTTCGAGGAAAATGCTTGTGGTGCTTTCAGAAACGCCACTGTATTCTCCACCAAAAACACCCGCAATACACATAGGGTTTTCAGCATCACAAATCATGAGATCATCTTCGTGCAACTCGCGCTCCACACCATCTAGGGTCGTAAATTTTGTTCCTGCGGTGAGTGTTTTTACCTGTACTTCATTTCCGCTAATTTTAGCGGCATCAAAGGCGTGTAAAGGTTGTCCTAACTCGTGTAATACAAAATTAGTGGTATCTACAATGTTATTGATAGGAGTGAGGCCAATCGACTTCAATCTATTTTGCATCCAAGTGGGAGACGGCGCTACGGTGAGTCCGCTAATAGTAACCCCACAGTATCGTGGCGCTAACTCAGGATTCTGAACGGTAACATCAATTTTTAAGGATCTGTTATCTACGTGAAAGCTACTTGTAGAAGGCGTAATAAGTTCCAAGGGAATTTCCTGTTGCTGCAGTCCAGCGCGGAGGTCTCTAGCCACACCCCAATGACTCATCGCATCGGCACGATTAGGTGTGAGGCCAATTTCAAATATGTGGTCGTTTTCGATTTCAAAAACAGTGGCTACAGGAGTTCCAGGTTTCAGCTTTTTGTCCAATACCAAAATCCCATCGTGATCGGTTCCCAAGCCTAGTTCGTCTTCAGCACAAATCATTCCCATGCTTACTTCTCCGCGAATTTTACCTTTCTTAATCTGCCAAGGTTTCCCTTCCGCATCATACAAGGTAGTCCCTACGGTGGCTACTGCAACCTTTTGTCCTGTCGCAACGTTAGGAGCACCGCAAACAATGTCTAAGACTTCATCTGTTCCAATAGCTACTTTGGTAACTTTAAGTCGGTCCGCATTTGGATGTTGTTCACAGGATTGAACATGCCCAACAACAATGCCTTCTAGGCTACCCGGAATAGAAGTAAAGGGTTCGATGCCTTCAACTTCAAGACCTAGATCAGTTAATAATTCTCCTGTCTTTTCTGCATCCCAATCGACCTTTACAAATCGTTTTAGCCAGTTATACGATATTTTCATTTCCCTCGTTAGTTAAGCGTACAAAGATAAAATATTGCCGCTATGATTCAAATAACGCGTCATATTTCGTACATTTAAAATAAGTTGAACAAAAACCATCTAATCATGAGAGTAATTACGAGAATTTTAATGGTATTTTTATTAGTAGGAATTGTATCCTGCCGAGATACTAAAGAAGAGGAAGCTGCCACTAAAGCTACTATGGAAAAGATAGAGGCTGTTGAAAATGAGGCGGAAGAGGTCGCAAATAAAATTAATGAAGAAGCTTCGGAAGTAGAAGAGTCTTTAAAAGAATTGGACAGTATTTAAACAACGAATTATGAGAAAATTGAAACAACTATTATTAGTTCTTGGTGTGTTTATGTTTGTAGGGGGAACTGCCTTACAAGCTCAGGATGTAAAATCAGTAACAGGAGCAGTAAAAAAGCAAGAGAAAGAACTGCAAGATAAAAAAGACAAGGAAGCGGCAAAGCTAAAAGAAAAAGGAAACACTGTTAAAGGAGATGCGAATGCTGCCTATGACGATGCCAAAGGGGGCACCATGAGTGGTGGGGCCACCAACGAGAAAATAGAAATACTACGGGAGAAGCTTAGTAAGGCAAGAACTGATAAGGAACGTCAGGAGATTAAGAAAATGATTGAGCGGGAAATGAAAGTTGCTAAGAAAGATGCTGGAGGAAAAATTGATGATGCCAAAAATGATGCTTCGACGGCCATTGGAAATGCAAAGGATGATGCCAATGCATCGATAAGTGCTTCAAGGGAAGATTCAGATGCTGTTACAGGTATTGTCACTAACGACGGTAATGGTACGGCTAGTTCAGATGTGGTTGGAAAAGAGATCAACAAGGGACGTGCACGAAGTAAAGCGGCAAGGGCGAAGATTTCAAAAGGTGAAAAGGACTTAGCACAAAAAATGGCCTTGGTAGAGAATGGTAGAGCAAGAATTGCCGCGGCTAAAGAACGATTGGCAGCTGGGAAAGCGGATGGATCATTTTCAGAGGATCAAATTGTAAAAAAACAAGCAACTATTGATAAAGTAGAGGCTCGCGTTGACCAACTTGAAAAGTCCATCAACAATGGAAAGACTGTCTATGCCAAGCAAAAAGCATCCTTAAACACTTTGGTTGAGAATTAATTGAATATAATTATATTGAATAGATAGGCGCTTTCATTGAAAGCGCCTATTTCTTTTGTAATGGACTGCCAATAAATCCGACTGCACTCTTATATCTGATTCCATGCGACTATTCCTTTTTATTTTGATATCCAGCCTTCTGTTTTCTTGTAAAGAGGAGACCTCACTTCCTAAAATAGGGATATGGCGTGCTACTTTGGATGTTCAAGATGAAAAGCAACTACCGTTTATCTTCAAATGGAATGCAGACCAGACCCTGACCATTCATAATGCGGAAGAACGAATATTAGTAGAGAACGTCGTGTTACAAGGAGATTCGATCACCATTCAGCATCCTGTTTTTGAAGGAGTTTTTAAAGGGGTATTCACTCAAACAAACATAACGGGTTCCTTTATCAAACCTAGTTTAGATCGTGTGGTTCCCTTTAAAATGTCCTACGGAAGTGAAGCACGTTTCAAAAAACCTGCACCTTCAAAAGGTGATGTTACTGGAAATTGGGAAATGGTGTTTAGTGCTCACTCCGAAGAAGATCGTTATATCGCCAAAGGTGTTTTCACCCAAACAAAGGATCAAAAAATTACAGGTACCATACAAACTACCACAGGGGACTACCGCTATCTGGAAGGTGTGATGGATGGAAATACAATGAAACTTTCCACCTTCGATGGGGCGCATGCATTTTTGTTTGAAGGGACGGTCAAAGACAGCTTACTTTACGGATTCTTTTATAGCGGGAATCATTGGAAAGAACCTTTTAGTGGTGTACGGAACGAAGGGTATGAGCTTCCTGATGCGAACGTTCTTACTTTCCTTAAAGACGGCTATGAACACTTTGATTTTTCTTTCCCTGATGCTGATGGCAAGATTGTTTCAATGAGTGACCCTCAATTCAAAGACAAGGTCGTGGTGGTCCAAATCATGGGTACTTGGTGTCCCAACTGCCTCGAAGAGACTGGATTTTATACAAAGTACATCAAAGAACATCCGTCTAATGAGGTTCAATTTGTATCCTTAGCCTTCGAATATGCGAAAACTGAGGAAAAAGCAATCAACCGCATCAAGCGGTTGAAAGAATCATTAAAAGTTCCATATCCCGTGCTTCTGGCGCAATATGGTACGAGCGATAAGAAAGAGGCGAATAAGAAGTTACCGATGCTCAATCATGTACTGAGTTATCCCACAACGATATTTATTGATAAGAAAGGGGAGGTGCGTAAAATCCACACAGGGTTTAATGGTAAGGCAACGGGCGAGGTGTACACCGAATTTGTGACCGACTTCACCTCTTTTGTAGCTCAATTGGCAAGTGAGTAGCTTCAGCAGCAAGCGCTGCGGGTTTAGCCAATACCTTCTAAGCTTTAACACCTCTTTTTTGTAGCTAGGAGATGTAATTCCATATGTTCTTATACTTGGCCAGTTCTGCATAGGTCTTTCGAATGGGAAGATTATAAGGCTTCGTCAAGGTTGGATCGTCCTTAAGGACTTCAACAGCATAGTTTCTAGCTATTTTCAGAATTTCCGAATCTTTGATGATATCCGCTATTTGCAGGTTGAGGACTCCACTTTGCTGAGTACCCATGAGATCTCCTGGTCCTCTCAATTTTAAGTCTACCTCACTAATCTCAAAGCCGTCATTGGTTCGCACCATGGTTTCTAATCTTGTTTTGGCATCCGCCGAAAGTTTATGGCTCGTCATCAAAATACAGAAGCTTTGTTCGCCACCTCTTCCAACGCGTCCTCGTAATTGATGTAATTGCGAGAGGCCAAATCGTTCCGCACTCTCCACAACCATCACGGTGGCATTTGGAACATTGACCCCAACTTCAATAACCGTAGTGGCCACCATAATTTGAGTTTCACCTTTGACAAATCGATTCATTTCAAATTCTTTATCGGCTGCTTTCATCTGTCCATGCACAATGGAAATTTGATATTCTGGCCGTGGAAATTCACGCTCAATACTAGCATATCCATCCATCAAATCTTTGTAGTCTAAAGCCTCACTTTCTTGTATCAAAGGGTAGACAATATAGACCTGTCTTTTTTTGTCAATTTCATCCTTTAAAAAGCGAAAAACTTTGAGTCTATTTGAGTCGTATCTATGGACTGTTTTTATGCCCTTTCTACCGGGAGGCAATTCGTCAATAACACTGATGTCTAAATCACCATAAACACTCATGGCTAAGGTACGCGGAATTGGAGTTGCAGTCATCACCAAAATGTGCGGGGGCTTTTCGTTTTTGTGCCATAATTTACTTCGTTGTGCCACTCCAAAACGATGTTGCTCATCGATAATAGCCAGCCCTAAATTCTGAAATTTTACCTTATCTTCAAGCAACGCATGGGTGCCAATAAGCAGGTCTAAGCTTCCATTTTCCAGTTTTTCATGGATTTCCCTTCTTTTTGAAGTATTGGTTGAACCTGTGAGTAAAAAAATACTGATTTCCAATTTATTACATAGTTCAAGTAAACCGTTATAGTGTTGGACTGACAAAATTTCAGTCGGAGCCATTAAACACGCTTGAAAACCGTTGTCAAGTGCTATTAACATTGACATGAACGCTACAATAGTTTTTCCACTACCCACATCCCCTTGAAGCAGCCGATTCATTTGTGCCGGACTCCCTAAGTCGTTCCGAATTTCTTTGATCACTCGCTTCTGTGCGTTGGTCAATTCGAAGGCTAAATGCGATTGGAAGAAGGTGTTAAAGTGCGCCCCTACTTTCTCGAAGGGGTACCCTTTAATTTTAGATTTATGCAACCTGTTTTTCTGAAGTAATTGAATCTGGATATAGAAAAATTCTTCAAATTTTAATCGGTATTGTGCGCGAGCTAAAAGGTCGTTTGAAGTAGGAAAATGGATGTTGAAAAGTGCCTCACTTTTGGGGATCAATTTAAGGGTTTGAAGCAGGGGGTCTGATAGGCTTTCTGAAAAGCTATTTTTAGCCTCCAAAAAGAGCTGTTGCATCAGGGTGTTTATCACTCGATTTGTGATGCCACTATTGTTCAATTTTTCGGTAGATGGATAGACAGGTTGCATGGCCGATCGCAAACTATTTTCATAGGTGGCAAGTAGTTCGATTTCTGGATGCGGCATGGAGAAAAGTCCGTTGAACCAATTCGTTTTTCCGAAGATGACATAAGGAACATTTAGCTTAAGGTTTTGTCGTATCCACTTATGACCTCGAAACCAAACCAATTCCATTTTACCTGTTTCATCAACAAAAGTAGCCACCAATCGCTTCCCTCTTTTTTGCTCCACTGTTTTGAGATTTGTGATTTTACCTACTATTTGAATTTCGGCATTGGTACGTTGTAGGGTGTTTATCTTGTAATACTGGGTCCGATCCAAATAGCGATTGGGAAACAAGTGCATCAAATCTTGGAAGGTGTGAATACCGAGCTCTTTCTTCAATAAATCGGCCCGATTGGGTCCAACACCCTTAAGGTAATCGATAGGAGTTTGAAGAAAATTTGCATTCATAGCACGAATTTAAGGAATTCCTTCGAAGCTCAGAACCTTGTGGCTAGAATTCAAATAGACAATTAAATTAAAAAGTTACTTCAGTTTTGAACTATGGAAGCTGAAGTAAAATTTCTTACCTTGGTCTAACTAAAAAACCAAACCATATGAGTACCTCCAACCAAAAAATCGCTAGACGTATGTACTTCTTCATGGCATTACTTTTTGTAAGCCTAAGTGCGCAAGCAGAAGAAGATTGCATCGTCACACAACCTGAGTTAAGTACGCGCCTAACAGAAGGTTATGACCTTCAAATGACTGCTTTTAAGGCATATCCCATCTATATCAATGCCACAGTGGAATTGCCAGATACCATGCAAGAAGTGACAGTAGAAATTGATGGGGAAGTTTTTACTGCTGAAGAAAGCACTGATTTCTATTACCATCTGTGGACACCCGATGCATACGGCACTCATGAAATAGTAATTACCGCAAAGGCGGCAAGCGGTGATGAAACGATGCTCACGCGAACTATAAACGTTAGTGGCAGTGTTGCAACACAAACAGTGGCAAGTCTAGAGGATATTGTTATTGAATTTAATGGAACCAATAGTCGTTGGTATTACGGAACCTATACGTTTCCTCAGTTTGTCTCTACCTATGACGCGGTAAATGCCTTTTTAGAAGTGGAATGTCCAAATGTGAGTGGAGGTTGTGACGATTGGGATCGCTGGGCGCATATTGATGTGAAGGCACCTGATGGGAACTGGATCCAACTCATTCGATATATTACACCCTATGGCGTAGGATGCAACCACGAATTAGATGTGACCGATTATATGTCTTTGTTGCAAGGTGAAGTAGAGTTCCGTGTATTTATTGATACGTGGGGAACAGGTGGTTGGCAACTTACCCTAAATTTCGAATACCAACAGGGAGTTCCAGAATACGCCTATAGTAATGTGATGGAAGTTTGGGATGACGGCTACAGTTTTGGCGATCCCGCCAATTTACAACCCGTCGAAACCTTTAACGTGGACATACCTGAAGGGGTACTCGCATCACACCTAAGTGTTTCGACAACGGGACATGGATGGGGGCAAAATAACACAGCCAACGCAGCCGAATTTTTTAACGGGTTTCAATTTTTCGATATAGATGGAGTAGAGACTTTTACATACCACCTATGGGACACCTGTAATCCAAACCCCGATGGTTGTACAGGCCAACAGGGCTCTTGGACGTTTCCTAGAGCGGGATGGTGCCCAGGAGCAATAGCTCCTCCGGAACCCTTTGACCTGAGTCCCTACATTGGTAGTAGCTTTGATCTAGATTATCGTTTTCATCCTAGTTATGTGGATCAATGTCATGTGAATAACCCCAATTGTGTTTCCGGGACTACTTGCCCTGATTGTAACGATGGCTTTAATCCCATCTATTTTGTAGATACGCACGTTATTAACTATAGCAATCAACCCATCATTTATTCAAACGTTCTCGGAGTTGAGCCCATTGATAACGTATTAAATTATGAGGTGCGGGTGTATCCTAACCCTTCCAATGGAATGGTGTTAATCCAATCCAATTACCCAGATGCTGCAACACGACTAACCATTCATACCGTTGATGGTAGCTCGGTGAAGGCGTATTATTTTGAATCTATGAGTGAACTTAATAATCATACCTTCGATCTTTCTAGCTTGTCAAAGGGAGTTTATTTTATCAACCTCCAAAACACATACGGTACTGGAACAAAAAAATTGATCTTAGAGTAGTTTATTACTGCATCCCCTTAAAAAAAGGTTATTTTTGAGTATTCAGAAATACCCTTTTTTTATGCCTTCTTTGAACCTCTTACTGAATTTTAGAAGACCGAAGTTCTCTTTCATTGCTCTTTTGGTTACATCCAGTTTATGGTCTCAGCAAACAGAAGTAGTTGATTTTCTTTCGATAGACGCCTTCGTAGCTCCTAAGTTGGAAACACAAAGCCTAGAAGGTGGGATGAAGGTGAAGTTTCAAATACTGAAGGATGCCGATTCGGTGTATTTGGATGCGATCAATATGAGCGTATTGAGTTTCACGGGACAATATCAAATTACCCATAAGGCTACGAAAGACAAGATTTGGTTGCTGAAAGAAGGAGGGTTTAAAAAAGGAACAATCTATACCACGGATTTCACCTACCAAGCCACACCCAAACAGGCACTATACTTCACAAAAGATCAGATCTGGACACAGGGACAGGGAAAATATACGTCCCACTGGCTCCCTAGTATAGACGATATGAACGATAAAATCGAATTCGATATCATGGTCATCACCGCGCCAAAGATGCAAGCCATCAGCAATGGAAAACTCAAGCCAGAATCCTTGTCGGCCACCAAGGATGGCGAATGGCGTTTTGATATGAAACAGCCTATGTCTAGCTACTTAGTGGCGCTTGCTATTGGAGAATTTAGGCAAATCACCACACAATCTGCTACAGGTGTGCCCTTAGAATTTTACTACCGTCCAGAAGATTCTCTATTCGTGGAGCCAACGTATCGATATAGCAAGGAAATCTTTGATTTTTTGGAGACAGAAATCGGGGTTGCTTACCCATGGCAAAATTATAAGCAAGTACCCGTCAGAGATTTTTTATACGCCGGTATGGAAAATACCACGGCTACTATTTTTTCTGAAGCCTTCGTGGTAGATTCTATCGGTTTTAACGACCGAAATTATGTCAACGTCAACGCTCATGAGCTGGCACATCAATGGTTTGGCAATTTAGTCACCGAAACGGAAGGGACCCATCACTGGTTGCAGGAAGGCTTTGCCACCTATTATGCATTGCTAGCCGAACGGGAACTTTTTGGAGACGATTACTATTATTGGAAACTGCTACAATCTGCTGAACAGCTAGAAAATATGAGTTCTGAAGGGAAAGGGGAGTCTTTACTCAATCCAAAGGCAAGTTCACTTACTTTCTATGAAAAAGGAGCTTGGGCCCTGCATATGTTGAAAGAATTGATAGGGGAGGACGCTTTTAAAACAGCTGTAAAAAGTTATTTGGAAAAGCATCAGTTTAAAAATGTGACTACTGCTGATTTCCTCGCGGAAGTGAGACTTGCAACGCTTATTGACATTACTGCGTGGGAGAAAGACTGGTTGCAGCAATCTGCATTTAAGTCGCAGCAAGCCTTGGAATCACTAGTTAAAAGTAAATTTGTCAATGATTACTTTAAGGCGATGTCGTATCGAAATGTTCCTTTTTCAGAAAAGCAAACAATCTTGGAAAGTCTGCTGAGACAGCCCAATGATTATTTAGGACAGGAAGCGGTATATCAGTTGGCTTCAGAACCCATCACGGAAACATTTCCACTATACCAACTTGCGATGCAATCTAAAAATAGCTACATCCGTCAAGCCATTGTCACTTCGGTCCAAGAAGTCTCCCCAAGGATGCGACCGCTGTTTGAAGAGCTTTTGCTGGATCCTAGCTATGTCACTCAGGAATTTGCTTTGGCAGGATTGACAGCGGCTTTCCCTGAGGATCGGTTGAAATACTTGGAGCAAACGAAGTACGTGGTTGGTTTTCAGAATAAAAACATTAAATTATTGTGGTTGGCGATTGCTATTTCTTCGGAAGTATACGGCGCTACAGCCAACGATATTTTTCTAGCGGAACTCCGAGGATATACCTCAGACGATTTTAGTTTTGAAGTACGGCAACAGGCGTTTCAATACGTCTTTCAAATGCAATTATTCGACACCGAAGCGCTAGAAAACCTTGTTAACGCGGCGGTACATCACAATTGGAGGTTTCGGAATTTTGCGAGAGACCTATTAAAAACACTTATCGAGAAAGAACCGATTAAAAAACAATTGGAAACTTCCATGGATCAATTTTCAGACAGAGAGCAGGGCTATTTACAAACCATAATGACACACAAATGAGAGCATTGGTCATTTCAGGAGGGGGTAGTAAAGGGGCGTTTGGTGGCGGCGTTGCACAATTTCTGATGGAAGAAATGGGGCACGACTACGATATTTTTGTGGGCACCTCGACGGGGAGTTTGCTGATTTCCCATTTGGCATTGGACAAAATTGAAAAGATTAAAAAGGTGTACACGTCCGTGACTCCAAAAAGTATCTTCGATATTCGTCCCTTCCGAATAAAAAAAACAAAATATGGTGGCAGTGAAATTCTGATCGATCATCTGGCGGTGCTTCGGAATTTCTTAAGAGGAAGTAAAACCTTTGGCGAAAGCAATAACCTTCGGAAACTATTGGCAAACACTTTGACCCGAGAGGAATTCCACCAGTTGCAGGAAGGGCCAAAAGATGTGGTTGTAACCGTATCTAATCTGTCACTGAATCAGGTAGAATACAAATCCATCAAGGAATATGATTATGAAGATTTCTTAGATTGGATTTGGATTTCTTGCAACTATGTGCCTTTTATGAGTTTGGTGCAAAAAGATGGCTGTGACTATGCGGATGGCGGATTTGGAAGTATGGTGCCTATTGAGGAAGCCATTGAAAGAGGTGCTACCACCGTGGATGTCATTATTTTAGAAACCGAAGTGGCATACTACAATAAACTGCCCTCTAAAAATGTATTTTCATTACTTACGCATATGCACGGCTATATGCTGGACCGCGTAGAAAAACAGAATATTCGAATTGGAAAATTTGTCGCTTCCCAACAAAATGCCGTGTTGAATTTCTATTATACCCCCACAGTACTAACGACCAATTCGTTGATCTTTGATAAGGACGAAATGACAAAATGGTGGAAAAGTGGCTATCGATACGCTCAGAAAAAGAATGTTGAACTCAATGAAATTAAAGGGCCAGACGCTTAAAAGAGCTCTCCCACTTCCTTTTTAATATAAGCAAGTGCCTTTTGAGAGGGTGTTACTTCTTCCATAAAATTCCGAAGTAAAAACTCTCTAAGTCCATCAGCATCTCCCGTCTTTTCATTCATAACTGCCTGCCGGATGATATGTATGGTTGCATTTTTGGCTGCGTTGATTAAATTCCAACATTCCGGCGTCACATAAATTTGCTGCGTTACATTGTGCTCAAACTCTTGTTCAATATTTTGGATGAGCAGCGCTTCATATTTATCAATACTGTCAGAAAAGGGTTTAACGCGTATAAGAAGTTTGTTTGGGTCAATGCGCTCCAAAAGAAGCGATAGTCGCTCGTAGGCCTGCATACGCATGGGTAGCAGGTTGTTTTGAGCTTCTTTTTGAACCAGATAGCGTCGCCGGCCTTCTTCATTGGCGATATGGCCTTTAAAGAAATAATAGGCAACTATTCCCACTACGATGGCAGGTAGGAGGTAGGATACGTAATTCAAGATTTGGGTCATTTCTTCCATAAGTCGAAGGTATTTAAGCAAACATAACTTGTTTTAACAAACTTTACAAATAACGGTGGTTGCCGTCACCTAGTATATTTGCAGTCATTAGAAATATTACAGCGCATTAATTTTGCAGCGCTGATTGCAGTTGCTTGCCGCCTAAATGCTCGCAGCTCAGCAAGGATTCCATACCATCAAAGGGGACTACGTCCTTCTCATACCGATAGGTTTGATCCAGTTCTTTGGAGAGGTTATGATCATCCACATTCATTTCCACATCTTTCATTTTATACTGACAGGGATGCTCGTATCCAGAGGCGTGGGTAATTTCGATGAATTCTTTTCGGAACGTCTTAAAATACTGTGCTAAGCGTTCGCTCTTCAAGGGTATGTTGATTCCATTTTGCAACCACTTGCTCTGCGTGGCAACCCCGCTTGGACAGCGATTGGTATGGCAAATCTGTGACTGGATGCAGCCAATACTCATCATGGCTTCTCGCGCCACATTGATGCAGTCCACTCCCATTGAAAAGGCCATGGCGGCCTTCGCAGGAAAACCTAACCTTCCGCTACCAATAAATACGATGCGAGACGTTAACCCTTTTTCTTGAAGCATGCGATATAAACTGCTAAAGCCATACACCCAAGGAAGTGATACGTGATCTGCAAAACTAGGTGGTGCCGCCCCAGTGCCTCCTTCGCCACCGTCCACGGTAATAAAATCGGGTCCTTTGCCAGTTGCTAGCATAAGGTCAGCCAAGGTTTCCCATTGGTCCAATTTACCGATGGCGGCTTTAATCCCTACGGGCAATCCGGTAGCTTCGGCAATATCTTCTATAAATTGCATCATTTCAGGTACGTTGGAAAATGCCTTATGGTTGGGCGGTGAAAGCACATCTTTCCCAACTTCTACACCTCTTATTGCTGCAATTTCTTTACTGATTTTAGCACCAGGTAAAACGCCACCTTTCCCAGGTTTTGCTCCTTGTGATAATTTGATTTCAATGGCTCTAATAAATGGATTTTCTTCCACTAATTTTATCATCTTCTCCATGGAGAATCCACCATCTTCAGCTCGTACACCGAAGTATCCTGTTCCGAAGTGAAACACCACATCGCCACCATGGCTGTGATACGGCGACAAACCACCTTCTCCCGTATTGTGATACGCATCTGCCAATTGCACACCCTTATTCAGGGATTCGACCGCTTTGGCCGATAAAGACCCAAAACTCATGGCAGAGACATTAATCACGGAAGCAGGACGATATGGCCTGCGTCGTTTGTTATAGGCGCCCATAACCTTCGCGCAAGGTAAAAATGATTTGTCTGAAGCATTGGGATGTCCTTTGTCTACCTGATAAGGCATCATCGCATTATTGATAAAAATATGATGATGTGCATAAATATCTCGGTCGGTACCAAAGCCTTCGTAATTGTTTTCTTTTTTTGCTGAAGCATAAATCCAACCGCGCTCTATGCGATTAAAAGGGAGTTCTTCTCTATTATTAGCCACAAAATACTGTCTTATCTCAGGGCCAATGCTTTCGAACCAATATCGAATATGTCCCACCACAGGGAAATTATGACTAATCGTATGCTTTCTTTGGCTGATATCTCGCAAGGCAATAATAGCGAGTACGATCAAAACCCAAGCCCACCAAGGAACACTTGAAATAAAAGTGCTAATCTGTTCCATTGTTATTGTGCGTTTAAATAATCTAAAGCGACTTGTGTCATAGTTTTTACGCCCAGTAACATCCCTGCATCGTCAATTTTGAAATCGGGCGTATGATGTGGAAAAGCTTCCGTATTTCCGGGAGTCATACCCCCTAAAAAGAAATAGAACCCAGGAACCACCTCTTGAAAATAAGAGAAATCTTCACCGCCAGTGGTGGCTTTCATAATCGTCACGTTCTCTTTTCCGGCCATTGCTTCCAAGGTAGGGAGCATCTGTGCAGTCAAATCTGGATCGTTATACGTCACCACCGTATTATTCTGCCATTCGATGGTAGCAGTTCCGCCATAGGCTTTTGCAATATCGCGCGCCATTTCATTCATTCTTCTCATAATCAATTCCCTCATTTTCGGATCCAGGGTTCTCACCGTACCGATCATTTCAGCACTTTCTGGAATGATATTAAAACGTACGCCACTTGTAATTTTACCCACCGTAATTACGGCGGCCTCTTGCACTAAGGGAGATTCTCTACTGATAATGGTTTGGAAACCATCAATGATTTTTGCCGAAATTAAGATAGGATCCACACCGGTCCAAGGCGCCGATCCGTGTGTTTGTTTTCCTTGCACATCCACTACAAAGCGCTCCACGGCGGCCATAGTACCGCCGCTTTTATAACGAATAGTCCCCACTGGGGTGCTTGAATTGATATGAAGCCCAAAGATAGCATCCACGTCTGGGTTTTTTAGTACCCCTTCTTTGATCATCACCTTGGCGCCACCTTCTTCTCCCGGTGGTGGGCCTTCTTCCGCGGGTTGAAAAATAAATTTTACGGTTCCTTTTATTTTGTCTTTGTGCTTTGAAAGCACTTGCGCAACTCCCATAAGTATGGAAATATGGGTATCATGACCACAGGCATGCATCACCCCCGTTTCT
>Ga0316204_10003040_pt1 | contig 35243 bp, 31 predicted proteins | sample 6monrhotite_MG_2_FD_205661 | JGI IMG/M metagenome (GOLD analysis project Ga0316204, IMG submission 205661) | Microbial mat bacterial communities from mineral coupon in-situ incubated in ocean water Damariscotta River, Maine, United States -... | ecosystem: Environmental > Aquatic > Marine >... | reverse complement strand
CTATAGAATAAACACGGTTATTTTAGGCATATTATTGGTCAGACTAAATTAAATTTAAGCAATTCACATTTCTTTAATCTTCAAATAACAGCTGCTAATTTTATATATTTTGATTAGAATAATCCGAAGGTTATTTAAAGAATTTAGAATCGAATTTGCTTTTCGTTAACGTAAACGAAAAGGTACTAAATGAGCATTCTCGAACAGTTAAATATTTCTCCGATTAACTCTGGTGTCTGTTGGGGGTTTGAACAATTGTCACAGATACCTGGCTTTCAATTAATTAATTCAATTCGTCCCGCTAGCAAGTCACTAATCGCCTCTGTGACACCAGTATTGGCTCAAGGAATAAAATTCGATATTTAGTAACAGAAAACAATCACGTGCCTTTTGTTCAGATTGTTAATCAGTTCAATTGGATACGAAAGTGCTTATTTAAATAAGCGCAATATTTAAATCTAGAGGAGTAAAAAATGGCTGTATTTAACTTGAGAGCTTATGATGATCATGAACAAGTTGTATTTTGTCGTGACGTAGAATCAGGCTTAAAAGCGATCATCAGTATTCATTCAACTGCATTAGGCCCAGCGGTTGGTGGCTGTAGAATGTGGGAATATAATTCTGATGAAGATGCATTGATCGATGCATTGCGTCTTTCCCGCGGAATGAGTTACAAAAATGCACTTGCCGGATTAAAAATGGGTGGCGGTAAATCGGTTATCATTGGTAATTCTAAAACCATGAAATCCGAAGCCTTATTCCGTGCCTTTGGACGTTTTATCGAAAATCTAAACGGCCAATATATTTCAGCAGAAGATGTTGGTATTAATCCAACCGATATGGCAATTGTTCATAAAGAAACTAATCATGTTGTTGGACTTGAAGGCCGAAGTGGCGATCCTTCCCCACTTACCGCTTATGGCGTATACAAAGGTATGAAAGCCGCGGTAAAGCATCGTTTAGGCCGCGAAGATTTGACTGGTTTAAAAATAGCGGTTCAAGGGTTGGGCCATGTGGGTTATTACTTGTGTGAACATCTAAAACATGAAGGTGCTGAACTTTTTGTGACCGATATTAATAAAGAATCAGTTGATAGAGTCGTTGATAATTTGGGCGCAACAGCGGTTGGTATAGACGATATTTACGGTCAAGACGTTGATGTCTATGCCCCTTGTGCTCTTGGTGCAACAATCAACGATGTCACAATTCCCCAATTAAAATGCTCGGTCGTTGCAGGCGCAGCTAATAATCAACTTGCCGAAGACCGACATGGTGAAATTCTTAAACAAAAAGGCATTTTATACACGCCTGATTACGTGATTAATGCCGGCGGGATTATTAATGTTTCCTTTGAACATCAAGAAGGTGGTTACAACAAACAAACGGCATTAGATAAAGTTGATGAAATATATGGAACGTTAATGGAAATTTTCAACGCTGCCAAAAGCGAAGAAAAAACTACCAACGTTGTTGCTGATGAATTGGCTCGTAAGAGGATTGCAGCTGGAAAGCAGTAAAATTTCTTGTTTTAGGACTATGGTGATTTTTTAATTAAGGGTAGTTTCGCAGCGTTTCACTCTACTGCGACCTACTTTTTTCAATAGCTAAAAAAGTAGGCAAGAAAGCCATTGACCTTCACTCTGGGCAGCGCGGCTAACATACGAGTTTGACTTATATTTCTTCATTTGCGATTACGTTTCATATTTAGTACCAATAACGCAACTAACTTGATATGTTTTTAGTTTTTGCCCAGTGGCTTCTAGCGGACTTTGGAATTCATGGCTCATTGGATAAGCGAAAAAGCTGTTTGAGCAAAGCGAGTTATTTTTCGCCCAATGTGCCTATTTGGTTGGATAAGAAAGCTAAAGTGATTGAAATAATCACCCCACACAAAATCTAGCTAGATTCAACGAAAAGCACTTTTGGTTACTTTTAGTGCTTTCTAAAAGTAACTCGCAGTAAAGTGAAACGCTGCGAAACGCCTTTGCCCCTTATAAACCATCGAGCAATTCCAAAACTAACCCAATAGCCTCTTCAACCGTTTGCCTACGAACTTGCTCTCTATCTCCTTTAAAATTAAATCGTTTAGAAATTAAGATATCTTGATAACAGCAAGCAATACATACCATCCCAACCGGTTTTTCCTCACTTCCTCCTCCTGGTCCTGCAACCCCGGTAACAGAAACTGAGACAGCATCAGAAAATTTAACTAAAGCACCTTGAGCCATCGCTTCTGCGACTTGGATAGAAACAGCCCCATAACAGTCAAGCAACTCAGGGGAAACATTAACCAACTTAATTTTAGCCTCATTGCTATAAGTGATAAAACCCGCTTCGTACCAACCTGAACAACCAACTAAATCAGTGATTGCTTTTCCAACCCAGCCACCAGTGCAGGATTCGACAGTAACTAACTTAATATGGTTAGTTAATAATATTTCTGATAGTTGTTTCAGCTTAGCACCCATCAATTCATCACTCTAAGAAACTATATGCCTCATTTTAACACATCACAGCGAGTACAAATAAACGAGCTTTTTTCCTTACTCTATAAAGCATTAAATTGTTTTCCAAATTAATCACCAACTGCTTTATTTAAAGAGTTGAAATAAACTTATTATAGTTTGACAGTAGAGGATATATTAGCTACTTTTATCTATCGCTTTATAGATAACAGCTCTACTTCCTATTAAGGTTTTATGATGGTTCAAGGATTAAATAGTTTTAGATTCTTCGCTTTTTTTGCTGTATTCCTCTTTCATTTAGATTTCTTTGATTTTGGGTATATGGGTGTACACGCTTTTTTTGTATTATCTGGTTTTCTTCTGACACCCATAATAATAAAGATGAAAGAGCATCTCCCTACAAAAAATTATTTCCTGAATTTTTATGGCAGACGAAGCTTACGAATATTTCCGCTTTATTTTTTCTATCTACTACTGATAAGCATCATCGCCTACGTATTATTGGAACATTTTAACTATGATGTGAATGACCGATTAGCTAGAACTCATGAGCAGCTCATATATGCATTAACATATACTTATAACTTTTTCGCTATGTCTTCAAGTTATGAACAAACACAAACCATTACCCATTTTTGGTCATTAGCTGTCGAAGAACAATTTTATTTGATATGGCCGCTTGTTATTTTTCTTCTTCATAAAACATCTATCAAAAATGCATTATTAATGATTATTATTTCTGGTCCAATCATTCGGTTTTTGCTTGCTCAGCTTGTACTGTCTGATTCTGGTATTGGTTTTGGAGATTTAGATATCGTTGTTTACACTTTTACATTATCAAATTTTGATGCGTTTGCAATTGGCGGATATTTTGCCCTTTATGGAAAGAATGTTAACAATATCAAGATATTTGCTCTTTTTGTATCCCTAGTAATCATTGGTCTAGTTACTGATTACATGGCCGGAATCGAATTTAACTTTCGCTCTTTTGGTTATCAAGCTTTTATGAGAGATGGTTACAAATATATTTGGGCATTTAGCTTATTCTCGATTTTGTTTGCGTTAATACTCGTTAATATAAGAGACAAAAAATTTATCCCCATAATCTTTGAAAATGGTATATTTGCGTATCTCGGTAAAATATCTTACGGACTTTATGTTTATCATTTTCCGATAGTCTATTTTGCCACTCATGAGCTTGCGGATATCCCTTTTTATATAAGAGCTCCAATCATTTTATGTATAACAATCGCTATTTCTGCGCTAAGTTTTCACTTTTTAGAAAAACGCTTCCTAGATAAAAAAGATGAATGGTTCCCACATTAAGCTTTGTCATTTATTAAGTCTATTAGAGTAGTATTGTTCCCATGAATAGTCGATTGAGCAGCTTCACCTCTAAACAATCTCATACCCCTATGATGCGTCAATATTTGACCATTAAAGCGGAGCATCCAAACATTTTGTTATTTTATCGAATGGGTGATTTTTATGAATTGTTTTTTGATGATGCAAAGCTAGCTGCTGAGTGGTTAGGAATCACCCTTACTCATCGGGGCAAAAGCAATGGCGACCCGATTCCTATGGCTGGTGTCCCTTATCACGCGGTTGATAACTATTTGGCGCGTCTTGTTAAGCAGGGCAGATCTGTTGCTATTTGTGAACAAGTTGGTGATCCCGCGACTAGCAAGGGGCCTGTCGAACGAAAGGTCGTTAGGATAATTACTCCCGGAACATTAAGCGACGAATCACTATTAGATGAGCACAGCGAAAAACTATTAGCGGCTGTTTATCAATCCAAAAAATCATCTTCGATAGAAAATTATGCGCTTGCATGGATGGATGTTGCTGGTGGATTATTCTATTGTAATCAGTTTGCTACGCTTGACCAACTATACGCTGAACTCGCCCGGTTAAAACCAGCAGAAATATTGGCTGATGAAAAGATCTGTCAAATTCTCAAACAAAAAAACTATGTTACCAAAGAGCAACATAGTTGGCAGTTTGATTATCAGCAAAATTATGAACAGTTAACCCAACATTTTAAAGTATCGGATCTGAACGGATTCGGATGCAATAATATGAAAACCGCCATTTGTGCCGCTGGCGCAGTGTTAAACTATGCAAAGATAACGCAACAGAACGATCTTGATCATATAATAAAACTGACCCCTTTTAATCATAATAATCTTTTACAACTCAATCATTTCACCCGCAAGCACCTAGAAATTACCGAGAACATATTCGCGGACAGCGATATCAGCCTGTTTAATGTGATTAATCATTGTAAAACAGCAATGGGAACACGTTTACTAAAGTCTTGGCTGCATGCACCACGGGTTTCTTTTGAAGCGATTAACTCGCGCTTAGACCTTGTTGAATCCTTTACCCAATCAAATGAACTAGATTCTCTCAGAAGCAATTTAAGTTCAATCAAAGATATGCAGCGAATTCTAACGCGCATTGCCCTAAACAGCGCAAGGCCAAGAGATTTGTCGGGACTTAAAGAAAGCTTGTTAAGCGTTCCAAATATTATCGAATCGCTTAAACAAGAAGACAAAAAAAATGTTACTCAACTAGCTAGCTTGATATCGCCTCATAAAGATGTTGCCCTACTATTAGAAAAGGCCATTTTTGAAAATCCGCCCGTTGTATTGCGCGATGGAAAAGTCATTAAAGATGGTTACTGCGATGAATTAGACGAGCTAAGATATTTATCAAACAACGCTGAATCGCTGCTTGAAGATATGGAACAAAGAGAAAAGCAAGCGACCGGTATTAATACGCTAAAAGTTGGTTATAACCGTGTACATGGTTTTTATATCGAAATATCCAAGGCGCAATCAGAGCAAGCACCAGTTCACTATACAAGGCGTCAAACGCTCAAGAATGCTGAACGATTTATTACGCCTGAGCTAAAGCAACTGGAAGACAAGGTATTGAGTAGTCAAGCCAAAGCTTTAAGTTTGGAAAAAACTCTCTATCAACAAGTCATTGATCAACTACAACCAGACATAGAAACATTACAAAAAACAGCTTTCAACCTAGCTAAACTAGATGTTTTGCAGTGTTTTGCCCATGTAGCCGTAGAAAACGATTATCACAAACCTGAGATTTTTTCATCTAGTAGCCACAACGATAACCAATCTCTATTCATTAAAAACGGACGACACCCAGTTGTCGAGAACTTCCAAACAAAACAATTCATTGCCAATGATCTAGTTATCGATCCACAAAGTAAAAGCATCATCATTACTGGACCAAACATGGGTGGTAAATCCACCTACATGAGGATGACTGCCATTATCGCCTTACTCGCACATTGTGGTAGTTTTGTTCCAGCTGAATCAGCACGGATCCCAATTTTAGATAGCATATATACTCGAATCGGCGCATCTGATGATCTGGCCGGAGGTCGTTCAACCTTTATGGTTGAAATGAGTGAAACCGCAAATATTCTCAATAATGCCACCGACAAAAGCTTAGTTTTATTAGATGAAATAGGTCGAGGTACCAGCACTTACGATGGTTTAGCCCTCGCCTATGCTACCTTAGATTATCTCACTAACAATATTTCACCCTATACTTTGTTTGCCACCCATTATTTTGAATTAACTGAAATGGCCAATCAAAATGAGAAAATAACAAACCTCCATTTCGGAGCAATCCAACATGGCGACAAGTTAATTCTTGATCACCAAGTTCATGACGGGCCAACCAGCAAAAGCTATGGTATCCACGTCGCCAATATCGCCGGTGTCCCCCAATCTGTCACCGAAAAAGCGCGTATCTATCAAACAGAGTTAGAAAATGCTAACCAGACAAACGATACAAATGTGAGCCAAGTCAAAACCTCAAAATCAACATCACCACAAATACAGCAAAAAAATACAGAAAATCGCGATCCTAGACTAGAATTATTAGAAAATATCGACCCAAACGAACTATCGCCTAAAAAAGCGCTAGACTTAATCTATCAATTAACCAACAAAGAAAACGCGGAGTAACACCATGACTTTTGTCGTCACCGACAACTGCATCCTTTGCAAATACACCGACTGCATTGAAGTTTGCCCTGTGGACTGTTTTTATGAAGGTCCCAACTTCCTAGTCATCGACCCTGATGAATGTATTGACTGCGCTTTATGTGAGCCGGAATGCCCTGCCGAAGCAATCTTTGAAGAAGATGATTTACCGGACGGGCAAGAACAATTCTTGGCATTAAATGCTGAACTAGCTGAAAAATGGCGAGATAACAATATTACAGAACAAAAAGAACCTTTACCTGAAGCCAAGAAATGGGATGGGGTTAAAAATAAGATAGATAAACTGGAACGCTAGCTTTTTAATTATTTTTACCAAATTAATTAAATACCTAACATAGAAGGAACAACCCTATGAATATGGAAAATAATTTTTCATTCGATACTATTCATGGCGATTTTGAAAAAGCCGCAAAAAAACATCCAACAAATACAGCCGTTTGGACAGAGTCTGGCACTATAAATTATGATGAACTTGATAAGTTGTCAAACTCATTCGCTTCTTGGTTAATAGAAAAAGGGCATGCTCCTAACAAACGAATAGCGCTAATACTTCCTAAAAAAATTGAAACAATAGTAGCGATTTTTGGGGTGTTAAAAGCTGGAAGTACCTATGTGCCTTTAGGTGATACATGGCCAGCTAATCGATTAAACGCGATTATTGAAAATGGCGATTTTCAACTGGTATTAGTGGAAAAAGATATACCAGAGGTGTCATTAAAAGAAAGTAGGATAATGCGACTAGGTAGTATAGATTGGGAAGAAGCAACGTCTTTGTTGACCAAAAATTCGTTGTCGTCGGTAAAAATAGCTCCCACTGATATAGCTTATATTCTTTATACTTCCGGCTCGACGGGAGTACCTAAAGGTGTTTGTGTTTCGCATAAAGCGGCCCAGTTTTTCCCCGCTTGGGCGCTTAACGAATTTAACGTTGACACAAGTCATAAAATTGCATCGATAGCCCCCTTTACATTTGATTTATCTACATTCGACCTTTTTACTGGTTTATCAAGCGGTGGTTGTCTCTATTTGGTACCAGAGAAATACAAAATGTTTCCATCTCGTTTATCGAGTTTCCTTGAAAAGTATCAAATTACAACTATGTACGCTGTTCCTTCTGCCCTTAGCTTACTCACATTAAATGGCAACCTAGAAAAACGAGATTTTAGTCATTTTAAAACCGTGCTATTTGCTGGTGAAGTTTTTCCGATTGATATGTGCCGGAAATTTCGTGCGTTTCTTCCAAAAGATGTTCAATACTACAACTTGTACGGCCCAACAGAAACAAACGTATGTACTTATTTTGACGCAAGCGTAATTCCCGAAGGAGACGACAACCTACCAATTGGCATCCCACTACCGGAAACGATTGCTTATATTGATGTTGCGTCTAGTGATGACAAAACTTCTGGCGAATTATGTATATATGGGCCTACATTAATGAGCGGATATTGGGGTAAACCAAATGAGGGTTCATCTTATTGGACACCATTACCTAATGATAAATCAAAATTTGCGTATAGGACTGGGGACGTTACTTATCAGGATAAAGATGCTAATTGGATATATAAAGGACGTGCAGACAAGATGGTGAAAATTTGGGGTTATCGTGTCGAATTAGGAGAAATTGAAAGCGGGATACTCAAACATCCTAAGGTTGAACAATGCGCAGTAGTCAAACGCGATAAAAAAGATAAACTTGGTGAGGAATTAGTCGCATTTGTAATACCTAAGGGCACTTCAGACAATGACGAACTCAACCACAACGAATTGTTTAAACATTGCAAGTCATATTTACCTCACTTTATGATACCATCCCACATATATGAGCTAGAAGAATTTCCACTAAATAATTCAAGTAAAATTGACCGTTTGTCGCTAGAAAAACAAGCTCAAGACTACGTAAATAACTAATCTAATAACTTATAATTTGAAGGAGATATAAATAATGTCAGACACTACAATACAGGATCGAATAAAAAAACTGATCGTTGAAAAAGTATTAGTGGGAGTTGATCCTAGTGAAATAGGTAATGATTCACAACTTGTAGCAGAATTAGGTTTAGACTCTATTCAAATAATTGGCCTCATTGGCGGTTTAGAAGAAGAGTTTGACATGGTGCTTGAAGACGATGATTTAGATTTTGAATTGTTTTCCACGGTTAACAATTTAACTAAGTTAGTAGAGACCAAAACCAAAAAAGTATAAAAATCACGACCATGCTTAATAAGGTGTATTTTTAAGCATGGTCAAACATTATCCCATCTTAAATGTCACAAATATCCTTCTGAAAATTAAGATCTGTATAGGTACCTCCTTGAACATTCTCTAAAGCTTTCTTAGCAGATGCGTAGGCTTCATTTACAAACCTAATAAGAACAAATTCCTTACGTTGATTAACCTTAGTCTCGTTTAGCAACAAACAGCCTATATTCATCGAACAATAGATATCAACAATTTCTTTTGCTGCTACATCATTAGCTATCTTATCTTCGTTAGTAGCGAAAAAAACCTTTATCATATTATAGATCTCGAGAATATGGTTTAGTTTTCGAATACTTGTCTGAACCGAATCAGAATATTGTTCGCTTAATACTTGTTGGAAAAAATCGGCTAACAGATTCTGATTAGCGCCTTTAACAGCACCAATAACTTGAACTTGAGAAGTGCCCTCGTAAATATTTGTTATTCGCACATCCCTATATAAACGTTCCATTTTACTTTCCTTTACATAACCTGCCCCACCGTGAACCTGTAATGCATCGAAGCATACTTTATTAGCTACTTCGGTAACGTGATATTTAACCATCGGGGACTGCATATCCAAGAGTCTTGATACCTGTAGAAGCCTTTTTTCTAGTTCTAAATCCCGAGCTCCGCTCTCCTTTAAATGTTCTACTTTTTCTTCTAATTTATTTTTCAAATCTAAATTCTGTACGGCACTATATAAAAATGAACGGCTTGACTCAATCTTGACTCTCATACTTATTAGCATATTTGCTATTGAAGGCTTGTTATAGATTGGCTCCCCGAAAGCAACCCGCTCCTTAGACCATGTTAAAGCTTCCAAATATGCGGCCTCTGCTATCCCAAGAGCCTGTGCTGCTACACTAAAACGAGCATGATTTAAGGTATATAACACTTGAATTAACCCAAATTTACGCTTGCCGATTAGTTCTGCTGGTGCATCTTCAAAGTTTAGTTCACAAGTAGGGGATGCATGTAAGCCTAACTTCTCTTCAACCCTACCAACCTTAACCTTATCACCTCCATGGCATGCAAACATACTCAGCCCAAACATATTATTGGTATTAGGTTCAGATCGAGCTAACACAAGCAATACATCACCACACCCGTTAGAAATAAAACACTTGGTACCACTTAAAAACCATTCTCCATTGTCATTTTGATAGGCTTTTAATTTGACACTCTGAAGATCCGAACCAGCATGAGGCTCCGTTAGAACCATCGCCCCAATATGTTCTCCCGAACAGTATTTTTCTAGAAATATTCTTGCCTGATCTTCAGTTCCAAATTTTGCTATTGCTTCACCGACATCTTGATAACCAAAAAGCGTCATTAAAGAAGCATCTGCTTGTGAGAGCATCTCAATCATCATTGTGTAAATAGTTGCTGGAATGTTGCCTCCGCCGAACTTTCTCGGCAGCAATACCCCCATCAATCCAGATTCCGCTAACTTTTGGACGGATTCGAGTGTTCCCTTAGCATAGCGAACTTCACCATCAACTAATTTAGAGCCATCTTTATCATTTTGTTCAGCTCTCGGTTCGAAATAATTACAACTTAAGTCTCCAACCAGTTCTAAGGCAGAAAAATAGAACTCCATAGCTTCTTCGTAACTCGTTGGGGCAGTATCAAAATAAGTAGATTGAGAATAATCATCTTCTAAAATAGCAACACTCGTTTTTAAATCCAATCGAGAAAATTGAAACAGCAGATCCTTATTATCGCTGAAATAATTAGACATTAACCATTACCTTTAAATTAGTTGAATCAAAAGAAATGTAGCAAGATTAATTTTTTCTACCTACACTACGCTGAAAGCTCCATTATACTTAACTGAAATAGGAACACTCAATCTTTGAAGTTATTTTTTATCATACTTCTTTTTATCCCACAATGATGACCTTTTACAACAAAAACTTACTATTTTTACTAAACTAAAAGATAAAATTAAATTAATGCTAGATAAATGACACAATTAGAATGATTACTGTAATGCATTACCATAACTATTTTGAGAAAAAATTATAATGATAAATAACAATGCCTTAGAGGCTATTGGTTTTGAACTTAGAGCGATACTACCTGAAGGAACGTTTTTTCATCTGACCGATTCTGTTCCATTAAATTACGAACTTTATCTAGAAGAAAGTAAACATACTGGAAGAATGGCTGAAAAACGCTTAAATGATTTTAAGGCATCTAGGTATTGTGCAAAGATCAGTTTAAAACAATTAGGAATAGAGCAGTTTGCAGTGCTAATTAACCCAAATGGTTCTCCAAGCTGGCCTGATGGCGTAATTGGCAGTATTTCACATACAAGGAATCTATGTGTCGCCGCTGTAATGAAAATAAATGGCATTAAAAGTATTGGGATAGATGTAGAAACTGCCAAACCTATTGATTTAGAAATATTGGATCTGATTTGCTCTAATAAAGAAATAAAACGACTTAAAAAACAAGGCGACCCAATGGTTTTAGGTAAGGTTATGTTTAGTATCAAAGAATCAATATTCAAATGCTTTCATCCTGCATTTGGAGAATGGTTAAATTTTAAAGATGTAGACTTGAAACTAGACTTAGTTAATAATCAATACCAACTAAATTTTCTAGAAAAAGTAAACCCAACACTAAAAAATTGCAATGTGGCTGGCAAATGGTTCTTAGGAAATAAATTTATACTTTCTAGTTGCTGGATTTAGATTTTTTTATTTATAAATAACTATAAGAATATAGTAGAAATTAATATGATCGTAACCAAATGGATATTCGTTAAAGACCATTTAACGAAAGAGCAATCTGATGAATGGGAGAAACTTCAACTCAGCTGTAAAGAATCGTCAGCTAGTGGTAGCTTATCATTTGCCAAACATGCTCACCTTTTAGTCACTACTAACCAATTTATTTACGCTTTTGGTTACAACAATGAAAAGCTACTCACCGTGCTACCACTAATGAGAAACAATAAATCGGCTCTAGGACTTAGCTATCAGTATATTCAAACCATTAACCATGATCACCTAGATTGCTTTATAGCCCCAGGGCAAGATAAATTAAAGGCTGACGATTTGATATCTAGCCTGATTAAAGCATGCCGAACTCAACTAGACGGTTGGCATTTATTTATTGCTCGGCGTTGGTTATTCCAAGATTCTATAAACCAAAAATATATAAGTCCCATTTATAAACGACATGCCGCTTATCTAGATTTAAACAACGACCAAAAGCACCACCAATTAATCCCTAAAAAACTTTTAAAAAACATCAATCGATTTGAAAAAAGGCTTTCTAGCGAAGGTCAACTTAATTTACAAATCTCCGAAAAAAAAGACGACCTACCAGAAGCGTTAAATATGTTTATCGAGTTAGAGCAATCTGGATGGAAGGGGCAAAAAGGTTCCGCAATAGGCTGCCAAAAGAAATTGTCTATATTCTATAAAAACTGCTGGTCTGAGTTTTCTAACAGCCAAAGGGCAAAAATATTTCTTTTAAAAATTGACGAACAATTAATAGCAGCATCCATAGGTTATCAAGCTAGCAATAGGCTCTACTTACACAAAATTACTTATGATGAGAGCCTATCTAACAATGGCCCTGGTTCTATTCTTATAAAGAGAGTAATTGAATACGCTTGCGATGACAAAACATTAAGTTCTCTTTGTTTTAATACAAACCCTCCATGGGTTGCTAGGTGGCACCCTGAATTTTACCATCTAAAAGCAGTATTGTTTTTTAACACCAATTTAAAAGGCTTATTGTTAAAAGCATTTTTCTATATTAATTCAAATTTAAAGTTGTTAAAAAGGCACTTAAAGAGCTCCAAATCATGAACATGCATTCAAATGAATTATCTCAACCGCTGATAGAAAAGATCAAATCAGCAATCAAAAAACAATTATCAATGGCAATTGAGCCTAATCTCACATTTAAAATCATTTATGATGATGACCGACAAATTTATCGAATCGATATTAATGATGAAAATGACTTTTTTATATTAAAAGTGAGAGGAAACAAGGCTGTTAAAGAACTTGATCTAAGCGAATCAGATCTCGAAAAAGAATATAATCTATTGCGTTCGGCGTGGGATAGCGTGAAGCAAATGCCTAATAACTTCTCTATGTCTGAACCTATCGCTTTATGGCCTGAATTCAGCGCTATTCTTATGTCTGGATGCGAAGGTGCCAACTTAAACACGACTTTTAATAAAAATATTTTTAAATGGACATTTAATCCAACTCAATTAAAAACGTTAATATTTAATTGTGGTTACTGGTTAGGCTGCTATCACAAATTATCTAGTTCACATCAATCACTCAATGAAAGTTTGCTCAATAGAGAAAATAATTTTCTGAGAATGCTAACTTTTTTAGACACTTCTCAAAAAAATCCACTAAACAAAAATGAACTCCATGATCTGAGGCATATTTTCAAAAACTTAATTACGACTCACGAAAAAGGCTTTACATGCCAAGTTCATGGTAACTATGCGTTTAGAAATATTTTATGCAACACGACTCAGACAAATCTAGTAGATTTTGAGGATGCACACGTTGAACATGTTGCTTTTGATATTGGCCAATTCCTCGCTGAAATATTGTTCAAGTCTCAATTCCCATGGATTAGACATCACACAAAGAATTTGTTAAGTGCATTCAATGAAGGATATGAAAAGACTTTTAGTTACGAAAAGCCGATCGTAAATGCTTACGTAATTTATCATCTAGTTGTCCATCTATATGAACATTGTGGAAGAAAACAAAGTTCAAAACCCGGAAATCTACTTTTACGATATCGAATTTATTACTTAGGAAAACTAATTAAAAAATTAATTTAACCTTCAACATTTCTTCAAAAATATTTGAAGAAATGTTAGCCAATTAATTTTGTTCATATATTCTAATCCAATTTCCTTCACTCACGAAAACCAATTCATTATTTGGACCTAGAGTAACGCCTTCAAATTGAGGTGCACCGGTTAAGTCTAATTCTGAAATAATTGATCCCGTATCAGGATTTACCTGCAATAACACTCTTGATTCTTGGCTCACAATTAATAGGTGCCCAGTACGTGGGTCATAAAGCATTCCCGCTAAATCTCTGGCACTCCCCGCAAATGCCTGATCTGCATCAAAGGGTTCAACAACCGTTAGATTGCTTGCATAATCTAATAAAATCAGTGGATCGGGCTGTTCTATATCAAAATAGACAACTCTCATTCCGCTACCTTGAGTCCCCTCTTGACACGCATAAACCCTAGCTAATTGACTTCCACTTGCTTTTCGAACAGCAACACCTTCCATCCCTTTATTACTTGCTCCTCGAGTCATAACTCGATATCTCTGAGATGCAGGAACATCACCATTAATCATTGTTGTAAATTCATCTATTTCTATCTTTGATGCAAAATTATCCTCTGACACGATCATTACTTCATTAGTACCAACATAGGCTAAACCTTCAGTGTCGGTATTGATCCCATTTACACTGATCAAGCCCATGTAGGCAAAATTTACATCGTAACGGTAAATTACCGCGCTATTATTTCTAACAACTAAATATTGTTGTAACTCTTGATGCCAAGTAATACCTGAAGCATTATTAGGAATATCACCTAATTGAAATGCATCACCTTGTGGCGAATAATTCTCAACAAGAACGCTTGGAGAAGAACTTACCGAAAATACCGCTGTAACTAAAACATCTGAAGTCATATTTACGGTACAGACTCCATTACCACTGCAGCCTCCTTCCCAATGGTCAAGAACAAAACCACTTTCAGGTATAGCGGTTAAAGTAACAGAAGTATCTTGTTGATATGTCTCAGTACAATCTACCTGACAATCTATGCCATTTGGAGAAGAAGTTACACGGCCAGAACCGTTAACCGCAACGGTCAATGTGTAGTTGTTAGATGTCTCAGCGAAAATGGCTGTTACAGACTTAGCCGTGTCCATTAAAACAACACATTCATTGGAACCAGAACATACTCCACTCCAACTCTCGAAAGTAAAACCCTCACTGGCAATCGCTTGTAAAGTAACTTGAGTATTCTCTGTATATCCCTCGCTACAATCTGAACCACAATCAATACCCGCAGGAGTGGATAGGACTGTGCCTTGACCTGTTACACTGGTATCAAGATCATATATTTGAGCGTTTTGTTGGGAAAAATTCGCATTAACTGTGAGATTGGCATCTAAAATTAGGTTACAGCTAGTATTACCGGTACATGCGCCTGACCAACCATCAAAAACATATCCACTATTAGGCGTAGCTGTTAAATTTACCGCTGTTCCGGTTTGATATTCATGAGTACAATCATTGCCACAACTGATTCCTGAAGGTGACGAAGAAACCAGCCCACTACCCGATACAACAACATCTAAAGTGAAATTTTCGGTTGACGTATTTTCAATGAAACTGGCTGTGACCTCCCTATCACTATTCATTTCAATAGTGCAGTTACCTACACCTGAGCAAGCTCCAGTCCAGCCATCAAATAAGTAACCAAAATCAGGCAATGCTTGAAGTGTGACAAAAGTACCTTCTAGGTAGCGCTCCGCGCAATCAATCCCACAATCAATTCCTTCATTTGTTGATACAACACTCCCAGAACCAAGCCTTGTTATCGTTAAATCAAATTCTTGAATCGGTGCTTCTTCTAGTTCGAAGGATGCGGCAACGGTTCTATCGCTACTCATTACAACCGCACAATTTCCAGCACCACTGCATGCACCAGTCCACTGTTTAAAAACATACCCACTACTCGGAGTTGCCGATAGCTGGACAGTAACGTCTTTTTGTAGACTAGAGCTACAAACACTAGTACATGAAATGGAAGCATTACCCCCTTGAATTATTCCTACTCCATTTACCTCTATAGTCAGTGTGTTCTCTTCTAACAGCGGTTCAATAGTTTCTTCGCCGCCCCCACAAGCTAAAAGAAAACTAGAAAAGATTAATGCTACAATGGATTGAAGTAGTGGATATTTTATGGTTCTGGCCAATATTGACATGTAAAATCACCTTTAAGAAATATTGGTTTAAGAAGAAGTTCGCTACTGACCATTATCGGCATTTTATTAGTTTTTATAAGGAAGAAGTTCTCAATTAATAATCTATTTTAATTTGATGTGATCTGAGTCTCAATACTACACTAGTGACAGGCTAAAATTAATATTGGTGCTAGTATTTATTCTCATTCACTTAAATGAAGAAAATCTGAGACGATTGCTCTATAATGATAAGCTATCTATCTTTAGCATCAAGTTATTTCGCAATTAGGTAGCCTTTTCCCACAACCTAATTATCAAAAGCATATGGCATTTTATTGAAATGAATTTATTACTTAATTGTGGAAATCGACAAAAATCAGTTTTTTCATTGATTATATTGTTGTTTTTAACTTCATGTAGCAATAAAAATACAACTAACATTATCGCCACGCTAACGCAGTTGCCTCATCCGAAAACCAAAATCGTCCATTTTAATGCTAAATCGAGAATTTCCGAGTTCACAATCAAGCATCCAGCGGTGCAACTTAAAGAAATTAGAAACAATCTTTCTGGAATTACTTGGGATCCCTATAATAACGAGTATTTTGCGATTCAGAATAACTCAGCAATTATCTATCGTTATGACCGTCATTTTAATTATCTTGGAAAGATGAAAAAAAAAGGTCGCATAAATAATGATACTGAAGGAATTTCTTTCTATGACGGGTCTCATTTATTGGTTGCTACCGAAGCAAACGTGGCTCACAAAGTTAAGTTTGTTCTATATAAACTAGATAAGCAATATTATTACCCCGTCCAAAATTTCGCATTACCTCGTAATCCAAATATTAAAAATAAAGGACTGGAGGGAATAGCTTTTCGCCCAAGTTCGGATAAACGAAAAGAATTAATCTATGCAGCTCAAGAAGGGACAGGAAGGCACAAAAATGCGAAAATGAGGATCTACTCTTTTAGTTCACTGTCAGATATAAACAGACAGAAAGATATGCTTCATTTTGATGATGATAAATCCAAGGTAAACGAGCCATTTAATGCTGAAATAGCATTTCGAGGAATTATTACAGATATTTCCGGAATGACGTTTGATCCGACAGGAGATACATTGATCATTGTCAGCCAAGAATCAAGTAAAGCAATTCAAGTCAATCCGTCTAGCGGCAAGGTATTATCTCAACTCAAACTATCAGGTGCCCCATCATATGAAGGCGTTACTATAGGGCCATTAGGTGAACTGGTTTTCGTGAGTGAAAAAAACTGGATTCAAATATACACAACAAATTAACTCGAAGGTCTACATTAAATGAAAAACGAAAGTATTATTTTTTTCTCTTCTGATGATTGGGGTTGGAAGACTAGCAAATATCAACTGTCAACCCGCCTAGCAAAAGATAATAAAGTTCTCTTCGTCTCCTCTATAGGTTTTAGATCGCCAACCGCATCATCTGATGATGTAAAAAGAATATGGAGAAAGATCAAAGGTTTCTTTAAGGGGGTGCGAAAAATTAATGAAAACCTTTATGTACTAACTCCGTTGGTTATTCCTTTTAGTTGGTTTCCTTTCAGGGATTCAATTAACAGGATGATTTTAAAATCTCAGGTTGGCTGGGCAAAATGGAAGCTAAAGATGAATACGCCCTATTTATTCGTATTCTCAGAAAATTGGTACAACTACGTAATAAAAATGCCACGAAAAAAACTTATCTATTATACAGTCGATGAACAAGCAAGTTTTTCTGGACTCGATGGAAAACGATTTATTGAAATGGATAAGAAACTCAATCAAGCGGCAGATGTGATCTTTTGCTCTGCCAGAACTTTATACGATAAGAACATAAAAACTAATCCAAACACTCACTATATGCCTCACGGTGTTAGTTACGAATTATTTGCAACAACCCTCAAAGACTCTACCAATGTTGCAGATGACATCAAAGATATAAAAGGTCCTATATTTCTATTTTTTGGTCATATATCTTATGATTGGGTTGATAAAGATCTAGTAAAGTATCTTGCCAAAAATAAGCCTGATTGGTCATGGGTTTATATTGGGCGTTATTCAATGAAAGAAGATGAATTTTCAGCCTATAAGAATATCTATCTGCTCGGCGAAAAAGATTTTGAAGATTTGCCTAGCTATTGTAAGGCGGCTGATGTGGCTACAATCCCTTTTGTTTATTCTAAATTAACTAACAATTGTAATCCGTTAAAACTTCCTGAATACTTTGCCGCCGGTTTGCCTGTCGTATCAACAAATATACCTGAAGTAGAAAGAGCTTTTGGCGACGATTGTTATATTGGTAAAGACAACCAAAGTTTTTTATCCGAATGTGAAAGAGCACTAAACGAATATGATGATAAAGTGAATATCGAACGTTCAAACAGGATGGCTGTTCATAGTTGGGAACAGAGAATTAATAATGTGTTTCGCATAATTAAAGAAACATAATGATTTAAGTTAAATAAAATTATTTGTGTTCTCTTCTTAAAAACTTATAGCTTTATTAGGTAGATATTTAATGTGTGGAATTGCTGGAATATATAACTACAAAACAAACAACATTGTAACTAAGCAACAGTTAGAAGCTATGTGTAGTGTTATCAAATACAGAGGGCCAGATGGCCATGGATATTACTACGATAAGAACCTAGCTTTTGGTCATAGAAGATTAACTATCATTGATACAAATGAACGTTCTAATCAACCTATGCAAAGTAGCGATGGACAAACAACCATTTGTTATAATGGTGAAGTCTATAACTACCTAGAATTAAAAGAAGGCTTGCTTTCTGATAACGTGCAGTTTAACACTACCTCTGATACAGAAGTTATTTTACAACTCTATAAACAGAAAGGAATTGATTTCATATCCCAACTAAACGGCATGTTTGCATTAGCTATTTGGGATAATGAAAGCAAAACATTCTTACTTGTCAGAGACCGATTAGGTATTAAGCCACTTTTTTATACTTTTACCAAAGATGGAATTGCATTCTCTTCAGAGATAAAGTCATTACTAACATTAGAAGATGTAAATGCAGAAGTTAATGAGTCTTTGATCGATAGCTACATGAGCGTTGGTTACTGTCCAACAAACAAAACTTTATTTAATAACATATTTAAATTAGAACCTGGTCACTACCTTACTATTAAAGATAACAAATACGTAATCGAAAAATACTGGGATATGGTATTTGACAAATCCATTGACCAAGGGGAATCATATTATGTAAATAAAACAAAGGAGCTCTTTGAAGATGCCGTAAAACTTCAACTAAGAAGCGACGTACCGCTTGGTGTGTTTTTAAGTGGCGGAATTGATTCATCAGCAGTAGTCGCTATGATGAAAAAGCTCGGTGTAAAAGATATAAAAACATTTTCTGTTGCTTGGGACTATGGGAAAGAATTTAATGAAACTGAATATGCCCGAAAAGTATCTAAGCAGTTCTCTACCGACCATACAGAATATTTTATGTCAGCGGAAGATTTCAAAAATTTTTTACCTGAATATATTCGTCATATGGATGAACCGGTTACAGAAGCTGCCGCGATTTCGTTGTACTATTTAGCAAAGAAAACCAAGGAGAGCGTAACGGTCGTTCTCTCCGGTGAAGGTGCAGATGAAGTTTTCGGTGGATATCCTATCTATAAATACATGCATGTTGTTAACCAGTATAAAAAAGTACCCCAAATCATTAGACGATTTTTACTAAACCCAATTCTGCGATTGTTTGGAAATAAATGGGCTAAGTACGCTGATTTAAGCGAAAAAGAAATAGACGAAAGTTATTTAGGAGTATCCTTTTACGAAAATAGCCAGAAAAATAGACTCTACAGCCAAAAATTTAAAAATACAACTAACCAACATTCTGTCGAGAATAAAATTAAGAGCTACTACGATTATACCAAGAATGAAGATCTGCAAACTAAAATGCAATATTTGGATGTCAAAACTTGGCTAGTTGATGATCTACTGATCAAAGCTGATCGAATGAGTATGGCTGCATCCCTTGAATTACGAGTTCCATTCTTAGATCATCGTTTTTTAGATTTCTCTGCGAAAATGCCTAGTAAATATAGATTCAAAAATTATCAGAATAAATTTATTCTAAAAAAAGCGATGGAAGAATTTCTTCCAGACGAAATTTTATATAGAAAAAAATTGGGTTTTCCAACACCTCTGGCAAGAATGTTTCAAACGGAACTTTTTGATTATGTTAAAGACATTATCGATAGTAATACGATGTATGAGCGAGGTTATTTTAACCCTGACGAAGTAAAAAAAATATTATTCGAACACAAAAACAAAGAACAAGATCATCACAGAGTTTTGTGGCAACTTCTTGTATTAGAACTTTGGCATAGAGAGTTTATTGACTAAGAACTTCTTTATCAAATAAGTTCCAATATATACCCGTTCTACTTGAAGATGCATGTTTCAGTAGAACGGGTATAAACACTCAAAGTTTAAGAAGAGTATTGTTTACATTATTAGCAAAAATATAAAATTTTCTTTCAAATTTAACTAAGGATTTATTATGTCATTAACACCAGATCTACTCGATGAATTAGAATTATTAAATTTATTCGACCTTAATTCAGCTCAAGGCGGAATCAAAGTACACAATAATGCAGAGGAAAGAAAAATAGCCGCAGCACAGCGACTATTTAATAAAGGCATGACTACGCTTTCGGACGGAGGTTATTTAACCGACCGAGGCTTAGAAACGGCTGAACATGTCCAAGTATTAATAAAAATGTTACAAGCTGAGACAGTTTAGCTGGTAGGTTCACAGGTGCCAATCAATTGGTACCCCGATTTTACTATCTGACTTTCCATGATTTCAGAATGTTCACAGTTTTTTTCAGCATTGCTGGGTAAGTGGAGTTCGCCACAATAAGCACAAGCTTTAACTCTCATTCGCCCTTTCCTAAAAATTGCCCACTGATGCTTAAGCTCTTTCATATTTAACTCCTTTTAAGATGAACAAAATGATTCCATTGATAATAATGGTTCATCAATCAATTAATTGAAAGGCCGATTAACTTAAATTAAATTAGGTGATTGGCTATAAAGCTCGTAAGAGATCTCTTACAAGCTAAAAAATTAAACAAACAGTGATCTCACCTTTTAGCAGAGCATGAGAAAATACTTGTTATAGATTTTGTTAGATTTGGGTAAGCACGAAATAATAGATATTAAATCCTGACAGTAAAATGGTCACCACCCAAGTTAATAAAATCCCGACAAATCTGCCAAAGGAAGTTCTCACTGTTTTACCTAATCCGTAGGCATGAAGTAAACGAGCGATCACCAAAAGGATACCGCAAGCGTGAGCAATCATTAGATCGCCTTTATTGTATTCAAAAACCGCTAATAAAACTAAAGCAATTGGCACATATTCTGTGAAGTTGGCTTGAACCCTAATTGAGCGACCGAGATCTTTGTTCTCTCCATCACCGATACCTATTTCAAATTTTTTGCGATGCTTGACTACGTTGTAGGATAAAACAATAAAGATTAATCCTAACAAGCCCGAATATAGTGCTAAAACTGGCATAGTTGTTTCCTCATTCTAATTATTTAACCAAAGAATAACATTGTTATTGCTATTCATCTAACTGACTTAGGAACTCAATAAATGTCGCTTCATCAATGACATCAACACCTAATTCTTGCGCTTTTGTTAGTTTTGAGCCTGACGACTCCCCTGCAACAACCTTGGTTGTTTTCTTTGAAACGCTGCCGCTAACCTTAGCACCCAGCTCAATTAAGCGTTGCTTGGCGTCGTTTCTTTTCATCTCATTTAAAGTACCTGTAAGAACCCATGTTTGTCCAATAAGAGGCATCAGTTCTTCGTTAGGGCTTTCCACTGCCGGCCATGATACGCCAAGCTCTAATAACTCATTGATTACCTTTATATTTTCCTGATTGGAGAAAAAGGCGACGATATGTCGAGCGACAATTGGACCAACATCCTTTATCGCTTCTAACCTATTAGTATCAGCCTCAGCAATTGACCAAATATCTTTTAACTCATTGGCTAAATTTAACGCAGTAACCTCTCCGACCTCCCGAATCCCTAAGCCAAATAAGAATTTAGCCAAAGTCGTTTGCTTACTTTTATTAATAGCATTAATTACGTTAGATGCTGATTTTTCGCCCATTCTATCTAACTCAGCAAGCTGTTCTACAGAAACACGGTAAATATCAGAAAGTGTTTTTACCATATTTTTTTCACACATTACTTCGATTAATTTATCACCTAACCCGTCGATATCCATTGCTTTTCTTGAAGCAAAATGGATCATTGATTGAGTTCTCTGAGCAGAACAAACGAGCCCCCCACTACAACGATAAATTGCTTGTTCTGCTTCTTTTTCAACAGGGGAATGGCATATAGGGCAATCGACTGGACGAGTAATTGGTTTTGCGTCTGCTGGTCGCCTGTCTAGTACCACGGAAACAATTTGTGGAATAACATCGCCCGCTCGCCTAATAATGACAGTATCGCCTAACATGATACCAAGTCGCTCAATTTCATCCATATTATGCAATGTGGCATTGCTGACATTAACTCCGCCAACAAAAACAGGTTCTAATCGTGCGACGGGTGTAATTGCCCCTGTTCTACCAACCTGAAAATCGACCGCAAGCAGTTTGGTGATCTCTTCTTCTGCAGGAAACTTGTGAGCAATCGCCCAACGAGGTGCTTTTGCGATAAAACCTAATTGCTGTTGCAGATTGATAGAATCAACTTTAAAGACAACACCATCTATTTCATAAGATAATTGATTTCTGTTTTCTAACACCCAGTCAAAATAATCTGAACACTGATTTATTCCCTGCAATAGCTTAATTTCAGGACAGATCGGCAATCCCCAGCTTTTTAATTGTTCGAGCCTTTCTAAATGATAGGAAGCCAAACTATTTTCACTCGCACTGCCTACGGCGTAAAAATACACGGCTAACTTTCGTTTTGCGGTTATTCGAGGATCTAATTGTCTTAAACTTCCGGCCGCCGCGTTACGGGGGTTTGCGAAGGCTTTTTCTGATTGTTCGATTGCTTGCTGGTTAAGTTGGTCGAAGACTTTTTTTGGCATAAAGACTTCTCCTCTAACATCAAGCATAGCTGGAAAATCACCTCTTAATTTTAGAGGTATGCTAGCTATCGTACGGATGTTGTGGGTAACGTCTTCTCCGACTTTACCATCGCCACGAGTTGCCGCATGAACCAATACTCCCTCTTTATAAACGATACTAATCGCCAATCCATCAAGTTTCGGCTCACCGACAAACTGAAGCTGATCAACTTCAACATTTTCTTTATCAAGCCTTTCTTTGATACGTTTGTTAAAGTTATGAAACTCTTCAAGACTAAACACGTTATCTAGCGAAAGCATTGGCGTTTGATGGGCGATTTGAGAGAAACCCTTGGCCGGCTCTCCACCAACTTTTTGGCTGGGCGATTCTGATTTAATTAACGCTGGAAACTGTTTTTCTAAATGAGTTAATTCTCTCATCAAACGATCATATTCGCTGTCCGGAATGGTGGGCGAATCTAGCACGTAATACTGATAGTTAAAGTCTTCTATCTGCGCTGAAAGAAGTTCTATTTTTTGTTTCGCTTGATCTTGTGAAATAGTTGATTGGTTCAACGAATATAATCCTTAAAACGATATGTTCGACCACTTAATAATTTAGTTCTGCTTACGATTAAACGCTTGAATTTGATCCAGTCGATGATTATGTGTTTGCTCAGTATATATAGATTGTGTTTCGTCAAATATATCGCCACCTAATTCTTTTCTTAGTAACTTGATGGTTTTGTACATTGCATCGTATGAGACTTGTGGATCACCCGATCCCGGCAAGGTAACAAAAAGAGCTAAAGCTGGTGTTTGAAAATTTTGTATATTGGCAATATCAAAGGTTCCGGGAGCAATCCCGTTAGCTAAACTAAACAGCAGCTTGCCCGGTGAAGCACCGCTTTTATTGTATCGATGAAATATTCCCATTTCGCCATGCCTTAAACCTTGGGATAGAAAGATAGGAAGAAAATCCTTACCAGTGAAGGTCTTTCCGTAACCAGCATTTAAGACCAAGGACAAAACCAATTCCGGCTCATTAATTAGAGAATCTTGGTTTTTGTTACTATCAAAAAGATCATTTTTAGGTTTATCTGCTTTGCTCTCATCACAACTACTGACTAATATAACAGGCTCAATAGGCGCATTGCTTAGCTCTGTAGGTACTTGATAATCAGGAAGATCTGGCTTTTGTTCTTCAAAAGTTTGATCTAACGAATTAGAAGGAAGCCCACAATCATCAACAAATTGCTCTTGTGATAGCTCTTGTGATAGCTCTTGAGGCTCAACCTCTTCGGCTGACGAACTTCTTGGTTTACCGACGCCATCAATATCAAATCCTGCACCGTCAACTTGATTTTTTAACTGACTGAATCGTTTTTTTAATTTTTCATTTTCTTTTTTTATTTTCTTTTTGCGATTAAAATCAAAAATAATATAAGAGACAAGAAAAATGCCACAAATGATCAAACCAATGCGTATTTGCCAATCCATATATCGCTATCCTATGGTATTAGTAGTTTTTATTATCAATCTTACCAAAATCCAATCTACTCAAAACTTAATTTTACCAAAACTCAATCTAATCAAAAACTAATATAATCTTGGATTAAATACCCGCTAACTGAGCTGCTTCATCAACATCGACACTAACAAGTCTTGATGCTCCAGGCTCCTGCATGGTTACGCCGGCCAGAGATTGAGCCATTTCCATTGATACTTTGTTATGCGTGATATATATAAACTGTAAGTGCTCCGACATCTCTTTTACTAGGTTACAAAAGCGTCCAACATTAGCATCATCAAGCGGTGCATCAACCTCATCAAGCATACAAAATGGAGCAGGATTTAGTCTAAATATTGAAAATACTAATGACAAGGCTGTTAGTGCTTTTTCTCCACCAGACAATAGGTGAATAGTGCTGTTACGCTTGCCCGGAGGTCTAGCCATCACCGTTACACCGGTATCTAATAGATCTTCGCCAGTCATCTCAAGATAAGCATGTCCGCCACCAAAAACCTTGGGGAATAATTCTTTGATGCCTGAATTCACCTTTTCAAAGGTTTCTTTAAAACGTGTTCTTGTTTCTTTATCGATTTTTCTGATCGCGCTTTCAAGTGATTCTAGCGCTTCGTCTAAATCTTCATTTTGAGCATCTAAATAGATTTTACGTTCGGATTGCTCTTTATGTTCTTCAATTGCAGCTAAGTTAATTGCCCCAAGTCGCTGAATTCGACTGGCAACTCTGTCAAGTTTTTCTAACCATTCATCCTCATTCGCTTCATCAGATAAACGTTCAAGAATAGCTTGAATATCTTCATCATGATTAGAAATATTTTCCTCTTGAGTTTGCTGCTTAGTACTACTTTCAGACCACTGCATTTTTAGTCTTTCTAATCGACTACGAACTGCTTGAGCAGCTTGCTCAGCTTCTGAACGTTGTTTTTCATAAACTCTGACTGATTTTTCTACTTCTTCTAACAAATCCCTTGCTTTAGCCAGTTCTTGTTCAGCTAACAGACGCTTTTCTAACGATTCTTCGAGTTCGATTTGTAATTGATCATCCGGTGAATTCGCTTGCTCTAATGCTGATTCCAATGCCAATTTGCGTGATTGTAATTCAGCAATCTGCGAATGCATACGCTGATTAGTTGATTTATTTGAGTTGATTTCAGCTTGTATATTAGTAACACGTAGCTCCAATTCGTGACTCTTATCTTTAGCGATCCTCGCCCTATTTTTAGCTTGTTCCAACTGGTGCTTTTTGTCATCACGATGACGACTGAGTCGCTCTCTATTTTCAAGGTCATCAGCCATCGCTTCGACCAATTTTTCTAGACTTTGTCTACTTTGAGAGAGGGATTGTTCATCTATCTTGAGCTGCTGATTTAAATCGGCATTTTCTTTAACTAGCTCATCTTTCCGTTTAACCATTTGTTCAAGCTTTGCTTGTTGCGAACCAACTTGCGCGCGTAAATCGCTGTATTTTTTGTTAGCAATACTTAAGGTTCGCTGTTTTTCTTCCCAACTGTTTTCTAATTCTTTCAAACTATCATTATCTTGCTCTGATTGAAGCTCAAGCGAATCTAATGTCTCTTGTAATAGTTCAAGTTCCGTCGAAAGCTGCTTTAACTCAGATTCTCTCTCTAACACACTCACTTGGTCAGCTTTCTTTTTTGCTACTCGTAACCAGTTAGCCCCAAGCCAATAACCATCTTTACTCACGACCGACTGAAGTGAAGTTAAACTATTTCGTTTCGCAAACGCCTGTTCTAGATTTTCGACAACAAATACTTGAGAAAGCATTGCCTCTACGGAACCAGCATTACTAACCTTGCTAGCTAAACTGTCAGCCGGCGAAATATGAGCCGTAGTTGAATTCGATTTGCTCGTATCAAGTAAACAAACTGAACCGCTTTCTAATTGATTGATCTGCTCAGAGATTGAATCCAAAGAATCAAAAGTAACGGCTTCTAGATAATCACCAAGAACAATTTCGACCGCCATCTCCCAGCCAGAATCAACTTTAATAGATTGGGCTAGTCGTTTGTTATTAAAAAGATTAGTACTCTTTAACCAGTTCTCAACACCTTTGTCAGCATTTCCCAACGCTGCTTTTTGCAAAGCGGTTAAGGATATATGACGACTTTGTACTTTTTGAAGTTCGTTACGTGATTTATCTAGTTCAGACTGACGCTCTCTACGCTCTTGGCGACGAGTTGATATTTCTTCGAACAAGCTCTCGACAGTTTCAGATAAAATTTCGGTTTCTTCCTCAACTTTACTTAATTCTATCGAAGCAGCCATAACATCTTCTTCAATTGGCTGACCTTGTAATTTAGTTGATTCGTTCTGGTTAGATTCTATTCGTTTAGCTAATCGTTCAATCACCCGATCAAAATGCTGAATTCGGGTTCGCTCAACTTCCATCCTTTGATTATTTTCAGCAGATACTTTATTAAAACTTTCCCAATCATTTTCCCAATCAGTGATAGCGGCTTCTAATTCGGTCAGTTCTTCTATCGCTTGTTCCATTGTTTGTTGCTGGATTTCAAGATCCGGTTCAATTTCCATCAACTGGCCATTTAACCGCTCTAAATCTTGTTCGTCTTGAGTCATTTGATCCATCGCGTGACTTAATGAACCTGAAACTTGCTGGAAGTCTTGATTTAATTGAATTTGTCTTTCTTTTTTATGCGCAATACCTTGCTCTAAACGAGCGATATCTGCGCCAATTCCATAGTATTTTCCTTGCGCTTGATTAAATTGATCCGATAAATCAATATGCTGCTCTCTGGTTTTCTCAATTTGAGTATCAGCATGTCGCTGTTCAGCAACTCTAGCTTCTAATTCAGTCTCTAATTTATTAATTTCTGTCGAAAGCCCTTCAACCTGCTGGTGAAATTTTTTCCACTTTAAAGCTGATAGCTCTCCTTTTAGGTCTCGCTCTTCCTGCTTGTATTGCTTATATTTAGACGCTGAATTGGCTTGCCTTTGTAGATGTGCTAATTGTCGCCCTAGCTCTTCTCTTATGTCAGACAAACGCTCCATATTTTCTCGCGTATGCCTAATCCGGTTTTCAGTTTCACGGCGACGCTCTTTATATTTCGAGATACCAGCAGCTTCTTCGAGAAAAACGCGTAACTCTTGAGGCTTAGATTCGATTAAACGGGAAATCATGCCTTGCTCAATAATAGCGTAACTTCTCGGTCCAAGTCCGGTGCCCAAAAAGATACCTGTTATATCTTTACGACGACATTTTGTGCCATTTAAAAAATAATTAGACTGACCATCACGGGTTACCAGCCTTCTTAACGCAATTTCAGCATAACTGGCAAATTCGCCAGTTAAAGTCCCTGCCGAGTTATCAAAAACAAGCTCAATACTGGCTTGACCAACCGGTTTTCGGGAGGTTGATCCATTAAAAATAACATCCGTCATTGAATCACCACGCAGATGTTTGGCTGATGACTCGCCCATTACCCATCTTACCGCGTCGATTAAGTTAGATTTACCACAGCCATTTGGCCCAACGATAGCGGTTAAGTTATCAGGAAAAGGGACAGTGGTTGGATCAACAAAGGACTTAAAGCCTGCTAGTTTTATTTGTTTTAATCGCATTATTTATTACTATAAATCTCAAATTTTAAATCTATTGACCAACAAAATTGTTATCTAAACGCCGCAACAGGATATTTGGCTTGAGTAGAAAATATTACAAATTATCGCTGGTTTTGTTAAACGCATTAGTTTAAATTATTTCGCGGCTAAAGCACACTTATTAATATCTAAATAACCGAGTAATATCTAAATAACCGAGTAATATCTAACTAACTGAGTAATATTGGGATAAACATTAAATTATGAATGGTCATTCTTTCCAAGGTGTTCAATATTTAAACAAAGGGTTTCATTTAGTATGGCAACCTGGTATCAAGCGCTTTGTATTTATCCCTCTTTTAATCAATTTTGTTCTACTCGGCATCGCCGCTGTGTATGCCTTTAATATTATTGGTGATTGGTATACTTCCCTTCCTCAATGGGTCGAAGCGCAGATTAATAGTGACCATTGGTATATCAGTTGGCCAGCAAGCGGACTAGAATGGATTTTAAGTTCACTCGGGTGGCTTTTATGGCCATTAATTGTTATCACCGTGTTTGTGACCGTTTTTTTTCTTTTTGGCTTTATCGCTAATTGGATAGCCGCTCCGTTTAATGGAATACTTTCCGAGGCTGTAGAAAAGCACCTAGCCAAAGATGATTATCGAGAAATTGAATTTAACTGGCCGATGTTTATCAAAGACGTACCACGTCTTATAGGTCGAGAGTGGACCAAATTTGCCTATTACCTCCCAAGAGCGCTAATATTCTTAATTCTGTTGTTTACGCCCCTTTCACCAATTGTGCCCATTATTTGGTTTATGTTTAACGGTTGGATGTCAGCGATTCAATATATCGACTATCCTCTCGATAATCACAAGTTGTCTTTTCAGGATACTTTGGGGCATTTAAAGTCTAATCGTAGAGGGCCGTTTGGGTTTGGTATGATGGTTATGCTATTTACTATGATTCCAATCGTTAATATCCTAGTGATGCCCGTAGCGGTAGCCGGAGCAACCAATCTTTGGTTTGACCATTATCGGAAAGCGTAAATTCCTTATTATCAAATTATCAAATAAAAAGAATCGTCGATTAATTTTCTAAACTAAGATGATCGATTGATGGTTGTTTATGCTCTTCTGGTGGTTTTTTAGGCATAATCCTCTCACCAGCGGCAGCCAGAGAAAGATCACTAGTATCAACTTCTCTTTTTTCATAAACCTTGTCAGGTAATATTTGTGCGCCAACTTCTGCCACTGTTAAGCTGCTAGCAGAGTCATCAGGTGCCGGTTGAGGAGCTTGATTGGTTTCAACTGTTGGTGTGTTAATGGATTCGCTGGGTTGGTTGGGTTGAATGGACTGTCTTGTTTGTTGCGTTTGATTGAACGAATTGCTAACAGCTTGATCAGTTGTAGTCGTAGTAGCAGGTGAATTTACTTCAATTTCTTTAATCAAAGCCAATGCACCAGCCTTTTTTAGTGCCGACTGATATTTCATGGCAGTCGTGTAGTCTAAGGATTTTTTAACAACAACTTCTTCTCCACAAAAAAGCTTTTCAACCGCCTCAGGAGAGGATTTAAACAGATTTACCAAATTGCTTTTAACCTCTGCAATATCAAAATTTTTTATGGTTTGCCCACGAAATATCACATCAAATTGGCCTTCTATCATAATTATTCACCCTAAACTTAAATCGGAATATTCACATTATAGTAACAAGCGATGGTTATTGCACATCAATCGCTATAACTTATACCAGTGCTGTTCACTCCTCTGGAGCATACAAAGCAAATACTTCTTTTTCCGTTAACTCTTTAGTTTTGCCTGAGAAACAATAGTAGCTTGGCTTTTTATCAATGAAGTACTCTACTTCAATTTTTAAATCGCTAAGTTCAGGAAAGAACCCTGCGGGAACACTATATTCCCCTGTCCCTTTAATCCTATAAAAAAGATGCGTCCCACAACTTCCACAGAATCCTCTTTCTGCCCACTCAGAGGAATCAAACACTTTAACTTTATCAATCCCGTCAATTTCTAAATCCGTTCCACATTGCAATGCCAGAGCCGGCCCACCACCCCATTTTCTACACATTCCGCAATGACACGCTGTGGTGCATAGAAATTATTCTTATTTGTAATTCAACAGTCTACAGCTTACCTAAAAATTTTCAAGCCTTGGATTCAGCCTTGGATTCAAGAGCGTAACAACTCGACAAAATCATCATCAGATTTACATTGCTTTAATCATCATTGGCACACCATGAGATATTCGTTAAAATACCACTATTTCCTATTCTTAAAATTCATTAATTCGCCATGACTGAAAATGACACCGCTAATTCCTTTCTTGAAGAAATGAAAGATGTCGATCCTTTGTCTCAGGATAAAGTCGTCCATCAAAGATCGTCAAACACCTCTGAAGAATCGATTGATTACCGACGCAAAGCGGCTGCTAAAAAGCTATCAGTCTACGAGAATTTTCTGACTGACGGCGAAGTGGAGCCAGTTGAACCACAAGAAGTATTGAGTTTTAAGATCAGTGGAATTCAGCCAAATGTTTTTAAAAACTTAAAACAAGCCAAGTATAAGTTTGATTATCATTTGGATTTACATCGAATGTCGGTCAGCCAAGCGCGAAATGCAGTATTTCAACTGATTAATAGTGCAGAAGTAGAAGAACTAAGGTGTTTTTTAATTACTCATGGAAAAGGTGAACGAAGTAAACAGCCTGCTAAGTTGAAATCTTATGTTAATCATTGGATGAAACAGATTGACCAGGTTGTCGCTTTTCATTCTGCGCAACCTAATCACGGGGGAACTGGCTCTATTTATGTATTGTTAAAAAAACCTAAGCAAAAACGAAAAATCAACCAATCTAAATACGATTAACAAAAGCCCAATTACACAGAATCATTTACAGGGTCTCTTTTGGCAGGCAGGTTAATTGTTGTTAAGTGCTTTGTCGATCTCTTCTTTATCTAAAGACTTTTGCACCGTAATATTCAATTCACCCATACGGATTGTTTCGTATTTAACACCATTTTTTGGCATTCGTTCACTATGATGAACGACACCTTGCTCATCCGTCCATCGATAAATAATTCGTTCAGCAAGTTTAGCGGTCGATAAACCTCCTTGGTTGACTTTATCGCCAGCAAAAATAGTTCCGATATCACTAGCTAACCCAGAGAGCGTTCCACCGTATTGATATTTATCCCAAGCAACTGTCACTTGAGTGAAATCTCTTCCACCAAATAACTGCAAACCTGCAACAACAATGAAAAACAAGACTAAAATCACAATAAATTTTTTAAACATTTCGATAGTTCCAATTCAGAAAATGGTAAATTTTGATAGCATGCTTACAGACAATTGTGCGTTTATCCCTCAAGCCCAGAAAACATATTACGCCAGACATAATAATCGGAATGTTCAGCATCTATCAACTCAAAACCAGCTAAATATTGATTTTCTGATAACTCATCACACCATTTTACCTGACCAGTTAACAAAAATTTATAACCGCCACTTTCAAATGAGATAAGTAGTTCTAAAACAGAATCGACGATAAATGGATATTCTGAGCCAATTTTCAGCCCATCCTGCGAAATATCTTTAGTGGTACATTCAAGCAATAGGTTATCTTGCTTGGTTTCGTTAGTAGCAGAAAGCACTTCAATAAAGATAACCTCTTCTCTTGAGTGCCTTGCTTGCTTTCTGTTATCAATATTCATTTAAGTTACGGTTAATCATTATTATTTAAAGAAAGATCTTCGATAAATTTAACCCATACTTGTCGATTAGAATTTTCTATATCAACCAATTTTACGCCAATATAATAAGTGGGGGAATCATCGATTTCCAAACACCACTTAACTTCTGCAACAGCGTTAATCACCGCCCACCTATCACCTAGATCAATTTCCATATTCATTAACTGACCAAGCGCAAGTGAATGATGAGAAATAAGCTTGATCCCACCTGCTGAAATATCTTCAGATCGACAAATGTGACTCTCGTCTTTATTCTGAAATTCATTAAGAAATTTAACGGTGATGGTTGTTTCGGAAAAAGTTCTTGCTTCTCTTCTTAAATCATCCAGATCATCAGACATAGGCTAACCTTTTAAATTATTGAGCAGTATTTACTTTACACAAAATGCTTTTCATTATTTTTTCTCTTACCACAAGTATAGAGTAGCTTTTTCGCTTTTGCATAATTGATAAAAAAAGGTGCTAAAAAGCACCTTTTCATCCACCAATATATTAAAAGGTTTATTTTTTATTCACCTCAGCAATGTATTTATCTATGAATATTTCAAGTATGTCTAAAGGTACGGCACCGTTTTTAAGAACAACATCATGAAAATCTCGAATATCAAATTTATCACCTAATGCTTCTTTCGCTTTCGCACGAAGCTCTAAAATTTTCATCATACCAACTTTGTAGGCGCAAGCTTGCCCGGGCATAACGATATAGCGCTCAATTTCGGATACAACATCCGACTTAGCCATACCGGTATTTTGAATCATATAGTCGATACTTTCTTCACGCGTCCATCGTTTCGAATGAATTCCTGTATCTACAACCAATCGAACTGCACGAAATAATTCCGCCTGTAGACGACCAATGTTGTCATAAGGATTATCTTGAAAACCGAGCTCCCAAGCGACTCTTTCTGCATAAAGCGCCCAACCTTCAAGATAGGCTGTAAAAGGGGCAAATTTCCTAAATAACGGTACCCCCTCTAACTCTTGAGCAACACTTATTTGAAAATGATGGCCGGGAACCGCTTCATGATAGGCTAAAGTTCTCATACTGTATTTTGGTGTCGCTTTGATATCATATAGGTTGGCGTAGAAAATTCCCGGTCGAGAACCATCCACCGCCGGGCCGTTATAATATGCTCCAGGGCTAGTTTTTTCTTTAAATTTTGGAATGCGTTTTACTTCCACCCCAGCCTTAGCTTTTATTCGAAAAGCCTTATCCATCTCAGCATCTATCTCATTAATGATTTTTTGATAGTCGGCTAGTATCTGTTCCCTTCCCTCTTCAGTATCTGGATAATAAAAACGTTCCTGTGAAGACATTAACTCAACAGATTTTTCGAAACCTTGTGAAATATCAAGGCCTTCAGAGTTTAAAATTTCTAGAATCTCTGATTGAATTCGCTTAACTTCATTTAAGCCGACATTATGGATGTAGTCTGGGGTGTAATCTGTAGTGGTAAAAAACTTCAGCGCCAAACGATAAGCCTTATCCCCATCTGGTAACTTCCAAAAACCATCATCGTCTGTCGCTTTATCGCCAAGCCCTTCAAAATAACTAGTTAACTCAACATAAGCAGGATAAACAGATTCCTTGATGGCCGTTTTAGCTTTGTTAAGTAGCTTTTGTTTATCTAAAGGCTCAAGTTCTTTTAATTCGTTTAACTTCTTTTCAAATGATGAATATAAGATATTTTCCTCAATCTTAGTTGAAGAAAACTTTGACATCTCATCAATCACTCGGCTAATTACAAACTTTGGTGGCACGATATTATTATCAGTTCTTAATTTAAGCCCTTCTAGTACTTGAGAAAATTTTCTTGGTAGATTTTCTAATCGTGCAATATAAAACTCTGCTTCTTCAAAATCATTAATTTGATGCTGAGACTCCATAAAGGTTGGAAATCCATTTTGTACGCCAAAAAGTTGATTAACTGGATAATTATGATATTTAAAGGCCTCTGCTTCTTGCGCAAATTCAAAAAGATACATCGCGATCCGTTTCGACATTAGTTCATCTTCAGATAAAGCCCCATCATCATAAGATTTTAAAACAGACATTTCAGACGCTAAAAATTCAAACATGTCTTCTGACGATTGTGGACTTGCATCATCAAGTTCTGCGTTATGGCCATTAATGCCGACAGATTCTAAGAAATGCAACGATGTTAGTGTTTCAGGGCTATCGAGTACCATTTTTAATGCAAAACGATTGAAGAAGTTATTAATCAGCAATGGTTTTCCGTACCATTCGTGCGCAGCAAAACTACCCACCAAAGCAATCAATAACAAAAGTATCGAAAAAAACCAAATAAGTATTTTCTTGAACATTTATTTCTCCAAATGTTATTTCTTTTTGTATATTTTTCTTATTATTTTATGAAATTTATTAGGTATTAACCGTCTTAGGTGGCTTGCCAGTAATGGCATACCCGAAGCGATAATTGCCTCTTCTTTTCCTGATTTTATAACCTTGATCAACATTACAACAAATTCTTCAACCGGCATACCCTTGGCAATTTCTTGATCTAATTGGCCGAATTTAGACATATCGCCAATTAAAGCATTGCGACTAATATCTGTTTGAATCCAACCTGGGCAGACAACTTGAATTTTCACGCCAAACTGAGCTATTTCAGCTCTAAGGCAGTCCATAAACCCGATGAGTGCATGTTTCGCACCAGAATAAGCGCTTCGGTACGGAGAACCAACTTTACCAGCGACACTTGAAATACTGACAATACTTCCTTGCCTTTCAGTGACCATTTTTGCTGCAACCAATTTAGTCAATTTTATTGTGCCAAAATAATCAACCTCCATGACTTTGCGATCGACGGCTTCTGAGGTTTCTAGACAAAGAGAACGTTGACTAATTCCACCGTTATTAATCAAAAAGTCAATTTTCCCATGATGTGAATAAGTCTCTTCCACTAATGCTTCAAAATTTTCACTTTCTGATAGATCAAGAGGAATAACACAATGTTTATCTGCGAAAGCTAATCTAGCTTTTACCTCTAGTAGACTTGCTTCTCTGCGAGATGAGAGTATTAAAGTAGCGTTCTGCTTAGCCAGTTGAACGGCTAGTTCTTTACCGATACCTGAGGAGGCCCCGGTTATCCAAACTACTTTATTTGAAAAAGAGCTAGAGCGAGTCATATATTTAACTACTGGTAATTTGTATCAGGTAAGCCAAATGGCAAAACTGTCAACTAAACCCATAGATTATAACGGGTTATCGCGTCACGCACTAGCTTAAGCAGAAGGGCAAACTGTAACAAGAAATATAGCGAGAAAAGCTTTTTAAACAACAAAAATAAATTAAAATTAGCTCCTTCATCAAATTTGTGAGCCTGTTCGCAGCAAAACAGCCACCTTCTGTTAGGATTGCGGTGTGTATTAATTGCGAGTTGAGAGTAAGCATATCAACAGTTAATACTCATTTTTGTATAATCTATTATCAGAATTCAGAGGTCGATAATGAAGTGGTATACGAAAGAAAATGGCGTTTTATGTTTAGCA
>Ga0316204_10003039_pt1 | contig 35244 bp, 25 predicted proteins | sample 6monrhotite_MG_2_FD_205661 | JGI IMG/M metagenome (GOLD analysis project Ga0316204, IMG submission 205661) | Microbial mat bacterial communities from mineral coupon in-situ incubated in ocean water Damariscotta River, Maine, United States -... | ecosystem: Environmental > Aquatic > Marine >... | reverse complement strand
CTAACACATCCTCTAATGTTACAATTCCTGAAGTACCACCATATTCATCCACCACAATTGCCATGTGCATTTTGAGTTCTTGAAAATCATTCATCAAGTCATCAATCTTCTTATTCTCAGGAACAAAAAAGGCTTCACGAGTTAATTTTTGCCAATCAAAATTTTCTTTCTCATCTAAAAAAGGAAGCAAATCTTTGATAAATAAAATACCTTCAATCTTGTCAAAAGACTCCCTGTATACGGGGATTCGAGAGTATTTATTTTTAGCTACTTTTTCGTAAACCTCGGCATAGGAAAAAGAAACATCTATGGCTTCAACATCTACCCTTGGTTTCATTATTTGCTTCACATCCTTCTCTCCAAATCTTACAATATCTTGCCAAATCTTCTTATCTTGTTCATCTGCGTTTTCACCAATTGTGAGCTCCACAGCCTGAGTCAACTCATCAGTTGATACATTGTGTGATTTTATCTTTCCTAAATTACTTATTACTGATGTTCCTTTCACTAAACCAATCTTCAGCCAACTAAATGGTGGCAACTTTCCTATCACTGATAACGGCTTTGCCATTAAAAGTGACATTTGCATTCCGTGTTTAGTCGCATAAATTTTCGGAATCACCTCACCAAAGAGTAACAGCAAGAAAGTGATGGCAACAACATTTATCAAAAATTCAGAGGTTGCTGATAAATCTTCAGGGAATATTTGAGTGGATAAATAGGTTGAAACAATAATGATGGCAACATTAATAAAATTGTTCGCGATCAAAATGGTGGCCAATAAGGCCTTTGGTTTATCTAACAAACTAACAACTACAGAAGCAGATTTATTTTGAGACGTCTCTAAATCTTCAATTTCACCAGGAGTCAAAGAGAAAAACGCTACTTCAGAACCTGAAACAAGCGCCGACATAATGAGCATTACAATTAAAACCACACCACTAACAATCAAAGGGAGAATCGAAGATTCAGCCGGACCTATTTGTAGAAATGTTGCTAAAAGGGGAATATCCAAATTTTGAACGATTCGTTATTAGAAAGGCAAGTCATCATCTGGCTTGGCAGATAAATCTTGATCCATTGGTTGAACCGGTTTATTCTCAACCGAATTCGGATAGTTGGTTTGAGGTTGACCTGAATTCTCAGCTCTTGAGAGCATTGTCATATTATCAGCAACTACTTCAGTTGTATATCTAGTTTGATTGTTTTCATCATTCCAAGAACGAGTTTTAAGTTTACCTTCAATGTACACTTTCATTCCCTTTTTAAGATATTTCTCAGCAACTGTTGCCAAGCCTCTCCACAAGACAATGTTGTGCCAATCAGTAATTTCTCTTTTTTCTCCAGTATTCTTATCATTATAAGATTCAGAAGTTGCTATTGAAAAGTTCGCAACCGGAACTCCGCTTTCAAGGTATCTCACCTCAGGGTCTTTACCCAAATTTCCTATTAGAATTACTTTGTTGACGCTACCTGCCATAATTTTGATTTGTTACTCAAATATAGCTAATCCTACCAGATGTTAGCAGAACTTTCGAGATATCTTATTAACAGCTGTGGCATAGGGTAATTACCCAAGTCGGCTATTTTCACTTTTTGATAGCCAGACATCTCTATTTTTGAATCGGCTTTCCAGAAAGTTGCATAAATCCTTTGATGAGATAAGATGTGTTTCAGCTCTGTAACTGACTCAACGTTTTTGAGTCTCCATTTTTCAATATTTTCTTTCGAAAGATCTCCTTTATCAGATTGTTCAATCAAAGGGAAATCATACAAACCTTCCCAAACATCCTTTGCGCCTCTTTTATTTAAATAGGTCGATTCTCCATCCTCTATTAAGAGGTAATGAAAATATCTATTTCTAACTTTCGTTTTCTTTTCTTTCTTCGGAAGTTCAAGAAAGCTACCATTAGCAAATCCTTGACAAGATTCAATCAGAGGACAATTTTGACATTTAGGATTCTTAGGGGTACAAACCAACGCACCTATTTCCATAATCGCCTGATTATGTTCAGCTGGATTATCAGGGTCTATTAATTGCTCAGCCGCCAATTTGAATTCTTTCTTACCTGCCGTCGAATCAATTGCCGTATGAATATCTAAATATCTACTTAAAAGTCGATACACATTTCCGTCAACAACCGCCTTAGATTCGTTAAAAGCGAAAGATGAGATTGCTGAAGCGGTATAATCTCCAATGCCTTTAAGTTTGATGATTTCATCATAGGTACTCGGAAACTTCTCGTCAAAATCATTTACTACCTGTTGAGCTGCAGTTTGCAAGTTCCTTGCTCTGCTATAATATCCCAAACCCTGCCAATCGTTCAAAACGTCATCTTGCTTTGCTGTCGCCAAGTCATGAATAGTTGGATAATTTTTTATGAATTTTAAATAGTAAGGAAGCCCTTGTTCTACTCTAGTTTGCTGTAAAATAATCTCTGACAACCAAATAAAGTACGGATTATTCGTTTCTCGCCAAGGTAGCTCTCTGGCATTTTGTCGATACCAAGCTGTAATTAATGACGAAAATCTATCCATTTGACTAAAAAGAACAAAGTTCCATCTATTTTTTTCATTTCGGTCAATATAAAGTACTTATTTTTGCCCCCGAATTAAACGATTAAAAATTAACGACTTATGACTAAAGCAGATATAGTAAACCAAATCTCTGACCAAACAGGAATCGAAAAAGTAGCAGTTCAGGCAACTGTTGAAGCATTTATGGATTCAGTAAAAGGATCTTTAACAAAAGGAGATAACGTATACTTGAGAGGATTTGGATCTTTCATCATTAAAGAAAGAGCGGAGAAAACAGGTAGAAATATTTCAAAGAATACATCTATCATCATCCCTGCACACAACATCCCTGCATTTAAACCAGCTAAAACATTTGTTGAAGACGTAAAAGTAAAAGTTGCTGTAAAGTAATTTATTACGAAAACAAATAGTTTTTATATCTTTGCAATCCCGATTTAGGAGAAGCATTATCAAACTTCCTGTTAATCAGGAAGTTTTTTATATAAAGAAACTTTAATTGATAATTAAAAAAAACATTCGATATGCCAAGTGGTAAGAAGAGAAAAAGACATAAGATGTCTACACATAAGAGAAAGAAAAGACTAAGAAAAAACAGACATAAGAAAAAGAAATAGTATAGCACTATTTTTCTTATAAAAGTCTTTTAGAAACTTGGTGGTTTGTACTGCCAAGTTTTACTTATTTAATAAAACTTCATTTTAGTGAGTTTCGAGTTAGTAGTAAATTCCAAGCCCAGCGGGATTGTGATTGCTTTACTACGTGAGGGGAAGTTGTTAGAACTTCACGAAGAAAAAGGTAATACCGATTACGCCGTTGGCGATATATATCTAGGGAAAGTACGTAAAGTGGTACCCAGTCTTAACGCGGCCTTCGTAAACGTCGGCTACGAAAAGGATGCCTTTTTGCACTATCATGACCTAGGACCTCAATTTCAATCTCTCAATAAGTTCACCACTGAGACACTCAGAGGAAAACAAAGCGTTTCTGATTTGCTTTATTTCAAATCTGAAAAAGACATTGATAAGCATGGTAAAATTGGTGACGTACTGTCAGCCAATAGAGATGTTTTGGTTCAAGTTGTTAAAGAACCAATTTCATCAAAAGGACCAAGACTTAATTCTGAGATTACTTTAGCAGGACGATACATTGTATTAGTTCCGTTTTCAAATAAAGTATCAATCTCGCAAAAGATTAAGGATAATAAAGAGCGTGATCGCTTGAGAGATATTCTTAAAAGTATTTTGCCTAAGAACTTTGGTGTGATCATTCGTACGGTTGCTAAGAATCGTAAGATTGTTGAAATTGACAATGATCTTAAAGACTTAGTAGCGCGTTGGAAAAAAATGCACACTAATCTTAAAGATTCAAGACCTCCCAAAAGAGTTTTAGGAGAGTTGAATAGAGCATCTTCATTATTAAGAGACACATTAAATGCTGACTTCACAAAGATTCATGTGAATGACGCTACCTTATTAGAAGAGATGAAAGATTACGTTGGAAGCATTGCTCCTAATCGTGTGAACATCCTTCAAAAATACTCAGGTAAACACGATATTTTTGAACATTTCGGAATCAACAAGCAAATTAAAACCCTTTTTGGTAAGAAGGTTCCTTTGGCTTCAGGTGGATATTTAATTATTGAACATACAGAAGCCATGCACGTGGTTGATGTCAATTCTGGAAACAGATCAGTAAAGGGCGATTCTCAAGAAAAGAATGCAATTGCAGTAAATATGGAGGCAGCTGAAGAGCTTTCTCGAGTGATGCGTTTGCGTGATATGGGTGGAATCATTTGTGTAGACTTCATTGATATGCATCAAAGAGACAACAATAAAATGTTGTTCAATAAGATGAAAGAATTGATGAAGACTGATAAAGCTAAACACTCTATCATTCCCCCATCAAAGTTTGGTGTAATGGAGATAACTCGTCAAAGAGTTAGACCAGTTACCCATATTGAAACAACTGAAGTTTGTCCTTCTTGTGAAGGTTCTGGTAAAATTCAAGCTTCTTTGATGTTTGCTGACGAAATAGAAAATGAATTAAGCTATTTAATCGTTGACAAGAAAGAAAAGAAAATTGTGTTACATGTACACCCATACCTAGAAGGATATTTCAAAAAAGGAATGAATTCAAGAAGGTTCAAATGGTTCATGAAATACAAGAAATGGATTACTGTTGTTGCCGACAGCAATCTCAATGTAATGGACCACAAATTCTTTGATGGTAAAGGAGAATTAATCAAAGTGTAATTATTGCAAACGTCTCCTAAATATCAATTATTAGAGGCAAAAGCAAAAATTGAATGGTATTGCGCATACCAAGAAAGATGTGATTTTGAAGTTCGCAAAAAACTTCATGATTGGCACATGCCTCACGATCATATTGACATTCTCATTTCAGATTTAATAGTAAATAATTTCCTCAATGAAGAGCGCTTTGCTTGTGCTTTTGTTTCGGGTAAATTTCGAATTAAAAAATGGGGTCGCATCAAAATCAAACAACATCTTAAACAAAGAAGAATTTCTGATTACTCCATCAATAAAGGAATGGAAGAAATTGACGAAGATGAATACCTTGAGACCCTTCAAAGTTTAATCGAATCTAAAAGTCGTTTAACGAAGTTTAAAAACAAATGGGATAGACGCGCAAAGCTCACTCGTTATTTGGCTTCAAAAGGGTATGAGAGTTATTTAATAGGCGAAGCTTTGGGAGAGGTGTAGGAATTCGTACTGAGTGTTTGACACATCTCGTCTATTCTAACCCTTTCAAACCGTACTTCTTCTTATACTTTTCGTATAGCTCAATTTGGTGATTCTGCATTGAAATAAATCGACCTTTTACCATTGCCATATAGCCTTCATTCGTCATCATATCTAGGGCATTACCGTCTGACACAAACAAGGTGGCATCTTTTCCTTTTTCTAATGATCCAATCTTATCATCTACACCTAGAATTTTTGCCGCGTTCAATGTAATTGACGCAACAGCTTGTTCTTCAGATAAGCCATAAGCCCAAGCTGTACCAGCCTGAAAGGGTAAGTTTCTTGTATTCATCACCTCCATATCTCCTGCATTTGAGATGCAATATAGAATACCTGCTGTTTGCAGTTTTGCCGCTAATTCGTAATATACAGCTACATGATCATCTTCAAACTTTGGTAATGAGTGCGGACGCCCAATGATTACAGAAAAGTGATTCTCTTTTAAGCGATCAGTTACAAGGTAGGCGTCATATCCACCAACCAAAACTGGCAACTTGATATTAAACTCTCTTGCAAAATCAATAATATCGTTAATCTCTGGAGCAAAATCAGCATGAATAAACAGACGTTTCTTTCCTTTCATTACACCTCTCATTGCATCTAATTTGATATCAAATTCATCTGGCTTATTCACTTTTGCATAAGCTTCTGCCTTTCTGAAAAAATCCCATAAAGTGTTTTTCTTCTCAATGTATTTATCGTTCTTTTTCGTGGGCCCTGGTTCAGCCCACCAACCTGTAGTTGTATATTTTCTTGGCCAATTGATATGAACCCCGTCATCCTTTTTGTAAGCCGCATCTTCCCAGTTCCAACCGTCTAGTGCCATTACAGATGAAGTTCCAGAAACAAGACCTCCACGAGGAGTTGCCTGAGACACCAAAACACCATTTGTTCTAACCGTATAAATAACTTCTGAATCTGTGTTAAACCCTATTAATGTTCTAATATTTGGATTAATGCTACCTGTTTCTCTAAAATCTCTTGTGGCTCTAACTTGATCAATTTCAGTTAAGCCTAAAGTAATATCAGGAGCTATGAAGCCCGGATAAACATGTTTACCTGTTATATCAATAATTGTATCCCACTCTGACTCAACAATGGTATTAGTGAGAGCATTCTCAACAAAAATAATTTTGCCTTTCTCAATACCAATAGATGAATTGTCAATGTATTCTCCATTTCCGATATGGGCATGACCATGCTGTATGAGCACCTTGTTATGCACCATTTCAATGGGTGCAGGTGTTTGAGAAAAACTAAGTAATCCTACAAACAATAACGATATGGTTAAACTCAATTTCATTTTAGTGCCCTTCACTATCACAATGGTAATGTGGATTTTCTCTCATGACAGGAGCCTTTGTTTCAGCCCCACCCTTTTTAGCATCCAACATTAACTTAATAATTCTCTTTCTTTCTAATGCGTCTCTTTCTTGCAGCTCGTAATTTCTTTCCCAATCATACAATAACATCCCATCAACAAATGTCTTCTCAACTTTAGCATGAATTGAAAGCGGATTATCTGACCATAAAACTACGTCAGCATCTTTACCCACTTTTAAACTTCCCATTCTATCATCTAAATGCAATAGTATGGCAGGATTTAAAGTCACCATTTTCCAAGCCTCTTCTTGAGAAACGCCTCCGTATTTAACTACTTTACCGGCTTCTTGATTCAAGCGCCTTCCCATTTCAGCATCATCCGAATTAATAGCAGTTACGATTCCCATTTCATGCAATATTGCTGCATTATAAGGAATAGCCTCTTTCACTTCGTACTTGTATGCCCACCAATCGGCAAAGGTTGAACCACCTGCACCATGAGCCTTCATTTTATCAGCCACTTTATATCCTTCAAGAATGTGTGTGAATGTATTTACAGTGAAGCCCATTGAATCTCCCACATGCATTAACATGTTGATTTCAGACTGAATGTATGAATGACATGAAATGAATCTTTTTTGATCTAGAATTTCTGAAATGGCATCCAATTCTAAATCCTTTCTCGGAGCATTAACAGTCTTTCTTTTTGAATCAGACATTTTATAATAATCTTCCCATGACTTCTTGTATTCTTTTGCTTGCATGAATGCATTATAAAACACTTGTTCTACTCCTAATCTAGTTTGTGGATATCTGATGGTATTGAAACTTCCCCAGTTAGCTTGCTTCACATTCTCTCCCAATGCAAATTTGATGAAACCGTCAGTTATTGAATCTTCTAATAACATTTCTTCAGGCGAGAACCCCCACTTTAATTTTACCAAAGCTGATTGACCACCAATTGGATTCGCCGACCCATGCAACAGATGTGAAGTAGTAACACCACCGGCCAACTGACGATAAATATTAATATCATCTGACCTCACAACATCTGAAATTGACACCTCAGCTGAAACAGCCTGCCCTCCTTCATTAACACCTTTGCTAATTGCTATGTGTGAATGTTCATCTACAATACCACAAGTAACATGCTTTCCTGTTCCGTCAATCACTGTTGCGCCTCCTGGAGCTCCACCAGAATTTACAGCAATGATTTTTCCATCTCTAATAGTAACTGATGCGTTTTCTAGAATTCCTTCTTCTTCATTTGTCCAAACCGTTGCGTTCTTAATAAAGAAAGTTTCAGCTTTCGGCAGCTCATCAAATCCGTAAGCCATATTTGGATACTTCAAAGTTGAAACTGAAGATGTATCAATCACCACCTCTTTTTTCTCCTCCTTTTTCTTCTTGAATTTTTCTGATCTAATTCCTCCCCAGTTAATCCACTTTCCATCAGGTAAAATTGCAGACCCATCCATTATTCCAAGACCGGGGTGATAAGATCCATTTAATTGAATGATGCCGTCATAATTTTCATCATGTGTTTCAAACATCATGCTCAATTGCAAACCTGAAAACTCTAGTTCACATTTTACTTTTGTGGTATCCATTTTAGATATACCGGCCGAATTTGTCTTGATCTCATAAACATGAATGGTCGCAGTTGGTTTTTCTACCGTACCCTCAACATGTAATTCATAAACTATATTATTTAAGTTCAAATCATACTCACCTCTCAAGTCAGCACGACTTACATCTTTAAATCTCTTTCGGTCACCATTGCTCCAGTTTTCATATATCTCACCTTCTTCAAAAAGATCACCTTTTACAACAAGAAAGTTTGCGATTTTTCCGTTCTCTAAAGTCCCTAATTCATTGTGAACATTTAAAAACTTTGCCGGAGTCTCGGTCAAGGCTCTTAAAGCTTCTTCTTTTGGCAAACCACATTTAATAGCCTTTTTGAGGTTCTTCATGAAGTCTGACTTCTTTTTTAATCCACTTGTGGTTAAGGCGAAATCAACTCCGTTTGAATGTAAAACATATGGATTATACGGTTTCATTTCCCAATTCTTCAAGTCTGCCAAGGACACAAATCTTGAAGCATAGGGATCAGTCATATCAAACGGCTTAGGGAAGTTTAATGGAACAATTAGTTTTGCTTCTGACGCCTTAATCTCTTCAATTCTTTCAAAGTCATCTCCACCACTTAGTGCAATTAGTTGAAGGTTAAATTCTTTCGCAATTTTCGCAGCTCTTAGTACCTCCAGCTTATTAGTAAGTCCGAAAATTTGAGGTAATCTCAAGTTCTCCAAACCAGCCTTCAATGACATGTTCTCTTTATGCACTTCATTCAATCCGGCAAACCATTGGGCATCATAAATGAATTGTCTGATTAGCGCTATTGATCCCATTTGGGACGAAGGATAAGATTGACGAGAGCTCCCTTTTGAGAAAGACAAATGATTCGCAACTTCGGCTTTAATGATGTTATCTACCGTAGGATGACTGCTCAAAGAAACTAGAGCCGCAGAGCCTCTCATTATTCCATCTTTGTGATGAGTAGAAACCGCCCCAAACCCTAACTTCAAATATTCTTCTTTGTCTTTAAATGTTTTAGACGAAAACAATTCATAGGCATTCACTTCAGGATGTATAGCCTCATTCCAGTAATAAGGACCTTCCTTTAGAGTATTCATTTGTGGCCTAGGACTCCAAGGTTTTGCTGTTTTCTTTGGGATCCCGGCATCAGTGTACGGGTCTATAAAAGAAGGGTAAATTGTATATCCCTTAAGGTCAATCTTTACAGCATCTCTTGGAGGTATTTCAACAATCCCAACATTTTGAATGATGCCGTTTCTAACAACTAACATTCCAATTGGTAATGTCTTGTCAGCACTCACCACAATCTTACATCCGGTCAACACATAAGTTGTGTTTTTAGGATCATGCATTCCGTTTTCAGGCTCAAACTCTTGTGAAAATGAAGCATTAGCAAATAACAAGATGGCCAAAAAGCCAAAAATTGTTAGGATGCGATTAGAAATGCTGGTCATTTAAGATTAGATTTGTCCAAAAATAATCAATTATGGCAACTTTATATAAGATTCTGACGGCGGCCCATTCTGGATGGAGATGGATTGTGTTAATCCTACTGGTACTGGCTATTTTCTCTGCTTATAGAGGCTGGAAAAAGAAAGCTGAGTTCACACCTCTTGATAAAAAGATGGCCATGTTCGCAATGATCGCTTTCCACTTACAGTGGACCTTTGGGCTCATATTGTACTTCATCAGTCCGAAAGTTCAGTTCGTTGAAGGATTTATGAAGAACAGCATGTTGAGATTCTACGGAATGGAGCACATAGTAGCCATGACAATCGCGTTTGTATTGATTACAATTGGTTATTCAAAATCAAAGAAAGTTGAAGACGGAGCAGGTAAGTTCAAGAAAATTTTTGTTTTCTACTTGATAGCTTTCATCATTATACTAGCATCAATTCCATGGCCATTTAGAGAAGCTCTAGGTGGTAGCTGGTTCTAAACTAGGCCTGTGGGAGACGGATTTACTTATACTGAAATGATTCCTGAAGACGTAGTTCTTGTAGGGGTAATTACTAGTTCTCAATCAGAAGATGAGGCAAATGAATATTTAGATGAACTAGAGTTTTTAGCAGAAACCTCTGGAGCCATTACTAAAAAGAAATTCACCCAAAAAATCGATAAGCCAAATCCTAAAACTTATGTTGGATCTGGAAAAATTGAAGAAATACGACTTTACGTTTTAAAGAACAACATTGACTGTGTGATCTTTGATGATGAATTGTCTCCTTCACAATTGAGAAATATCGAACGAATCTTTGAGCGTAAGATACTAGATAGAAACAATTTGATACTCGATATTTTTGCCAAGAGAGCTAGATCTGCAGACGCAAGAACCCAAGTTGAGTTGGCTCAATATCAGTACTTACTTCCTAGACTGACGAGGTTATGGACGCACTTAGATAGAACCAAAGGTGGTATTGGTATGAGAGGGCCTGGTGAAACTCAAATTGAGACAGATAGAAGAATCATCACCCAAAAGATTTCTCTATTAAAAGAGAAGCTTAAAAAAATTGACAAACAAAAGGCAGTTCAAAGAGGTAATAGAGGTCAACTCGTGAGAGTAGCCTTGGTTGGATATACCAACGTTGGTAAATCAACCATCATGAATATGCTAGCGAAGTCAGAAGTATTTGCTGAGAATAAACTATTTGCAACCTTAGATACGACCGTTAGAAAAGTGGTTATTGAAAATCTGCCTTTCTTACTTTCAGACACAGTTGGTTTTATTAGAAAGTTACCTCATCAATTAATAGAATCTTTCAAATCTACACTTGACGAAGTTAGAGAAGCCGATATATTAATTCATGTTTTAGATATTGCTCACCCAAGCTTTGAAGATCATTACCGAGTTGTAAATGAAACAATTGCCGATATCGTAAAAGGCCAAAATGAGAAACCAACTTTGGTGGTGTTCAACAAGGTTGATGCCTACAACCCGAAACCAGAAGACATTGGCTTTCATCCTGAAGGAAAACATTTTGCTTTAGAAGAATTGAAGAAAACTTGGATGTCGAAGTTGGGAGATAATAATTGCATTTTCATTTCAGCACAAGAGAAAATAAATATACCCGAGCTGAAATCAAGAATGTACGAAGAGGTGAAGCAAATCTTTCAAGTGCGATATCCTTATCATAACTTCTTATATTAGTGGTGTGTACAAATTCATCACCGCCATACTGATCACTTTGGCCTTTAACACAGGAGCTCAGCCAAACACAATTGGGTTACAGTATACTGATTATTCTGCTAGTGAAGGTTACTCGCTTTTTTCACCAAAAAACAGTTCTAAGGTCTATTTAATTAATAATTGCGGTGAGGTAGTTCATTTTTGGACCTGCTCTTCGACACCAAGACAAACGTCCTACATTTTAGAAGATGGCACACTACTGCGCTCAGGAACTGGATTTGTAGAAAAACTGGATTGGGACAGTAACGTAATTTGGACAACTTCATACAGTGATTTTGGTATTTCACAACATCATGACATTGAACCATTACCTAATGGAAACGTCCTAATTTTAGCCCAAGACGAATATACACTAGCCGAAATATTAGCCGAAGGAAAGAATACATCATTTTCAGAATCTTTGTTTCGATTAGATAAGATTATCGAAATTGAGCCCGCAGGAACGAACAGTGCTAACATTGTTTGGGAATGGAAATTCTTTGATCACCTCATTCAAGATTTTGATAATTCAAAACCAAATTTTGGAATCACTGAAGATAATCCTGGGCTGCTTGACGTCAATTTTAACGCCCATGATGAAGTCGATTTTACGCATGTTAACTCCATAGATTATAATGAAGCCTTGGATCAAATTCTTTTATCTGCCCGTCACTTGAACGAAATATTAATCATTGACCACAGTACTAACACTGCTGAAGCTGCTTCTCATCTTGGTGGCAACTCAAATAAGGGTGGAGATTTTTTATGGCGTTGGGGAAATCCTCAAACTTATGGACAAGGAACTGAAAGCGACCGCAAATTAGGCTTGCAACATGATGCCAAATGGATTGAAGCAGGAAATTATGCTGGGAGTATTTCAGTCTTTAACAATCAAGACCCTGCATTACCAGAATACAGTTCGGTAGGAATTGTCACACCAAGCATCATGACCAATGAATATCAAATGACTTCAGGAAAATTCGACCCATTAGAGTTCGATTGGACCTGGGATGGTGATATTTTGGGCACACCATTCAACAATGTTAAACAAAGTGGAGCGCAAATTCTTCCTGATGATCATGTCTTGACCATAGAAACAAGCAAAGGAAGAATTACTGAAATTGATGCAGATGGCAATGTAATTTGGGTTTATATAAATCCGCAGGCCTCAGATATTTTTGATCAATATGAAAACCCCTCAAGTATAAATGCCTTCAGAGCGACCAAATACTCAACTGATTACCCCGGGTTTACTGGAAAATCATTCTCTAATCAAGGACCTATTGAAAATCTTAATAGTATTAGCGACAGCTGTGCCGTTCAAGCTTCAGCTCATCTTGAGCCAGTCAAAATCAATCAATGGTCCTTCTCGCCTGTCCCTGCTTCAAATGAACTGTTTTTCAAAAACTTAACCCTGACTTTTAAAGGTGAAATTTTCGACCTAAAAGGAAATCTCCTTATTCAATTTGATCAGAATGTGGTTGATGTTTCCAGTTTATCATCTGGAACATACTTCTTTATGATTACTGGTGAAAATTTTATTTATAGAGATAAGTTCTTGAAGAACTAAATCGATTTTAATCTCTCGATTCAAGAGTTTTCCCTACTTAAACAACCAATTGGTCTCAAAGTATCGCCACCCTTGAATAAAATTACTATTTTGGATGCATGAAGATTCTATTAACCCACATAATCTTTCTATTTTCTCTCATAGGTTTTAGTCAAAATTTAAGTGAAGATGAATCAATCAAAAAACAATTAAATCAAAACTCAAACCCATCTGCAAAAATTGAGCTCCTAGTAGAATTAGGTGTTTTCTATTCAGAAAATTCAATTGATTCTCTATTTGGCTATGCGCATCAGCTAATCAATCTTGCAAGAGAAGAAGATCAGCCTTGTAATGAGGCAATCGGATATCACTATAAAGGGAATTATTTCAACGCCAAAGGTGAATATGAAGATGCTCTATCGTTCTACAAGAAATCAATGACCTTGAGAGAGAGACATTGCGATATAGAAAAAGTAGCTTCAAGTGCTGCTCAAATTGGAAATGTCAATGCTCGAATCGGGAACTATGATGAAGCCTATCTCAGTTATTATCAGGCCATAGGTATTTACGAAGATTTAGATGACGAAGAAAGTCTTGCCGCTCAATATTCAAACTTAGGATTGGTAGATGTAGATCGCGGGAAATATCGTGATGCAGAAGAGAGTTTCAATAAGAGTCTGAAATTTCTCGAAGGAAGCGCAGACTCTGTTCAACTTGGAAACACTTACAACAATTTTGGAAACCTTTATCAAACAGAAGAAAAATACGACACAGCTGTAGTTTATTTTCAAAAAGCTCTTGAAATATACCGTTCAATAGACTACACAAGCGGCCTAGCTCACGGCTTAAATAATATTGGGATCATTTATTACTATCAAGATCAAGAAGACAGCTGCATGATTTATTTCAAGAGGTCGTTAGCTATCAGAAAAGAGATTGGAGAAAAAGCCTCTATTGCGCAAAGCTTCAATAACATAGGCATATTATACGGTTATCAAGCCAACTATAAGATGGCCGTAATCTATTCAGATTCGTCACTAATCCTTGCAAAAGAGGCTGGACTAAAAGAAGAAATTCGTGACGCCTATTCTAATTTATATGATGTTTATTGGGCTCAAAAAGACTATGAAAATGCCGCGATTAGCATCAAATTTTTTAGTGATTATCAAGATTCGCTCAAATCAGAACAAAGCGAGCGCCTCATAAATGACGCGAAAATTAAATATGAAACCATAAAAACTGATAAAGAATTACAAGAGAATCAAGCATTAATTGACCAAAACAATGCTGAAATTAAAAGAAAAGAAATCATCATTTGGGCGGCCTGTATAGGCGGACTTCTCTTGATCGCTCTATTGTTAGTAGTTTATAATCGAAACAAACTGACTAAGAAACAAAACAAAGTTATTGAGCATCAAAAATCAGTTGTTGAATTAAAACAAACTGAAATCATTGATAGTATTAAGTACGCTAAACGAATTCAAGATGCAATGCTTAAGGCTGAGGACGATCAATCTGAACACTTACCAGAAAATTTTGTTTTATTCAAACCAAAAGACATTGTAAGTGGCGACTTTTATTGGGTACATGAAAAAGATGAAACTCTTTATTTAGCCGTAGGTGATTGCACTGGTCATGGGGTGCCAGGTGGATTTCTAACAATGCTGGGTTCTTCAATGCTCAATGAAATCGTGAGCGGTGAGAAAAAACCAGAGCCTGCTTTCATTCTCGAAGAATTAAGAAAAAAAATTGTTTCTGAGCTTTCACAAACCGGAAACATAGGTGAGAACCGGGACGGAATGGATTTGTCTTTGGTAAAACTAAATCTAAAGACTCGAGAAGTTTCATGGGCTGGAGCCAACAATCCAATTTGGATATTACCAGGAAACAACAGAGACTTGTCTTTTGTGAAGGACGAATTGAAGTATAAAGGGCTTCACGAAATCAAGCCAAATAAACAGCCTATCGCCCATCACCATATTATGACACCATTTACAAATCATCAATTCACTTTACAAAAAGGTGATCTGTTTTATTTGTTTTCAGATGGATATGCCGATCAGTTCGGAGGAGATAAAGGGAAAAAATTCAAGTATAAATCACTAATGAACTTGATGATTGAAACCAAAGAAAAACCTCTTAGCGAAGTCAAAGAAAAAATGAATCAAGTATTCGTTGATTGGAAAGGGGAACTTGAACAAATTGATGATGTTTGCATTATGGGAGTTAGGGTATAATCACCAACGCAAAACTTCTCAACTAATCAAGAATCAACTTTTGAGTTGTCCTCCCAACTTGAACTAAGTAAACTCCTTTTGCAAGGTCTGAGATCTGAATCTTATTGTTTCCAACTTTCAGTAATTCTCTCTTTACAACATCTCCCAAAACATTTCTAATATACAAAGCTTCATTCGAGCTAATCTCAATCGAAATTTCATTTTGAGCCGGGTTTGGATACAGCTCAAAAGAAATCTCTGCTGCTTCTAATCCACTATCGTCTATAACAGTTGCCGTGTCACACACAATTCCGTTTTCATAAACATTGCATCCCAAAATATGGTGCTCAGAATTCAATATTCTGTCCCAAACTACAATTCCGCCTCCTTGTTCGTGCGCTACAACTTGAAAATCGTCAAATGGATTTGTTCCGTTTAGATTATTAATCACCCCAAATGATGGTCCTGGATCACTCCATTGAGGATGAATTTCTACATTTGCATCTATCCGCATTGCAACTAATTCATGAGTGTTTGATATGGTGATATCTTTATAAAAAAGGAAATTACCATTGTGGCCGTCTTGAATAATTTGAGGATAAACAACATTTGCAGTACTCACATCTAACTCAGTAGACAATTGAACGTTACCATCAACATCAACCCTATTCACCAAAACATCATTGACCAAGTTGTCGAATTCTCGCCAGGCATATGTGATTGAATAATTATCATTCATTATAGCAGACATATAGCTGATGTCGTCTGCTGCAGTCGCGTACAGTTCTTGGCCATTTGCCGTGTACAAGGCGGTACCCGTATTACTATATTTTTGCAAGTAAATTTCACCATCACCTCTGAATTCTACCCACATCACATGAGCATTATATCCATTATCAACAAATAGCTTTGGTTTTCTGCCAGCATTCGGGTAAATATTACTGCCTGGTGAAACAGTGACGTATCCACCCGGAACCCAACCAGAATGTACAAGTCCTGTAAGCGGACTCAATTTTATTATTCTTAAATCAGTTACGGTTGAACCCGTCATGTAGGTCATCCAAACATCAGAACCATTTGGATTTATCGCAATTTCTGGATTGTTTTCTGAGACTCCAACTTCACCAGCAACCAAGGTTGGGGCAGGATATGGACTACCTGAGTCATAGATTCTTCTAATGTAAATATCACTTGAACTTGGCGAGAAAGAAAGATCATACTCCATCCAAGCAACAAAGGCTCCATTTGAACCATCATCAGAAATCACCATATTTCGATTATGCTTATCGGTAGTATTTGATAACTGTATTGGATTACCCGAATTCCATTGCGCTACTCCTGTCGCATCATACTTTTGAGCAAAAACATGCATTCTATCTGAGCCTGTTCCAGTTGTGGTATAACCAAACCAAGTGACAACAACCATATCATCATCTGTAACAATCAACTCGGTTTGCCAATAATCTCCATTAGGATTGCTGATTTCTAGTCCCCCAGCTGGCCAACCACTCAACTGTTCTCCGGCATCACTAAATGCGTTCAGTTTTACGATTCCGATCGTTCCATATTCGATCCAACTCATATAAAATTCACCTGTAGAAGTTGCCCCAATTCTAGGATCTTCGTTAGTTATATCAGTTGTCGTCAATTGGGTACCTCCTTGTGTCCAATTTTGAGAAAAGGATAATGCACATGATAAAATCGTCAAAGCTAGTAATGTAGTTTTCATGTTTAAATATAATCAAATCAGCACATAAGACCTTTTGAAATGAAAATTTGATTCTCTACACATTTCATTTGATATATTTAATGATTTGCAATACCTTCACTGAATATGCCCAACTTCGAATACAACTTAATTAATTCTGATGATCAAGAATTCAAAAATTTTTACTCAGACTTCTCATCTGATATCGAGCACTTTTTCCCTGATTTTGATATTGAAGAAGTCAGCTTATCTGAAATAGAATTATTAGTCATTGACAACAAATCTTGTGGAGTAATCATCTATCATGGTAAAGGCGAAGAAATGCACATTGAACTTGACTATGTCATCAAAGAATATCGAAATCTAGGTATTGGGCAATCCTATATTCCAAAGCTATTTAAACAATTCAAAGAAGCAGGATACAAAATGGTTTTCGCTAAAACAGGAAATGACAGACACAAAAATTATTTGGATGACCTTGGCTTCAAGTCTTCAAAAAGCCACCCCGATTTGTTAGAGCAAAGTCTTTAAAGTTATTTATGCCGTTAAACGGTTTCTTCAAACATTTCATAGAATTAGAGAATCTCCAAACTGTATAATATATTAGATTTGAATACTTAAAAGAATCACTACTATGATTAAAGACATCTTCACATTAAACGTTACGAACGAAGTACTTGAAAGAATTGAGAAGCTCAAGCATGAGACCCAACCTCAATGGGGAAAAATGAATGTTGCACAAATGTTAGCGCATTGCAATGTGACTTATGATATGGTTTTTACAGATCATTATGTGAAAGCAAAGGCTTTTAAAAAGTTTCTTTTATCATCTTTGGTTAAGAATACTGTTGTCAATGATAAACCATACAAAAAGAACAGTAGAACTGCCCCTCAGTTTTTAATTGTTGATGAGCGAGAATTCGAAACTGAAAAAACTAAATTGAAAGAGTACATTAAGAAAGTACAAGATTTGGGTCCCGATCATTTTGAAGGAAAAGAATCAAACTCATTCGGAAATCTAACTGCAAGAGAATGGAACAATATGTTTTATAAGCATATCGATCACCATCTTCAGCAATTCGGGGTGTAGAATAATCTAATTTTCATTGAATAATTCGAGCGATTGGTTGAATAATCAACTCTCAAGTTGTATATACAACATTTGAGTTATACATTTGCTTCATGGAATTTAATAACATTAATAGTTTCAACCCTTCAAGCTGCATTTCTGGCAAGGTTAAAAGGATTAACCGACTCACTGCGAATGTTTTCAGAAAGCATTTGGCACCTTACGGTATCACTGACAGTCAGCTCACTTTAATGTTCATTCTGTCCAAAAGAAAATCTTCAACTCAGAAAGACTTAGGAGAAATGGCTTTTCTTGAAAAATCATCTCTAAGTAGGAATCTTGATAGGCTAATAGAACGAAAGCTCCTAAAAAAGACTTCATTGCACCACCTTGAAATCACAACTGACGGTCTGTATTTCGTTGAAAATATAATACCAATCTGGGAAAAAGCCATGTTAGAAATAAGGGGGATAATTGGTAGTGAAGGTGAAGACTCACTTAATGCCGTTTTTAACTCATTAGCTAAAAAATAATATATGACACTCGAACTATCCTATCTATCACTCACACTCTTCATCAACATCATTTTAATTCTATTCGGATTCAAAGCCATTAAAGCAAGCACAAACGACTCTAAGTTGAATCTTAGAAGAAAAACCATTTTGATCTTAGCATTGTCTCTCTGGCAAATTTATATTTTTGCAATTGCATCAAGCGGTCTAATCTACAGCTTTGATTTCCCTCCCAGATTTGCCCTCTTCACGATCGTACCTCTGTTCTTATTTACCAGTGTTTTCTTCAGGCGTCAACAAAATAAGAAGTGGATTACCGCGATCCCAGCCTCTTGGCTTTTCATTTTCCAGTCATTTAGAATTTTAGTAGAGTCTATCTTTGTAGCCACTGTCACAGCCGGAATACTGCATAAAGAAGTGACCATACTTGGGTATAATTACGACATGATCTTCGCTATTTCAGTTCCAATCATATTTCTCTTTGTCTTTATTCTGAAGATAGTTTCAAAAAAATTAATATTGTTCTGGGATTACCTTGGATTGACCGTAATTGCCTCAATAATTTTTGTTTTCATGACAACAATTTACATTCCTGAAATGTACGGTTATGTTGAAACACCAGCACCTCTAGAAATGACAAAATATCCTTACGTATTAATCGCAGGATTCTTAATGCCTGTAGCAGTTTTTGTTCATGTATGGTCGATTGTGAGATATCACAAAACTAAAAATCACTCTTCTTCGTCAACTTGATTGCTTCTGAAAGCCGAAGGTATCATGTCTGGAATCAATTTAAGAACTAAGGGCATGACCAAAGATCCACCTGGTAGCATGAATAAGGTTAAAGCAGGTATTGATTTGCCTAAATCTTTGAACTGAGCCTTTACTTTCTTCTTCTCTTCAGCTGTTAAATCAGTTGTAGTAGATTTCGTTATTAAGGCCACCAGTTCTTTTGATTGTTGTAACTCGGCTCCTAACTTATCTTTATTTCGACCTAAAATTTTCTTCCAACGTTCAGTAGCGCCGTTCATGAATTGTTCGGCTTCATTTTTTCCATTCAAGAATGGTACAACATCAGCGTTTTTAGAAATGAATGCCTGAATAGCTATGAATGATTTGTCTTGCTCTTCTTCATCAGCTGTTAAGCGTTTTCCTAGTTCTAATATAAATTGTTCTTCTTCAACAGTAACAACTCTGTCACTTGCAACAGTGAGAGTAGCAATCTCCATTACATATCTCTTCAGTAGCCATGACATCTCATAATCAAAATCTATTTCACTAAGTGGTTGATTCTGATCCCAAAAATTCTTCGCTAATTCTCGGTATGGTCCTTCTAACTTTGAAGATGCCATGAAAACATCAAATATTGCTTCCTCTTCTTCAGCTATCTCGCCATCTGCATGTGCCGCCACTGAAACCACCTTCATCATATCTAGCATGACTTTAGTTCTCTTACGACTTATTAACTCTCTATTTTCAGAATTTCGATACTCATGATATAAAATCAAATCCTGAAAAATCAAACTGTTATGTAAATAACTAGTCCAAAGTTTAGTGGTAAAACTCATTTTGATATCTACCCTTTGGCTTATAATGGATTCTAACTTTTGATAAACATCTAAATCTTTAAAATTCAGCCAATTCTTTTTAGCATGCTCGATCTCAGTAGTCTCATAAAATGAAACAAAATGTTCTAATGAATCTTCCAAGGCTTCAACATCAAATTTGCCAGCATCAACATGATCAACTAAAATCAACCCTTCTAACAACAGTACTTTAAACTTTTCTTGTCCTGTCCATCCAGCAACTATATCATCTCCCAAAAATAGATTTGAGGTAGGGAAACCATACATCATACCCGTAGGCTGTAAATAACCATAAATCAACTCTTCAGCTGACATACTGCCAGGATATTTATTGAGGCTTTCAGAATAATCGGCAAGGATTGAAAAGAACTTCTTTATCCATCCATCACTGCTAGGATTCATCATTTGATTTCAAATTTTATCTAAATATAGGATTTTCTATATTGCGAAAACCCTTGTAATACCGAATATTGGTATAATTTTGGAAGACGTTAAGCTGGATGAAATATTTTTTAATCTTCATATTGTTCTTGGTTGGAGGATCTTCTTTTTCACAGAGATTAAGGGTCACAAAAATTTGTGACCTTGAAAAGAAGCTTTACGAAACATCAGGGCTTGCCTTAATCAACAATAAATTTCTCATCACCCACAATGATGGAGGGAACAAATCAGAAATCTATGTTCTTAATTTGAAAGGTGAACTCATCAAAACCATAGATATAGATGAAGCTAAAAACTTTGATTGGGAAGATTTAGCACTTGATGACAAAGGCAAACTCTACATAGGAGATTTCGGAAACAATCTTAACAACAGAAAAAAATCTCAAATCTATATTATTAAAAAAGACTTCGTAAATGACGAGAATCAAAAGATTAACGCCAAAAAAATCTCTTTTACTTATGAAGATCAAGACAAATTCCCTCCTAAGAATGAGAACCTAAACTTTGATTCTGAAGCCTTCATTTGGATGAATGATAGTCTTTATATTTTTACTAAATGCAGAACGAAACCTTTTACCGGAGTGTCTAATATTTATGTCGTTCCAGATAAACCAGGCAAGTATGTCGCTAAAAAAATCGGCAGTCTTCAATTTTGCAGCTACAATTGGCAATGGTGCTCTGTAACTGCAGCTGATTACAATCCAAAATTGAATGAATTAACTGTTTTGACCTATTCAAAAATGCATGTCTTTTCAAGTTTTGAAGGGCATAAGTTCTGGGAAGGAAAAAGAAAAAGCTACAGCCTGCCGATAATTAAACAAAGAGAAGCCATTTGCTATAAAGGAAAAAACAGTTGGTACCTAACAGATGAGTACCGAAGGGGAATTGGTGGCGGAAATTTATACCTCTTGAAACTCAAATAAGCCGTCTTATTTAATACCTTAGCCACACAAATCCAATACGTTTCATTATGATGGACCTGAGAAAAATTTTCACATTAACCTTTGTCGTTCTTATTGCTGGGAACTCATTCTCGCAAAAAGTAGATAAGAAAATTTTGAATTGGTACAATGGCAAAAAGTTTGGGATGCATACAGATTTAGCATATAAAAAACTATTAAAAGATAAAAAGGCTGAAGAGGTAGTAGTTGCAGTTATTGATTCAGGAGTAGACATTGAACATGAAGACTTGCAAGGTAGAATTTGGACGAACCCAAATGAGATTGCAGGAAACGGAATTGATGACGACAACAATGGATACATAGACGATATTCACGGTTGGAATTTTTTAGGGGCTGCAGATGGCGAAAACATCAATGATGTACAGCTTGAGGTGACTAGATTATATGCTCGTTATAAGAAGCAATTCGAAGGCAGATCTGTAAATCAAATAAATGATGATGAACAAGAAGATTATGCCCTTTACAAAAAGGTGAAGAAAGAGGTTGATGACGTCAGAAAAGAATCACAAAAAGAATTAGATGGCATAGCAGAATCTTGGGATCTCTTAGAAAAATCAGATTCACAACTCAAAGAAAAAGTAGGTGGAGATTACACGTATAAAGATTTAAAGAAGTTACGAAAAGATCCAGAACTTGCTCTTCAAGCTCAAATGATGATTCAGTTAGACGGATTCGGATTAAGCTTTCAAGAATTCGCCGATTACAAAAAATATTTAGAGGATGATTTGAATTTCACTTACAACATTGATGTGAACCCTAGAGAAATAGTTGGTGATGACCCTTCAGATTTCAACGACAAAGTATACGGTAATAATGATGTTGAAGGTCCTGATGCAGGTCACGGAACTCACTGTGCAGGAATTATTACAGCAGTGAGAGGGAACAAAATTGGAAATGATGGTGTTGCTGATAACGCCAGAATCATGTCATTAAGAGCTGTGCCGAACGGAGATGAAAGAGACAAAGACATTGCATTGGCGGTGAGATATGCAGTTGACAATGGGGCAAAAGTGATTAGCATGAGTTTTGGAAAAAGCTACTCTCCTTATCAAGAAGAAGTAATTGCTGCCTACAGATATGCCGAAGAGAATGATGTCTTGTTAGTGCATGCTGCCGGAAATGAAGGAGTTGATGTTGATGTGACTGATAATTATCCTACTCCAAAATATGAATCAATGTCTGAGCGTTTTTCTAATTGGATAGAAGTTGGAGCTTCAACTCGCTACAAAAAAGTGAAGTACAAAAGAGGTTATATGTGGAATGATGGCCTAGCTGCCGACTTCTCAAACTATGGTGACGAATTGGTAGATGTTTATGCTCCAGGATTAGAGATTTATTCAACTGTTCCTCAAAGCGACTATGATGAATATGCAGGTACATCAATGGCCTGCCCAATGGTTTCGGGTTTAGCTGCACTATTAAAAGGATATTACCCTTCTCTTAAAATGAGTCAAGTTAGAGAAATCATTGTTTCTTCTGTGCAAGACGTTAGTGAAATGACAACTCCTTTACCAGGAGATGCTGAGACAATAGTCTCTTTTGTGGATCTATGCAATACAGCAGGAATAGTGAACACATACAATGCCGTCTTAATGGCAGAAAAGCTTAAATAAACCCGTTGAAAGCTGTCATCTTTGATATGGATGGAGTCTTAATTGACTCTGAGCCCCTTTGGAAAATTGCCGAAATTGAAGCCTTTGGAAAAGTCGGAATTGACCTGACGCAAACCGACTGTGAAGAAACGGTTGGTTTGAGAATGGATGAAGTCGTGAAACTCTGGTATGACAGAGTCGGCTGGAAAGGAAAATCTCTCAAAGAAGTAGAAGATGATGTAATCAACATTGTCATACGTGAAATCAAAGCACAAGGTGTTGCAAAAGAAGGCGTTCATGAAACCTTAGAATTTCTTCAAACTAAAGGATTCAAAATTGGTTTGGCAACATCCTCGGCAATGAGAATAGCAAATACTGTTATAGAACAACTTAATATTGCTCATTACTTTCAATCGGTTTGCTCGGCAGAAAATGAAATAAAAGGTAAACCCCACCCGCAAGTTTTCATCACCTGTGCGCAAGGATTACAAACTCAAGAATCAGAATGCTTGGTAATTGAAGATTCTTTTAATGGGGTCTTGGCTGCCAAATCTGCGAGGATGAAAGTGGTAGCAATTCCAGAAAAAACCCACGATTATGACAAAAGACTCATGATTGCCGATAAAATTTTAGATTCTCTAAATGGTTTTAAATTAGACGAAGCACTCCTTTTGTTTCGATAAACACCTATTTTTTTAGGATTAAACTTTAAAAATGACGTATCTTTAGGGCCGCAAAATTGATACACATGACAAAGTACTTTCTATTATTGGTTTGGATGCTAATTTTAATCGCAGCTGAAGGGCAAGAGTTGAATTCTATTCACAAAGAACAATTAGACTTATATAATGCTCAAAACAAAACTACCGAATGGTATGAGCAAAATGTAAACACCAAGAAATTCTATCATGCACAAGAAAGAACTTCTTGCAATCTTGAAAAAGTAGTTTATGGATGGCACCCTTACTGGGTAGGTTCAGCTTACAACAATTATGATTGGGATTTATTAAGTCATCTATCTTTCTTCTCTTATGAAGTTGATGAAACAAATGGTGAAGCACTTTCTACTCATGGATGGTCAACTTCAAACGCGGTTGATTCTGCTTTAGCTAACGGAACCAAAGTAACTTTGTGTGTAACGCTATTCGGCGGTTCTGATCTAGCTACATTTTTACCTAACTCAACAGCCAAACAAACTCTAATTGACAACCTTATTCAGCTAGTAAGTGATAGAGGTGCTCATGGCGTAAACATAGATTTTGAAGGATTACCTTCTTCGCAAAAAACGAACTTCGCAAATTTCATGGTCGACTTATCTGACCAAATGCACACAGCAATTCCAGGATCTGAAGTAAGTACTGTTTTATATGCAGTAGATTGGAATAATGTATTTGATTTCGATATCATGGCGGATGCTGTTGACCATTTCATTGTGATGGGATATGCTTATTACTATCAGGGCTCAGGAAACACTGGCCCATGTGATCCTCTTTATCATTTTGGATCTTCTTACAATTATACATTATCAAAAACTACAACCTATTATCTTGATAAAGGATGCCCAAAAGACAAGTTCGTTTTAGGCCTACCTTATTACGGATACGAATGGGAAACTACTAGCATGACAGTACCTTCATCAACTGTTGCAAACGGTGTGGCAAGAACTTTCGCATATGTAAAGAATAACACTTCAGGAAATTATTCACCAGGAAATTACACATGGGATGCAGATTCACACACAGATATTTTCGCATTCAATAATGGAGCAAATAAGCAATGCTTTGTTGCCTTAGAAGATGCATTTGAAAAAAGATTAGACTTCGTTAATCAATCAGGAATTGCTGGAATCGGAATCTGGGCATTAGGATATGACAATGGATATTCAGAATTATGGGATGCATTAAACGACAAATTCACTGACTGCAAAGTTGATCCCTGCTCAGGAACTATTCACGACTTTGGTGGGCCAACTAAAAACTACTACAATGATGAAGACTACACTTGGACCTTATCGCCTGATGGCGCAACTTCAATTGATGTAGACTTCACTATGTTTGATGTAGAATTAAACTATGACACCTTATTCATTTATGATGGAGATGAGGTCACAGACCCTTTAATAGGAGCTTACACGGGAACAAATTCTCCAGGGACATTCACAACTTCATCTGGTTCAATTACTTTTTATTGGAAGTCAGATGGAGCTACTGTTGCGCCTGGATGGCTTGCAGATTATGTTTGTAGCACAACCACGACTAACCCACAACCTGATTTCACGCAACCAACAAACACTACGTTTTGTCAAGGCGAGCTAATTCAATTCACAAATACTTCAACTGCTGCAACCAATTATTATTGGGAGTTCGAAAACGGAACACCTTCTACATCTACTGATATCGACCCAGAAGTGACTTATATGAATTCAGGCACTTATGATGTAACGCTTTATGCAATTGATGGAACTGACACCAACACAACTAGTCAGCAAATATCAGTGCAAGTTGCCGCAGCACCTCTTTCAAGCTTTACTTCAAATTCTCCCGTTTATATGCCGAACTCTTCAATTTACTTTTCTAACGGTTCGGCAAATTCTAGCGTTTACCAATGGAGCTTTGGAGACGGAAATATTTCTTCAGATGCCAACCCATGGAATAATTATACGACTGCTGGAACATACACTGTACAGCTAATTTCAGCTAACTATATTTGTCCTAACGACACCAGCTCTATGGTAGTTGAGGTCATCAACTCAGTTGGATTGTTCGAAAATGAATCACAACAATTTTCTGTTTATCCGAATCCTTTTGATAATGAAATTATAATTGAAGGATTATTACTTTTAGGTTCAGCAGAGGTTAAGATTTATAGCGCTGAGGGTAAGTTAGTTTATCAAAAATCTAATGTGACGATTGATTCTAATGAGCTTAACAATTTAAATTTTCTATCTTCAGGGAATTACATCATTGAAATCAAACAAGCTGATTTCATTGAGAAATTCAGATTAGTTAGAAATTAATGAAGTTAGTACTGCCATTTCTTATATTTTGTTGTCTCTTATCTTGTGAAGAACCTATGACTTTTGACAAAGACAAAGTAGAGAAAATTGTATACCGTTTTCAAGATTCCTCTGTGCCTCCACAGTATCATAGGTCCTATGAAATCACAATAAGTCCATCCAAGGTTCATACAGTCGTTGATTCTTACGGAGACGTATTAGCTGAAGAGGAGTTAGAATGTAGTAGCGCAGATTTTATAGCGCTAATCGAAACATGCAATTCAGCCAAATTAGCAATCTGCGAAAACGAAGACCCTCCATGCACAGGCCAAACATCTGAGTCACTAGATATTTATCAAGGTGATTTACATTATGAATCTTACCTGAATCAATGTCAAGGAAATGATTACAAACCTTCTTGTGGAGATGTGAAATCGGTAATTAAGAAAATTAAAGGAATGGTTCCTAATCTGGCTAGTTTATGTGACTAAACCATCTTTAAAAAAGACACTTCTTTTTCAGATAAATGTCTCCAAGTTCCTCTTGGCACATCTTTCTTTGTAAGCCCTGCAAACTTAACCCTGTCAAGTTTCACAACTTCGTAACCTAGAGCTTCGAACATTCTTCTGATCACCCTATTTTTACCAGAGTGAATTTCTAAACCAACTTCACGGTTTTTAGAATCAGGAATGAACTCAACCTTGTCGGCTTTTACATACTCTCCATCATCTAACTGAACTCCAGCCATTAATGCCTCAATGTGTTCTTGTCTGATTGGTCTTTCTGCTTCTACATGATAAAGTTTTGCAACTTCATATCTTGGGTGAGTTAATCTCTTTGCGAGATCTCCATCATTGGTAAACAACAATATTCCTGTGGTGTTTCTGTCCAATCTTCCGACAGGATAAATTCTTTCTTTACAGGCATTTGCCACTAACTGAAAAGCTGTCTTTCTCCCTTGAGGGTCAGACATTGTTGTGATAAAATTTCTTGGTTTATTTAAAAGCACATATTGCTTTTTCTCTGACTGAATAATCGAACCGTCATATTTTACCTCATCACCGGGCTTAACTTTAAAGCCCATTTCTGTGATGATTTTGCCGTTCACCTCTACAATTCCAGTTGCAATCAATACATCCGCTTCTCTTCTAGAACAAATTCCTGCATTCGCAATAAACTTGTTCAATCTCACATCTTCACTAAAACTTGGTAAAGGATCTCCCTTACGTTTTCTGAATTTATCTTGAGGTTTGTTGTAGTGCTTCTTTCCCTTACTAGCAAGACGCTTTCCGTCACCACTACCCTTGTTTCCTTTATCTCCTCTACCGGCCATAATTAACTAATTTGCTGCGAAGGTATTGAATCTATTGGTTTAGTAAGCTTAAAACTTCTTCTAAATCTTCAGGGGTGTCAATGTTCGGCGTTTCAATTGTGGTTTCAGCAACACGTAATCTATACCCATTATACATCCATCTTAGTTGCTCTAAAGATTCTGACTTCTCCAATTCACAAGATTCTAATGTGAGCAATTCCTTTAAAACAGAAAGCCTCCATGCATAGATTCCGATATGTTTATAGTGTGAAGTAACCGTCTTATTTTTATTGAACGGAATCGGATATCTACTAAAATATAAGGCGTCAGCATTTCTATCAAAAACGACCTTCACCCTATTCGGATTTTCAATGCTCTCAATATCAGTAATCTTTTTTGCCAAGGTTCCAATTTTCACTTCAGTATCTTCAAAAAGTGCAATGACTTTTTCTAATTGCTCTGGCTGAATTAATGGTTCGTCTCCTTGTATGTTGATGACTACATCAACGTCTGAGAAATGACCTATCACTTCTCCACATCTTTCAGTTCCGTTAGAGTGATTCTCTGAAGTCATCAAAGTTTTCCCACCGAAACTCTTGACGTGATCGAAAATTCTTTGATCGTCAGTTGCCACAACTACTTCAGAAATCATCTCAGATTTTGAAGCCTGCTCATATACTCTTTGAATCATTGATTTACCCGCAATATCAATTAGAGGTTTACCTGGGAAACGTGTTGAACCAAATCTGGCTGGGATAATTCCAAGAACTTTCATCTTACAAAGCTATAAATCAAAACTGATTTACTTCCATCTACTTCTTCTTGGCTTCTTACGCCAACCTTTATTGTTGACATATTTTCTTTTTTGAAATGCACTCTTATACATTGACATTCCATATCCAAGTGTCAACTCATGAGTCATCCCTCCAAATCTATTCACTTTACCAAGTCCTAGATCATAAGAATAGATAACTTTAAAGTCCTCCCAAAGAATAAGACCAGCACTTAAAACAACTGTGTTGTCAATTCTATATCCACCAGATAACCAAAAACGATTTCTCAACAAGAAGTTCATGTCAACTGAGGCGGCAAGTGGAGCTCCTTTTGTGAATTTTATCATAGCAGATGGATAAAACTGTAAACCGTATTCATCAACTATTCTGTAGCCTCCAGTAACATAAAAATGCTGATAGCTTAAATCTCCAAACATAGTTGATGTAGCATCTACATTATTGTTATTAAAGATATAAGGGGCACCTACACCAGCATGCCAGTGCTTGCTCCTAAAGAATAAACCTCCACCAAAATTAACTCCTGCCTTTTTGATAGTTCCCGATAAACTTGGGTCTCCTCCATCAAAATAAGAAAGCTCATTATAGTTAGCCGTGTTTTGATTGTAAGTCGCCTTCAGACCTAAAGACATTCTGGTTTCTCTACCTAATTTAATTGAATAACTGTATGAACCTCCTATCTCTAGATGTTTAAATACTGTTATTTTATCATACAAGAATTGAATGTTAAAGTTGTGCGCTCTAAATCCATAATAGGCATCTCCAATGAATGTAGATGGTGTTCCTTCAATTCCCATCCATTGATTTCTATATAAGATTGAACCTCCAATAGTATTTGACTCCTCAACAAATGCTGGATTGAAAAGCTGATGATTATGCATGTATTGGCTATAATTCACCCTGTTCTGGCTTATACCAGAAAAACTCATTAAAACAGCAATTATGACTAAAACTCTCTTCATCCTATCATCTATTAATTACTATAAATCCTGTGGTCTTACCTTGATCCTTACCTAAGTCCAAGACGTAATAATATGACCCTTCTGGTACGGTACTTCCGTACATTACAATTCCTTTATTTGGGGTTCCATCCCACTCATTATTATAACCTGCTTTTTGATAAACCACATCTCCCCAACGGTTCATTACAGTCAATGTATTTTCAGGATATCTTTCAATATTCAAGAGTACAAAGACATCATTTAATCCATCACCATTCGGGCTAAATGCATTTGAAGGCACAACCGCCAATGGTTGATCTAAGAAGTAAGATTCCATGTATTCACATCCCATTCCATCAGTCACTGTTATAGTATAATAACCTGATGCCAAATCAGTAATGAAAGGGTCCATTTGTCCAGTATCCCAGCTATAATCAAACGGAGCCGTTCCACCATTAACTGTAACATCAATGAATCCGTCTGTACCATTTTCTTCGGATATTTGATAGCCGTTGGAGTATTGGGAAATATCAGTAGTGAGTGAAATCGAATCAGGCTCTATAATTGTGTAAACTTCAGTCACAGAACATCCAGCACCATCTACAACTTGTAGTGTGTAATCTCCAGCAGCAAGTCCATTTGCTTGATTTCCGCCACCTGAAGGATTCCAGATATATGAATATGGGAACGTTCCACCATTTACCGTTACGAAAACTGATCCATCAATTTCACCAAAACAACTTATTGGAGAAACTTCCTCTACAATCCATAGAGAGTCGGGCTCAATTACGTCAGCTTCAATCGTATCCACACAGCCTTCAGAGTCCGTGACAATACATTGATAAGTACCTTCTGCCAATCCAGCAATATCTTCAGTAACTTCTGAAGTTGACCAATCATAAACGAATGGAGGGTTACCAGCACTAATGGTCAGATCTATCATACCATCAACTTCTCCAAAGCAACTAATATTTGTCACTGCAGCTGCCGCATCAGGTTTCACAAAAACGTTTATTGTAAACGTACATGTATCAGAGTTACCAAAATCATCAAGTGCGACAAATGTCATTAATGTTGGTCCGTCAGGGAAGGTAGAACCACTTGGTAAACCAGTAATTCTAGTTATAGATGCAACATTACAATTATCGGTGGCTGTTGGTTGTGGATAGACTATTACATTATCACAAGAGAAGGTATCTGCAGGGCAGATTATTTCCGGCGCTATTGTATCCGCCAAGGTAACATTGAATGAACAGAAAGAAACGTTTCCACTAGCATCTTCACCAAATAGTAGAACAGTTTGAGCAGAATTAAATACTGTACCCGGAGCAGGTGATTGCGACACAATAACCGCCTCACAATTGGCAGTAGTATTCGCAAGAGCTGTGTAATCTTCTAATACCGAATAGCAAGTGTCATTCAAGTATGAAATTTGATCAACTGGACAACCTATTACAGGAGCAATTGTATCCTGCGGAATAATATTGAAACTACATTCAGAAGTATTCCCTGATGCATCTGTGGCAATTAACGTCATAACTTGATTAGCAGTAATTGACGTTCCAATAGGAGGATTTTGAGTAATAGTCGGCGGCGCACAATTATCAAACGCAGATCCTAATCCAGAATTATCAACTATAATATACTCGCAATTCACATCAAAGAATACATCCAGATCTGAAGGAGGACAAGTAATCGTAGGAGAAATAGTATCACTTAAGAATACATTAAAGCTACAAGTAGATGAATTCCCAACTCCATCAACTGCTTCCATTGTTACTATTGTATTTACTCCTACATCAGTTCCAGCTGCAGGGATTTGATTAATTACGATTGCACCACAATTATCAAATGCAGAGAAGCCACCAGTATAATCAGGAATCGTGAACTTACAACTTGCAGTTACATATTCAGTGACATCCGAAGGACAAGCCGTAATCACAGGAGGTGAATCATCAACTGGGATGACATCAAAAGTACAGAATGAGACATTTCCAGAAGCATCAGTTGATGTTATAGTCACAGTTTGTGTTGTTACAATTGCTGTTCCTGGAAGAGGACTCTGAGCTAACATTGGTGCTCCACAATTATCAGATGTAATAGTAGATAAGGTGTAATCTGGAAGAATGAATTGACAGTTCGCATCAAAAGAAACATTCTGATCTCCAGGACATGTAATTGGCGGTGGAGTATCATCAATAGGATCAACAGTGAAAGAACAAGTAACAGAATTTCCTGCGGCATCCATCACTGTAAATGTTGTTAATTGAGGAGAAGTAATCACAAAGCCTGGAGCAGGGAACTGAACATAACTTACGATACCGCAATTATCAGTCGGAACTGCTAAACCTGTAAAGTCAATCATTGTGTATTGACAAACTGCATCTAAAGATACCGTTTGATCAGTAGGACAAACTACAACCGGATCAATGTTATCAGTTGGAATAACATTAAATGTACATGTGTTTACATTTCCAGAAAGGTCGGTAACAATTATAGAGACTGTCGTGGTGTTCGTAATAACGGTTCCTGCAACTGGAGACTGAGTAATACTAGCAACACCACAGTTATCTGCTCCACTGGCCAAGCCTGTATAATCCAATAAGGTGTATTCACAATTCGTGTCAAAGAACACGTTCTGGTTACTAGGACAAGTCACAGTTGGAATTGTATTATCAACTGGCAATACATCAAATGTACATGTAGCTGTGTTTCCTGAACCGTCTGTTGCCGTCAGAGTAATTGTTTGATTACCCGTTATTACAGTACCAACCGCAGGAGATTGTGTCACGACAACCACACCACAATTATCAGCCGACATAGCCAGTCCAGTATAATCTTGAAGAGTAAATTGACAGTTAGAATCAAATGATACATTTTGATCTGCAGGACAAACAATAGTTGGATCAATGTTATCAGTTGGAATTACATCAAATGTACAAACAGTGGTATTTCCATTTCCATCATCAGAGGTAAGAGTAATAGTTTGAGTTGCAAATATTGCAGTTCCTGCCACAGGAGATTGTGTTACTGTCGTAGATCCACAGTTATCAGAAGTCAAGGCCAATCCTGTGTAATCTAATAGTGTGTATTGGCAAGCCAAGTCAAAGAATACATTTTGATCCCCCGGACAAGTCAATGCAGGTGATGTCGTATCTGAAACAAACACTGTAAATGAACAAGTATTCACATTTCCGTGGATGTCAGTCGTCGTCATTGTTACCAATTGATCTACTGTGATAACTGTTCCAGCCACTGGGTTTTGTGTCAAGGATGCAATACCACAATTATCTACAGTTAAAGTCGCCCCCGTGTAGTCTAACAATACGTGCTGACAGTTAACATCTAAATACTCAGTTTGATCAGGCGGACATGTAATGAACGGTAACTCGTCATCTGTTACAGTTATATCAAATGAGCATTGTGCAGTATTACCTGAAGCATCAATCACTTCAAATGTATTCGTGGTGACACCCACTGGGAATAAAGAACCAGTACCTAAGCCAGCAATTAATGAAGTAATTGGTGACGGACAATTGTCATTTCCGACAGGATGAGTATAAGCAACTATTGCCCCACAAATACCAAAGTCATTCGAAACATTCATATCGGCCGGGCACGCAATCACCGGAAGCTCAACATCATTAACGGTTACATTGAATGAACAATTTGCTGAATTACCACTTGCATCAGTTACTTCATAAGTAACAACTGTTGTCCCTACAGGGAACACAGTACCACTTACTTGGCCAGCAGTTAATACGGTTACTTCTCCCGGGCAATTATCTAATCCTACCGGAGCTACATAATTAATAAGAGCTCCACAAAGGCCAGGATCATTGTTAACTACAATATCAGCAGGGCAAACAATCGTTGGAAGCTCTGTATCATTCACGATAACATCAAATGAACAGCTTGCAACATTGCCACTTGCATCTGTTACTTCATATGTTACAGTAGTAGTTCCTATTGGGAATAATGTACCTGAAACTTGTCCTGCAATTAAAATAGTATTCGAACCAGGGCAATTATCGATTCCAACGGGAGCAACATAATTTACTACAGCACCACATTGTCCGATATCATTATTCTGAGTAATATTTCCAGGGCATACAATTGTTGGAAGTTCAGTATCGTTAATAGTCACGTCAAAAGAACAAGTTGTAGTATTACCACTAGCATCAGTTACTTCAAATGTATTGGTTGTTGTTCCAATTGGGAATAGAGCCCCAGAAACTAAACCAGCAATTTGAACTGTATTTGAACCTGGGCAATTATCATTTCCGGTCGGAGCAATGAAGTTAACGGTTGCACCACAAACACCAACATCATTAACTTGAACGATATCTAATGGACAAGATATTGTCGGTACTTCTGTATCATTCACAGTGACATCAAATGAACAATTAGTGACATTACCACTAGCGTCAGTTACTTCATAAGTCACTGTAGTTGTACCAATAGGGAACAATGAACCTGATGCGAAACCAGCAGTTAATACTGTAACTGGTGCAGGACAATTATCTGTTCCAGTTGGCGGAGTATAAACAACTACGGCCCCACAAACACCAACATCATTACTCACCACAATATCAGCAGGGCAAACTATAGCAGGGTTTTGAATGTCGTTAACAGTAATGTTAAAGACACAAGTTGCACTATTTCCACTAACATCTGTCACTTCAAATGTTTGAACTGTCACACCTACTGGGAACAGTGCTCCACTTACAAATCCAGTTGTTAATGTTGTAATTGATCCAGGACAATTATCAGCTCCTACAGGTGCTACATAGTTAACAGCCGCCCCACAAACATTTAAAATATTAGTAGCCACAATGTCAACAGGACAAACAATAGTTGGTAATTCAACATCATTAACTGTCACATCAAATGAACAGTTTGAAACATTTCCACTTGCATCCGTAACTTCATAGGTCACAGTTGTTGTACCAATTGGGAACAACGATCCTGAAGCAAGACCTGCTGTCATGACTGTAACAGATCCAGGGCAATTATCTGTTCCAATCGGTGTAGTGTAAGTTACAGTAGCACCACAGATACCAGGATCATTATTCTGAACAATATTTGCAGGACAAGCAATTAAAGGTAGCTCAGTATCATTAACCGTTACGTCAAACGAACAATTGGTGATATTTCCACTAGCATCTACAACTTCATAAGTCACAGTTGTTGTTCCAACTGGGAAAACAGTTCCAGAAGCTTGACCTGCAGTCATTGAAGTAACAGAACCAGGGCAATTGTCTACCCCAACAGGAGTTGCATAATTTACTATCGCTCCACAAAGCGCCAAGTCATTGGATTGGATAATATCTGCTGGGCAAATAATTGTTGGAAATTCGGTATCATTCACCGTCACGTCAAATGAACAATTTGCCGTATTCCCTGCTCCATCTGTCACTTGATAAGTTACAGTTGTTGTTCCTATTGGGAATACTGTTCCTGAAGCTTGACCAGCTGTCATTACTGTTACTGGAGCTGGACAATTATCTAGACCTACCGGGGTCGCATAATTTACTATCGCACCACAAACTCCTGGGTTGTTCCCTACAACAATATTTCCAGGACACACTATTGTAGGCAGTTCAACATCCAATATTTCAACATCAAATGAACAAGTCGCGGTATTACCACTTGCATCTGTCACTTCATAAGTTACTGTTGTTATGCCAACAGGGAATACTGTTCCTGAAGCTTGACCCGCAATTAAATTGGTCACAGACCCAGGGCAATTATCAGTGCCAACTGGTGCAACATAATTCACAATCGCTCCGCATAAAGCGACATCATTATTTTGTACAATATTTACTGGGCATGTTATAGTAGGATTTTCTGTATCATTCACAGTTACATCAAATGAACAGTTAGTTACGTTTCCACTAGCATCAGTTACTTCAAATGTAACAGTTGTTGTTCCTATTGGGAAAAGTGAACCAGATGCAAGTCCAGCTGTCATAGCTGTAACTGAACCAGGGCAATTATCGGCTCCTACTGGTGCAGTATAAGTTACTATAGCTCCGCACGAACCAACATCACTGTTTTGAACAATATCTAAAGGACAAGTTATGGTAGGATTTTCTGTATCATTAACAGTTACATCAAACGAACAGTTAGTTACGTTACCACTAGCATCAGTAACTTCATAAGTCACAGTAGTTGTT